>Ga0209518_1000425_pt1 | contig 55323 bp, 93 predicted proteins | sample RifGroB1_FD_183993 | JGI IMG/M metagenome (GOLD analysis project Ga0209518, IMG submission 183993) | Groundwater microbial communities from Rifle, Colorado, USA - Groundwater B1 (SPAdes) (version 2) | ecosystem: Environmental > Aquatic > Deep subsurface > Groundwater | place: Rifle, Colorado...
TCGTCCACACGCTGACCAAGGCGTATGCCTACGACGGGTCGGCCTTCAGCGACAAGACCGGAACGTGGACGACCTCGACGGCGGCCCAGCCGGTGCGCTTCACGGCGTTCCCCAAGAGCGGGACGACCTACCTCTTGCGGGTCAACGCCGCGAACGCCGTGGACGTGTACGACGGGGGCGCCGGGAACTTCACGGATGCCGGGGGCTCGCCCCCGCGGGCGCGCGACATCGCCACGGTCGGCAACCGGGTGGTCTTGTTCAACATCACGGACGGCTCGGGGAACTATCCCTCCCGGGTCCAGTGGTGCAACTTCAACGACTTCGATGTCTGGACGGCGACGGACATCGCGGAGCTGGGCGATACGCCGGGGGACATCATCGGCGGGCGCGCCTTCGGGCCGTTGAGCATGGGCGTCTACAAGGACGACTCCGTGTGGCTCGGGATCGCACAGGTCGCCAAGGCGGCCTTCCAGTTCCAGTTCATCCAAGAGGTGGCGGGCCCGGTCTCCCCCGGCGCGATCGTCGCCTGGCGCGGCGCCCACTACTGGCTCGCGAAGAACGGGGTGCTCTACCGCTTCGACGGCTCGAGCGTCAAGGAGGTCGGGATCGGGCTGTCGACGACGGCCCTTACGACCCTGCACTACGACCGGCGGATGGAGACGCACGGGTGCGTGCTGCCGCTGCCCCAGCCCGAGCTCTGGTTCTTCTACCCGGTGGCGGGGTCGGTGGCGATCAACCGGGCGATCTCGATGAACCTCGTCACGGGGGCGATCAATCCCCACACCTTCACGGACAGCATCTCGGCGTCCGCCGGCTGGCTGTCGCAGCAGGAACTGACCTGGGACACGCTGACCGGCACCTGGGACACGCTGGTCTACCCGACCTGGGACAGCATGGGCACCAGCGCGCAGCCCACCGCGATCCTCGGCGACTCGGTCGGCAAGATGTACCAGTTCGGCATCGCAGCGACCGACAACGGCACGGCGATCCCGTGGAGCTTCGAGCACGGCTGGAAGACTCCGGCCGGGCTCGGCAAGCGTCTGTACCTGGACGGCATCGCCTCGTACTGGCAGAAGGCCACGCAGGCCCTGACCGTGACGGTGACCGTGACGGTGACCGACACTCTGGGCGACGCCGACACGACGCAGACGGATACCTTCGACCTCTCGACGGACTCGAACCACCTCAAGACCTTCCCGAACACGGTGGGCCAGTGGGTGAAGGTCAAGCACAGCGCCACCTCGCAGGTCGGCGGCATGGAGCACCGCGGCGCCGCGATCCTGGGGTGGGAGCAGGCGATGGTGTAGGATGCCCGGCCTGCCGGACCCCATGCTCCAGACGCCGCTGCCGCGCGAGGTCGAGGCGTGGGCGCAGTCCTTTGCCCCGGCCCTGATCCGCCACCTGCGGCAGATGACCTACGTGCTGAACGGGCTCTCGCGGACCGAGACGCTGGCGAGCCGCCCCGCGGCGCCGGACTTCGACCACGCCCTCTACACCGCCGACGATACCGGCGAGGCGTTCGTGGGGGTCGGCGGGGCGTGGCAGGCGCTCAACACCCTCCGCCTCGGGGGCGCGAACGGCCAGTTGCTGGCGAGCCGGCAGTTGACGGAGCTGCACACCCTCGCCGCCGCGGCGACCTCTGACACGACGATCCAGTTCCCGGCGGGCTCGCTCGGACTGGGGGTCGGGATCAGGGTCACCACCCTCATCACGGGCTGCGCCTCGCTGGACGTGGGCATTACCGGGGCCACGACGCGGTACGGCACGGGGATCGCCCTGGCGGCCGGCACCACGGCGAAGCAGGGCTCGGCGGACGCCTACACGGCGGCGACCAGCGTCCGGTTCTCAGCCATCGGGGGGGGCGGCGCCTTCACGGCGGGCGTGGTCCGCATCACTCTCTACTACCTCGACATCACGGCGCCGACGTCATGAGAATTCGCGCTAGGCGAAGTGTGCCGACCTGTCATACGCTGGCAGCATGAATCTGATCCAGCTCCACCGAGACCACAAGGGGAGCCTCCGGTGGCTCGAGCCGGCCCTCGAGCGCGTCCACCGGATGTCCCGGCGCTTCGATGGGGACGCCGACGCGCTGGTGAACCAGGTCTGGAAGCTCCTGGCCGAGAAGTCGGCGGCGCTCGGCTTCTGGGTGGGCGTCGAGGACGAGCAGATCGTCGGCCACGTCCTGGCGATCGTCCAGCCGTTCGACGGCCGGTGGGTCCTCTGGGTGACCCAGGCGCACAGCGACGTGCGGATCACGCGCGCCTTCCATGACCTCGTGCTGGGGACGCTGGAGGACTTCGCGGAGACCTTCAACTTCTCGTTCGCGGCGCAGGGCATCACGCTCGACCGGATGCTGATGACGACGCCGCGGAGTGAGGTGGCGTGGATGAAGCACTCGGGCTGGCAGCCCTACCGTTCCATCATGAGCCGCAGCCTTCCGCTGGGGGCAAAGAAGGGAGCGTCCTGATGGGTGGCTCGTCCGGCGGCGGCGGGTCGGGGCAGAGCACCACCACCAGCCAAGCCAGTTATGCTCCAGAATTTCGGCCACTTGCGGAGTCCGCCGTCAAGCAGATCCAGGCGATGCAGGAGCTGCTCCCGCTCATCTCGTTCACGGGCTACCAGCCGCAGCCGACGGCGGGGTTGGCGCCGATGCAGCGCTTCGCCATCGAGAACCTGGTCCCGGGCACCTTGCTGCCGACGCCGGGGCTCCAGGCCTCGCAGGATACGACGTTGCCGCTGGGGCTCCTGGGCTACGGGGCGATAGGCGCCGGTGGGCCGACCGGTGCGGCGCAGTCGGCCTTGAACACCCTGACGGCTCGGCTGGGCCAGCAGGCGGCACCGCTGCCCTCCGTCGCGCCGCTCCAGGAAGCCTTCGGGGCGATGCTCCCGATGCCGCGCCCGATGGAGACGGTCTTCCCCGGGATGGGGGCGGCGCAGTTGAGCGGCGCCCTGCCGGGGGCGACCAGCACTGCGGTGCCGCTCCTCGGGGCGCCGGGGGGCCAGCCGACGCTCGACATCACGGGGGGCCCCGTGCCGGCCCTCTGGCAGCCGCCCGAGGTGCCCCCGACGCCGGCCGCGCCTCCGCCGACCCAGCCGACGGCGACCGGGGAGTGGATCTACGACCCGGCGACGAACACCTGGATGTTCAACCCGGTGGCCGTGGCGGCGGCGGCGCCTCAGGCTGGGCCGCCTCCTGGCTACATGGAGGTGCCAGGGGCGCCGGGCTCCTACGTTTCGATCGCCGACTTCGGGAGCGCCTCGGCGTGAGGAGGGGACACAGTGCCCGACGCGCTCGGTAACTCGACACCCCTCGAACTGTACAACCAGCAGTTCAGCCAGGCGCTGACGCCCATGCTCGAGGGCCAGCCGGGGCAGAGCCCGCTGACCCAGGCGGCCGTCCAGGCCTTCCAACAGAACACGCTGCCGATCATCCAGCAGCAGATGCAGTTGGCGGGCCTGGGGCGCTCGGGGGCGCTCGGCGTGTCGATCGCGGACGCGATGGCCTCGGCGATGCCGCAGTTCATCCAGCAGGACATCCAGAACCGGCTGGCGGCGGCCGGGATGATCCCGCAGTTTGCGCTGGGGCAGGAGGGGCTGACCCAGCAGGCGGCCGTGAGCGCCGCGGACATCGCCAACCAGGAGCAGCTCAGGCAGCTCCAGGCGCTGGGCCTTGGGTCCCAGACGCTGCTCGGCTGGGGGGGACTCCAGAACCAGGCGTCGCAGAATCAGCTCGCGCAGATGCAGCTGGCCTTGCAGGCGGCGGGCGCAGGCGGCGAATTGCAGCAGGGCATCGCCCAGCAGGCGCTCGACGCGGCGCAGTTGGAGCGGCTCCGGCTCCAGGGGCTCTCGGAGGCGGGGACGACCTCGCTGTTCGGGGGGTTGCCGGCGACGCTGGGGCAGACCTCGACGACCCAGCAGAAGCAGTCGGGAGGCAGCAGCAAGTGAGGAGGGGCTGATGGGCGGGCAGATCACGGGCTCGAGCACCGCGGACACGGCGCTCCTCATGGCTGCGGCGATCGGTGCCACGGCGCTCACGATGGGGGCGGCGGCTCCGGCGATCCCGGCCGCGGCCGGGGCGGCGGGGGCCGCTGGGGCTGGAGCAGGGGCCGGCGCGGCTGGCGCCGGGGCCGGGGCTGGGCTGATCGGCGGCATGACAGCCTCCGAGGCGGCGCTGGCGGGCGGCGGAGCGGCGGCGGGGCTCGGCAGCGGGATGAGCATGGGTCTGCCGCTGGCGACCGCCACGGAAGCCGGCGCTCTCGGCCTCGGGTCGGCCTACGGCCCCGGGATGGTGGGCGCCGGGGCGCCGAGCTTCACGGGCGCCGCGGGCGGCGCCGGGGCGGCGCCGGGCTTTTCCTTCTCAAGCCTGATGCCTTCCGGCCAGACACTGAACCGTGCGGCGCAGCTCGGGACCCTCGGGAGCGCGGTCGGCCAGATGTCAACGCCGCCGCCCGCCCCGAGGCTCTCCTTCCCGCAGGCCCCCGGGCCGCTCGTGGCCTCCACGGGCCAGGGCGGCAAGCCGACCAGTGACGCGGCGATGCAGGCGCTGCTGGCGCAGATGCAGCGGCGGCAGCGGCCGAGGTTCGCGTAGGTCGATGGGCGGCGAGGGCCAGCAGGGCGGCGGGTTCGACCAGTTCCTCGGGCTGGCGCTGCCCTTCGCGGCGCTCGGGGCGGGGCTCTACCGGCCGCAGGCTGGCCAGGCGTTCGTGAACCTCGCCCAGCTCTCGGCGCAGGGCCAGAAGCAACGGGAGGACGAGGTCGCGCAGCGGGCGATGGCCGAGCAGCTCTCGACGCTCGGCTTCAAGACGGACCCGAGGCTGCCGGCGAGCGTCCAGGTGGCGCTGGCGAACGCCCAGGCGGCGCAGACACGGGAGGCGAGGGTCTCGGCCGAAGAGGCGCGCACGCGCGCCGAGGAGGAGCGCCAGCGTGGCACGATGGGCCAACTGAGCGCAGTGCGGGCCAGGATCGGCACGGAGTTGCCCACGATCCTACAGGAGAGCCTCAGCGGGCTGGCGCAACAGATCGGCACCAGCCAGGAGGCGCAGCAGGCGTTCTCCGGGGCGCAGAAGGACATCGCCGAGTCCGCGAGACGGCTGGCGACGGCGCGGGCGGTCGGGCGACCGTTCGAGACGCGCGAGCGCCTGTCCTTCGAACCCCTGTTGAGCGCGGCCCAGACGCTGGGCTCCGAGCGCGACCCGCTGGCCGAGATGGTCGGGAGCGAGCTCGGTGCCGGGCAGCGCCTGCGCGCCCCGTCGCCGCTGGACGTGACGCGCCTGCCCGAAGGCGCGCAGCAGCTCCAGGAAGACATCTACCGCACGGGGGCGGTGCCTTCGGCTGAGACGGCGGCGATGCAGTACGGGCTGCCGCTCGCCCAGCTTCCTGGCGGGGCTGAGGCTGTCCGCACGCAGGCCGACGCGGCGCGCAAGGCGGCCGGCGAGTCGCGGGAAGCCGCGAAGCCGCCCTACGCGCCGAACGTCCACTTCGAGCGCGACGCCCAGGGCAACGTCACCCGCATCGTCACGCGCGTCGACCCGAAGACGGGGCAGACCGTGAGCGAGCCGACGGCGCTCGGTCGGATCGGCGTGCCCCAGGAGCGCGCGGCATCGCTGAATCAGGCCGAGATCCTCAACAGCTTGGCGATGGTGGCCAAGGGCCAGCCGCAGCACGCCCTGCCGGAGCACCGGGACCTGACGCCAGCGGATGCCAACGAGGTGTTCGCGGCGATCCGCCAGGCGGATCGGCTCCCGGACCCGTCGCTGGCGGCGACGCTACTCTGGGGCAAGGTCGAGAAGGTGCGCGAGGAGATCGCGAAGCTCGAGCAGGACGCGCAGACCGCGAATGGCGACCAGGCGCGCCTGAGGATCGAGACGGAGATCACGCGGCGGCGCGTCAAGCTGCGCGAGTACGAGGGGCAGCTCGACTTCTACATCCAGGCCGGCAGTCGGCCGCAGGGACTCCGGCCAGTGGGCGCTCCGCCCCGGGCCCCGCAGGGGGCGGTCCAAGTCGGCCCCGACGCCCAGCGGGCGGCGCGGCTGAAGGCGGCCGGGGTCGTTGAGTAGTGGCCAGCCGTGACGAGGTCTTCGGTCTCGCCCGGGAGACCCGGGATGCCGTCCTCCAGGGGGACGTTGCCGAAGACCGTCTGACGCCCAAGGGCCGCCTCTTGCTGCGGCTCGGCCAGGGCGACCTCGACGTGGGCGGGCTCACGCCCCAGGACCACGCCCTGCTCGGCCTTGAGCCGTCTGGCGGTTTCGGCGCCACGCTCTACCAGGGCACGGTGGCACCGATCCTCGCCGCGGCTCAGGCGGGCGGTGAAAGTCTCCTCCAGGCGCCGGGCCGACTCCTCCAGGCCGGCACGACCCTGCTCGGCGAAGGGCGCACGGTTGGCCCCGTCGAGCGCCTCGGCCAGGTGGCGGGTGGCGGGCTCGAGGCCATGAGCGCCGTGTTCGATCCTCTGGTGCAGGCCGGTCGGGCGCTCCTCACCGAGCCGACGCGCGGGAGCGAGCTGTTCGAGCGCAAACCGCCGGGGATGCCGAGCCCGCAACAGGTCCTTGGAGCCCTCGGCGAGGGGCTGGGGCTGTTCGTCGCCCCGCACGCGCTTCTGGCGGCGCGCCCTGTGCGCGGGATGCCGCTTCGGACGAGAGAGGGTCCGTCGATCCTGCCCCCGGCGCCCCCACCCCCGCCGACCTTGCCCATGCCGGGTGGTGGGCGCTTGGCCCTGCCGCCAGCGGGCGAGCAGGGCATCATCATCCCCCGTTCGATGGTGAGGCCACCGACCGCGCGCCTCCTCGGCCCCGGCGTGGAGCCCAAGGCCCTGCCGCCGGCACCAAGAAGCGCCGAAGTGCGGCCGTTCCAGGAGCCGCCCGTGGTGGTCCCCGGCCGAGGCATCTCGGCCGAGACCGAGCGGCTGATTCCCCGTCCTGTGCCGGAGCCGCCCAGGCCCGCCCGGAGCCAGCTCGACGTGGCGGCACGCCGGGCCGGGCTGGACCTGACGGCCCCCTCGGAGCGCCCCACGGCGCTCCTGGACCGCTTCGGGCGCACGATCCGGGTCCCGCGTCGGGTCGCCGCCCCAAGTGCGCCCCAGCCGGCTCCAGGCGCCCCACAGAGGCTGCCAGAGGGTCCTGCGGCCCCCGCGCTCGAGCCGCCGAAGCCTCCGGTCCAGGGGCCGGCTGAGCCGCTCAGGCCTCCGACGCTGGCCGACCTGCCGAAGCCGCCGACCGCTGAGCTGCCCAACACGCTGATCGAGGCGCCACCCGCCGCCCGCCTGCGGCGCCCGACGCCCTTCCAGGAGGCGACCAAGGGCGTTGACGTCGGCACGGTGAATCTGGACGATCCCGACCAGGTGCTGGCGCTGGTCCGCGGTCGCGGGCGGATCAACTTCGGGGACGCGCTAAAGGGCGAGGCCCAGGGGGTGCCGTTCTTCTTCAAGAACCGGCGGGGCATCGCGTTCGACGAGCTGGTGCAGGAGGTGGCCGACGCCCAGCACCTGCCGCCCAAGCAGGTCGAGTCGCGCCTGCTCAAGACCATGGAACGGTTCGGGATCCGGCGGGCGCAGAAGAGCGCGGCCGGACGGGCGATCAGCCAGGGCGAGCCGTCTCCCGCCCCGAAGATGCCGGGGGAGCTGGAGGCCCGCGCCGCCGAGCCCCCGGCGGACGTGGCGGGCTGGTTCCAGGAGGGCGAGTGGCGGGCGATGAGCGAGGCCGACCGTCTCACCACGCTCAGGACGGCGCGGAGCACCGAGGGGATCAAGGGCGCCGAGGCGGGCGGGTTCGAGCCGACGCTGGAGACTGCGCCGACGCCAGAGGCGCCGTCGCGGGCGACGGCCTCCCAGAAGGACGTGACCGAGACGCCGCTGTTCGGCCAGGAGCGGGCGGCGCGCGAGGCCGCGCAGGCGCGGGCCCAGGGCGACATCTTCGCGGGGCCGACGCCAGAGCAGGTCGTGGAGCAGGCCGGCGGGCTCGTGCGCGGACGGAGTACCGTGCAGGGCCAGGAGATGCTCTGGTTCTCGGAGCGCGGGAGCGACTCGACGACGGTCATGCCCGTGGCGGAGGTGACGCCCAAGGCGGTGGCGCAGCGGTTGGGGGAGATCAAGGCGCGGTTCGAGCAGCCGCCCGGGCCGCCGCCTGCCGGACCCCAACCGCTCGCTTCTGGTCCAGCGCTCGAGTGGGTCCCCGGTCGTCCTGGACCCGGCGTCCTTGAGCGTTTCGCCTCGAAGGACGGTCGGTTTGTCGCCGAGCAGGTCTCGCCCGACCAGTGGCGGTTGGTGGACCGCGGCGCGGGTCGGCTCCACGGCTACGTGGGGGAGACCTTCCACGAGGCCCGGCAGATCGCCGAGCAGCTCTCGCGTGGCGTGGGCGAGCCCCCGCCGGCTCCACGGAACCTCCCACCGATCTCAGGCGGTTCGGGCGAGGTCCTGCCGCCGCAGCGCCCCGGCGAGCCCCCGAAGGTGCTGCCACAGTTCGCGCGCGAGAGCGTGCGACCCCCGGAGGCGCCGCCGCAGGTGACGCCAGAACAGGTGCGCGCCGGCATCGACCGCGTGGTCGCCCAGGCGAGGGCTCCGGAGTCTCCGATCGGCGAAGCGTTCGGCGCCGGGCTCCCGCCCGGGGGCAGGATTCCCCCGACGGCCGAGCTGGAGGCCGGGGCCCCGCTCCCGGCTGACGTGCCGGGCACCCCGATGCCCGAGGTCTCGCGGGCGGCGCGTTTCTTTGCCCGGGCCGAGATGGAGTCGCAGCTCGCGCGGATCGAGCCGCCCGAGTTCGTGGTGCGCCACGACCCTGTCGCCTCGCGCATCGTGCGGCGGACCTACCGGCACTACGACGACGGTTTGCTGCTGCGTCGTGAGCTGGAGGAGCGGGCGCGGGCGATCTACCGTGGGCTGAGAGACGAGGAGGTCGTGCAGGTCAACACCGTGCTGGACACCCCCGACGTCGGCGCGGAGGCGTACAGCACCCTGCTGCCGCCCCGGCTCGCCGAGGTGGCTCGGCGGGCGCGGGCAGAGATTTTCGACGCGGGCGCCGACGGCACCGGGCTCGCCAGGGAGCGCCGGATCACAGGCTACTTCCCGCGCTTCCGCGACACCGTGCGGATGGAGGCGACCCGGCTCGTGCTGGACCCGCAGGGGCAGCCGTATCTGCCGCGCACGTATCTGGAGAACGTGCCCAGGACCATCGAGGCGTTCTTCTTCAAGCCGCGGACGGCGAGTGACCCCGCCAGTCACCTCGGCCTGGACGGCGTCCTCGTCTACCAGCGCGCCGTGGCGCGGCATCTGACGCTCAACGGCGGGTTCCACCCGGCGACGGGCCAGCCGATCGCCGGCTACCTGAACGAGTTGCAGGGGCTCGTGCAGCGCCCGATGCTGGAGTCGCTGAAGCCCTATCTCTCGGAGTTCGTCAACTACTTCCTCGGGGTGCCGGGCAGCCGCCCCGGGACGCCGCTCCAGCAGCAAGCCTCACGCATCGCGCGCAACGTGCAGTTCTCGCGGCTGATCGGCCTGAACATCTCCTCGCCGATCGCCAACCTGACGCAGCAGGTGAACACGCTGGCCCAGGTGCGCCCGCAGTCGTGGGTCCGCGCCTACGCGGACCTGCTGGACCCGGCGCGCCGCGGACTCGCGCGCCAGTACCTCGGCCTGGAGGAGTTGGCGAAGGCCGACCTCGAGATGGTGCAGAACGTCGTGACGCGCCTGGACCGCATCGAGGATTTGACGGCGAAGATCGCCCACGTCTCGGGTGTCATGTTCCGCGCCTCGGAGGGGCCGGCGAACCGCTACCACGCCTTCCTCGCGGGGCTCCGGGACGCCGAGGTGTATGGCCTCCAGGGGCGGCAGGCCATCGAGTACGCGCGGGACATCGTGGAGCTGACGCAGTTCCCGGGCTCCGGGCCGGCGAAGATCGCCGCGTTTCGCGGACCTTTCGGCGCGACCTTCGGCCAGTTCAAGCAGTTCCAGATCCGCCAGAGCCTCTACGTCAAGCGGCTCGTCGAGCAGGACATCGCCGAGTGGACCGCGCGCCTCAGGGGCCAGCGCGTGCCGATCCAGGTCGGGGGGGCCGACCTCCTCGACGCCGCCGGCCAGCCGGTGACGCGCGCCCCGGTGATCTTCCCGCGCACGGCGAAGTTCCTGATCGGCATGACGGCGGTCGGGGGTCCGGACGCGATCTTCCCCGGCTTCGACGACTACCTACGCGAGCGCGGCGTGGCGATCCCCGGCTTGTTCCCGGCGATCGGGGTGGGCATCTCCCAGGTGATGGGCTTCGGCGCGGTGACGCCGGGCGACGTGACGCGCTCGCTCCTCTTCTTCCTGCCGGGGCCGCTGATCGGGCACATCCAGGACATGCTGTCGGCCTCGACGGGCGTCAACTGGGGGCACGGGCTGACCGAGATGCTGCGCGGGGACCTCGGCACCGAGCTGACGCTCGACCAGCGCGTGGACCGGGCCCTGCGCGGCTTCGTCCCCGTGGGCGGCATCGCGGCGGCCCGGGGGCGGCAGGCCCTGAAGATGGCGCTGACGCCGGGCGAGGAGCGCGCGGCCCGGACGCTCCTGGAGGCCCTCGCTCTGGAGCCCGCCACCGGGCGCCTGCTGCGTCGCACCGAACCGGCCGAGCCCGGGCGCGTGTTCATCGGGATGCCGCCGCAGGTCCGGGAGCGCGTCTCGCGGGAGCGCGAGACCTTCGTCCAGCTCGACGAACGGGCCAAGCGCGCCGTGCAGATCGCGGCCGATCACCTCGCGGCCGGCGACGCGGCGCGCGCGCAGGCCGCGCTCCGGGACGCCGAGCGCCGCCTCGGGCTGCGCCCGGGCCAGCTCGCGGTGTCCCACCAGGCGCTGCAGGCGGCGCGCGACCGCCGCCGCTTCACGCCGCTGGAGCGCCAGCGGTTCCAATTGCGTCGCCGCTTCCCGCTGGAGACGCGGGAGAGCCAGGAGCGCGTGCCGGGCCTCGTGCCCCCGGAGCCGCCCGTGCGCGGGCTGGGGCTGCCACGGTTGAGGCTGCGATGAGCAACAGCGACGACCAGGCGATCGGCGAGATGCGGGCGGAGCTGCGGGCCCTCATGCGGATGTTCGAGCAACACAACGAGGAAGAGATCCGCTGGCGACAGGACTTGACCGCGAAGCTGAAGGACTACTCCGGCCGGGTGCGCGTCCTGGAACGCTGGCGTGACGTGCTGGTGGGCATCGGGCTGGCCGTGACCGCCGTCTGGGGCGTCATCAAGGCGGGGCTCGCGGCGCTCTTCGTGGCCGGCCGATGACGCTCTGGGTGTTCATCCTGATCCTGCATCTGACGAGCTTCGGCGGGAAGGTGACGACGACGGTCGAGGCGCAGACCTACGAGGGCTGCACGCGGCTCCGCAATCTCGTCATCGACAAGCTCGGCGGCGACGTGGCGAACATCAACGGCTCGATCTCGGCGTGTACGGCCGTGGTGCCGCCGACGAGCGTGCCGTGAAGCTCCTCGCCCGGCTGCCGCTCGATCGTGAAGCCGAGGGGGACTTCCAGGTCCTCGGCGACGACGGCGTGCTGCTCGGTCCCGTGCGGTGTCGCGGGGAGGCTGACAACGCTGGCGCCTTCCAGCACGGCAACGTCCAGGAGGACCCGACGAAGTCGCACGGAGACCACCCATTCGGGACCTACCGCTGCAAGACGCTGGTGCGCGACCCGCATCCAGTGAGGTCCTACGGCCCCTTCTTTCTGTCGCTGGCGCCAGTGAGCGGCGAGGCGCTGGTGGCGTGGCAGCACGGGCGCCGGGGGCTGGGCATCCACGGAGGGGACCTCGGCGCGGGCTCGACGCTCCGAGCGACCTACGGGTGCCTGCGCCTGGACAACGAGACGATGGAGGCGCTGGCCCGGCTCGTGGCCCCGATCCTCGCCGAGGGCCTGGATCTCTTCTACGAATGTCGGCCCTGGACGCCATGAGACGCCCCGTGCCGCCACTCCACAAAGGTGTGGAGCCACTCCACATGCCGCTCTGGGGCTGGATCGTCCTCGCCGTGTTGACGGCGCTCCTGGTGCTGCCCTGGGCGATCTACGGCTACGTGACGTACTGGGACTGGATCGTCGGCCACGGCGCGGCGGCGGCGTTCTGGCTCCCCGTCTCCACGCGCTGAAGGAGAGACCATGCAGACCATCGGCCTCGACGCCGCCACGATCACCTACTTCCTGGCCGGTCTCATCGGCAGCCTGGCCCGCGTGTTGGTCGGCACGACGCAGGGCAACTGGAGCCGCCGCACGATCGCTGACGTGGCGATGGGCGCGATCGGCGGCATGGTCCTGCCCTACGTTGGGCTCGGCTTCGGGACGGCGCTCGGCGTGGATCAGGCGGCGCTCGCCACGGTGCCCGTCATCATCAAGGCGGGTGTCGTCGCGCTCGCGATGTACGCGGGCTCGCACATGTTCGCCGCGGTCCTGCATCGGCGGGAGCTGAAGGCGGATAAGGAAAATGGACCATGAAAGACATCAAGACCGGGGCTCTCGTCGTCGCGCTCGTGCTCCTGATCGCTGGCTGCACGTCGGCCCTCGCCGGCATGACGCCGGAGCAGCTCGCGGCGCTCGCCAAGGACCGGAACGCCAGCGTCACCTGCTTCAGCGGGGTCTACGCCGGCGCCAAGGTCAACATCCTCTTCGTCAACGCCGACAAGGGCGTGCCGGCCGGCATCGCGATCGACGACGGCTGCAAGGCGCAATTCGCGACGAACCCGCGGTGAGCGCGTTCCTGATGAGAATGTGCTCACAGTGCGGTATGAACAAACCGTTAGAGTGGTTTGTAAAAGACGCTCGATGCACATACGGGCGGACGCACCGATGATGGCCGCATGAGCGAGTTTCTGGATCTCTTCGTTGCGGCGCAGATCGGATGGAAGAACGGTCGGCCGCTCTGGGAGACGCGCGCGCCGCTGCGCTACCGCAGCGATCTACTACAGACAACGATTATCGTGCCCTCGGAGTTCATCACCGATGTGGCGTCGGTCCCGCGCCTGCCGCTAGTGTGGCTGATCGCAGGTGGTCGGGGCACTCGGAGTGCCGTAGTGCATGATGCGGCATATCAGTTCGGCTTCTGGTGGATCATCAATCAGGACTCCGGGCGCTGGGTCCGGTACGAGGTCAACAAGTCCCTGACCGACGAGGTCTTCCATGAGTCGTTGCTGGCCGATCCCATCAGCGGCGCCGGCCGCGTCCGGGCCTGGGAGATGTACCAGGCCGTGCGCTGGGGTGGGCGCGGCGTGTGGGCGGACCCGACACGAGCGACCGTGTTGAACCCGATCTGGTCTGCCGGAGGCTGGGAAGCCCCGTAACTTTCCTGTGGCGACATACCGCCACTTCGTGCTACACTCCGCCGTGATGAAAGAGGTCCGGATCACCACCGTGCAGTGCCCCGGATGTTCCGCGGTCTACGCGCCGCGGAAGCCCCCGCGGCGGTGCCCACGGTGCGGCAAGCGGTTCACGCTCTCGGCTCAACGTCGCGCGTCGTAGCCTCCCCCGCGGAGGCCGCTGGAGGTGGAGATGGAGACGGTCAAATTCCACGTCAACCTGCACCGCTGTTCCGTGCATGCCCAGGCAACCCAGGGCACGATCTGGCTGCTCGTCAACCTCGGCGACGAGCCGCGCGACTCCGGGTTCACGGTGTTCCTTGGGGACGACAACGTGCGGACGCTCGCCGACGAGCTGACGCGGATCGCGGCGGCGCTTCCCGCACCCGAGCCCCCGCCGGCCGCCGACACCCCCGACGACATCCCGTTCTGAGGGAGGCGACGATGACCCCCGAGCAGCTCGAGCGGCTGGTGCGCCGGCAGGCCGAGGCGCTGGACCGGACGATCGAGGCCTTCCGGGTCTTCGCCACGCAGACCACGGAGACGATGCAGCATCTCACGCACGCGGTGGCGGGGCTGGAGACGGCGATGCGGCTGCTGGTCCGGAGCCGACGAGAGGAGGAGGAGTGATGACCGAGGAATTGGTACGGCAGGACGCGCAGGCGCTCTCGCCCTCGCCCGTGTTCCGGGGCGAGCACATGGTCCGGGCCCTCGCCGACTACCGGGCGCTCCAGAAGGCGCTCGACGAGGCGATGCCCGACCAGCTGATGACGATCCAGGGCAAGTCCTTCCGCAAGAAAGGCTACTGGCGGGCGATCAGCGTGGCGTTCGGCCTGACGGTCGAGCCCGTGGAGCACTCCGAACAGCGCACGGTCGTGGGGACGCTCCCCAGCGGCGGCGACGACTACATGTACGCCGTGACCTACCGGGCGGTGGCGCCGAACGGCCGGTCGGCGACCGGCGACGGGGCGTGCGCCGCGAGCGAGAAGCAGAAGGGGCGCATGGAGGCGAGCGAGCACAACGTGCGGTCGCACGCGGCTACGCGCGCGTTCAACCGGGCGGTGTCGAACCTGGTGGGGTTCGGCGAGGTGTCGGCCGAGGAGGTGGAGCGCGACGAGCACGCCGCGGCGCCGACGGTGCGCCCGGACGGGATCACGCGGATCGCGGCGGTGGAGGAGAAGTCCGGCACGGGCAAGGGCGGCAAGACGTGGACGCGCTACCTCATCACGACCGAGGACGGGCGGGGCGGGTCCACGTTCGAGAAGGGGCTCGCCGAGCAGGCCCAGAAGTTCCTCGCCGCGCAGGCGCCGTGCGTGCCGACCTTCGTCAAGAGCGGCGACTACGTCAACTTCACGGGGCTGGAGTCGGTGACCGCGACGCAGGCCGGGTCGCCGACGAGCGTGCCGACGAGCGGCGAGGCGCCGCCGTCCGGCACCGGCGAGGGCGTCATCACCGGGCCCCAGGTGAAGCGCGCCTGGGCCATCGCGCGGGGGTCGGGCTGGGACGAGGCCGGCGTGAAGGCGCTCCTGGCCGCGGCGGGCGTCGAGTCGATGGCGCAGGTCCCGGTGGGCGCCTACGAGACCCTGGTCCAGACCCTCAAGGCGGGGCCGACGAAGGGGACCGGCGCGTGACCCCGCACAAGGCCGAGGCCCTGAAGGCGATCGCGCACGTCCGGCAGTTGCTGCTTGCCGGGCCGCTCGACCCGCTCGGCGTGAAGCTCGCCGTCGCGACGCTGGAGCACGCCAGCGAGCAGGTGGAGGCGATCGAGGAGTTGCGCCGCGCCCGGCGGAAGGCGAAGGAGGCGTGATGCGGACCTGCAAGCGGATCTGCATCGCAGACTACACGGTGCGTGCCGAGAACGGCGACACGCTGACGCTGCGCCGCGGCGAGGAATACATCACGTCGCCGGAGCGGGATGGCGTGGTGACGGTGTTCTCCGCGTTCTGGGTGCCCGTGCCCGCCGCGCTGTTTATGGGGGCTCGGGTGTTCACGGAGGTGTGACATGGCCCGCTGCCGATCCTGCGGTGACGAGATCGATTTCGTGACGCTGCGCTCCGGCAAGCGGATGCCTGTCGAGTCCACGACGGCGGAGACCTACTACGTCCACCTGGGCCAGGGCGGGCACCCGCAGGTCGTGCTGGTGCTGGACTCGGGCGACATCGTGCGGGGGCGGCTCGGCAAGCAGCACGAGAGCGGCGTCCTGAAGGTGGAGGGGCGCGAGAGCCACTTCGCCTCGTGCCCCGCGGCGGACGAGTTCCGGAGGAACAATTCGTGAGTGATCTGCCGCACGTCACGGCGATTCTCAGCCGCGTCGGGCTCGGTCCGGACCTCTCCGGCATCGCCGAGTCGGTGTTGGAGGTCGCGCGGGCACGAGGCACGGCCGTCCACGCGGCGATCGAGGCCCTGACCTACGGGTATCTCGACCGTGAGGCGATGGACGAGACGCTCAACGGATACGTGGCGGCCTACGAGCGTTTCTTGGCTGACACGGGGTACAAGCCGATCGTGGCGGAGGTGGAAGTCATCAGCGCCAAGTGGGAATACGTCGGTCACGCCGACGGGGTGGGCTGGATTGGCCAGGACCGGGTGCTGGTGGACTGGAAGGCGACGGCGGCGCTTGATACTCGGAGTGTTAGCTATCAACTGGCCGCCTATGGTATCGCGTGGCGCGAGATGCATCCAGACCAACCGGTCAAAAAGCTGCTCGCCATACAGCTCGGACCCAAGGGCGTCTACAGACTACACGAGATCAGCAACTCGCAGGCGGCCGGCCAGGTGTTCTTGGCGGCTCTCATCGTCTATCGTGCCCGCCAGAATGGCCGCGTCGCATGACGATGCAGTGCGAGACGTGCGAGAGGAGGGCGCGATGAAGAGGATGGTGACGCTGTTCATGCTGATCCTGGGGGTGGGGCTGGCCGGGTGCGCGGCGCTCCTGGAGGGGCAGGATTACCGCGTCGAGCAGCGGCAGGGGGTGACGGTGTACCTCGCGCGCTCCGAGACGGTGGCGCAGAACCTCTGCGCCCAGCGCGGGGCATCGGCGCCGCTCCTGACCGCGCAGGCGATGCAGCAGGGGCGGCTCTTCGCGCCGACGTCCTGCGCGAGCCTGCCGCCGCATCCGAGACCGTGGATCGTCGTGGAGGAGGGCGACCAGATCGCGCTGGCGCACGAGCTCGGGCACGCTCTCCGAGGCGAGCGCCACTACGGCGACGGCGGACCCGACCGATGACGCCAGGCCACTGGATGCTGTGGGGGTTCGGGCTCGCGGTGTTCGGCCTCCTGACGGTCGTCTGGTCCTGTCTGGTGGTCAGCGGACGAGAGAGCGAGCGCGAGCGGGCGCGAGAGGCTCAGCGATGACCGACCGCTTCTGGTCCGTCCTGCTGCTCGGGGTGATCCTCGGCGGTCTGGCCGTGGGCTGGGGGATGCAGTACGTCGTCTACGCGACGTACCGCGCGCAGGCCGAGACGTGGGCCGTGAAGGTGTCGATGCAGGCGGCGGTGGCCGACGAGGCGCTGCGGCTGGCGCTGCCGAACAGCGTGGAGCGCGGGCTGGCGTGGGCGCAGGCGGTCAAGAACGTGCGGACGCCGCCCGACCCCTCGGTGCGGGACGGCGTGCCGACCCCGAAGAAGAAGTGAGGAGGCCGTGATGGCAGAGACGCAGGACGTGGCGATGGTGTTGCAGCGCGAGGGCCTGACACTCCTGGAGCGGGCGCGGGCGCTGGTGGTGGTGGACGACACGACCTTCCGGCAGGCGGACGAGTTGGACCGGCTGGGCAAGGACGGCGAGCGGCGCATCAAGGAGTTCATGGACCCGATCTGCGACGCGGCGAACCGGGCCCACAAGGAGGCGACGTCCCGGCGGGCGAAGCTCCTGGAGATCCCCGGCGAGGTGCGGCGGCTGGCCCGGGCGGGCATCACGACCTACGAGCAGGAGCAGGCCCGGCTCGCGCAGGAGGCGGCGGCGGCGGCCGAGCGGGAGCGCCAGCGGCTCGAGGCCGAGGCGCGCGTCCAGGCCGAGCGCGAGCAGGCGCGGCTGCGGAAGGAGGCCGAGGACCGGCGGCTGGAGGAAGCGGCGGCGGCGGAGGCGGCGGGCGACATCGAGACGGCGACGAAGCTGATCGAGGCCCCCGTGGAGGTGCCGACCGTCGAGGCGGCTCCGGTGTTCATGCCGCCGGCCCCCGTGTTCGCTCCGCCGGAGATCCAGGGGCGGAGCTTTCGGAGCCAGTGGAAGGCGCAGTGCGTGGACCTCAAGCTCGTGGTGCGCGCCGCCGCGGCGGGCAACCAGACGGCGCTGGCGTGTCTGATGTGGAACGACGTGGCGGCCAACGGGCTCGCGCGGTCGACCCGAGGCGGCGTCCGGGTGGACGGGATCAGGTTCTTCGAGGAGCGCATCACGACGACGCACTGAGGGGGTGGACATCATGCTGACGAATCCGGCGTTCTACATCTGGGTCGGTGACGATGCTCTCTGTCCGATGAAGGGCGAGTTCCCGAGCGACAGCCGGTGGTCGGGCCTCCTGCACGCAGCCAAGCATCCATGTCACGTCGGTGCCGTAGGCTACACGGGCTCACTGCCGAAGGACCATCCAGAGTACCTCGTGGCTGTCCGGGACGAAGGGCGGCAGCTGTACCTCAACATTGTGGACGCCCCCGTGCCGATCTTCCGGCACGAGGTCTTCACGGCAGCGCTGGACTTCTTGGATGTCTGGGCGTTCACCGGGCCAGTATTGGTTCACTGCAACAATGGTCTTTCGCGCGCCCCCTCTCTCGTGCTGGCGTGGCTGGCGAAGCGGGGCCGAAAGGACTGGGCGGATAGGTCCTTCGCCGAGGCGCGGGCGGCCTTCGAGCGCCTGATGCCGGACTACGCGCCCGGCAAGGGGATCGAGCAGTTCCTGGTCGAAGAGTGGGGGAGGATCACGTAATGTTGCTCTGGCTGAACCGCGACGAGAAAGAAGTGATCGAGGGGTTACACGTGCTCCGCGAGATGAAGCGGGACCGCGCGTTCCCCTCGGAGATCCTGAAGCTCCGGGAGGAGATCGAAGACCTGAAGATCGCGAAGTCGCGTCTGACCGAGGAGCACGCGCGGGAGGACCGCGAACTGCGCCACATGATCGGCCTGGAGAAGAAGCGCCAGGAGGTCGAGGTCGAGCAGGCCAAGAAGGGCGCCGTGCTTGCGGTCCAGGAGGAGAATCTGGCGGCCGACCGCAAGCGGTTCGCCGACGAGATGGCCTTCCAGCGGTCGCGGTTCGAGGAGGAGGTGGGCTATTTGAAGGGGATGATGGCGGACATCCTCGCGCGGCTGCCGAACGTGAACGTGGCCCTCGAAGGGAAGATGCGGCGATGAGCGACAACGACACGGCGAGCTATTCGCTCAGTCCACTCGCTGGGATGCTCGGCGCTCTGGTGCCTCCTAGGTCGCTCGGCAACCAGGCATTCCAGCAGGCGAGCTACCAGCAGATGCTCCAGCAGTATCAGGGGTCGTCGAGCAGCGCGAACATCACCTGGGACGATCTGGTCCAGCCACAGCAGCGCACGCTGGCGGCGTCGCGCCCCGCCGTCGAGGACGAGAAGGCCTGGCTCCGCCGTCGCGTCCGGGAGGTCCTGTGGACGCCCTGACGCGGCTGCTCGAGGCGGCCCTCGCGGCGCTGCTTCGCGAGGATGAGACGGGCACCGTGCGGCTGACCGCGACGGAGCGGGTGGTGGTGGCCGAGCTCCGTGTGCCAAACAGCCATGTGGCCGGCGTCGTGATCGGCCGGGACGGGGAGACGGTCGACGCGCTGCGTCACCTGGCCGACCGGGTGGGCCGGGCCCAGCGGCCCCCGATGCGGGTGGTGATCGAAGTCGTCGTGGTCGGAGGCGAGCGATGACGGACGACCAGGGTGCGGCGTTCGCGAGATTCCGCAGTCTCCTGGGGTCGCTCAGGCTCCGCGTCCTCGCCGACCCGGAGGGATGGCCGATCGTCCCGGGGCGTCACGGCCAACTGGAGTGGCACGACGAGCACACGGTCGCGGTCTACAGCGCGAAGATCCGGATGCTCGCCAGACTGGCACAGCTTCCCGGCTTGCGTCGTCACCAGATCGGCGACCACGAGTTTCGGCTCCTTCTCGACGCCTCTGGGATGCACGACAGCGGGGCACTAGGGGGGGGGTAATCCGCGTCCTCCGGCTCAGAACACGCCGCGTGTTGTCCGACGCACACAAAGTGGCCCTGGGACGCGGGAGACGCTTCCAGCGGCAGGAGGCGCCATGATCTCCCCCACGACCGCTCCCCTGGACGCCCTGCTTGATCTGGAGAAGCCCCTCTTCACGGCCCCGGAACGCCCGCACTGGTCGGCCCAGGCGGCCTATCTCGGCCGGGTGACGGACGAGGCGCTGTACGGGACCGACCCCTTCGGCGGCTACGGGAGCCCCGAGGCCTACGCCCGAGACCGGCTGGACCTGGCCCGCGGGGAGTTCCGGCTGTTCCTGAAGCTCTGGCGGACGATGCAGTGGGTCGGCGTGGAGGAGGACCGCTGGACGATGGTGTCCAAGCGCCGGGCGCTCCTGCTGGGCGAGCTGCGCGAGGTCGGCGCCGACCCCGTCGAGTGGTTCGCCCGGATGGTCAACGCCCCGACGACGGAGGCGTTCGAGCAGGAGGTCGACCGCCACCTGAGCCGCCAGGTCTGGACGACGCGGACCTTCCGCCTGCCGCTCGAGGTCGACGGGCTGGTGGAGGAGGCTCTCCAGCGGGCCCTGCCCTACGTGCTGAACGACCCGGAAGCAACGGTGGGCGATGCCGGTCACCGGGAGCACGCCTTCCGGTGCCTGGAGCTGCTCTGCATGAAGTTCCTCCGGGACACGCCGGTCATGACGGCGCCGGATCAGGAAGGAGCAGTGTAGAGATGAATCTGTCAAGCGGATGTTTCCCGGCAGACTTCGCCAACGCCATCGCCATCGCCCCCGCCATCGCCGGCGCCAACGCCGCCGCCTCCGCCGCCGCCATCGCCTCCGCCATCGCTCACGCCAACGCCGCCGCCTCCGCCAACGCCATCGCCCCCGCCATCGCCGGCGCCATCGCCGTCGTCTACGCCCACGTCACCGTCAACGTCACGCCAATGAACAGGAGACCGCGATGATCGCACTGTCCGTCGGCCTGCACTTCGCCAAGGGCTACATCGGCAATCCGTACTGGCCCGCCATGGAGCGGGTGATCACAATCCGCAAGCAGTCCGGCGTCGATCGCGCGCGGAGCGAAGACAAGCGCGCCAAGACGCTCAAAGCGTGGCTGGAGAGCCACGAGATGACCCTGGCCGACTACCGCGCCCTCGAAGCGGAGGCGTCCCTGCCGTTCTACACCGCGCCGAGCGGCGAGATCGTGGTGCCGGCCCACCACCTGCACGGCTTCATGGCGGGGGTCGCGGCCGTCGCGCCGGCCAGCGTGCGTCTCGCGCGCCCGGAGCAGATCCGGACGCTCGTCGAGTGGGGGGACCTCGCGACCGGCAAGACCACGCCGGACGGCGTGTGGGAACGCTTCATCCGCCACCCGCTGACGAACCAGCGGCGGCTCCAGTCGTCCGCGTACATCGAGCAGTTCACCGCGCGCGGGACGCTGCGGATCACCAACGACGACGTCGAGAAGAAGGCGCGCGACTTCATCGCGTGGGGCGGGCACGAGGTGGGCGTCGGCGCCGCCCGAAAGATGGGCTGGGGCCGGTTCGAGGTCACCGAGTGGACGCCCGCGTGAGGTTGCCACCGCCGCCCCCGCCGCCTCCGCCAACGCCGCCGCCATCGCTCACGCCAACGATCCGCACTGAGTCGGCTGCTACGGCGCCCGACAAATTGTCCTTGACCTGCAGCGGGAGGCCGCCGGATAATGTGTGCGGTAGAGCGCGCAGTGCAGAGCGGCTCGGTGGCGTCCGATTCCCCCCAGGTTGCGGGCGACGCCGAGCCGCTAGAACTTGGGGGAGCAATGCCGCGCATCCGCACGTTGAAGCCCTCACACGCCCGCACATTTCGGTATTTCCGCGTCGCGCACAGCTTTCTCGCTCTCCCGCTCCCGTGGTACGCGAAGATGGTCTACGTCGCGCTCTGCCATCACGTCGATGCTGGCGAGGACAGTCCCTCGATCGGGAGCCTCGCCTCCGACGCGGGATGCTCGGTCAGCTTAGTCCACAGGGCCTTCATGAGGCGCGAGGCGGTTGGGGTGCTCCAGATCCGGTCGGGGCGGCGCCCCGGCGGCACGAATGTCTACACCCTCCACGATCCGCCAGGCCATCGAGGATTCCCATGAGCGTCTACGCGATTGGCCACGCCTTCCAGGTGCACCTGCCACCACGAGAGAAATTCGTGCTTGTGGCGCTGGCAGATAACGCCGACCACGCCGGGTCGTGCTATCCCTCGCTTGAGACCCTCGCGGGCAAGACGTCGATGTCCGTGAGAACCGTCCAGCGCGCACTCAGGGATCTCGAGACCCTAGGCGCACTCGTCGTCGAACGACACGGCGGGCGCGGTCGGTCGAGCCGGTACACCATCGTCGGCGTGCCGACAGTACCGACGGTGGTAAGAAAAAACCCTGTCAGCGTGTCACCCATTGCCGCTGGAAAGGGTGACAACGAGTCCATAAAGGGTGACACGGGTGGCCAACTAACCGTAGTTAACCGTACTACTCCTAGTCTTAGAAAGACTAGGGCCGTTGGTCAGAGCGCCAACGGCGTCGGGGCCCTCATTGAGGCCTACCAGCAGCAGTTCGAGGCGAAGTACCAGGAGCCCCCGCTCATCAGTCGGCCGAAGGAGCCCGTGCTGCTGGCCAAGCTCGTCAAGCAATTCGGCGAGGAGAAGGTCCGGGACAGGCTGGCACAGTTCTTCCGGAGCGATGACAAGTTCATCGTCGGATCTGGCCACTCGCTCGCCGCGTTTCACGGGTGCTTCAACAAGCTCATCGCCCTGGCGCGCGACCGCGAGCCCCAGCCGGGCTACGGGAAGTGGGGCTAGGCATGAGGCTCGTGGCACGCCCCGAGAACCCCGAGGGCCTGTTCACCGACTGGCTGGCCGGCTGGAAGCGCCTGTGCCCGCCCCAGGCGTTCCGTGGCCAAAAACTTCGCACGGCGTGGCAGCAGCGGCTTGACCGGGCGCTGGGATGCGTGGACGAGTCAGGCCGACGTCGGGCGCCCTGGCCCCCATGGCCCGCGCGACTGCTCCCGGCGGCGCGGGCCGACGACGACGCCGTCGAGCAGGCGCGGCTGCGGCGGGAACTTGGCGTGGTCTGATGAGCACTCGAGCGTGGTGAAGGAGATGGACCGATGAAGATCGAGATCACGCACCGCGTTTCCGGCGCCGTGCTGTTCGGCGTTGAAGCAGAATCCTGGCGTTGCGCCGTCGAGATCGCTGTCAAGCAAGACGCCAACCTCCGGGACGCCGACCTCGGGGGCGCCGACCTCCGGGGCGCCGACCTCCGGGGCGCCGACCTCGGGGGCGCCGACCTCGGGGACGCCGACCTCCGGGGCGCCACCCTCCGGGGCGCCGACCTCCGGGGCGCCACCCTCCGGGGCGCCGACCTCGGGGGCGCCAACCTCCGGGGCGCCACCCTCCGGGGCGCCGACCTCGGGGGCGCCGACCTCGGGGGCGCCGACCTCCGGGGCGCCGACCTCGGGGGCGCCAACCTCTTGGGTGCCAACCTTTGGGGCGCCAATCTTCGAGACACCGATCTCTGGAGCGCCAACCTCCGTGGCACCAGGGTACTCGCTGTCGCATTCCTCGGCCACATCGACGGGTGGGCGACAACGCTCTGGCGCACCGATCAGGGCTACCGCATCCAGGCGGGATGCCATATGTTCACGCTCGACGAGGCGACAGCGCACTACGCGGATCGCGCGGACCGCCGCGGGCTCTACTACCTCGCCACGGAGGCGTGGCGGGTGATCGCGCGGTTGCAGGGATGGGAGCCGGAGTCGTCATGACCTCGCCGCAATTCCGCGGCGGGCGGGGCGCGGCGCGGGACCCTCAGTCACCCCGCGTCGCGCTCCGGAACTCCCTGCTGGCCGCGCTCCTGGCGCTGGCGTGCGTCGCGGCGTATGGGGCGCTGGCGTGGGTGGTGGGCGGATGACCTGTCCGACGTGCGGTGGCACTAAGGTGCTGCGCGGTCTCGGCAAGCCAATTCACGGCCCCTGCCACTGGATGGAGATTCCATGTTACCGCTGTCACGGCACGGGCGAGGTGGAGAGCGTTCAGGCGATCTGGATAGAAGAGGGGAAGTATCTTCGAGAGTTCCGAGAGAAACGCGACTGGTCAGTACGCGAGGCGGCGAATTGGCTCCACGTCCTACCGAGCGAGTGGAGCAAGGCCGAGCACGGCACGGTGGATCCGTCATCAGTCCACGGCGCTCTCCAGCAGCGCGTTCTTAAGGATCTCGCGGGGCAGACGCGCGATGAGTGACTACGAGTACGCCGACGATGCTGAGCGTATTGCCCATCTTCGCGCGAGGCTGCGAGACGCCGAGCGGACCGCTGAGACATTTCGGACGTTGGCCGGGCGACAAGACAAAGAGCGGAGCCTCTGGTTCCGTCGTGCCGCCGACCTGTCGTCGAGCCTGCGCGCGCTGGTTCACAACTACGAAGTGTTGCTCAGCGAGTTGGGGCACCACGGCCACGACGCGCAGACGGACCCCGACACGATGTGTCTTGACTGCTACGGGCTCCGCGAAGCCAAAGGGACGCTTGAGTGGGAGGCGCCGCAATGACCTGCCGCGCCCAGGCCGCGCCGCCCCTGCCCCGCGAGATCCGCGAGTCGCCCTTCGTCGCGGTCCGCGATGACGGGAGCGCCGTCGTGTTCGTGGGAGCGCTATACGTCACCTGCCAGGACTGCCACCGCGCCGCGTCGCTGGTGATCGTGCGCGGGACGCGGTATCGGTGCGTGGAGTGTGACGGATGACCGACGCGACGATCCGCGCGGAGCTGGCGAGGCTCGCGGAGAAAGACGTCCTGGAGGTGGTCGGCGCGTTGCGGCTCTACGTGGACCCGAGCGCGTGCGATCCGATGGTCACGCGCGAATGGCGCGAGCATCTGGCCGAGCAGCTGGAGATCGTGCTCAAGCGCGTGCGGGCGATCGGAGGAGCGGAATGAGCAAGCAGCGCGTGCTGAATCTGTTCCACGCGGAAGCCGACGACCGCGACTGCCAAGTGCTCTCGAATCGCGTTGTGCTGACCCTGCACGGCAACCCGAAAGAGTCTGGATACACACAGGTTGTTCACCTCCACATTTCCTGGGAGTCGCTCCCGTGGGTGATGCGGAAGCTCTGGGCCGCATGGTGGCGCCACCGGACCGAGGTGGTGAGACGGCTCGACTGGATCGAGGGAGAGCTGAAGGGAAGCGGAGTCGAGCGACCATGATCCGAGCGCAGGAGGAGACATGATTGTCCGTAGCCCTTGCTTCGAGTGTGGCGCGTCCCTTCCGGCATCAGGCATCGCGCGTCAGATGCTCGGCATCGTCGACCTGGTGATCTGCGTGAGGTGCGGGGCAGGACAACGAGTCGATGACCGACTCTCTGGAGCCACCATGAGTGGCACGGTGGGAGAGACGCCATGCCTGACCTGACCCAGGACGGGCTGCGGGCGCGGGCGGGAGAGATCGTCGCAATCGAGCCCGACGGGAAGTGGTGGCGCGTCGTGCTGGTCTGCGGCGCGCAGCGCTCCACAGTGATCCGGCTCAGCGAACGCGCGGCGTGCGAGGCGTATGCGGTCTGGATACAGGACACGATCCTTCTACCGACGTTCACCACCCTCGTCGCCGAGGCGCGAAAGGATGGCGCAACCTCGGCTTGTCCCCTCTGCCATTGCTGCGGGGAGCGGCGTCACGACGGCGCCGAGCCCTGCGTCTCATGCGAGACAGCCGTCGCCGAGGCCATAGAGTCCTGGGAACGCCGTGCGGCTCAGGGGCGGGCGCAGCGGGAGTTCAAAACACACGATCACCCGGCCGCAAATGGTCGAGTGCCGGTCGCTGACGACACGGAATGGAAATTTACGTTCCCATTGGAAGACAGCAGCATTCTTTCGGTTCGCGTCGGTCGAACTGGGCGCGCTGCGTTAATTCGCATGCTTCACGAGGAACAAGCCGACGATGAAATAGACGCCGCGATCCGCGCACAGGAGGAGACGCCATGAAGTTTCGCAAGAAGCCGGTCGTAATCGACGCAATCCAATACGACGGGGCCAATCACGAGGCTGTCGGTGAGTTCGCTGGTAACGCCGTCTCCCTGGAGGACGGCACCCTCTACGTGCGGACACTGGAGAACAGGCGACTGGAGGCCGATGTCGGCGACTGGATCATCCGAGGCGTGGCGGGAGAGTTCTATCCCTGCAAGCCCGCCATCTTTGCCGAGACATACGAGATGCTATGACCGACGCTGGTGCGACGCCTGCGTGCTCGTCTTGCCGTGCGGCCGAAGCGCCCATCTCGAAGCGGGATGGGCGGCGGGCGCCGGCAAGGTCCTTGTCATTTACATCCCCGAGTACGACACGCCCGAGTTGATGTACGGCATGGCGAGCGCGATTGTGACCACGCTGGCCGATATCAAGATTGCGCTCTGCATGGGGGTGCGTGATGGCTGATCCCTGGCACCCGCTCATCAGAGCGATCGCCGACGTGAGCGAGTTGCTCTACCAGGCCATCGCGCGGTTGCGGCGCGCGCGCGGTGGCGCGTTGGTCGAGACAGAACCCGATGAAGAGGCCCCGCGTGGCTGAGCGCACGGGACGTGCGTTCTGCGCGTGCGGCAAGATCGACGGACACCAAGGACGCTGCCGCGGGCTGTTCTACCGCGAACGCCGCGCCTGGGCGAGCGCGCGGATCGCTCGCGAGCTGCGGCGCCAGCGCGGCAACCGGACGCGGACGGCCGCGGCGCTCGGATTACGCCGCACGCACCTGCTCAAGCTGATGCGAGACTTCGACGTGCGATGACGCGCCTGCCGCCCCACGACCTGCCCGCCGAGCAGGCGATCCTCGGCGCGATCCTCCTGGAGGGCCGGGCCGCCCTGGACCGCGTCGCGCTGTGGCCGCTGGTCGTGACGGACTTCTACGTCGAGGCCCACCGCGCGACGTTCGCCGCCATGCGCCGCCTCCACGACGCCGACCACGCCGTCGACGTGCTCACGGTCTCGGCCGAGCTCCGGCGGGCGGGCGACCTCGACGCCGTGGGAGGCCCGGCGGCGCTCGCTGGCCTCGTGGAGGCGGGGAGCATCGCGTCCTACCTGGACAGCTACCTGGGCTTGGTGGTCAACGCCGGGAAGCTCCGCGAGCTGATCCAGCAGATGACGCGCCTCGTGGCCGACGCCTACGACGCGCACGACGGCGCCGACGAGCTGATCGGCCGCGGCTTGGCCAGCCTCGAACGACTGGCCCGCCGGCGCACGGGCGAGGCCTTCGACGCCGCCGTGGCGTGGCGCGACGTCGTGGAGAGCTGGCAACGCGGCACGGTGCGCTCGGGCCTGCGGGACCTCGACACCCTGACGGGCGGTATCACCCGGGGCCAGCTGCTCGTGGTGGGTGGTTTCACCTCGATCGGGAAAACGGCCTATAGCTGGGATCGGGCCATCGAGTTCGCCCGGGCTGGCCGCACGGTCGAGGTGCTGTCGCTCGAGGAGTCCTCCGAGGCCGCGACGCGCCGGGCCGTGTCGAACATCTCGGGCGTGTCGCTCTACAAGCTCCGGACGGGCCAGCTGCACCAGGTGGAGTTCGAGCGTTCCGAGGACGCGGTGCGCGAGCTCCAGGACCTGCCGATCACGGTCACGACCGTGGAGACCCTCAGGACGAGCGACGAGCGCGCCGTGATCGGGGCCGTGTCGAAGAGCCGCGCCGACGTGGTGATGCTGGATCACATCCAGAAGGTCGAGATCCGCAAGCAGGACAAAGACGAACTCCGGACCTACGGCATCGGCAGGGTGATGGATCGGCTGGCGCACATTGCCCTGCGGGACGGCAAGGTCCTCTGGGTCAATGCCCAACTGGCACGGGACCGGGAGGCGCAGCGCAAGGTCCGGCCGCCGGTGCTGGGGGACTTGCGCGATAGCGCGTTTCTCGAGCAGACGGCGCGCCAGGTGTGGCTCCTGTTCTGGGCCTGGAAGCTCGACACCGAGCACGACCGGGAAGCCTACGAGGTCCACGTCGCCAAGCACAGCGAGGGCGGCACCGGCCGGGTCAAGCTCCGGTTCCACGCCGACTGCGGGCGGTTCGAGGACTGGGATGTCTCAGGATAGGGACCCGGGGGCGATCGTCGATCCTAGCCCGTCCAGGGCCCTCCTGGCGGCGATGCGATGACCCTCGACGAGGCCGTGGAGCTGGCGCGAACCCTGGACTGGGCGGCGGGCGAGGGCTGGCCGATGGGCTATGACGCAGCGCGTATCCGCCGGGAGACCGCGGAGATCCTCGGGGTGATCGCGGGGGCTGAGCACGGCCTGGCGGAGCGGGCGCGGCCAGGGTGGGCGCGGGGCCTGGTCGCTCGGCTCCAGGCGCCGACCTTCCGGGCGACCGTCAAGCCCCGCCGTCGCAGGATAGAGTCGGTGGACACGGGAGGGCGGACATGAGCGACGGCGTGGGGCGGGTGGCGGTGTACGTGGGGATCGACCCAGGGCTTGACGGCGCTGTCGCGGTTGTGTGTGCCGGAGGTGGTCTCTTGGACTGGTGCGATACGCCGACGCTCGAGGTGGAGCGCCGCGGCGCACGTCGGCGGGAGTACGCCGACGCGATGATGGCGCGGGTGTTGGGCTGCGTCGCCGAGCGCTGGATGGTAGCGGGCGTGGCCCTGGAGCACGTCCATTCGATGCCGGCACAAGGCGTGCGAAGCTCGTTCACGTTCGGGGTCGGCGTCGGGTTGTGGCGCGGCATCATCGCGGGGTTAGGGCTGCCCCTGAGCCTGGTAGCGCCCCAGCGATGGCGCGGCGCGCTGCTCGACGGTATGGGCCGGGACAAGGACGCGAGCCGACTGCGGGCCCTCCAGCTCTGGCCGGCATCGGTCGATGTGTTTCGCCGGCGCCGAGACGACGGGCGCGCCGACGCCGCGCTGATGGCCGAGTGGTTGCGGAGGAGTGGCGGTGCCGTTGTGGCAGGCGATTCGACACCGAAGTGACGGCGAGCGTCACTGGTCGAGGACTGCCCACAGCGTAATTACCCGGATCGCATGATGTTTGGTCCGCTCGGTCAGCTAACATGTTAGGTGGCACGCTGTCTGCACTTTCGTACTGTCGTATGACGCTACGGATCATCGCAGTGCGCTATCAGGACGGCGCGCCCATGGCGTTGCGGGTGCTGATCGGAGCGTCGTGCGTGTGGTGCTCACTCGTCAGACTGGGGGTCGATGATGGAGCTGTTCCCGAGCGAAGCGGAGGTCGGATTGGCGATGACGGAGTCCGAGGTGCGGGCGGTGGTGGCGCGGATGCGGATGTCGGAGGCTGACCGCGCGGGGTTCGTGCGGCGGATTCTCGCCGGAGATCCCGAGGCGGCGTTCGCGCTGCGTGGAACCCTGGCCCGGCTGGCGAAGGGAGGCGCGTGATGACGACGTGGGCAGTGACGCTGAAGGCCTACGGGATGACACAGGTGCGCTACATCGACGCGGAGACCGCCGCCGAGGCGCGTCGGCGAGCGGATGGCGGCACGTCAATCGGGGTGGTGGTGCAGGTCCGGAAGGTGGGGACGACCGATGACCCGCGCTGAGGCGTTCCGCGAGGGGTTCGTGCGGGCGCGGCGCTCGTTGTCGGTCAAGACGTGGGCGCGCCTCGCCGCCTTCCTCGGGGCGCCGCCGCTCCGGGGCCCAGTGCCGCACCGGATCGTGGCGGCTGAGTACCGGGACCCGGTGTCGCATCGCCGGGTGCGGGTGGAGCCATGAACGGCTGGGTTGAGACCGCGACGCCGGATCGGGTGGTGTCGCGTCGGCTCGAGGCGTGGGGCGGCGCGGAGTTCGTCTCGGTGTCGGTGCATCGGTTCTCGGGCGGTGAGTCCTGGATCCGGTACGTGGTGATTCCACGACCGGCGCGGCCGGTGTTCCGCAAGGTCTTCGATGAGTGGGTGGCGCCCGCGACGTCGGAGGCGGGCTATTCGCCGACTGGGCGCGCGTTCTGGCGCGAGCCGTGGGTGCGGCGGTGCCGGCGGTTCGTGGTGATTCAGCAAGCGGGCGGGCTGGACGTCTAACGGTGGAGGTAGGAGCGATGACAGAGGCGGTGACGTTCTCGCATACGTTTGTGGCGGGGTCGACGCGGGGCGAGATCCTCGCGTTGACGGTGGAGTTGCGGCAGGGTGACGGCCGGACGTGGGGCCCGGTGACGAACGCGAACGGGCAGACGGTCAACGGGCTGGTGCCCCTGCCGGGGCGGCTGGAGGTGTCGATCTGCGGCGAGGTGTACGACGCGCGCGGTCGTCATCTGCACGGCGGCCAGTGCGTGGACGCGCTGCGTCGCCTCGTGCAGGAGGGGTCGTCGCCGGGCCCTGGGCTGACGCGGGCGGACCTCTGGCGGTTGCTCGAGCTCTGGGAGCGGTGGCATCTGAACGGGATGCGGGCCGCGTGCGCGCATCAACGGGGGCGCGGGGAGACCTACACGACGCATCCAGGCGCGGCGTGCCAGGACTGCGGCTATCGGCTCGGCTCGGCGTGGCTGACCGAACCGCTCCCGCCGGATGTCGAGGCGTTCGTGCTGGATCTGCGGCGGCTGCCAGGTTCGCGGGGTGCGGCTGGGCAAGCGGAGGCCAAGGCCAGCGCGGAAAGGGTGACCCTGCGGGTGCTCGGTGGGGCGCCGAGCAACCCCGCGATGCCTCAGGCGTCCGGAAACCACTGGCGCGTCGAGTTGCGGGGTCCGGATCGCAAGCGGACGATGCGGTTCATCTTCACGAAGGGCGTCGGCCACGGGGGCCAGGAGCCGACCCTGGCCGAGGTGCTCGGATGTCTCCGCTCGGACGCGGAATCGCTGGAGAGCACGGGCGGATTCGAAGCGTGGGCGCGGGAGATGGGCTGGGATGCGGACTCGCGCCAGGCCGAGCGGACCTATCGGGCGGTTGTCGCGCAGACCGCGAAGCTCCGCGCTTGCCTCGGGGCGTCCTACCGCGCGCTGGTGGAGGTGTGAGGCGCTCCTGGTGGCGCGAGCTGCAACGGGCCCTGCTGGCCCTGGGCTGTGCGGTCGCCTGGGCGGCCGTGGCGGCGGCCGGGCTCGCGGCGGTGGGGCTGTGGTGATGGGCATGCGGTCAACGCTCAACGCTGGAGGTGGACGATGGACCATGGAGCACGGCTCGAACGGTATCACTGCCGGCAGTGCGATCAGGACATGCCTCCGGAGGTGGACGGCCAGGGCCGACCGCGGCGCCGGCGTGACTGGGGCGGCCGGGTGCGGGTGCGGCTCGTGTGCGGCCATCGGGCGGACCCGGTGACCGATCGGCAGGTGGTCGCCGGGGCGTTCTGGGTGGGCGAGGACGCCGGGGTGCGGTCGTGAGGGCCGCGGGTCTGTTCGGCGCGCCTGGCGCGGCTGGGCCGCTGCCCGTGCCTGGGCTCGAGGGGTTCTTCCTGTGCGAAGACGGCGGGTTGGCGATCGCCCTGCCGCAGGAGCTCCGGCGGGCGGCTGGCGGGCGGTGCTGCTGCGAGGTGTGCTGCGGGGCGCCGGCGATCTGGGACACGCTGCGCGTCCACCCGAGGCACTCGACTGGGTGGCTGTGTCACTGGCCCCAGCTGCGGGCCGAGGCGATGCCGTCATGACCGTGACCCGGACCCGTGGTTGGCTGGGGAGGTAAAGGGATGAAAAAGACACGACGGTTCCGCGCAGTCGAGTCGTGCATCGACGAGGGTTGCCGGTGCGACGACCGCGCCGGGGTCGTGCTGTACGACGGCCCCGACGTTCACGAGGCTCGACAGGCCGAGGAGAGAGTTCGGTCTGGTTACAGCTTCCTTGTCGAAGAACTCATCGGCGAGGAAGTTGGGTGGAGCAAGTGTTGAATACGAAGCGGCGAACCGATGAGGACACCTGCGACGCGTGCCATCACCCGGTGCGCGCTCATCACCCCAACCAGCGGTACGGGGCGGCCTGCCTGATCCGCTGCGGGTCGTGCCGGCGCTACATCCTCGCTGCTGACTGGGGCACGCACCACGCGGCGGTGCCGCACCCCGGTGAGGCACGCTAGCCATGGACGCGATCCGCGCCGCCGCCTCTGGGTGGAGGTTCCTGGCTGCATCGCGACGTGGCGCAGGAGGTGGGCGATGCTGAGGCATGACCCGGGCCGCGGGCTGACGCTGATCGGTCGGCCTGGGGAGCGCTGGGGGGGCCTCGGCTCGTGCGGGCTCTGCGGCGAGACGGCCCCCGAGGGGACCTCCCCGCTCCTGCCGCAGGCTGTCCGGTGGTGGGATCCGGATGACGGGTGGCGCCTCGGGGTCTTGTGCCTCGGGTGCGGCCAGGAGGCCCGGACCCGTGGTCCCCACCGCGACGACTTCGCCGTGGCGACCCGTCGGCCCCAGGCCGACCCCGCCCGCCTCGACCTCGCCGCCGCCGACGACCCCGACGCCGCCCTCTCCGACCTCCTGCCCTGATCCGCCCGCCCTGAAGGCGATCACTCACTCCCGCTGTCCCTCAGGGGATGGGGTGATCGTCTCTCATCCTCTCTCGACCCCTCCGCGTGCCTCGCGGTGACGTAGTCCCCCAGTAGCACGACCTCCGCTCCACTCCCCAGTCGCCTCAGCCGTATCCTGTTGTCCCAGCAGTGAAAGAAAATCCTTGACAGGTGTGTCCCCTCACTGAGCGTTTGACGCGCTGCTCCTGGCACGATGGATGCTAGCCCAGGACCCTGCTCGGCGTCAATCAGTCGGTCGCGCTGCGGCGTGCGCCGGATGCCGGGTGAATTCTAGGCCGGATGCCTCATGGGCTGAGTCGGGACTGACCCGGTGGACGGCGGGGGGGGGACTGACCCGGTGGACGGCGGGGGCGTCCGGGCGGGGTCTGGGTGTGGCGTCGAGCCGGGGGTCCGGAGGACGGGTGGGAGCGACCCGGAGGACGGGTGGGGCCCACCGCACGGGGGCGCCACGGGGTCGGCCGGGCGCGGGGGGCTGGGCGCGGGTGGGCGAGCCGGGCGCGCCTCGGTCGTCCACGGGCTGGCTGGTGGACGGCGGGGGCGCCGGCACAAGTGCAGGGCGAACGGACGGATCACAAACCGCGCGCGGCGGGGGAAATGCCGGCCCGCCTGCGCGACGCCTTCCAGATTTTTCCCGCAGAAATTTTGAGGGAATGCTGTTGACGTGGGGGGGGGGGATGTGGCAGGATGTCGCCACAGTCCGGGGGGGCACAGGATGGCGCACGGAGATCCGCACGGTCGATGGTCGCGTGAGCGACGCGGTGAGGAGGCGCCGAGGACTTGCCGGGGGCAGGCGTGCTGCGACCCCGCGTTGCCGCACGAGCATGCCGAGGAGGACCTGCCGGTGTCGGATCACGGGGTGGAGGGGGCGATCCCGCTGCCGGTGGCGGACGCTGCGGCGTGGGGGCGGCTGAACATGGCCCCGTCGGACGCGGAGTGGGCCGAGCAGAACCGGCGGATCAACGACCTGCTGGCGGGGCGGAGCCGCGCATGACGGGACCGTTCTCTGCGGGGATGCTTCGGGCGCTGTCGCGTCTCATGGGTCGGGCGGCCGCTCACCCGGCGGCGCACGCTCCTGAGACTCCGGAGGGGGGCTATCAGGCCGGCGAGCCATGGTACGAGTCCGCGACGCGGATGCGGAAGTACCGGCGAGCGCGCGCGACGCGCACCCGGATGGCGCGGGCATCCCGTCGCGCGAACCGGGCGGCGTGACATGCCCACGCGCCTGATCTTGGTCACGGACCCGGTGGCTGAGGGCCAGCCGCTCGGCACGGAGATGCCGCGGTGGTACGTCGCATGGACCTATCCGGACGCGACGGACCTCGAAACGATGTACTGGACCTTCGAGCAGGCGATGCTGAGCCTGCGGCAGGAGCTGGCGGAGGCGGGCGTGATGGGCCGGCCGTCGGACCCGATCGCTGGAGCATCCTGCCCATGATGACACCGCGCGGTGGACTGGAACGGCTCCAGCGGGAGGCTCATACCCTCCACCAAGCCGGTTCGACTCCGGCCCGCGCCACCATCGTGACCGGATCATGGACGACCAGAGCCCGAGCCCGGTGACGCTGATGGACGCCCAGGGGGTGGTCCTGGCCGTGGTGTCCATCGAGGAGTTCCGCCGGAGCCGGCAGGCGCTGCGACAGTGTCGCCGCCACCGGCGGGAGCTGTGTGTCTTCTGTTTGCCGGCGATGCCCGCGCGCGCCCGGCCGATGGCGCCGTCCGCGGGGGTCCGGGACCGCGCCCGGCGGGCGGCGAGGACGCGCTGGCATGGCCCGGCGGCGTGAGCGATCTGCGGGAGGTGCGGCGGTGCCTGGAATGCCACCAGCCGCTGCCGTTCGACGCCCATCCGCTGCGCGTGCGGTGCTCGAGGCGGTGTCGTCGGAAGGCCGCCACGGCGCGGCGGCGGGCGCGTGACCGCGCGGCCCGGGGCGTGGTCGGCGCGGCCCGGGGCGTGGTCGGCGCGGCTGACGCCGAACGGCTGGCTCAACCGCGCGACGGTGGCCGCCCTGGCCGGGTACACCATCGACGAGCTGCGCAACGTGTGCGAGCGGGCGGACCTCGGGCAGAAGATGCTGTTCCTGTCGGCCCCGCATCCGGCGAACCCGGCGATGCGGTTCGGGCACCAGTGGTGGATTCTCCCGGCGACGGTGGTGGAGGCCTTGCGGTGGCGCCGGCTGGCGCGGGCCTATCACGCCGACCACCGCCATCAGAAGCGCAAGCACCCGCCCTCCCCGTGGGACCCTTTTCTACTGCCCCACGACAGACGCTGCGCCTGCATGCCAACGACGTCATCGCCAACCTCTACTGGGGCACCAACGAGCTTCGCCGTCTCGCAGGCAAGGCGGAAGCTCAGGACGATGTCTTCACGGCGGCGTGGGCGACGCACCGCTTCGTCGAGGAATTGAGGCGCGTGACCGAGCTGGTGGTGGGCAAGACGACGCGGCTGGACGTGACCATTGCCTCGCAGGAGGACCTGCCGGACTGGAACGCCTTGCCGGCAGAGGTGCGGGCGGCGCTCGACCAAGCCTTCGAGCAGTTGCCGCCGATCTACGCGGGGGAGGCCCGGCGCGTTGAGTAGCGCGGGCGCCGTCCACCCGCCCGGCATGATCGTGCTCCCGCTGGGCGACCTCACCCGCTACACCGACTTCTGGGTCTCGGTCCTCGCGCTCCAGCGCCCGCCCGGCACCGGCATCCTCCCGGTCAAGGGCACCTCGGTCGCCCGCAACAAGAACCAGGCGTACCGCGCCTTCCTCACGAGCGGCGCCCAGTGGGTCTGGTCGATGGGGGACGACCATGTGTTCCTCCCTGACATCCTGACGCGGCTGCTCGACCACCAGGTGGACGTGGTGGCGCCGCTCTGTCTCAAGCGGAAGCCCCCCTTCCAGCCGGTCGTCTACCGCGGGCCGGGGGAGCGCGAGCACTTCTTGGAGCGGTACACGATGGAGGGCCTCGCCGCGTCCCGGGGACTCCTCGAGGTGTACGCCTGCTCGACGGCGGGAATGCTCGTGCGGCGCCGCGTTGTGGAGGCGATCGCCGATCCCTGGTTCGAGCTGGGGCAAGGCTCGACGGATGTCCTGGGCGAGGACCTGCACTTCTGCGCCAAGCTCCGCGCGGCCTCCATCCCAATCTACGTGGACCTGGACGTGACGCTGGGCCACCAGACGCCGATGACGGTCTGGCCCGAGCGGGACGAGGCCGGGATGTGGTGGGTGGCGATCGACGCCGACGGCGTGCGGATCAGGCTGGCGCCGATGGACGGGGCGCCGGCCGCGGCCTCCGGAGCGCCGGCGCCATGATCGCCTCCCCGCACGACGACTTCGAGGGCTGGACGGGCGGCAAGGTCCACCGCCTGGCCCTCGTGCATCCCACCGTGGTCCTGGGCGAGGGCACGCTCGTCTGGCCCTACGCCTACGTGCGGGCCGACGTCGTGACCGGCGCGCAGTGCGCGATCGGCCACGGGGTCTCGGTCGCCGAGCGGGCGCGCCTCGGGGACCGGGTGCGCGTCCAGACCTTCGCGCTGCTGTGCCAGGACCTCATCGTTGGCGACGACGTGTTCATCGGGCCCGGCGTGCTCACCGCCAACGACCCGGCGCCTCGGGTGGGGAATCCGCACTACGTCCGCCGCCCGCCCGTCATCGCGCGCGACGTCGTGATCGGGGCCGGGGCGATCCTGCTGCCGGGGGTCCGGATCGGCCAGGGCGCCGTGATCGCCGCCGGCGCCGTGGTGACGCAGGACGTGCCACCCTACGCGCGCGTGATGGGGGTGCCGGCGCGTGGCTGAGATCCTGTACGATGTCGAGGGGCACGTCGCCACGCTGACGCTCAACCGCCCCGAGAAGAAGAACGCCGTGAATCACGCGATGTGCCAACAGCTCGCGGGGGCGTTCGCGTCGATCCAGGACGACCCCGAGGTCTGGTGCGCGGTGCTCACGGGGGCCGGCGGCGTGTTCTCGTCGGGCCACGATCTGACCGAGGACTTCACCGACGCCTGGCCGACCTTCGCCGATCTCTACGCGATCCAGGCGCAGCTCACCAAGCCGCTGGTGGCCGCCGTGGAGGGGATCTGCTACGCGCAGGGCACGGCGTTGGCGCTCGGGTGCGACGTGGTGCTCGCGTCGGTCTTCGCGACCTTCGGGTGGCCCCAGGTGCGCCGCGGCATCGGCTCCGTGAGCGGCCCAACGGTGTTCGCGAGGCTCGTGCCGCGCCACACCGCGATGCGCGCCCTGTTGACGGGGGAGCCCGTCATGGCGGGCACGCTCTCCCGACTCGGCGTCATCGAAGTCGTGCGTGAAGGCCTCGCGGTGCTCGCCGAGGCGCAGCGGTTGGCCCGCGTGATCGCCTCGAACGCTCCGCTCGCGGTGCAGGCCGTCAAGCTCGCCGTGGTCGACACGACGCCGCTCCGCCCGCTGACGGCGTATCGCGTGGCCACGGACATCCTCAAGGATGTGCTCAGGACCGAGGACGCCGCCGAGGGCCTCCGGGCCTTCCGGGAGCAGCGCCCGCCGGTCTGGAAAGGACGCTGACTGCTCTGCCATAACTGCAACATGGCCAAGGGGTGTTACGGTGAATGCCCGCATCGCAAGAATGGGCCGCGTTCGGTGGTCCAGGAGGAGCGCCAATGGGCGTGTTGTTATGGTTCTATAGGTGTCCGAAGTGCGGGTCGACACGGTGCTGGGCGGATAGCCGCCCGGGGGGCGATGCCGCCTGGGACCGCGAGGCGTGCGGCTTCTGCGGCACGCCCTTGCAGCGCGTGGAGCGGCAAGCGGCGTAGCAGTGGTTCTCTTTTTCGTGCGAGGATAACGAGGAGGACATCATGCAGGACCTGCCACATCATGGTGAGCACTGGTTCAAGGATGTCGGCGAGCAAGCCGAACAGGCGAGGCGGGCGGACCAACTCAAGGCGACGATCCGCACACTCACAGAGCAGACGAGCCGTGTCGGGTTGCCTCTCGGCGAAACGGGCCAGTATCCTCAAGGCGCGATGACGCCCGATGACGAAGGCGAGTTGCGTCTCGCGGTGACGACGCAGGCCGGGAAAGTGATTCTCGCCTTTGGCAAGCCGATTGCGTGGCTCGGGATGTCTCCACGAGAAGCTCGGCAGATGGCTGACGCGCTGAACGAGTGGGCCGCGAAGGCATGAGCCCCCTCGTCCTCTATCACGGCAACTGCCCCGACGGCTTCACCGCCGCGTGGGCGGTCTGGAAGGCCCTCGGCGATCAGGCGGAGTATCGCGCCGTCAACTACGGCGAGGCGCCGCCGCTGGACGACGCGGCGGGGCGCCGTGTGATCCTCGTGGACTTCTCGTATCCGCGCGCCGCACTCGACGCGCTGGCCGACGTGGCAGCCTCCGTCGAGGTGTATGATCATCACAAAACCGCCCAGGCCGACCTCGTCGGATGGGAGCGCGGAGGAGTGGTGTTCGACATGGAGCGCAGCGGGGCGGGGATCGCGTGGGATGCGTTTCACCCCGGGCGCGTTCGGCCGGCCCTCATCGCCTACGTCGAGGATCGTGACCTGTGGCGATGGCAACTGACGTCGAGCCGAGAGGTGAGCGAGTACGTGTTCTCCTGGTCCTACTTGTTTGCGAATTGGGACCGTCTCGCCAGTCAGCTCGGGGCTCTCGACCCGCGCGGCGGTGTGGCCTTCCAGACTGCCGTTGAGTGCGGGTCTGCGATGCTCCGCGCCAAGCGTGCTCGCGTGGCGAAGGTCTGCGAGCACGCACGGTGGCTCATCTTCTCGGGCGGCGTCGGTGATCAGGTCACGCTCCCGGTTGTCAACACCTCTTGGGACTTCTCCGAGATCGGCGAGTACCTCTGTGAGCGGTTCCCGGACGCCCCCGCGGGCGGCTACTACTTCGACCGGGCCGACCAGCGCCAGTGGGGATTTCGGAGTCGTGGCGAGTTCGACGTGTCGGAGTTGTGCAAGCGGTATGGTGGGGGAGGGCACAAGGCGGCCGCAGGGTTTCAGTCGGAGATCGGATGGTTGCCGTGCTGATCGAGCGGCTCCCCGACCGCTCCCTGGTCTTCTGCTGCACCTGGCGGGAGTTCCTCCAGGCGTGGCGGCAGGCCGACCAGGCCCACCGCGTGGTGCTCCCGGACGGCCGCCCGGCCGCCCGGACGGACGGCGAGGGCGAGGAGCCGCCGAGCTACACGAGTCTCCACCCGCACGTCTGGCCCGTGCTCCGGGCGCGGTTGAAGGAGGCGTTCGCGCTCGTGCCGCCGTCCTCGAAGCGCGTGCGGCTCTGCGAGGCGTGCCGGAGCGAGTTGAAGGTGTCCAGGGAGGAGTCGATGGTCTGGCATTTCAAGTGCGAGACGTGCGGCTCCATCGAGATCTACGGCAAGGACTTCGTGGGGGGCACCCCGGGTGCCGGAGAGAAGGAGCGGCCATGATGCACGAGGACCACGCGATGCCGAAGATGCCGAAGGGCATGTCCATGAAGCCGCCGAAAGGGATGAAGGGTCCGGGGCGCCAGACGACGCGCCGGCCGACGCGGAGCCAGCAGCGGTCGCGGGCGCGGAAGATGACCCGTGGCTGAGGCGGCCTCGCCGCGCCGCATCTGCCGCGAGTGCTGGCGTATCGACGACGAGAGCCTCGTGACGCGCCGGTGCGAGCCGCGCTGCGCCTGTCCCTGCCACGGCGCCGCCTGATGGACACCCTCCTGTCGATCCTCGCCCTCTTCGTGATCGCCGAGGCGTTCGGGCTGTTCGTCCTCGGCCTGCTGGTGGCGCAGGATCGGGAGCGGACGCGGCATCTGACGCGCGTGATGCTGGCGCTGCGGGACGAGGTGCGGCGGCAGGCCGGCGTCGAGGTGGCGGTGGACCGGAGCCTGCTGGGCGAGGAGCCGGAGGATGTCGTGGCGACCGAGGAGGACGAGGTGTCACGCATCCCGACGGTGCGGCCGTGGCGGTGATCCCCCCGCTCGAGACCCGCATCGACGCCGAGAAGCTCCGGTGGGCCCGCGAGATGGCCCGCTGCGAGCAGGACGTCGATTACCTCTCCTCGCACTATCTCCGGATCAAGAGCAAGACGGTCATCGGCTTCCCGAACCTGAAGCCGAACCGCGTCCAGCGCTTCCTGCACGAGAAGATGCAGGACCAGTGGAAGCGGACGGGCCGGATTCGGCAGTGCTGGGGAAAGATTCGGCAGTGTGGCGCCAGCACCGAGGTCTCCCGGCACGTCTTCCACCAGACGGCGTTCCGGAACAACCGCAACGCCTTCATGGTCAACTACGACGAGCCGAACAGCTACGAGCTGTTCGACGTGTATCCCACCTACTACGATTCCTTGCCGGTGCCGCTCCGCCCGACGCTGAAGACGCGCTCCAAGAGCCGCATCGAGTTCAAGAACCGCAATTCCAAGATCCTCGCCGCGCACGCGCTGAACCTGAACGTCGGCGCCTCGCAGATGAACCACGTCGTCCACCTGACGGAGGTGGCGCGCTACAAGAACGCCCACGAGATCCAGGCGAGCCTCTTCCCGTCCATCTCGGAGGCGAAGGGCGAGGACTACTCCCTCGTCGTCCTGGAATCGACCTCGCGGTACGGCGGCGACTGGTTCAAGGATTTCTGCGAGGCGGCGCAGGCCGGGGAGAACGGCTACGAGTTCAGCTTCGTCCCGTACTTCATGCACGAGGACTACACGGCCCCGGTGCGGCGCGAGTTCCAGCCGACCGCCGAGGAGCGCGACCTCATGAAGCAGTACGGCATGAGCCTCGGGAACATCGCGTGGCGCCGCCAGAAGCGAGCGGAGTACAAGACGAACGTCGCGCTCTTCGAGCAGGAATATGCGTGCTGTCTTTCCGGCGACACGAGGATTTCCACCGATCACGGGATGGTGCGTCTGCGCGATGCGGAGAGCGAAAAGACCACCGAATCCGGGCGCATCCTGGGCTGGCTCCCGCAAGGACTGAGCGAGACACTCCTCGTCAGAACATCGCTCGGATACGAAATCGTCGCCACACCCGAACATCTGATCGCCACGGCTTCAGGCGGATGGGTTGACGCGGCCTCGAGCCTTGGGTCTCGGGTCGAACTGCGCCCGCCCAGGTTCGCGGAACGCGAAGAGACGCTGTCGTGGTCAGACGTGCCGTCGACGCAGACGACATTGACCGTCACGGCGACCTGGGGTCGGTTTCTCGGCTACTTCATGGGGGATGGCTCCTATGCGATGTCTCGTGGCCCGCACGTGTCAGCGGGAGCCGGTGGAACGCTGAGCGTGTGTTGCGACGCACAGGATGGCGACGTGATCTTGGACGTCGAGCGTGTGGTGCGTGACCTGTTCGGCGCCCCCATGCAGCGGCGTCTCGTGGGACCTCGCCGTGGAGGCTGTGATCTTCGGGCCTCTCGCGCCCAGTTCTTTCGGCCACTCCTCGAACTCGGTGTCATAGAGCGACGCGGGCCCGAGCGTCGCTGGATGCGCAAGGTGTGTGTGCCCGAGGCGGTCTTTCGGAGTCCTCGGCACGTCGTGCGCGAATTTCTCCGGGCACTCTTCGAGTGCGATGGCAGCGTGCGTCGTTCTGGCAATGTGCTTCTGTTCTCTAAGTACGAAGACTTCCTTCGTGATATCCAGCTCCTGCTCCTCGGGTGGGGGATCACGTCGCGTCGCGAGCGGTGGAAGCAGAAAGAGCAGTACGGCCCGGGGCATGTCCTGGCACTCCGAGCCGAAGAATCGGAGATGTTCCACGCCACAATCGGATTTATCGGAGCGAGGAAGTCGTGGGCGAGTCCTCCGCCGACGACTCGGCGCGGCCGGCGTCGGCAGCCTGTGGTGCTCAATGACATCGTGACGTCGGTGGTCCCCTCTGGGCTCCGCGCGGTGTACGATCTCGTCCTCCCTCCGCCCCATACGTTCAGCGCGAACGGCATCGCCGTGCATAACTCGTGGGAGTCGTCCTGGGTCCTCCCCCTCGGCACGCTCCGCACCTTCGACTGGCCCACCCTGGAACGCCTCCAGGCGGGCCTCCGTCCCGGCCAGCGTATGACGCCGACCTCGACGGGTCTCCGGCCGGAGCTCGGCGGGCCGGTGGAGGTCTGGCAGCCGCCGCAGCCGGACGTCTACTACGACATCGGCGTGGACCCCTCGCAGGGGCGGACGAAGGACGCGGACTGGACCGGCATCTGCGTGGTCCGCCGCGACCGCCTCGAGCAGGTGGCTGAGTGCCGCGTCCACATGGACCCTGCTGGGCGGGAGTTCTTCGATCTCGTGTACTGGCTCGGGCACAACTACAACACCGCGCAGTTGAACCCGGACATCACGGGGGGCTGGGGCCTGGCGCTGATGAGCGAGTTGCAGCGGCGCTCGTACCCGAACATCTGGCGCTGGCGCCGGCCGGACGACGCCAAGGAGCGCGTGTCCAGCCGCCTCGGCTTCCTGTTCACGCAGCGCGACAAGGCCCGGCTGGTGAGCAACGCCGTGACGCTCGCCCAGCAGGGCCAGGTCGTGATCCACTCCCAGGTGCTCCACGACGAGATGCGGGACTACTTGAACGTGGGGCTGGACGAGTGGGGGCCGGCGCCGGGGGGCACCGACGACAGTCTGACCGGCTGGATGCTGGCCCTGATCGCCGCCCGGGACGAACGGTGGGACGTCGAGGAGCTGGCGCCAGGGGCCGAGCCGGAGGCTGCGGCGTCCTGGGCGGTCCACGACGTGGACGCGGACCTACGTGACGAACACGACCACGACATGCTAGCGTTGGGGCCATGGAGAGCGTGACGATGGAGATCCAGAAATGGTGCCAGCCGCATTGGGACGCACTCCGTGCGACCGTCGAGGCGCGTGGGCTCGGACATCTTGTGTCGCGGGGCGGAGCGGCCGCAGCGGCGCATGTCGCGGACGAACTGCGCCTCGGTAACGCCCATGATCGTGAGGGATTCGACCCCTTACTCCGAGCGTGGGCAATGATCTCTGGGCGAGCGCTTGACAATGGGGTGAGCCCCGTTGGATGCCCACTGTGTCACGTCCAGCGGCACCACGATGAGTGCCAGCAGCCTGGGTGTTTCCTGGCCTCGGCGCAGGACTGGATCGACGGCTGCACGGAGTCGCTGCGCCAGTACGCTATGGGCCTTGGTCTCACTACGGCAGAGACAGGAGAGGCATGATGGCCGATAAGATCTGGTCCTACTTCAGCGAGCAGACCAAGGATCGTCTCCGGGTGGTGGCGGACGGGCGCCATGTGGCGATGGCCGAGGCGGCTGCGCTGCTGGTCATGGAGGCGCTGGAACCGAGGCCGGAGGGCGGCTCGACGACGGCCGGGGCGCCGTCGCCACCGAGCCTCGACGACGCCGCCAGCCTGTTCCTGCGTCATCTCCCGCAGGACCAGGCCGACCTGATCCGCGAGCTGTGTCTGGACAACGGGGCGCGGCCCTGGCAGTACCTGATGTCCTACATCCACCTAGCGCACGAGCGCGGCGAGACCGCCGTGATGGCCAGCGAGACCGTGCTGGACGAGATCGCGGCGCCGCCGGCCGCCTCGCCGGGCCAGGTCGCCGCCGGAGCGACCGGGACATGCCTCTACTGCGGGGGCGCGTTCCAGGCCGTCCGCCGCGGGCAGAAGTATTGCCCCGATCCCGAGGACGGCCCCGGCTGCGGGCGCAAGGCGTTCCTGGAGGACCTCCACCAGCGCCGACCCCAGACACCGTTCCGGGGGCGCCAGCCCCAGGCCGCGCCCACGCCGTCGCCGCCGCCCGCGCCGACGTTGCTCGACACCGTGGCGCTCCGCCAGGCGATGCTGGCCGGAACCCCGGAGGGCTAACCGACGGTGGCGCGCCTGCTCACGGAGCGCGTGGACGCTCTCGGCCAGACCCGGCGAAACTCGGCCGAGGAGCGCAAGCTCATCGACGAGCTGGACGCGCTCTACGACGAGGGCAAGAAGGCGCGCGACCGCTGGGTCAAGGACGTCGACCTCGAACGCGATCTCAGACTCTACCGGGGCGAGGGGGGGCCGGCCGACCGCGACCCGTACTTCGAGGCCAACTTCATCCAGGCGTTCATCGACCGCATGGTCGCGCAGCTGACCGACAACCGCCCGATCATCCGGGTGGAGAACAAGAAGCTCGGGCTCAAGAAGGTCGCCCAGGTGGCGCAGCCGGTCATCTCGGCCGTCTGGGAAGACGAGAAGATGCAGCGGCAGACCTTCAAGATGTGCCACACCGCCGCGATCAACGCCTCGGCCGGCCTCTACACCGGCTACGACATGGTGACGGACAGCTTCGTCATGGAGGTGCTCGGCATCAAGCAGGTGGTCTTCGACCCGATGGTCAAGGAGGCGGCGCTCGTCGGGTCGGGGGACTACCTCTTCATCGACCGGGTGCGGGCGCTGGACGACCTGCGGGCGCGCTTCCTGGCGCGCGGCGCCGAGGTCAAGGCCGACGCCGTGCTGTCCGAGACCCGCGAGCAGGCCAAGGCCCGGACGATCCTGTCGCCCCTGAACGACCTACTGGGGCGCCGGAGCGGCCAGAGCGAGGCGCTGCCGCGCGCCATGGTGCGGGAATGCCTCATCAACGACCGCCGGCGGAACGGCGACGGCACGCTGCTCTTCCCCGGCGGGCGCATGATCCTCAAGACCCGGGACCTGATCCTCTGGGACGGGCCGAACCCGTACTGGGACGGCGTGCCGCCGATCGACTGGTACGACTGGATCGTCGATCCGGAGCACCCCTACGGGTCCTCCGAGCCTCGCCGGCTCATGCGCTTGCAGTTGTCCTTCAACCAGATCATGGACGGCCTGGTGGAGAACCAGCTCCTGAGCAACTTCCTGTCGGTGATCGGGGACCACGACGCCCTGGAACCGAAGGTCTGGGAGAAGCTTCAGAAGATCGCCGGGTCGATCATCATGCGGAAGCGCAACCGGAACGCCGCGTTGACGATCCAGCCGCCGCCCGTGTTCGGCACCGACAAGATCAACCTCTCGCGGGCGATCTTCACCTTCGCGCAGCTCCTCACGGGCGTGACGGACGTGACCCTCGGCGAGACGCCGGGGTCCTTGCAGTCGGGCCAGGCGATCGAGGGCTTGCAGGAGGGCGCCAACCTCATGACGCGCTCGCGGGCGTCACGGCTGGAGGACTTCTTCGTTCGCGTCGGCAACAAGCTCCTGAGCCGCGTGTTCCAGTTCTTCCCCTCCGACCGCGTGGTGCATCTCGTGGGCCCCAGCGGCGACGCGATCGAGTACGCGATCAAGCGGCAGGAGTTCTTCGTGGACGACGACGGCCGACCGATCGAGCCCGAGAAGCGTCGGGAGGCGCTGCGCTACGTGCGCTTCCTGGTGTCGCCGGGCTCCTCGGCGCCGGGCAGCCGGCTCAAGCGCGCGCAGCTCATGATGGACCTCTACAAAGCCGCGCTGGCGCCGGGCGTGGACGTGCTGCGCGCGGCGGACTTCCCGAACCCCGAGGAGATGCTCAAGCGCGCCCGCGAAGAGCGCGCGACGGTGCCGCCCGAGGTGTCCCAGGCGCTGGCGAAGTCGGCCGGGGAGAAGCGGTGATCCTCAAAAAACTTCTTGCATCGGCGTGTCAGGATGCCCATGCTACGGAGCAGATGAGGAGCCGCTGATGCCGCTCGGGATCGGTGGACCGCCAGACCAGGGCGGAGGCGAGGACGCCTTCGCCACCGGCCTGCTCGCCGGCGCCGGGCTCCGCGAGATCTCCCAAGTTCTGGGGCTCTCCCGCAAGCGGCAGGGAAGTTCCGGCGCGCAACCCTCGGCCTCGACCATGCTCCAGGGCCAGATGGGCGACCTCGACCGCGTGATGCTCTTGGCGCGCATCCAGTCGCTGATGGGTGGCCCAGGCGGTGGCCCGATGGGGCCGGGGCTTCCCGGCGCCGCGCCGCCGATGCCGGGAGCCATGCTCGGGGCGATGCCGGGGGCACTGCCGCCCGGCGCGGGTCCCCTGCCGTTCCCGTCACCGCTGGCCCGCCCGCCGATGCCGCCGATGGTGCCGCCGGGTCCCCTGCCGATGCCGGGCGGGCTGCCGATGCCGACGCCGGCGATGCCCGGGCCTCAGGGCGGGGCCATGGGCGGGGGGCTCCCGATCATCCTGCTCAAACAGATGCTCTCCGGAGCGGCGGGGCCGGTATGACAGCCTGGCACATAGGGCCGATCCAGCCGCTCTTCTTCGCATGGTCCTTCCCGGTCTACGACCGCCCGTTCCAGATCAGCGGCGTGGTGGTGCCGGCGTTCCACTGGACGCTGGTGACCTCCCGCGGGATCTTCCTGGGCGGGGTCAACTGATGCCGCTCCGCGGCGCTCGCTACCGCGTGAAGCAGACCTCCAAAGGGCCGGTCAGACTCGCGTTCCGCGGCAAGGGGACCGTGGTCGAGGCCAAGAACATGAAGACGGGGGCGATGCACTCGGAAGGCGACTTCCGGCGCGACGCCCGCCGCTCGCACCGGCGCTCGATGCGCCGCCGATGAAAGGAGTGCGATGAAGCCCAAGAGCAACGCGCCCACGCAGAAATACGAGTCCGGCAGCGCGATCAAGTCGCCGCTCAAGGACGTCGCCAAGAGCGGCAACGTCACCACGAAGCGGGCGGGCGGCACGTAGCGATGCTGCCCCTCGTCGAGGGCCTCTCCCAGACCGCGCGGGACGCCGAGCCGCTGCACCAGCGGCTGGCGGGCTTCCTCGCGCAGCGCCGCGGCGCGTCCACCGAGGACGTGGCCCAGGCGCTCGAGCGGCTGGAGTCGGCCTTCGGCAAAGAAGCGGACGAGCAGGTCAAGGGTCGGATCGCGGCGGCAATCGCCGTGCTCCGGGGCGACAAGAAGGACGAGGACAAGTGACGCGGCGCGGTCTGGATCGTCAGGCAACCGGCGCCGCCGATGCAGCGCACATGGTGACCACCGCAGGTCCTGGGGAAGCCATGTAGGACGATGAGTGCGGCCCACCGGGCGGGGTAGCTCCCCGCTCGGCGGCTGAGGCTGGACGAGACGCCCTGATTCCTTGCGCAAGGGGGGATCAGGGCGTTTCTCGTTTCGGGCCGCAGATCATCGCCCACGGGTCCCAGGGGAGCCAAGGGGAGAACGAGATGGCGAAGTTCAAGACGCACGAGGAAGCCGAGGCGGCGCATGCGGCGCTTGAGCAGAAGCTCGGCGAGCAGGGCAAGGAACTCGGGGAGCTGCGGAAGCAGTCCGAGGGCCTCCAGGCGCTCCAGGCGACCGTCAAGCAGTACGAGGCCTACGTGACGCAGGCCAAGCCCGTCCTCGACTGGTACACGACCAACGAGGCGACGATCCGGTCGTGGGCGCAGTCGAACGGCCAGCCCGCGCAGGCGGGGGCCCAAGGCGTCCAGCAGCAGGCGCAGCAGGTCGCGCAGCAGCAGCCGGGCTACGAGTGGCTGACCCCGCAGGAGAAGCAGGCGTTCACGCAGTCGATCGCGCAGCACCTCCAGCAGTCGGTCCTAGTGCCGTGGACGCAGCAGTTCAGCAAGGTGGCGGAGGACTACGCCAAGCGGACGCAGGAGTCGCTCGACGCCCGGCAGCGGGCGGCGGCCGACGTGATGTGGCGGACGCTCCAGTTCGTGATGCCGCCCGACAAGATCGAGGCGGCGCGGAAGTGGCACGAAGAGGCGATGAAGTACGCCGATCCGTCGAAGATCGACCCGATGCAGATGGCGCAGGAGCGGCTGGACCTGGTGGGGCAGAACGAGACGCTCAAGCAGAAGCTCAAGGAGATCGAGACGCAGCAGGAGGAGGCGGCGAAGCGGGCGACGCCGTCGCTGGGGCCGAGCGGCTCCACCCTCGTGCCGTCGGACGCGAAGCCCGAGGATCAGCAGGCGCCGCAGAGCCGCGACGAGCGGTTCCGCGCCGTCATGGACGACGTCAAAGCGCAGCACGGGCCCGAAGGTGTCTCCACGATGTTCCCGGCGTTGGGCCGGTAATGTCGAGAGTGCCTGCGTCCGTGGCTGCCGACGAGGAGGAGTAGCCCGTGGCCACACCGACAAGGACGCAGACATTAAACACCTTCGTCTCCAGCACGGCGGAGAACCGCCGGAAGGGCCTGATCGACAACTTCTTCGGGTCGGCCCCGCTGTGGGTCTACATGAAGAAGCAGAAGTCCGTGCCGGTGCGGGGCGGCGAGATCATCAAGGTCCCGCACATCCACTCCGGCTTCGAGGCCAGCTCCTACGGCCGGGGCGACACGTTCAACACCGAGGTCAAGGAGTTCGCGACGACCATGGCGTTCAACTGGAAGTTCGCCTACGCCCCCGTGAACCTGAACGTGATCGACGTGGACCTGAACGACTCGCCCGAGCAGACCTTCGACCTCGTGGACGCGGCGATGGAGAACGGCGAGCTGTCGCTCATCAACGACCTGGGCGTCCAGATGTTCGGCGACGGCACGGGCAACGCCAGCAAGGACCTGGACGGGCTGGCGATCGGCGTCAGCCGCACGGGCACCTACGGGGGCATCGTGCGGGGCACGGACGCCGAGGGCGCCTCGGTGCGGGCCGCCGTGGAGGACACCACGGGCGGCGCGGTGTCGCTCGCCACGATGAACAGCAACTTCGGCTCGTGCGTGGTCGGTCGGGAGAAGCCGAACCTGATCGCGACCACGCAGACGCTCTGGAACCGGATCTGGGAGAAGTCCCAGCCGTCGGAGCGCAACGCCCCGGAGGATCTGCGGGACATCGGCTTCGACGTCGTGCGGTTCAACGGCGCGAACACGATGGTGGACTCGCACTGCACGGCGGGCTTCCAGTACTACCTCAACACGAAGTTCTGGGAGCTGTTCACCCACCGCAAGTGGGACTTCCGTTTCCGGGGCTTCATGGAACAGACGAACCAGCAGATCAGCATCGGCCAGTTGATCTACTGGGGCGCGCTGGTCTGCCGCGGGCCGCGCTTCCAGGGCGTGGCGTCGGGCCTCAGCTAGGCCATGACCTCTCGGGAGTGGGCCAGGGCGGCGCTCCGGACGATGGCGCTGCCGGTGCCTGACCGGGACCGGACGCTCCACGTCCAACTGCCGCCCGGTGTCCAGACGCCGGACGTTCGCACGCACTGTACCTGCCATGTGGTGGCGCAGTACGTCTGGCGGGCGGCGCACGAGCAACGCTGCACGCGCGTCGTGATTCATAACGGCCCGGTCCACACGCACGAGTTCGACACGACCGAGCTGTTCAAGCGGGCCACGCTCCAGCGCCTCGGGTTCTGGCCCAAGGTCCTGAAGATTCGCGGCCGGACGCCGCCGCAGCTGGCGACGGTCGGCCACCGGGCGCTCGGGAACACGCTCGAGGAGCGCCGCCCGATCTTTCACGTCCCAGCAGCCGTTTCCGGCTCGCAGGCCGGCGGCGAGGAGTAGACGACGATGGCGAACAGCACGACCGATCTGGTGTTCCGACTCTCCAGCATCACGGGGCTCGGGATGCGCGACATCAACGGCAACGACGCGGAGCCCCAGGGGCGACCCGGGGCGATTTCGATCGTCACGGACGACTTCGGGGTCCGCATTCTGAAGTACATCAGGAACGTGAACGGCTCGGCGATCACGATGGGCGAGCTGCACAGCTACGCCTCGGACACCCAGAACACCAAGACGACCACGGTGTCGAACATCACGTCGGGGACGACGACCTCGGCGGTGACCACGGGCCTGACGGCCAGCCGCCACCAGGGCGGGCTCTGCTACGTGCTGGACAACGCCGACTCGGCCGGGGACGCCCCGGAGACCGAGATCAGCCCGATCGCCGGCAACACGACGACGGCCATCACGCTGGACGCCGACTACCCGCTGACGGTCGCGCTGGCGGCGAACGACGACCTGGAGCTGATCTCGACGTGGCAGATCGAGGACTCGGCCGACGGGGACGAGGCCTGGACAGTGGCGGGCGTGGTCCTGGGCAACCAGGGGCTCACGAACCTCTACTACGGCTGGATTCAGGTGGAGGGGCCGGTGCGGGCCGACGTGACGGCGACCACGACGATCGCCGAGGGCGACCCGGTGGTGGCTGGCGCGAACCTCGTCAACCTCTTCGGCTCGGACGGGCACGAGCTGTGGATCGGCACGGCGCTCGCCGCCGCCACGAACGACATCGTGTCGGACAGCATCCTGGTGCATCTCCAGCTGTTTTCGACGGAACTCTCCGGAGGCACGCCGTAGCGGGCGGCCCCGATGGCAGCGGTCGCCGAGACGGCTGGGACGAAGGTCGAGTTCGTGGCGGGCAACCTCCACATCGTCGCCGCCGACGTGACGTCGGTGGACGACGGGGATACGTGGCAGCCCGGACTCGGCCGCATCGTCTTCGCTGCCTTCACGAACTCCACGGCGAATCCGTCCGGCTCGCAGGTCAACGTGAGTTGGGCAACGGCCAACAACCGGGCAACGGTGACGTTCGACTGCGAAGCGGCCAGTCAGAGCGGCACCGTGATCGCCATGGGCTACTAGCCCGCAGGCGGAGGAACGCATCATGGCCTTGACTGTCAGCCTCACAGGGGATTACTTCCGCCAGGTGGGGAACATCAACGAGGTGACCGCCACGATCGACTTCGACTCGAGCTATCCCACGGGGGGCGAGAGTCTGACGGCGGCGGATCTCGGGTTGCGGACCTTCCTGACCGGCGGGGTCGCGATCGACCCGAAGTCCGGCTACACCTTCGAGTTCGACTACACGAACGCCAAGGTGCTCGTCTACCGCACGGCGACCCTGACGCCGGCGGGATCCGTGGCGGCGCCGACCTTCACGGGCACGGCCAACGTCGGCACGGCCGGCATCGTCCAGGACGACGACACGGCCGCGACGAACGGGCACGCCCTCTATGTCGTGCCGGTGCCGCAGGCCACGCCGATCACGCTGGGCACGGAGGGCGGCACGGGCACGGGCACGATCCAGGACGACGACACGGCGGCCACGACGGGCGTGGCGCTCTACGTCGTGCTCGACGACGAGGAGTTCCTGCCCACCTACGCGCTCGGCCACTTCGAGTTCGTCTCGCCCACCAACGCGCACGGCACCTGCACGATCTTCAACGGCGGGCCGACGCTGCTGATCGAGGACGACGACGCCGCGGCCACGAACGGCGTGGCGGTGCGCGCGATCGCGGCCGACGGGGGGCTCGAAGCCACGCTGGCCGGTTCCGGCCGCTCGGTGCTGGTGCCGGTCTCGGACGGGCAGTACATCGTCGTCGCGGACTCCACGACGGGGGCGGCGCCGCCGATCTACTTCGACGAGGACGCGGCGAACACCTACGAGCGCCTCATGGCCGTCGTGGTCGACAACCTCGACGAGACCTTCGAGCTGGTTGACATTCAGGCTGGCCGGGCGTTCCGGCCCTCGCCGGGGGCGGGCACGCGCCTGGCGACCCTCGTGACCGTGGGCCCGGGCGCGACCTACTCCAAGGGCACGGTCGGCTCGGCCGGCGGCGGCCCCGAGTACACGGTGACGCACGACCAGGCCGCGGCGATCATGCCGGGCGCAGCCCTCCTCTACGTGCAGGCGGCCGGCGCCGGCTTCAACGCCGCCGTGCCGGGCGGCGAGTCCGTCTTCATCCCGGTCGCCAACGGCGAGTTCATCGCCGTGGCCTACGCCGCCTCCCCGGCGGGCGTCCAGGTCTACTGGGACCACGACGGGACGAACGACTGGGAGCGGATGCTCGCCGTGGTCGTCGACAACGCCGACGAGACGTACTCCACGGAGGCGGCGACCGGCTGGCGCCGCGACACGCCGGCCGGGTCGAACTCGGCGCCGGCCTTCACGGGGACGGCCACCACGGCGGCGGCGCTGGCCGAGGTCGGCAACGCCACGGATCTCTCGGCCCTGACGGGCGTGCGCGTGCGCGCTAGGGGGTGGTGAACTAGATGGCCGACGCCGTCATCCAAGCCAAGCTGATCAGCTCCGGCGTCGTGCCTGGCGGTGGGGCGTGGGAGGTGTGGCAGGTCTTCAACGGCGAGCTGGTCAACGCCACGGCCACGGTGGACTCCGTGGTCCACACGGCGGGCGCGACCTACGGCTTCGACCTGACGCAGTTCCGCTACTTCGGCCTCTACGTCCTCGCCGCGAGCGCCACGGGCACGGCGGACCTCACGGTGCAGCTCCTCCAGTCCTACAACGACACGGCGGCCAACTACGTGGTGCCGGACACGGCGGGCACGGTCGACTCGGCCCTCGCCGAAACCGCCATGGTCTACGCGCTGGCTCCGAGTCCGATGCCACGGGCGCGTCTCCGCCTCGTCGGCAACGCAGGCAACCCCGTCGACACGCTGGTCTCGGCGTGGCTGTTCATGCAGGCGTAGCGGGGATGGTTACTCGGGACTACCTCGACGGGCGGCGGCGTGACCTCCAGCGGGATCTCGCGGAGACCGAGCGGCAGGTGGCGATGTTCTCGGCGAAAGTTCTGATGCTCCGGGGTGCCATCGCGGAGATCGACGAGACGCTCAAGCAGGACGCCGAGCCCGCACCGCCCACATCCGAGGACGCTCCCCCCGAGGTGACCTGATGGGTGCCTGGAACGCCGGGGCCTGGTGGGCGGGCCTCGCCTTCGTCCCGAGCACGCTTCGGGTCAACGGCGACGTCCTGCCCCAGGCGGACGACGGCGGGACACTCGGGTCGGCGACCCGCTCGTGGTCGGACCTCTTCCTCGCCTCCGGGGCGGTCATCAACTTCAACAACGGAGACGTGACCCTCACCCACAGCGCCAACGCCCTGACGCTCGCGGGCGGGCAGCTGCTCCTCCCCGACGGCACGGAGTCGCTACCGGCTGTGGCACGGTCGTCACAATCTGACACAGGGATCTATTGGGATAATGATTCTCTGTACTTTACAAGGGACGGTATTGCCACATTTGGCATGTCCCTCAACGAATTGCGACTTGGCTCCGCACGGCAAATAACGTGGTCATCTAACACTAACCCAACGGCTGCAACGGGAGATGTGTTTCTCTCTCGCCACGCCGCCGGCCACGTCAAAGTCACCACGAACGGGAGCGTGCTCGGGACGCTCTCCACTGACAAGCTCCAGTCCGGGGTTGCGGCGAATGGTTACTACTCAGTCCTACAGACGATCGCCGAGGCCCATACCCTGGCGCTCGCCGGCACCAGTGACACGGCGGCCATCATCCCGGCAAACGCGCTGGTGATTGGGGTCTCGTTCCGGGTCACGACCGAGATCACCGGCTGCACGTCGATCGACGCCGGGGTGGCAGGGGCGACGACCCGCTACGGCACGGGTGTTGCCCTGGTGGCCGGGACGACGAACGTCTCGGCTGGGGTCACGAACCCGACCGTCTACGGCACAGCCACGGCGATCCGCTTCACGGCGGTCGGGGGCGGGGCCTCGTTCACGGCCGGGGTGATCCGTGTGGTGGTCCACTACATCAGTCTGACGCCGCCTACTTCGTAGGAGAGAAGACCTCAAGATGGCGAAACGTACGATCAACATCGCCGATGTCCTGGATGCGGACCTCGCGGCGCGGGTTGCCGAGCAGGGCTACCCGAGCCCGGAGGCGTGGCTATCGGCCATCATCGAGCACGCAATCATCGAGGGGATGCGAGCGTTGGACGACACGCTGATCCGCCGAGCCCGCGAGAAGAAGGCCCTCACCAAGGAGGAGCAGACTCGCGTGAAGACGCTGTTGAATCTCGCATGAAAGGAGACGTGATAACGGGACAGGACCGCGTGGCACTGCAAGCTAGGATGACGACCGCCGCGAGAACGCCCGAGACCGTGACGGCTCAGAGCCTCACCAAGCGCCGTGCCGAGTTGGCTGGAGTGCTGGGAGCCCTTGAGCGGAAGATCCAGCTCGGCCAGCAGCAACTCGCCGCCGACGTGGAGCAGCACCGGCTGGCGCACGGGGCGCTCCTCGAGATCGAGCGGTTGCTCCGTCTACTGGCGCCGGACGGCCAGGCGTCGACGGCGCCCACCGCGGCGGCCGAGGCTGTAGGTGGCGACTAGGGCGGACGTCCGCAGCGACGTTTCTGGCCTGCTCGGCGCCGACGCCAACCTGTCCTCGGCCGAGATCAATACCTTGATCCAGCTACGGTTGGACCACCTCTACGAGACCGTCCGCTGGAGTCGCCGGGTCAAGGAGTTCAGCCTGACGACGGTGGCGCAGACCTCCTCGACCTCGGCCACCACCGTAACGGTGACGAACGGCTCGGCCACGGTCACCTCGGCGGGGACGCCCTTCACCTCGGCGATGGTGGGCTACCGGATCGCCATCAGCAGTGGGCAGCCGTACTGGATCGATACCTTCGTGTCGAGCGCCGAGATCACCCTGGGGGACGGCGAGGGCACCGCCGTGACCTACCAGGGGGACGACGACACGGCCGCCTCCTGGCGGGTCTTCAAGACGCTCTACAGCCTGCCGGCGGACGCCGACGAGGTGCTGTCGCTCGCCTCGTTGCTCGGTCAGGTGGAGGAGCTGGACGGCGGCCGGGACGCGCTGGACCGGCTGGACTTCGACCGCTCGACCACGCAGGACCTGCCGACCCGGTGGGTCTATGCCGGCATCGACTCGTCGGGGTATCGCCGGATCGAGCTGTGGCCTGTGGCGACGACGGCCGACGTGCTGACGGGCCAGTACGCCCGGACCACGCCGACGCTCTCGGACTCCTCGGTGATCCCGTTCAACCGGGCGCTGCTGGTCTACGGGGTGGCGGCTGACTGCTTCAACGTGCTGGCCGAGAAGACGGGGGACGAGAATTTCCGCGCCCTGGCCCTGTTCTACGAGCGCAAGCACAACGAGGTGAAGGCCGACGTGCTGCCGATCGAGTACGAGCGCATGGGGCTGCCGACCTCGCTGGGACGCGTGCCGAGCGGGCGCGGGCGGCTGCGCAATACAGACTACAGTGTCGATCACCAGATCGAGGAACCCTGAGGGGGTGAGCTAGGTGAGTCTGCCAAACCAGGTAGATGCCTCGAGCCCGGCGGGCAGTGATTCGCCCGCAAGTGGTGATGATCAGCTTCGAGCGCTCAAAACCTTTATCGAGGACGTTTGGGGCATCCCCGACGCGACCAATATCGCAGCCGCAGGCTTCACCTTCGTGGCCGCTGGTCTGGAGACGCTCATCCTCCAGGACGCCGCCGCGGCCCCGACGGCGGAGGGCGAGATCCAGCGCAACGGGACGGCGCTCCTCTACCACGACGGGGTGGCCTCCCGGACGATCCTGACGAGCGCCACGGCGGTCACAGCGGCGCAGGGCGGCACCGGGATCACCTCCTACGCGGTGGGCGATCTTCTCTACGCCTCCGGGGCGACGACGCTGGCGAAACTGGCGGACGTGGCGGCGGGGGCGTATCTGCGCTCGGGCGGGGTGACGACGGCGCCGGTCTGGTCGACGCTCTTGCTGCCCAACAGCGCGACGGCGAACCGGATCGCCTACGCCACCGCGACGAACACCTGGGGCGACTCCGCGAACCTCACCTTCAACGGGACGACCCTGACGACGACCGGGTTCTCCAACTCCGGCACCTCCGTGCTGACCGGGGCGGTCCTCTCGAATCTGATCTTCACGGACAACACCTACGACATCGGCGCCTCGGGGGCGACGCGGCCTCGGGATCTGTTCCTGGCCAGGAACCTGAACCTCGGCGGCAGCGTCACCTCGCACCTGACCTTCTCGACGGATGCGACCTACGACATCGGGGCCAGCGGGGCGACCCGGCCGCGGAACCTCTACCTCTCCGGGGCGGCGACCCTCGGGACGGCGCTGAGCGCCGCGAACGGCGGCAGCGGGCAGTCCTCCTACACCAAGGGCGACCTGCTGGTGGCCTCGGGGGCGACGACGCTCGCCAAGCTCGGGGTGGGGACCGACGGGTTCGTTCTGACGGCGGACTCCGGGGAAGCCTCCGGAGTGAAGTGGGCCGGGGCGCTCACGCCGGACTTCACGAGCACCGACCAGACGGTGACGTTCGCGGCGTCGCTGGCGGTGGCGCACGGGCTCGCGAGCGCGCCGTCCTTTATCCAGCTTCGGCTCAAGTGTACGAGCACGGAGGCCAACTATTCAGTCGGCGACGAGATCGTGTTCGACACGGCCGCGCAGGCGAGCCATATCGGTGTCTCGGTGCTCGTGGACGCGACGAACGTGACCATCGTCGTCGGCAGCAACGGCGTGTACGTTGTCAACAAGACGGCCTTCACCACGGCGATCATCACGGCGGCGAAGTGGGTCTGGGTGGTCCGGGCCTGGGTGTAGGATGCGCGGCCGAGTCAAGTTCCCGCTGACGATCAAGCCCGGCGGGGTCCGCGAGGATCTCGGCCCCACCGAGTCGGCCGAGGGCACCCTGCTGTCCTCGTCCAACTGGCTGACGAGGAACGGCGTGGGGCGGCCCCGCCCCGGCTACGCCATCGTCGCGAGCCAACTGGCTGCCGCCAACCGCGTGACGGGCATCGGCTTCCGGGGTTCGGTCGAGACGGCGGCGCGCCTGGTCGTCCACACGCTGACCAAGGCGTATGCCTACGACGGGTCGGCCTTCAGCGACAAGACCGGAACGTGGACGACCTCGACGGCGGCCCAGCCGGTGCGCTTCACGGCGTTCCCCAAGAGCGGGACGATGGCGTAG
>Ga0209518_1000431_pt1 | contig 55096 bp, 58 predicted proteins | sample RifGroB1_FD_183993 | JGI IMG/M metagenome (GOLD analysis project Ga0209518, IMG submission 183993) | Groundwater microbial communities from Rifle, Colorado, USA - Groundwater B1 (SPAdes) (version 2) | ecosystem: Environmental > Aquatic > Deep subsurface > Groundwater | place: Rifle, Colorado...
TCCGCCCGCCGGTGGACTGAAAAATTTTTTGAGAGAGTTCAATAAGTCGGAATGCGTCCCGGAGGAGAAGCTCGTTTTGAAGGCGAAAGATTTGAAGGCCGGCGCCATGGAAGTGAGATGCTTGAAATAATATCCATGGACTTGAATCAGATGTTTGAAGGGGGCCGGGACCGTCTCCACCGCGTTCAGAGAGCGGATGTCAGGACCAAAAAGCGGTATTTGATTTTCAGCTCGGCCGCCGCCATGATTTTGGTGGTTTTACTCTGGTTTTTCTATTTGAGTTTGACCTTGCCTAAAGTTGCTTCTACTTCGCCCGAGGATGCCTTACCTGCGCAGGTAGAGGAAAGCGATTCTTTTTTCCGGGTTTTGGGCCGGGGCGCGAAAAATTTGAAAGACAGTCTGGTCAAGGAGTTTGAGAACTTTAAAACCGGTGTCAGTCAGAGCGTTTCGTCTTTCGTCGGTCGTTTTAAAGAAACAAAAGAGTTTACAATTGAACCCTAAATATGGAGAAGGAGAAACCGGTTAAAACGAGAGTTGAAGAAAAGGAAATTACCGAGGAACTCCGTGAGTCCTATTTGGATTACGCGATGTCGGTCATCGTCGCCCGGGCCCTGCCTGACGTCCGCGACGGCTTGAAGCCGGTCCAGCGCCGGATTTTGTGGGCGATGTGGGATGCGGGTCAGACCCATTCCGCGAGATTCAAAAAATCGGCGAACGTGGTTGGGGAAGTGCTCGGCAAGTACCACCCCCACGGCGACATCGCGGTCTATGACGCGCTGGCCCGGATGGCCCAGGATTTCTCCCTCCGCTACCCGCTTATCGACGGCCAGGGCAACTGGGGTTCCGTGGACGGCGACAGCCCGGCCGCGATGCGCTACACGGAAGCGCGGCTCTCCAAAGTCGCCGAAGAACTTTTAACGGATATTGAAAAAGAAACGGTAGAATGGCAACCGAACTACGACAATTCGCGACTTGAACCGAAATATCTGCCGGCCAAACTCCCCAACCTTTTGATTAACGGCACGGTCGGCATCGCGGTCGGCATGGCCACCTCCATTCCGCCCCACAATTTGGGCGAAGTGGCGGAGGCCGCCATTCATTTGAACAGTCACCCGGATGCAACCGTAAAGGACCTGATGCAGTTCGTTCAGGGCCCTGATTTTCCCACCGGCGGCGTGATTTACGACAAAAAATCCATTGAAGAGGCCTACTCCACGGGCCGCGGTTCCATCACCACCCGGGCGGTCGCGGAAGTGGAAGAGCGAAAAGGTGGTGGCCACCAGATTGTAGTTACGGAAATCCCCTACCAGGTCAATAAATCGACTTTAATTGAGACAATTGCCCATCTCGCGGAAGGTAAAAAGATAGAAGGTATTCGCGACATCCGGGATGAGTCCGACCGCGAGGGTTTGCGGATTGTGATTGAACTCAAGACCGACGCCACGCCCCAGAAAATTTTGAACCAGCTCTACGAATACTCCGAGCTTCAGAAAAATTTTTATTTCAATATGCTGGCGCTCGTTAACGGCCTCCAACCCGAAACCCTTTCTTTGAAGGACGTTCTCTTGCATTACCTGAACCACCGCAAAATCGTGATTCGGCGGCGGACGGAATTTGACCTCAAAAAAGCCGAGGAACGCGCCCATATTTTAGTGGGCCTCCATAAAGCCCTGAACGAAATAGATGAAGTGATTGCGACCATCAAGAAATCCAAGGACAAGGAAACGGCCCACGCCAATTTAGTGAAGATTTTCAAATTTACGGCCATTCAGGCAAACGCCATTTTGGAAATGAAACTGGCAACGCTCGCGGCTCTCGAACGGGAGAAAATCGAGGAGGAATTGAAAGAAAAGAAAAAACTCATCGCGAACTTGACTCTTATTTTGAAGAGTCCCCAAAAAATCGCGGGCATCGTTGACGGCGAACTTGGGGAACTGAAGAAAAATTTTTCAGGGCTACGGAAAACGAAACTCGTCTCCGGTGGCTTAAAAGAGTTCCGCGAGGAGGATTTGATTCCCGAAGAGGACGTGATTATCACTCTCTCCCGAGGCGGTTACATCAAGCGCCTCTCCCCGACTTCTTTCCGGGCCCAGAAGCGCGGCGGCAAGGGGCTTATCGGTTTCGAATTGAAGGAAGAGGACGCAATTGAACACCTGACCTCCGCAAGCACCCACGACAATATTCTTTTCTTCACCGACCGAGGCCGGGTTTTCCAGACCAAGGTTTACGAAATTCCGGCCGGCTCCCGCACCGCCAAAGGCAAATCCATCCATAATTTTTTGGAAATTCCTCCCAACGAAAAAATCAGTGCTCTTGTCGCTTACTCTAGGGAAGAATTGGCGTCCGGGAAGAGCTTTCTCGTTATGGCGACTTCCCGCGGCCTCATTAAAAGGACCGCCCTTTCGGATTTCACGAACGTCCGACGCACGGGGATTATTGCGATAAAACTCCGAACCGATGACACTCTGCGGTGGGTTGAACTCTCTTTGGGTGACGACCAGGTGATTCTCGTGACTTCCGGTGGGCAGGCCATCCGCTTCAGAGAAAAAGATGCGCGCCCCTTGGGTCGGAGTACCTCCGGGGTCGCCGCCATCCGTTTGAAGAAAAACGACGTAGTTGCCGGGCTTGGTATAATAAGAGGAAAAGAAATGGCGGAGAGGAAACTTTTAGTCGTCTCGGCAAACGGTTTTGCCAAACAAACCCCTTTGAAGGAGTATAAACTCCAGCGGCGGGGTGGTGGGGGCGTGAAAACCGGAAAAGTGACCGAGAAAACCGGTCCGCTTATCTCGGCGACAATACTGGAGCCGGAAAGCGTTGAATTGGTAGCTTTCTCTTCCAAGGGCCAGGCCCTGCGGACGGAGATTAAGCACATTCGCGTGGCCAGCCGCGCCACCCAAGGCGTGCGGATAATGAATTTAAAAATCGGCGACAAATTGGTAGGCATTGTTTGCCTTTAATCTGGTATGAATTTATCACGCAATCAGAAGATTTTAATAGGCGCAGCCGCTTTCTTAGTCGTTATCTTTCTTTTGATTTTGGTGGGCGTCCTGCCGGGTTTGAAAAAAGAAACGAATCAGATAAAAGCCACCCTTCAATTCTGGGGCGTTTATGACAGCATGCGCGCCTACGAGGGTACGATTGCCGATTTCGGGAAAATTTATCCTGGCGTGGAAGTAAATTACCGCGGATTTTCAAATGAGGCCGACTACGAAACCGCCCTTTTGAACGCTTTGGCCGCCGGCAAGGGCCCGGATATTTTCATGGTGCGAAATTTGAATCTCTTGCGGGACATCACCAAAATCGCGCCGGTACCGGCAATAAAATTTTCTCTGCTGGGACTCCGCAATCTTTTCCCGCAAATCGTGGAGAGCGATTTTGCGCCGGACGGCAAGAATATTTACGGTTTGCCGCTTTCCATTGATACGCTGGCACTGATTTACAACCAGGATCTGTGGAACGATGCCGCGATTACCACCCCGCCCAAAACTTGGACCGAGTTTGAGGCGCTCATTCCCAAACTTGTGAGGAAAAATGGTGCAAGCGTGACCCGGGCAGCGGCGGCCCTCGGCGGTTCCTTGAAATCAATGGAAACGGCGCCGGATGTTTTGAGCATGCTCATGCTCCAGTCGGGGACGGAGATGATCTCGCGTGATTTCAGCTCGGCCTCTTTTTCTTCCTCGGACGGCGAGGAAGCACTTAATTTTTATCTGAAGTTTTCTGACTCTAAAAACGCCGCCTACACTTGGAACGACGAAATGAAAAAAGCGCGCGAGGCCTTTGCCGCCGGTGAGGCGGCAATGATTTTCGATTATGCAAGCGCCGTATCTCAAATCAGATCAAAAAATATTCTTCTGAATTTGGGCATAGCAGAGGTGCCCCAACCCGCGGGTGCCGAAAGAGCGATTACATTCGGCAATTACTGGGGCTACGCCGTTTCCCGCCAGAGCCGGTACGCGAACACTGCTTGGGACTTTGTGTTGAATCTTACGACCAAAAGCGAGAACGCAAAAAATTATTTCACGGCGACGGGAAAACCGCCGGCACTCCGCTCGCTCATTAGTCAATCGTTAAATGATCCGAATCTTACTGTTTTTGCAAAGCAAGCGTTAACCGCTCGCGCCTGGGGGGAAGTGGATTACAATAAAACCGGCGGCATTTTGAGCGATATGATTGAATCGGTTTTGGCCGGCATGATAAGCTCGCGGAGCGCCTTACAGGAGGCCGAAGACAAAGTGACGGATTTATTGAAAAAGCGACTATAAGATGAAAAAATTTCTATTTTCTATTTTCTACTTTCTGCTTTCCGGCGCCACCGTCTTCGCTCAAGGTTTTATTTGGGAGGGCACGGGTGAGGGCGGCGATAAAACCTGCAACGTCGTTGGTCCCTGTGATTTCTGCGATGCTTTAATTGCTACCCAGAATATCATTCAATTTCTTTTTCAAATCGCGATACCAATTACCGTTGCTATGATCGCCTACGGCGCCATTCGGATGATGATTTCCGCCGCCTCCGAAGAACAGGTGAGAAACGCCCGTCACATTATGACGAGCGCGGTGGTTGGTTTAGTAATTGCTTTATCCGCCTGGGTTATTGTAAATACCGTTCTCCACGTCTTGGCTAAAGACGCAACAGTTGAAGTTTGGAATGAAATCACTTGCAACAGATGAACTGATATAATGAATTTATGAAATTCCTGACTCTAATCGTTGTTACATTAATCCTCTGGTTTGGTGTTTTCTCTTACGGTTCGGCCGCTACCGAAGATACAAGCGTTCCAATTAAATTAGAAAACCCGTTAAAAGCTGACAATATTGCGGAACTTATTCAGGGCATTCTTAAGTTTTTGGTGGCGGCCGGCGCGCCGGTCGCGACCCTTATGATTATCATCGGCGCTTATCAGATGCTTTTTGCGGGCGGCTCTCCGGAAAAATTTGAAACCGGTAAGAAAACGATTCTCTACACCGTGATTGGCTACGTTATTATATTGCTGGCGTTGGGCTTGGCGAGCGTTATTAAAGACATTTTGGGTGTTTCCGGCGGTCCCTGATATGCTAAAATGTAAGCGTAGCTAAAAGGTCGAAAGAAATTATCAAAAGCATGAATCTCAAAAAAATTAAACGAGTCGCCACTGATTTGGCAGTCGCATCGCTTTTAACCCTGCCGCTTATGGGTATGGCTCAAGTTATCCCGCCCAACCCCATTAGCGGTGTTCCCGAAACGGGCCAGGGCTTGCTTGATCTGATTCAAAAGGTTGCAACTTGGATTGCGATAATCTTTTTCGCCGTGGCCGTGATCTTCATCGTCCTTGCGGCCTTTGGTTACCTTACGTCAGGCGGCGATCAGGAAAAAGTTGCTTCGGCCAAGAACAAAATTGTCTTTTCGATTGTGGCGATTATCGTTGCCGCGCTCGCTTTTGCCATACCAAGGTTGATCTTCAATATTCTTGGTTTTGGTGAACCAGTGGTTCCTTAGTTCAAGTTGATTTTTCCAAAACCGCGCCGTCTGGCGCGGTTTTGATTTTTAAAAACTTGAAGCGCCGTGTGGCTGGTGTGCCACACGGCGCTCGTGCTTCAACTTGCTGCTCGGACCAGAACGCACCCATCGCCGAGGAAGCGGCGGACGTTGCGTCCACGGGTTTTGATTTGCTTCCCGGGGGCATCCGCAACGCAGAGGCCGTCGGGATAGCACATCTTTATTTCCCTCGACGGATCTGACCAATTCTTGGGAGCCGTCGGGTCAAACTTCACCCAGCCGGTTGTGTCGGCGGGAATGAGCCGAATCACCCATGTCTCGCCGCGCCTCACATAGAGTGTCCGTGAGACGACCAAGCGGACTCTTCCGCCCCGCCCGACCTGCCTTGCGGTGTCGAGCGGGAAAGCGTTGCCGGCAATGACCGGGTGAATTTTCTCCCACGCCTCGCAGGGATTAACAGCGGCTGCTTGCGCTGCCGGTTCGGTTTTCGGTTTCTCGCGGGAGAGCCAGATTCCAAGACCGATGATGGCAAGAGTGACTCCAACAGCGATAACCGCTGTTGCCGCTCTCTTTAGGTTCCGCCTTGATTCCTCAACCTTTTCAGAGTGGTGAGGCATTGTCAGTTACCTCCTCTGAAAGCGCGGGCGATCGCGCCTGCGACTTCGGTTAAGCCCTCTACCTCGAAGATGTTTTTCTTGGCCTTGCCCTGCTCCACGAGAACGGCGTTTATGGCGTCTTTCGTTGGTTTCCCGTCAGGACCAGTTGAGACCTTTGAAGCCGCTTCGGTGATTACCCGCATCCGAGCTTGGCCAGCTCTTGCCTGCTGGTAATCATCAGAGAAATCGATGTCGGCAATCTTGAAAAGAACAAAATTGACGCCGTACTCTCCTTCAAGCTTCTCCTTAGTGGAAGCGTCCATACCGTGTGATCTCATCGGCTCTTTTTCCAGAGCTCTCAACACCGCTTGCTCGATTGCCTTAATTCCCCGACGAGCAGGTTCTGCGTCCATATTGGCGATCTCAGCGGAGAGAGCACTGCTAATGACATCGCGGAACCCCTTCTCGATTGTTGTCGCATCCACCGCGATGTAGCTCGTGAGCTTACCCTCGTCGGGGCGGTACTGAATTGACCACTTGACCTTCATCTGCGGCCCATCTTTGGCGGCATACGTCTCTTCAAGCACTTCCCGTGTGACGAGTTCGAGAGAAAAGTAGTTGTCTTTTCTCACAACTTCCCACGGCCACCGGGGGCGAAGTCCTGGTCTTATAGCTCTCAATTTTCCCGTGAAGTAGTTGAGAACCACGAGACCGGTCACCTCCGGAACGAGCACCAAAAAAAATGGTGCAATCGTTCCCAATACGACGAGGCTAATGCCTGCGCCGATCAAGGATACTGCCATCGTTACTCCCTGCCCATTGGGCGTTGTATTGTTCAGGTTCGGTAGTATGCAGTTGACGAGTTTGCTGCCTCATAATTTAGCACTTTTCGTGCGATTTGTCAAATAATGGAAGTTCTTTATAAAAGACAGACGCCACCAGTGAAAACTGATGGCGTTGTGCTTGGGGAATCGGAGTCAGAAGAGTGTGAGTTTTTAAACCCAGCCAGTTCCGCCACAGGCTCGACATCGGCCCGTACCCTCGCACTTGGTGCACTTCCCACTACCACGACACCGTGAACAGGTTTCGCTTCTTCCACCGCAGAGTGGACAGACGCCGTCTTTATTGCAGCTTAGACAGCTTCCGAGACCTCCGCAACCTCGGCACAGTTTTCTCTCCGGTTGCTGACGCATAGTATAACCTCCTTTGCTCACAGGGCGCGTAGGTAGTGTTCAGAAATTAAACATCTGCCTATGAAATATCACATATTATAGTATTTGTCAAATTTATTTTTCACCTATATAATCTAACCAATCTGGGCAGGTGGCGAAACTGGAACACGCGCAGCGCTTAGGACGCTGTCCCGCAAGGGTTGAGGGTTCAAATCCCTCCCTGCCCACCGATTGACAGGGAAACCCAGTTGTTATAATTATTAGGAGCAAATGAGATTATCACCGCGATTGATTGTCAGTGTTATAACCCTCTCCGTTTTGGGGCTTGCTAGGATAGCGAGCGGAGCAGAAGATTCTTGCGGCGGGGAAGGCGTGAGATGGCTTGTTGGCGTCCTTAAGAGAATTTCCAGTTTCTTAGCAGGGTTGCTTGTTATTGTTTCAGTTATTTTTATCATTATCGCTGCTTTTAATTTCCTGACCTCTGGCGGCAACGAAGAAAAAGTATCCTCCGCAAGAAAGTCCTTACTTTATGCCGTCGTCGCAATTGTTGTAGCGGCCGCCGCTTTCTTCATTCCGGTAGTTGTTTTGGACATTCTGAATATTGATATCCCAGCGTGTGAAACACCAACGTTCCCATCAGGCGTTGACGTGTAGGATAGACTAAATCTTAATTCTCTCCTTCCAGCAGGCGGCGGCAAATGCCGCAGGCTTCCGATTTCTATTAATAATTGACAAAAAGAAAGGAGAAGAATAATTTTAAGAAACAATGGATTTGAAATTTTTGAGTGCATTCGGATTGGAACTCGGCGTGAAAGACGTGGTCGCCGAGATTTTGCGTTTTATGGAGAGCGACCCGAAGCGGGAATACAAAATCGTCATTGGCACCGATTCAGAACTCCTTTTGGATAAAAACGCCGATTTTGTGACGGCGGTCGTCGTCCACCGGGTGGGGAACGGTGGCCGTTATTTCTGGCGCCGGCTGGAATTGGGTAAGTTTCACACCATCCGCGACCGCATTATCAGGGAAGTTCTCCTCTCACTTGAAGTGGCGCGGCTCATTCTCTCCGAGTTGAAAGTCAGCCAGAAATCAGATAACTGGAGTTTTGAAATCCACGCCGACGTCGGCGAAAACGGCCCGACCTCTGTGTTGATTCAAGAAGTGGTTGGCATGATTCGGGCCTCAAACTTCGAAGCGAAAACCAAACCGGAAAGCTACGCCGCAAGTAAGGTGGCGGATAGACATGTTTAGATGGATAAGATTGTTTTTGATATAGAAACCAAAAATTCCTTTCAGGATGTCGGCGGCGACCAGAACGTGAGAGACCTTTTAGTGTCGGTCGTCGGCGCCTATTCTTACGATGAGGACAAATATTACGTCTTCGGCGAGAACGAACTTGGGGGTTTGGTACCGCTCTTGAAGCGCGCCGGGCTTTTAGTCGGCTTTTCCAGTAAGCGTTTTGATATTCCGGTTCTGGAAAAGCACTTTGATTTCAAACTTACGAGCATTCCCCACTTTGACATTCTTGAGGAGATTGAAAAATCGTTCGGTCGCCGGATCGGCTTGGGAGTGCTCGCCCAAGCGAATTTAGGCGTCGGCAAAACCGGGCATGGCTTGGAAGCGATAGAAATGTACAAGCGCGGCGAGATAGAAAAGCTCAAAAGTTACTGCCTGCAGGATGTGAAAATCACCAAAGAGATTTTTGATTTAATCAGAGACAAAGGTTATCTCTGGATTCCCCAGCGCGATTTGCCCGATATGGTCAAGTTAAACCTCGTCTATAAGGAGGAAGTTGCGCCGCAGAACGGTCTCTTCTAAAATTGAATTACCATGAAGTTAAAACCAAACAGCAATATTGCCATCTTTGTCGTTCTGCTTGTCGTTCTTGGCTTGGTGATGGCTTATGTGCCGCTTCTTTTTCAGCCGAAAACCAACGCGCCGAACGGTTTGGAAAATCCCGCCCCGCAAAACCTGGACGCGAACCTTGCGCCGCCGGAAACACCCGCCGCAACCACAACGGAAGAAGTTCAGAATCCGGCCCCAGCCGTGCCCGACGGTTTCAGCGGTTTGGAAGAGGAAAGCCAGAATTTGGACGACCTTCTGAATCAATAGCTTTCAAATCTCTTTGTTTGACAGAGCATCTAAAAGATGCTATTTTATTTTCGCACATTGACAGCGTACTGCGCCAACTCCTTTCCAGGAACGGTTCTCATATGAGCAATATACGCGATGAGTTAGGGCGGGCAGGAGGGCCTGTGGAGAAGACGCTCGATAGCGTGAACCAAGGCGTGAGGGAAGGTTACTCCCTCCTGAAGAAAGCCCTACGTCTCTCGAAACAGGCAACAAGACACGTCGTTCACGGGGACACGGGAGCTGTGGTTCATACTAAAGCCGATCTCTCCCAGATCGTTGAGGACCTCAGAGCGAGGGTGCCGGTGGGCTGGCTGCGCGAGCAGATGGCCGAGAGAGCAAGCTCCGTTTTGGGTCGACTCGCTTTCGTGGAGACGTGCGTTCCGGTTCTTAGGGGCGAGAAAGAGTTTGACCCTAGAACTCTTTCCCGGGAGAAGCTTGGGATTTCCGTCCAAGCTTGGCTCTGGGCGCTCGCAAGCGGGCCGGATGAACTCTCGGAAGCAATGCTTCTCATCCGGGATGACGAGAAACTCACCATGGACGATCACATCGCCATACTCCGCAAGTTTATTCAGATTGCGGAGGGGGTGGAGGCGATTCTCGCCGACCTGGAAAAGTACCGGGACGAGGTCGTAAGTATCTCGGGTGATAGGCGCCGTAACCTAAAAGACCGGCTCCGGCAGCTGCGAGAGAAGACGATTTCCGAACATCGCAAGGAGGTCGTTCGTCTCATCGCTTCAATCGCGCCCGACGCCGTCGCTTCAAACTGACGGTTGGGTTGGAAGAGCAGCAAGTTGAGCCACCAGCAATGGTGGCTCTTCGCTTTTTGTTTACAACCACTCTTGATTTGGTTATATTGAAAGAACCTGAAATTTCTATGGGTACTTTCGGCAAAAATTTATTGTGGGCGGTTTTGACCTTCATTCTCATCGCGCTTCTTTTCTCCAATCTGATTAATTTCGCCTCCGAAAAGACGCCGGTTTTTGCGCTTGACGTTTTGGCCTCAAAAATCAACGAAGCGCAGGTGAAATCAATCGCTGTCTCCGGCAACACCCTCCAGATAGTTTTGCAGGACGGCATCAAAGCCGTTTCCCGGAAAGAAAACGAATCGGGGCTCACCGAGACGCTCAAAAATTACGGCGTCTCGCCGGAGGCGCTCCGGGCCGTGGAATTATCCGTTAAAGACGAAAGCGGCCTGAAATTCTGGCTCGGCGTTCTCATTCCCGCCCTCCTCCCCATTATTGTGATAGTTTTGATTTTCTGGTGGATTTTGCGGCAGGCGAAAACCGGCGTAAACCAGGCCTTCACTTTCGGCAAAGCAAACCTCAAACTTTTTACGGCTTCTCAGCGGCGCTACACCTTCAAAGATGCGGCCGGCCTGAAGGAAGCCAAAGAAGAATTGGAGGAAGTCGTTGATTTTCTGAAGAATCCGAAAAAATTCTTGTCGATCGGCGCGCGCATTCCTCGCGGCGTGCTTCTGATGGGCTTGCCCGGCACCGGCAAAACTTTACTTGCCCGGGCGGTCGCCGGCGAATCCAACGTACCCTTCTTTCATATCTCGGCCTCCGAGTTCGTGGAAATGTTCGTGGGGGTGGGCGCTTCCCGCGTCCGCGACTTGTTCCAGACTGCCAAAAAAACGGCGCCCTCCATTGTTTTCATTGACGAGATTGACGCCGTGGGCCGCGAGCGGGGCGCCGGTTTGGGCGGAGGCCACGACGAGCGGGAACAGACCTTGAACCAGATTTTGGTGGAAATGGATGGCTTTGAACGCGACACAAACGTAATTGTGATGGCGGCGACGAACCGACCGGATGTTTTAGACCCGGCGCTATTGCGGCCCGGCCGATTTGACCGGCGGGTGATTTTGGATATGCCCGATATCAACGACCGGGAAGCGATTCTGAAAATCCACGCCCGGGAAATGCCGCTCGATAAATCCGTCGATTTGAGGGTAGTCGCGGTCCGCACTCCGGGATTTTCCGGCGCCGATTTGGCGAACCTCGTAAATGAAGCGGCGATTTTGACGGCCCGGCAGAACCGGAAAATCGTGATTCAGAACGATCTGCTCGATTCCATTGAAAAAATCATTTTGGGACCGGAACGCAAGAGCCGGGTGATTTCCAAAAAAGAAAAAGAAATCACCGCTTATCACGAAGCTGGCCATGCCCTGGTTACGGCAAGCTTAAAAGATGCGGACCCGGTTCACAAAGTTTCGGTTGTCTCTCGCGGCATTGCCGGCGGCTATACCCTGAAGCTTCCGACCGAAGAGCGGCGTCTGAAGACCAAGGCCCAGTTTTTAGCCGACCTGGCCGTTGCCTTCGGCGGCTATGCGGCCGAAATGCTCAAATTCAGGGACCTTTCAACCGGTTCTTCAAACGACATCAAGCAGGCAACGATGCTCGCTCACAAGATGGTCACGCAATTCGGGATGAGTGATAAGCTTGGGCCGCGGACTTTTGGCAAGACCCAGGAGTTGATTTTTTTAGGCCGCGAAATTTCCACCGAAAAGGATTATTCGGAAAAGATCGCTTCCGTGATCGACGAGGAAGTGAATAGTTTGATAAACAAAGCCCATTCCTTCGCCAAAAAAATCGTCTCCACCAAAGGAAAAATCCTTGAAGCGATAGCCAAAGCCCTTATGGAAAAAGAGACGCTGGAACAGGAAGAATTTTACAAAATCGTAAAAAGTTATAATCTTAAACCGATAGCGATTAGATAATTTGTCGGCCCGGTAGGATTCGAACCTACAAGCCTTGCGTGTATAAGACGCCTGCTCCACCGTTGAGCTACGGGCCGAATCGATCTCGGATTGATTTTAATCCCATTTGGACCTTTTCGCCAACTCTTGCGTTTCCAATTCGGATAGTACAAGTACCATGTCCAAAAGTTCCACGATTTATTAATTCAGAAGAATTCTTCTTGATATACGGTTTCGTGAATTGTGTTTTTGGAATATCAAGCGCAGAAGACCAAAAATTTATTTCCTTCGCAACGTCCATATCGTTATAGAGATGAAGATGGGCTTTTATTTTTGATTTTTCTAATTTTAGAAATTTTGTGACCCAGTAAATAAAGAATTTTGGTACTGCGGGATCCGTGTTAGCAACTTCTAATTCCGGTAATTTTGATTTTGAACCTTCGCCCCAATAAAGAAAGAGGCCAGCGATTAATAGATCTCTTTTAGAAAGCGGGAAAATAATCCTCTTTTGTTCAAAATAAATTTTATTTAACCTATCTTCCTTTGTTCTTAATCTCGTTTGCCGGTAGCGTTCTATCCGTTGTTGGCTCCAATCTCGGAGTTCACGAATTCGCTCCTCTGGTAATGGAAAATCTCTAAGCCAGTAGCTTAGAGTACCTTTACTTACACCGATAGAAGATTTTATCTGACTGTAGCTTTTTCCTTCTTTCCGTAGAATAAGAGCATGTTGTCTGTCTTTAAGTCGGGCCATGTTATAGAGCAGTGATTATATTAACCACTGATTACCTGTTCATTATAACACACTCATTATTTGCGGTAAATCTTGTTTTAGCTTAACTTAACTACAAATGCGCGCTTAGCTCAGTGGTAGAGCATCGCATTTACACTGCGAGGGTCGGGAGTTCAATCCTCTCAGCGCGCACAAATAAAATAACTCACAATTGTGAGTTATTTTATTTGTGAGAGGATTGAACGCACAACTTATTCCCCCCTTTGGATTTTTGTTTATGGAATTTGTAAGGGGTCTCTAATTTTCTTTATTCCAATATCAACTATGTTTTTATCGAAAAAAATATTGTTATCATTGAAAAATAAAGGAGAGCCCGCATAAATGTAAGATGGATGAATTAGCTTAAACATATCCTGACCACACACAATTGCCAATGAACACAGATACTCTGACTTTCTAATTTTTGGTTCTAATTTTTGTATGGCAGATGATTCATCTCTTCCTAAAATGATATAAGGAATATATTTTTTAGTTCCTCTTTTGGTTATAATCTCTTGAAAATGAGCCCCATCATCTTCTTTGGATATATTAAATGAAAGGGGATAATAATCGTCAAAAATGTAATAATTGAAATTTGATAGTTTAATCTCTTCGCCATTTTCTTCAGAGCTGAATACCAAACGGAAAACATAATTCTTTGATGGCTTAAGGGATATTGTATTAATAATGAAATCAACAGTAAGATTAGAACCGTCATTTAATTGATAAGAGAAATTCTCTACAGAAAGATGCTCCATTGACCCAATAGACCTGATATCAGCAACAGTATCCACTTGCTTAGAATAATAATTAAAAACTCCAAAATTGAATATTGTTAAAATTATCAAGATAAAGATTAATGAAAAGAAAAACTTCTTTGTTAGTCCAAAAAGTGGGATAGCTAAAAGAGGGATTCCAAAAATTAGTATATATCTGACTATTCCTAAAAGAGAAGGCCAGCATCCCCAAAAAAAATCACAACTCCAAAATACCGCATAATTGAAATTATTAATTATTCCAATCACCCAGAAAAAAATAAGGTTCACAAATATATAAGAGACAATAAACCTGGCTGGCGATTGAAGAGAACTTTTTATTTTTTCAAACATTTTCATAAGAGCTATTTGCGGCGGCGGGCGTGAAACGCTTCGTGGACTTCTTTAAGTTCTTTATTGGTAATGTGAGTGTAGATTTGGGTAGTGGCGATGTTTGCGTGGCCCAATAATTCCTGGACCGAACGCAAGTCCGCGCCGTTTATTAGAAGGTCGGTGGCGAACTGGTGGCGTATCATGTGAGGGTGTACCTTTTTTGCGATACCAGCTTCACGGCCGCGGCCATCAATCATCCGTTCTACCGCCCGGGGCGTAATCCGGCCGATGGCCTTGCCTTGCTTGGTCAAGCTCGCAAAAAGCGCTTCATCCACGTCTTCGCGTTTTTCCAGATAATTTTTAATCGCTCCTTTGGCGCGGTCGGAGAGGAAAACCACCCTTAATTTATCGCCTTTGCCGCGCACCGAAATCTCGCCGCGCTTCAAATCTATGTTCCTGTTCAGATTGCAGAGTTCGGAGAGCCGCAGGCCGGTTGAGAAAAACGTTTCCAAAATCGCCTTGTCCCGCAGGGCGCGGAGCGTCCTGCCCTTCGGGGCGTCCATCAGTCGCTCCAGTTCGGCGTAATCCAAGGTTTCAATGTCGCGGCGGGAAATTTTAGGGAGTTCTATTGTCTCCGGCGGCACGACTTTGTAGCCGCGCTTCACCAGAAATTTCAAAAATTGCCGGAGAGCGATTACGTAATATCCTTGGGTGATTTTCTTCAAACTGCCGCGGGCGAGCTTCAATCGGAAATCCCTGATTACTTCCTCGTCTAGGTCTTTGAGATTCGTCACCCCGGTGCTTTTCAAAAACAGATTTATGTACCGTTCGTAGTTTTCCCGCGTGAGCGGTGACCGGTTTTTTTCAATCTCCAGATAGTCCAAATATTCCTTCAAAAGTTTTTGGATTTCGGCCATCAGCTTAATTATACCTCTTCCTGACGCATAATATTTTCCCAAGTCATTTTCTCTAATTCGCGCGAATTAAAGGAGAAAGGTAAACATCATTCTATTGACAGAAGCTGTAGCAGGTATAATAGAAATTAATAGAGGCGAAAACATTCTATGAGAACACCAATCAGTTTCATAACGGTATTTGCGATGACTCTACTTGGCTCAGTTTTTCTTGGTATTGCCAATGCCGCCAGTCAAGATATCGGTCTCGTTCCTGGCTGGAATATTGTTTCTACCTCACGGGTGGTTGCCAATCACGCTTTTTCAGCGACCGAGGACTTTTCAAACTTTGACATTTACCTTGTGAACGCGGCAAGTGTTGCCGGGTGGTCAACTATGGCGGAAGTAGGACAGTCGGAATTTACTCCGCTTTATGGGTATTTTATAAATAACAAAACGAATATGACTCAGATTTTAACACTCAATTTTAAAGATGACACAACTCCGAATGAACGTCTTTTTGAAAGAAAGTTCACCAAAACCGGTTGGTATTCCATAGGTGTTGCAAACCCAACGTACGCCGTGGTGCAAAATGCCGCCACCGCGGACACGAACAACGTCACTAGCATTTTAGATTCTTTGAATGGTAATCACAGTACGGTAATCGATTTTACTGATTCGGATTTTAATACAAGCCCCTCTTCAGTTCGCGTGGGAGATACTTGGAAAGCCGCTGTGCCGAATGATTTGAATTCTTTGAACGATTTCCGGGAAACAAAAGGATACGCGGTTTATATCACGAAAGAAGAAGCCCTTTACAGTGGATTTCAGAATACTGACTTTCAACCCGTGATTTTGAGTATTTCACCGACTTCTGTGATTGCCGGGACAGGTGAATTTGTCTTGACGGTCAATGGCTATAATTTTACGCCTAGCTCCACATTGCGTTGGGATGGAGCTGATAAAGAAACAACTTACGTTTCGTCTACGCAAATTAGCGCATTGATTTTAGCCTCGGACGTGGCTGCAAGCACCACTGTAAAGATTTCAATTTTCAATCCGGCTCCGAGCGGAGGTACGTCTGGCGAATTCAATTTCACTATTAACCCCACCCCTCAATTAGATATTGCCTTAGCCAGTACGCCCACGTCGACTAATTTTGTCAAAGGCGCTACTGAAGTTGGATTTTTGGGTATTACTCTTAGGGCTGTTAATCACGATATAAAAATCAACTCTATTAAGGTTTCCGCATCCACCGTCGTTGGCACGGCAGATGAATTAAAATCCGATGTTCTAAACTTGAAATTGTTTGATGGTGATACTCAGATTGGTGCTACAGGGTCACTTACTGGTACAGAAATTCCATCCGCGATATTTTCTTCTCTGGATTACACAATTTCGAGTGGCGCATCTAAAACTCTCATTGTGAAAGCGGACTTATCCAGTATTGCGACAACAAACAATAAATACGCCTTGAAGGTTGCGGACGTTGCCGACGTATCCGGTGTTGATATAGTCGCCGTTGACCCGAATGGCAACGAGCCAACATATACGGGCTTCGATGAAATATCAGGTCCGGTTATCACAGTTTTGAACGCGGGTAGTATGAGCGTTGCCACGGCTCCGGATGACGTTGACAGTAAAGCAGGCATCGTTGTCACCGACGGCGGCGCAACCCAGCAGGTTTTGAGCAAGTTCCGCTTCACGGCGGCAAACGAAGCGCTCACGGTCAAGAAGCTAAAACTTCTTGTCAATAACGATTCGTCCACAGCAGCAGCGGCTACTTCCACCGCGGAGGTGACAAGGGTCTACCTCTACGACGGCGGCAGCCAAATCGGCAGCACGTCCGGTTACTCAGTGATCGGTTCGGGTGCAGCAGCCGGTGATGTTGTGATTGAGGACTTGAACTGGCTTGTCGCGAAAGACGCCACCAAGACCTTAACCGTCAAAGGCACGGTTAACACCATTGCTAATGGCGCGGCAACCGGTCGGAGCGTCTACGTCCACGTGAAGAACTCGAAGGCCTCCGGCGACGGCTTTGAAGCTGTCGGTTCGGCTACCACCACCTATGACGCTGGTGCGGCCGGCGGCGCGAAGGGCAATCAAAAGGTGGCCTACAAGACCTACCCGGCGATTACCACAGCTTCAGCTGGTACGCTCTTAACGAGTGGTTCGAACGACCTCTTGCTGTTCACTGTTACCAACAAAAGCTCCAACGAACAGGTTTCGTGGAGCGTCTTGAGCTTCAACGTAAGCGGCGCTGCCGCGACGGTTCCGGAATTCGGAGCGAACACGGCTGACTTTGTCATTCGTAACCTCACGAACTCCGTTAACCTCACGATTGGCACGACGGCGACAGCCGGCACTTCAACGGCTGGTCAGTACATCGTCTACCTTTCCACTGAGGAAACCATACCGGCTGGCGGTTCAAGGAACTATCAGCTTAGCGGTACGGTGACGGCGCCCGGTTCCAACTCTTCAATTAGCACCCAGCTGGTTCTAAGAGCTGACGCGACAACGGCGAGCATCCTTAAGGGCGCTGCCTGGCGCGATGTGGTTACGTCTGTCGCGGACAGCACCACAGGAGTTAACACGGTAGTTAATGACACCGACTCCGGTTTCGTCTGGTCAGACAACTCGGCAACCGGCCACACCTATGGCGGTGAAGGCGCGGCGGGTGGAACGGCCGACTACGCAAACGGCGTCTTCATTGACACCTTCCCGTCAACGACTTACGCACGGTCCAACTAAACCTATCCTTGAAGGTTCGAAAGAGCCCCTTTTCGGGGCTCTTTCGTTTTAAGCGTGATTTCGTTTAGAATTTAACAATATGCCGATAAACAATTTTCTTACGAGAACGGTTAAAATGCTTTTGTTCTTGTTCGCTTTGACACCGCTCGTTGTTTCCGATTCTTTTTATCTTTTCCCGTTTGTCCTGCCGAAAGTGATATTTCTCCGTTCCGTCATCGGCTTGGCTTTGATTTTATTCCTCGCCGATGTTTTGGCGGGTTTTTTCAAGACCCGAACTTTCCCGTCATTTCGTTTTTGGAAAAACCCGATCTTTATTTTCGTCTGCCTTTTCTTAATATCCGCGGCTTTGAGTTCAATTTTTGCGCCCAATGCTTACCGTGCTTTCTTCGGCAATGCCGAGCGCAGCGAAGGACTCTACGGCATCCTCCATTATTTTGTTTTTATGATTCTCTCGCTTTTGATTTTCAGAAAGAAGGACTGGTTTACATTTTTTAAAATTCTTCTTGTCGTCGGTTTTATTTCTTCTTTTTACGCTTGGCTTCAGTATTTGCGTATTGATAAATTCCCGCTGGCGTTTCCCGCCGAAGCCCAGCCCGGCTCGTTCCACGGCAATCCGGCTTTTTTGGCAAGCTATCTTATTCTTCTTTTTGCGCCCGCCGCTTTCATTTTCTTAAACTCTAAAGAAGGCAGTTTTTGGCGCTATGCTTCGGTTTTCGTTTCGGTTTTCGCCTTTGCCACCGTCTTCATCACGGCCATCCGGGGCGCGATTTTGGGCCTTGCCGCCGGCCTTACGGTTCTTTTGATAATTTTGGCTTTCAGCTCAAAATTAAAAGTCAGGAAACTTTTTTTCGTAAATATAAGCGTCATTTTGCTCCTCGTTCTTATTGCTTTCGGATTTACTTTTTGGACGACGAAGGATTCGCCTTTCTGGCTCAAAATCCCCGGCCTTAATCGCTTAACCTCTCTTTCGTTTGAAAATCCGTCGGTTGTGACGCGTCTGGTGGGCCTTAAAATCAGCTGGGACGCTTTCAAGGAGAAACCGATTCTGGGTTGGGGGATGGAAAATTACGGCATCGCTTACAACAAGCACTTCGACCCGAGCTACTCTTTTTATGCAGAAGACTGGTTTGACCGGGCGCACAACCGGGTGGCCGACATTGCCGTGATGCAGGGACTGTTCGGATTTCTCGCTTATTTTGGGCTTTTGGGCAGCGTGTTCTATTTATTCTTCAAAGAATGGAAGAAAAAAAACGAGGGAGAGATTTCCCGGGCGGCGCCGGTTTTGGCCGCCGTCTTTGCGGCGTATTTCGTGAACAATTTTTTCCTTTTCGACCAAATCACTTCTTACATCCCGCTTTTTGGAATTCTGGGATTTTTGATTGCCGAATCAAATATAGGGAGGTCCGACCTCCCAAATATTGATGGCAACGTCAGGAGGTCGGACCTCCGGGGAATTGGGCAGAAAATTAATCCCTACCTCTTTGCCCTGCCGGCTCTGGTTTTAACGGGCGGCGTACTCTGGGCACTCTATTTCTGGAATTACTTGCCGGTTTATCAAGTCATTACCCTCCGTGATGCCGTGAGGAGTCGTGTCGGCCAAAATATTTTGGCCGCCTCCGATAAATTTCTCACGCCCTACAACTACATCCAGATGGAGATAAGAAAGCAGTTTTTGGAAATTATTTACAACAGCAAGCTCATTACCAATGAGAAATTCAAGCCGCTTGCTGACAAAGCCCTCCAGGCCATGGAGGAATTCACGGACAAAGAACCGTTTGACCCGAGGCACTTCAGTTCCCTTATTGAATCCTACAACGAAAGAGCCAAAGAAGACCCAAGTTTGTTTACCAAGACGGAAGTTTTCGCAAGGAAAGCGGTTGCTCTCTCGCCTAACCGCCAGGGCCTTCTTTATCATCTCGCCTTCACTTTAGCCGGTGAAGAGCGGTTTGACGAAGCGATTGAACTCTCAAGAGAAACACTTGCGCTTGACCCCCGCATCGCCAAAGCCCATTACGAACTTGCGATTAACTTAGCGCTTGCAGCCGACTCCGAAAAATATAAAGGCACGCCGAAACAAATGGAATACCGCACGGAAGCCCTCAAAGAACTTGACGAGGCATTAGATTTGGGCAGCCGCCGTTTGGGTTCCTTGGAGCCCTACAGCGGTTCGGATATCACCAACACCCAGTACTATCTTTTCTTGGAGAGCGACCTAAAGAATATGGTTATTTTGTATCGCAGTCTGGGTTTGCCAGACCGGATGGCTAAGGTTTTGGAAATTTTGATTGTTTCCCATCCGGAAAACAAGGATTACCGCTACGACGCGATGGTTGTTTACCGTGCCCTGCGCGATAAGGATAAAATAATAGAACACGCCGAGGCCTTAAAGAAACTAGACCCGGCGCTTGCCTCGGATATGGATACCATTATTGATTTAGCGGAAAAAGGAGAGTGGGAGATTTTGGACTCATTCTAAACGGTAGAACTAAACGATAAAATTGTCCAACGCCTTAACGGCCGCTTGCGGGCTATTCCGCAATTCCTTTGAAAGGGTTTCCAAACCGCTTTTTACGAGATTCGCGTCTTTCGATTTTTCGTTTTTGGTGATGAAGATTTTATCCCACTGGGTGCGGCCTACCTGTTTTTCGTCATCGGAGAAGATTTCTTCAAATATTTTCTCGCCCGGCCGGATGCCGGTGAAAACTATCGGCACGTCCAAGTCGGGCGTGAAACCCGCCAAACGAATCATTTCCTTGGCGACGTCGGCGATTTTCACAGGTTTGCCCATATCCAGCATGAATATTTCGCCGCCACTGCCGACTGCCCCAGCTTCCATTACGAGAAGCGTTGCTTCCGGTATGGTCATAAAGTAGCGAGTCATCTCCGGGTGAGTAACCGTAACCGGCGAGCGAGATTTGATTTGCTCCTTGAAGAGGGGAACAACCGACCCGCGTGAGCCGATGACGTTGCCGAAGCGAACCGAAACGAATTTGGTTTTGTTTTCGCTGTTTAATCCCTGGACGATGACCTCCGCCACCCGTTTGGTTTTACCCATGACCGATACCGGTCGGATTGCCTTGTCGGTTGAGATGAGCACAAATTTCGGCACGCCCGCCTCCATCGCCGCCTCTGCTACGTTCAAGGTGCCGAAAACGTTCGTTTGAACAGCTTCTTCCGGGTATTCCTCCATCAAAGGCACGTGCTTGTAGGCCGCGGCGTGGAAAATCACGTCCGGTTTCCAATTCTTTACCAGAGAGAATATTTTACTGCGGTCGGAAATGTTGGCGATGACTGGCTGAAGCATTTCCACGGGGTAGGAGCGGATGAGTTCCATATGAAGGTCATAGACGCCGCTTTCATTGAAATCAAGAAGAATTAATTTTTTCGGCTGAAAACCAGCGACTTGTCTTGCGATTTCCGAGCCGATGGAGCCAGCGGCACCCGTCACAAGTACTATTTTGTCTTTTACGAATTCCGCAATTTTCTCTGTTTCCAATTTTGCCGGATTCCGGCCTAAAAGGTCTTCAATCTCTATTTCTCGGACGTCGGCCAAGCTCACCCGGCCGGATAAAAGTTCGTGGGTTTCAGGAATGATTTTAATGTCTTTAATGCCGGCTTCCCGTGCTGTTTTGGTGGCGTTTTTTATAACATCGGCTTCGGCCGAGGCGAGAGCGATGATAACGTGTTCAACGTTATTATCTTTAACAATTTTAGGCAGGTTTAGAACGGTACCCAGAACGCGAATGCCGTGGAGGGTAACCCCTTGTTTTTCCGGTCGATGGTCAACGATGCCGATGGGGAATATTTGCGCTTTATCGGATTTCAAAAGGACGCGGATTAACTGCTCGCCTTCGGGGCCCGCACCCACGATAAGAGCCCGCGGCGCATCGGAGACCGGACCTTTCTTTACGATTTCGTGCCAAACCCTCTTAGCAATTCTTATTGCGCCCAAAAATATGAGGTTCAGGAAATATGTTATGAAAATAACGGAGCGGGGGAAACCGGCAAAAAAAGCGGTATTTTCGCGGGCGATGAAGACGATTATCGCAAAGACGGCATTGGCGTAGGTAACGGAGAGAAATAATTTATTTAACTCCCGCAAGCTTACAAATTCCCAACTAAAAGAATAAAGACGGTTTGAGGAAAGTGCCGCGATGTTCAAGGCGGCAAGAATCAGGAAGTAATACAAAAACCGGCCCTGGTATTCCAAGGGCAGCGTTCCGTCAAAGCGGAGCAGGAAAGCAAGCCAAAGACCCAAAGCGATGAGTGCGATGTCGGCTAAGCCGAAAACTATCGCTTTCCGCCCGCGCAAATATTGATAAATATTCGCCACGTTAGTGATTATACGGTATAACTAAATCGAGATTTGGTCAAATTTCCGAGAGAGGTTTTTAGCAGGTGGTATACTTAAGTATACCACCCGGATTTTATATGACGGCACCAGAGATTTAGAGATTGTTTTCCAGTACTTTTTATTTGTAAAAATTTTTGATTGTTTCTATAACGTAGTCCACTTGCTCGTTGGTGAGTTCGGGGTACATCGGGAGCGATATCACGTCTTTGCAGATTTCTTCCGTTACGGGAAGCGAGGTGGCGTTCAAATTACCAAAACGCCACAATTTGCCCTTAGTTTCTTTCATCACCGGCTCTTCGTAGTTAGGCGTGGCATATTGAACAAGCGTTTCCGCTGATTGGTTATCGTCCAAATATTTTTTCAGTTCGTCGCGGCGTTCCACGAGAATAACGTAATTGTTGTAGATGTCACTTCGACGGTCATCATCGAAATGAGGGAGTTGTTTTACACCTTTCACGTTTTCCAATCCCTTCCGGTACATTTCGGCAATTTCTTTGCGTCTCCGGAGCCATTCTGGAAAATATTTCATTTTAACTAAAAGGAAAGCCGCCTTGATGTTGTCCAAGAGAAAATTATGGGCGTGGTAGTAAAAGTGCCGGTCTTCGCGGTCTTCGCCGTTGTAGCGCATCAGGCGCAGTTTTCTCGCCACTTCTGCATCGTCGGTCACGGCGATGCCGGCCGTGCCGGGGCCGCCCAAGGCCTTCGCCCAATACAAACTGAAACAGCCGACCAACCCGAAAGTGCCGGCTTTCTTTACGGTACCGTCCGCCATTTTCATCGTGGCGCCAAGCGCTTGGGCCGCATCCTCAATTACAATAAGCCCCTTTCTCTTGGCGATTTCCATTACCGCTTCCATATCGCATAACCGGCCGTTGAAATGAACTGGCATAATCGCTTTCGTTTGCGGTGATATCGCCTCCTCAATTTTACTTGCATCCATATTAAAATCGCGGCCGACATCAACGAGCACTGCTTTGGCGCCTGTCATGCAGATGGTGGAGATACTAGCAATAAACGTGTGGGCGACGGTTATCACTTCATCGCCGGGACCCACACCTGCCGCTTGGAGAGCGATATCCAGAGCCGAAGTGCCGGAATTCGTAGCGATGCCGTATCTTGCCTCGCAGAGTTCAGCGAATTTTTCTTCAAAAACGGCGAGGTCTTTGGGCGTGACGAGTGCCCCGCGCTTTAAAACTTCATCCATCGCGCCCAAAAGCTCGTCGCGATGGTCGGCGTACTGTTTCTGCGGATTTACGAATCGTACTTTGTACATATTGTTATTTGCCCTTAGTCATTAGCCGTCTTGCGGCCGCTGCGACGTTTTGCGGTGTAAGTCCAAAGTGTGCTCTTAAGAAATCGCGGTCGCCGATTTTTTTGGAAAACATGTCCGGAATGCCCAACATTTGAATTCTCACCCGACCGCCGTTTTTCGCAAGCACCTCTGCGACTGCGCTTCCCAAACCGCCCATGAGAGTATGTTCTTCAATAGTGATAATACACTTAGTTTCTCTTGCCGCTTTTAAAATAGTTCTTGCATCAAGGGGTTTCAAGGTATGCATGCTTATGACTCTCGCATTTATTTTATTATTTTTGAGCATCTCGGCCGCATCAAGCGCGACCTTCAACATTCCGCCGATTGAGATGATCGTTACGTCACTGCCTTTTCTTACGGTAATCGCTTCGCCAATTTTGAATTTAGGTCTTTTTTTGTAGAGTTCGTTTTCAGTTGAGAGACGGAGATAACAAGGACCTTTATGGCGAATAATGGCGCGGGTCGCGAGTTCCGCTTCCGCGCGGTCGCCGGGTGCCACAACCGTTATATTGGGCAGAGCCCGCATAATTGCCAGATCTTCAGTTGCATGGTGGGTTGAGGCAAGGGCGCCATAATGAAGACCGCCGCCCACCGTCACCACTTTCACATTTAAATTATTGTAGCAGACGTCATTTCTTACCTGTTCCAGACAGCGAATGGTTGGGAAATTGCCTAGAGAATACATAAAGACAATTTTGCCGGTTGAGGCGATGCCGGCGGCAATGCCGGCCAAATCCTGCTCGGCAACACCGACGTTCAGAAACTGCTTGGGGAATTTCGCCTGATAATTTTCAATAACTGAATAGCCCAAATCGCCAGTCAGGAAATAAATATCCTTGTTCTTGGCCGCTTCTTCCTCCAGGATTTTTATGAATGCATTTCTCATTTCTTTTTTGAACTCAATTCTTTCAGGGCCTGCGCGAGAAGGACCTCGTCGGTGTTGGCGTAATGCCATTTAACCGTGTTTTCCATAAAACTCACGCCCTTGCCTTTTATGGTATGAGCGATGATAAATGACGGTTTTCCTTTTTTAAAAGGCACGCTTTTTAGAGTTTTAAGGATTTGGTTGTGGTTGTGGCCGTCGATTTCCCGCACTTCCCAGTTGAATGCCTTGAGCTTCGCCTTTAGCGGCTCCAAGTTCAGGGTTTTCTTGACGAAATCCAAGCTTTGGATTTTGTTGTAATCAACGATAGCGGTGAGATTATCCAGTTTGTGTTGCGGCGCAAAGAGGATTGCTTCCCAGTTGGAACCCTCGTCCAGTTCTCCGTCGGAGAGAAGGGCGAAGACACGGTATTTCTTTTTGTCGCGTTTACCGGCTAAAGCCACGCCGCAGGCGATAGGAAGGCCATGACCCAGAGCGCCGGTTGAGAATTCCACGCCCGGCACATCAAGCTTGGTGACGTGTCCCGCAAGCTTGCCGTTGTTTTTGTAATAAGTTTTGAGCCACCCCTTCGGGAAAAATCCTTTGTGGGCGAGGGCGGCATAAATAATTGCCGCCCCGTGGCCTTTGCTCACGATGAAGCGGTCGCGGTCCGGCCAATTCGGACTTTTCGGTTTCACCCGCAGGATTTTTTTGTAGAGGATAGTGACAATGTCTGCGGCCGAAAGATTAGTGCCGAGGTGAGCGCTTTTCCCCCGATGACACATCCAGATAACGTCTTTCCTTAGTTCGTTAGCGATTAATTGCAGTTTCACGATTGTTTTATTATAGAGCGTAAGGCGTGACCGTCAAATTATTTTTCCTTTTCTTGACAAAAAGATTTGTTTGTTTTATCTTCTAAGACGGCACAAACAATCGTTCACTCAAACGGAGGGCCAGAAAATGACAGCGGTTGCGGTTCCGGTTCGGGCGCCGACCGTTCACGACATCACGGAATTTGAAACGGCGGGACCCTGGCCATCGAAATCCGGCGGCGAGCTCTGCGTTCTCACGCACCTCTCCGGCGACAGCGTGATGGGCATCCCCTTGATGCCTACCGCGAGCAGCTTCTTTCATTACGACAGCGATGAACTTGACCGTTCATCGCGGCAGCTCCCCGGGCTCCGGAAGTACACCGTCCGCGGGATTCCGACGGGAAGGGTCGGCGGCACCGAGTTCCATAGGGTGCGGCAGGAGATGGTGTTCGGGCTCGAAGGCAGGGTCCGGTGGCAATGTGAGGACCTCTTCGGCGAGAAGCGCGAGTGGGTCATCACGCCCGATAACGGCATCTGGATGCCGCCCTTCATTCTCCACACCTACCACGCGCTCGAGCCTGGAAGCGGTCTCCTTGTCATCGCGAACACCCGCTTTGACATCGCCGACCCGAAGATGCGGGATAGCTACCCCCGCGAAGAGTTCCAGGCGCTCCAAGCCGAGTATCAGGAGAACCACCGCTAGTTCTAACGGAGTAAACAGGCCCGCCGAGGCTTTTGACCGAGGCGGGCTTTTCATTTTAAATTAAAGAAAGACTTTTTTGATTGTTTTTAAAATTATTTTAATATCTGTCCAAAGCGACATTTCTTTCACATATTTCATCTGGAGCCGCACTTTTTCCGGCCGCACTTTTTCCAAATAGATTTTCTCCGCCTCCTCGGTGCTCTTGGCTTGCGAGAGCATTTCTTCCTCACGCGAGTTCCAGAGAGAAGCATAGTCGGTAATGCCCGGCCGTACGGTATAGATGATCCTTTCCTTACCTTTGTACATATTGGCGTATTCAACGACTTCCGGCCGGGGGCCTACTAAGCTCATGTCGCCAAAAAAGACATTGACGAGTTGCGGCAGTTCATCCAGTTTCCATTTGCGCATGAATCGGCCGGAGGAAGTGAGGCGCGGGTCGCCCTCGCGGGTTGATGGGCCGCCGATTTTTTCGGCGTTCTCTACCATGCTCCGGAACTTGAAAATTCGGAAAGTTTTCCAGTTCTTGCCCATTCTCACGCCGCGGTAAAAAACTGGCCCCGGCGAATCGTGTTTAATCCAAACCGCGAGCGCCAAAAAAATGGGGGAGAGGATTATAAGTCCCAGTCCGGAGAAGAAAACATCGAAGATTCTCTTAGTCATCTATTTGCTGAATCACTTATTCAACCTTCGAAAACCCTCTCTGATGTCTTCCGGGCGGCCGGCGAAAGAAAATCGCAAGTGTCCCTCGCCCGAGGGGCCGAAAGCCGCTCCGGGAATTGTAATCACCCGCGCTTCGCGGAGGATTTTCAACGCGAGCTTGAAAGAGTTCATCTTCGGTTTTTTCACCTTAACCATAATGTAATAGGCACCCATTGGTTTTTGGTATTCAAAATAGTCGGAAAGTTTATCCAACTCGCGGCACATGAGGCGCCGGTTTTCGGAAAGTTTTTTCACGAAGTCGCGGACACTTGTTTGCGGACCGCGGAGAGCCGCCATCGCCGCTTTTTGTGATATGGCCGGGGCGCAGATTTGGAGAGCATCATGCACTTTAAGCATGTGGTCAATAATGCCCTCGTCGGCATAAGCAAACCCGACGCGGTATCCGGTCATCGCGTATTTTTTGGAAAAACTGCCGCAGAGTATCACTCGGTCGCGAACCAAAGAGATGCTCGCCGGCGAGAAATGTTTTGCGCCGCCGTAGGTCAGGAAATCATATGTCTCGTCGGTGATTATTATTAAGTTCTTTCTTTTCGCGAATTTAGCGAGCTCAATCATCTCTTTTTTTCCGAAAACCGCGCCGGTCGGGTTGGAAGGATTGCTAAAAAGTATCGCTTTCGTTTTCTTGGTAATTCGCTTCTCGCATTCTTTGACGTTGAGCGCCCAGCCGTTTTTCTCGTGAAGTGGCACGAAAACCGGCTTGCCGCCCCACTGCAAAATCTGCTCAATATGCGAGGCAAACGCCGGCTCAGGCAGAAGCACTTGGTCACCGGGGTCAATCACGGTCGCGAGGGCGCAGGCCACCGCTTCCTGACATCCGGAACTCACCATTACTTCTTTTTTCGGTTTTATCCCCTTAATTTTTTTCCTGCGTTTAAGGTCGCGGGCAATCAACTCTCTTAATTCTGTAATGCCCGGCTCAAGCGTGTATTTGGCCGTATCCGGCTCTTGAAGCGCTTTCTTTATCGCCGTTTTAATGAGAGGCGGCGTATCAAAATAGGGAATGCCTTGGCCGAAAGAAATAATTTTTGGCCCTCGTTTTCCTTCCTCCAAATCAGCCAAAATAGACATTTCTTTAATGGGCGATATCACGATTTGCCGGACTCGCCGAGAGATATTTTTTGTTCTGAATTTTTTGCCGGCCGCGGCCAAACTCGAGCGATGCTTCATTCTTAAAACAGTTCTTTAAGTTTTTCTATACTAACTTCGGCGTCTCTTAGAATACTTTTTAAAATTTTTGGATGAAGGATCTTGCCGGCATGGTGCGGCACCGTGACGCGTTTGCCGCCGGCATTTTTGTAGATTCTATGACTACCGCTTTGTCGTGTTAAAACAAAACCGGCCTTTTCTAGGACGGCAATAATCTCTTTAGCGGTAACTCGCGGCAACTCCTTTGACATACGAATGTTAAGCAGCCACCTCTATAGTAGATAGGCTTAGAGATTTCGCTTCAGGCAATTCTTCTCCGCTTTGTATTTTGTCTTCCAAATGAAGCTTGACGGCATCCTTGATATTCCCCAATGCCTCTTCATAGGTTTCGCCTTGACTGTAACAGCCCTGTAATTCTGGACAAAACACAAAATAGCCGTTTTCATCCCGCTCAATGATAATAGAAAGACGATAATTTTTCATGTATTATTATTATAATCCATTACTCTTATTTGTCAATCTTATTCTAGATTCTAAATACTAATCGGGCTAGCCCGATAATTGAACCAATACCGTAGGCGAAGTGCCGGACGGCAAAGGCAATCACGAGAAATGGCAGAAGCAGAATATTTTTTTCCTTTAAGGAGATGCTTGCGGAGAAGTAAAGGGAAACGGCAAGATAAAGCGCGAGTACGGCGGCGGTAAGCCAATAGAACGGCGGAAGCCAGATTGAAATTATAAGCGGCACGATTAAACCCAAAACGAAGAAGAGTGAAACTAAGTGCCTTAATTTGAAGGGCGGAGCACCGTATTTCATCGGCAATATCGCCCAAATGCCGTCCTTGATATTATGTTTGAAGAAACTTCCGAACGTCGTTTTAGGGTAGTAGGTCGTCGAAATGTCCGGCGCGAAAAGGATTTTCCCGCCGGCCTTGTGGAGCCGGATGCTGAATTCCATATCCTGGCTGCGAGTGAGATTCTCGTTGAAATAGCCGATTTTCCGGAAAACCTCCTTGCGGAAGCAACCGCCGAAAGCCGTATCCACCCACCGCGGTTTTCCTGCCTGCGCAGGCAGGCCGCCGCCCACCCGGAAACTTGCCCCGCCCGTACCGAAGAAACTGGAAAGAGCAAGGGCAATCGCTCTTGCAGAGTAGGTGCCTACCGCCGGTTTAGTAACAAGGGCGCCGCCCACGTTGTCCGCGCCGTAATCTTCAAGATAACGGACTGATTTGGAGATATAGTCGGGATTGTAAGTGGAATGAGCGCCGGTAATCATTATGATGTCACCTTTCGCGTTTTTTACGCCGATGTTCATTGAGATGGGTGTCGTTATCTTCGGGTTTTCCAAAAGTTTTATGAAGGGATATTTTTTGGAATAACCCTCAACAATTTCCCTAGTTTTATCGGTACTTGCGCCGTTCACAATAAGGATTTCCAGCCGGTCTTTGGGATAATCATTGGCAACGATCGAATCAAGGCAGCGACCGATGAATTTCTCTTCGTTCCGACAGGGAATGACGACGCTGACGAAAGGCCTAACCATATTTTTTCAAAATCCAAAAATCAACGTAGACGAGTTTTTGCCTCCTTTCTATCTTAAATCCCGCTTTTCTCATTGCGTTTTCCACATCCTTTATTTTATGTTTTCCGTCGCCAGTTTCCCATTGGTGATCAGGGTCAATTGCCACTTTTTGTCCGAAGGGGCGGAGAAACCATTTCAAAGTTGGGATTCTCACAATGTGCGGTTTGTGTTTCCAGGATGTCATGAAGAAGAGATAGTGGGAGCGGTGGGGAATGGTAATGAGAGCGGTGCTGCCGGGTTTGAGGTACGCATTCAGGTTTTTTAAAGCAATTTCCAAATCTTCAAACGGGATGTGCTCCAAGATGTCGGCCGCAATCACGCAATCGTACTTGCCGCTCGCTTCGGCAATAAATTTGCGGATATTGCTCTCGTAAGTCGGCGAAAGTTTAGGGTTCACGTCGAGAGTATCATATCTTTCCACGAAATCTTTCATTACGTTCTTTATCACACCCTCGCCGGGACCGACCTCCAGCACAGAGGTCGGTTTGATTTTAGTGAGCTCCTTCACGATTGCCGCGTACCTCATCCAGTTTATAAGGTCTAATTTGGCGAGGAATTCCCAGGGCGTGAATTTGAATTGCCGGGTTTTGTCGTATTCGGCAGACATACTTCTTATCTTACTATATGCTAAGATACTTGTAAGTTTTTTTATGAATCCTAAAGTTTCGGTCATTATAACAACCTATAACCGGCCGGAGTCGCTGAAGCGGGCGATTAAGAGCGTTCTTAATCAGGACTTTAAAAACTTTGAATTGATTATTGTTGACGATAGGTCGGATGCGGAAACCGGAGAGGCGGTGGCGAGTTTTAAGGACTCGCGGATAAATTTTATACAAAATCCCAAAAATCTCGGCGGCACAAAATCTTTGAACATTGGGTTAAAGCACGCGAAGGGAAAATACGTCTGTCCTTTGGACGACGATGATGAGTGGATTGATGCTCAAAAACTATCCAAGCAATTGGCTTTTTTCAAGGCACACCCTGATTATCTGGCGGTTGGGACAAATGCAGAGGTGAGGTTGTTGAATGGGGCCGGTGAGCTTATTAAAATCGTGAAAACCAAAAACCCCCTTTTAAATGAGGAAATTCATGACCGGCTCATTTTCACGAACTTAATTGCTCATGTTTCTTCAATATATGGGCGGGAGAAAGCGCTTATAGTCGGCGGCTATGACGAAAATCTGGAGCGGGGGAAGGACTGGGATTTATTTTTAAAGCTTGGCAAACTTGGTAAATTGGCGAATCTACCGGATATCACCGTCCGTTTTGATGAGAAGCGGAAAGTTAATTTAAAATATAAAGATTCAAGAGCAAAACTGCGGATAATCCGGAAACATAGAGATTACCCGCATTCCTTACAGGCATTTACTGTTGAGTTCGCGAGAATGTGCGTTTTTAGAATATTAATGTTATTTCCTAGCAGGTAATAACTATTTATAATGAGCCCAATGAAAATCATAGTTACCGGCGGGGCAGGATTTATTGGTTCTCACGTTGTTGACGCTTATATTAAAAAAGGTCACCAGGTGGTTACCATTGACAATCTTAGCACCGGCTTTCGCCGGAATCTTAACCGACGGGCAAAGTTTTATAAGGCCGATATTAGGAACTTAAAAGCAGTTCTTAAAATTTTTCAAAAAGAAAAACCAACTGTAGTTAATCACCACGCCGCTATTGCTGAAGTGGTGAAATCGCTCAAAAATCCGTTGCCGACCTACGAAGTAAACATTCTGGGCACCGCAAACGTTCTTCTTGCTTTTAGTCAATATGGCCGGGGCAAGAACCGCAGGTTTATTTTTTCGTCAACCGGCGGCGCGGTTTACGGCGACCCGGAAAAGATTCCGGTCACGGAAAATACGCCGCTTAAACCCATCTCACCTTATGGGCTCTCAAAAGTACTCGGGGAAGAAGTTATAAAATTTTACAGCCGCATTTACGATTTTGACTATGTAATTTTTCGTTATCCCAATGTTTATGGACCGCGGCAGAATCCGAAAGGTGAAGCCGGGGTGGTGGCGATTTTTCACGGTTTAATGAGAGTCGGTAAAAGACCGGCCATTTTCGGCGACGGCACGAAAACGCGGGACTATTGTCATGTTGAAGACGTCGTGCGGGCAAACGTCATCGGCCTCCGGCGCGGCAGAAACGAGATTTTGAATATTGGTTGGGGAAAGAAAATAAGCGACCAGATGATTTTCGATGCCTTGGCGAAAGAGTTGGGTTTTAAGAAGCCGCCCATTTATGCACCCTTCAAGTCAGGAGAGGTTTATAGAATCGCAATTCGAGCCGAGAAAGCAAAAAGAGTTATTGGTTGGAAACCGAGAATCACATTGAGTGAGGGAATTAGAAAATATTCTAATTCTTTTTAGATAAGTAATCTACCACTTCTTTATAACGCTCTAGCGTGCCGACATCCTTTAAATAGTCATCACATTCGTAGCCGTAAAAACTTTCTTCTTTTTCTAAAATTTTAGGCAGCAATTGGTGATCAATTTCATAATAAGTTTGAGCTGGTATATAATCCAGTATTTTCCTATTGAATATATAAACTCCTTTCATCGCTTTATAAATTTTTGGGAGTTCTCTATGAGGTTTTGGGTAGATTCTTAAAAATTTGAGATTCTCGTCCACTTCTACTAAATCGGAATCAAAAGGATGGTCACTATTACCTATGAGTTCCATACCGATTATACCCCCTTTTTTATTGATAAAATCTTTCATCTTTGAATAGTTAACAAGACTAAAAATATCGCCATAGATTACAAAGAAATTTTCCCCGAGTTTGTCTTCAAAATTTTTAACTCCGCCAGCAGTTCCTTGTATTTTTGATTCAAGCACATATTTTATTTTTACACCCCACTTCGTGCCGTCGCCAAGATAATTTGTAATTGTGTCCGGCAGATGAAATAGATTGATGAAAAATTCATTAACGCCATGTTTTTTAAACTGCTCGATATTACGTTCCAGAAGCGGTTTACCGAGAATCGGCACCATTACTTTTGAAAGCGCATCGGTTATAGGTCTAAGGCGTGTTCCTAAGCCAGCCGATAGTATTACTGCCTGGGTGACTTTTTGCATTTCTTACCTCTACCGGACCAAGTGGTCAAAGTAATCTTGGAAATATTTTGTAATCAAATGAAGAATAACGGCGTGAACTCCCTCTACCATCTCATATTTTCCTTTTTCGGTTTTCACTAAAATTTTGATGTCGGCCAGCTCGTTTAGTTTTCCACCATCAAAGCCGGAAAGTCCGATGACCGGCACGTTGTGAGTTTTGGCCAATTCAACAGCTTTGATAATGTTCGGCGAATTGCCCGAACCGGAGATCGCTATCACGCAATCGGTCTCTTGAAGATAATTCTGCAGGGGGCCGGCGAAAACCATTTCGTAGCCAACGTCGTTCGCCCAAGCCGAAAGTTCCTCCTCGGTAGTTGGCAGCCTGATTGCCTGGAAGCGTTTCGGATGCTTTTCAAGATTGTGACTGAAGACGGTTTTGTTAAAATCGCTCACCCAGTGGGTGGCAAGTGCAAGAGAACCGCCGTTCCCGAAAATATAGATTCTGCCGTCGCGTTCGTAAATCGCCTGAAGAACGTTGATAGCTTTGGCAATTTCTTCGGCGGGTACGTTTCTTAATACCATCTCCGTATCCGCAATGAATTTTTTAATATAATCAATCATACCAATCCGGTCTGGTGCTGGTTATTAAGCAGTATATCCGTGCCGGAATTTATAAACCTGACGGGAATTTCTTTGAAATCGGTTAGTTGATTTTGGTTTGCAATCTTCCTCATTGATTCTCTTATATTGTTTTGTTTTTCTGGTGGAGCAATGAATAGAAAACAACCCCCACCCCCGGCTCCAAGAATTTTCCCACCCCAAGCGCCGGCATTTAACCCCCCCTCATACAAGTCATTAATTAAAGAGTTAGAGATATTTGAAGCCAACATTCTTTTTCTTTGCCAACCCTCATGGAGCATTGCGGCCATACCTCTTAAATCGCCTTTTAATAATTTGTCTTTGAAATCATAAACGGAATCAGCCATTTTTTTATAGGTTTCAAAATTTTGTTCAATCTTTGAACGCTGCTCACTTAAAACAATAGAAGCTGGCCTGGTAATGCCGGTGAAAAAGAGAAGAGTATGTTTTTCTAAGTCAGATTTTTTCTGATAATCAACTAATATCGGTTCAACATCTACCGAATTATTGCTATTGAATTGGAATATATTAAACCCGCCGAACGAAGCTGCATATTGGTCCTGTTTACCAATAGGTTCTTTAATAAGTTCTATTTCTAAGCGACTTGCCGCTTCAGCAGCAGCGGTTTTGTTTAAATTTTTGCCATCATAAGCATAGAGACCTTTTAGCAGAGCCACCGAAAAGCTAGAAGAAGAACCAAGGCCAGTCTTAGCTGGGAGGTCGGCAAAAGAGCCGATTTCCAATCCGCTCTTAACGAAATTCAAGTCAAGCAGAGCAGCTTTTATTCGGGTATGTTCCAGCTCGCTTGGATGAGAGACAAATTCTGTCTTTTGGTATTTGACCGTAAATTTATCGATTAAAGGAGTCGGGTTGATGAGAACATAGACAAATTTATTTATAGTCGCCGATAAAACCCGCCCCGGATGGGTTTTGTAAAAATCGGGCAGGTCTGTTCCGCCACCGACAAAGCTGACTCTAAGCGGGGCTCTAACTAAAATCATGAGTTTATGTTATACCAAGAATAAGGAATATGGCAAGAAGACAAAAGCAACCAGCAATTATTCTGGACCGAGACGGGGTTTTAATTGATCGGCCCCTTTTGACGTGGCGGAAGAGTCAAATGAAACTTTCCAAAGGTATTGCCGGAGAAATAAAATTTTTCAATGAGAAAAAAGTTCCGGTTATCGTTATTACCAATCAGTCGGTCGTGGCGAGAGGGTTAATTTCCGAAAAAGGGGTGGTTAACTTACATGAACTTTTAAATAAAAGATTGAAAAAAAGCGGCGCTCACGTAGATAAATTTTATTTTTGTCCACATCATCCGAGTGCCAACCTGAAACGTTATCGAGTTATTTGTCAATGTCGAAAACCGAAAATAGGTCTTTTCAAAAAAGCCGCCAAAGAATTAAATCTTAATTTAAGAAAGAGCGTCACTATCGGCGATATGACGCAGGATATTTTAGCCGGCAAGCGAGCTAAAACCACAACTATTTTAATTGAAAGCGGTCGCGGCGGTCGGGATTATAAATTTAATACCAAACCGGATTACAAAGTGAAGAACGTTATTAAAGCGTTGCGTCTTGCAAGGCGTTTGATCAAACGTTAAGACCTCCGGGGAGGAGATCTTACGCTTGCTTGAGGTAGTCGAGGATGCGGGAGAGGCAGGTTTCGAGTGGCTCGGTGGTGTCCACTCGCAGGTGGGGGACGACGAGCGGCTCAAATCGCTCCTTCACCCGAAGGTAGTCGTCGATCGTCGTCGCGGCCGAAGGATCGTTGCCGTTTCTTCGGGATTCGGCCCGTTCTCTTACGACGCTTAGGGTTTTCTCGTCCGGTATTTCCAAGAGGATAGTTCTTGTCTTGATGCCGTATCTCCCCGGCAAGTCCACCAGAACTTCCTGTTGGTAATCCTGTCTTGAGAATGTTCCTTCGACAATTAACGACTCACCGAGAGTGAGAAGCCTTTCGACTACGCCGGCCATTGCCGGATAAGCTCGGCTCAGTTGGAAATCGTCGAGTTCACGGTTTCCGACATACATTCTTGATGGCCCGAAAAGCAGGGGTCGTAATCTGTCCACGGCCACGAAAGGGATTCCAAGAATTTCTCGGAGACGATCGCCGATTGTGGTTTTGCCGGTGAACTGGCAGCCGCAAAGAGCGACGAGTATCTGCGTCTGCGGCATGCGCCACCTCCTGTAGATTATCAATCGGTTTAAGGCCCGATAGCTGTTCTCGATAGTAAGAATAACTCCAACTATTGTCAAGTAGCTTTTATTCTGTTATTTTTAATTCTGGAAACTCGACAATCTACTAGAGACACAAACCAGAAAACAGGGGAGAGCGAGAATGAAAATCCTCATGGTTTACCTGCGGCCGTCGCCGGTTTCGCCGCAGAAGAATTCCGCGCTCTCCGTGATTTATCCGGGGAGGGCGGCGGAGGAAGCCGGGCACGATGTGGATTACTGGGATGCGCGCTTGGACAGCGAGAAGAAGTTGTGGTTTCTCACCGAGTGGGCCGACGTCGTGGCGATAAGCTCGCTCTCCGGTTTTCAGCTTGGAGAGTCAATTCGTTTCGCCCGCCGGGTAAGGGAATTGTATCCCAATAAACCCCTTGTTTGGGGCGGGGTGCATCCGACGTTCCAGCCCGTTCAGTCGCTCCGGGAACCCTTCGTTGACTTCTGCGTTATCGGTGAAGGCGAGAAGCGGTTTCCACGCCTCCTCGAAGTAATTGAGGGGGGTCGCGGGTTTCGATGTATTGATGGCTTGGGCTACAAAAGGACAAGCATCGGGTACGAACCGAGTCCGGAAGAAGAAGAGGTTTTCACGGACCCGGAGGCGCACCCCGGCGGTCTCGTGCTCCGGCCGATTCCCGGCCGCGAAGGCATGGACCGAATCGAGCTTCACGACGCGATGGGCGTTTTCGGCGACATTGCCGTGAACCCCCGCGGTCCGCTTCTTGACTTTGCGACCGAGTACGTTTCGGCGGTTTCGGAGAGAACGCTTCGTCTTTTCCGGGCGGCGGCGAAACGCAACGAGGTCATCTTCCAGGCCTCCCGCGGGTGTAACTGGACGCCGACCTCCTGCGAATTCTGTTCGGTCGGCGGCCAGTACACGGAGCAAGTGCCGGATCCGCGGACGGGCGAAGTAAAAACCCGGTCGCGGTACCGGTTCATTCCGTTCGAGCTTTGGTCGAAGGATTTAGGTGAGATCTACGACGCCGAACCTTTCGACTTCGTTGAGCTCGAAGACGAGAATTCTTCGCATTTCGTGAGGGATTGGCGGTACGCCGAGTTCTTGCGAGAGCGGGGAGTGAAGTATCACCTTCACCTGCGGTCAGATCAGCTTCAAGATGAGGAGGTTGTTTCCAAGCTCGCCGCGACGGGCTGTATCCGGATCCACATCGGCGCCGAGTCCGGGAACGAAGAGACACTTCGGACGATGCGGAAGAACGAATCCGTCGCGGATCACTACAAGGCCGCGCGGGTGCTCGCCGAGTACGGTATCGAAGGAGTTTACACCTGGATTATCGGCAACCCCGGCGAGAAACCTCCCGAGATAATGGATACGCTTCGCGTCTCGGACGAGGTTCGGGCGCTCCATCCGCTAGGCAAGAGCCGGGCGACCATCTATGTGCTCATGCCGCTCCCGGGCACCATCGCTTTCAACCGGGCGGAGAAAGAGGGCTGGCCGTTGCCGACGACGATGGAGGGGTGGACGGATATGTCGGCGGCCTACAATCCGACCCTGCCCAAGTGGATGAACAACATCTACTTCATCGCCGGCTTTCATCACAATCGTCACCACAAAACGCCGCAGAATTTCCCCGGTTGGTGGCGGCTCCTCATTCTGCCTTTCGAGGTCGTGATGGAGTGGCGGTGGCGTCAGGGGATCAGAACGGCGAATATCGCCTACTTCAGCTGGTTTGACCTGGAATACTGGTGCATCGCCAAGCTCTTGTCTTGGCGAAGCCAGCGTTCCGTCGGACAGACGTCTCAAGGGCGTAGTCAGGTGCCCAAGCTTTTGGAACGGCTGATGCCGGGCCTGGCCGGGCACTAGCAAGTAGCAAGAGACAGCACTCTCGTGAGAGGGTGCTGTTTTGCTTTATTTGTAAAGCAAAAATTACTCTAAAATATCTGATCTTCCAAATCTTTGAAATTGATGCTAAATTATAAATAATAACTGAATACGCCTAACCCTTATAGTTTTTCTATGAGATATGGCAACAAAACCCACTACAGGACAGACAGCTCGTCATCAGAGCACCTGTAGTGGGTCATATCCCGAAAGGGGTATGGGTAGTCGAAAGATTATCGCTGGTGGCGGGCTTTGTGTTTATCTGCCGCCAGAAGCATAAATAAAAACCCACTACAGGCATGCTTAAGAAGATACTAAAAACTGTATTAAGTGCTATATATAGATTACTTTTAAGACCATCTATAAGGTATGTTTTTCCAATAACCGTTGATAGATATCCTTTATTGGGATATGGAGACAGGGAAAAGATATTTTTCTATGCAATGGAGTTTGCAGCAGGCGGGGAAAAACTTGGCGGCGATTACTTAGAATTTGGTGTTGGTAACGGCGGCAGTTTTATTATTGCTTTTCATTTTGCGAAAAAACTCGAGAAGTTGAATTCAATGAAATTTTACGCCTTTGATTCTTTTCGGGGGCTGCCAGAGCCTAAAGAAATTGATTTAGAAGAAAAGATTTTTAAAAAAGGAGAATATATGTGTTCAGAAGACGAGTTTTTAGAAAATATAAGAAAAAACGGGGTTGATTTAAATAGGGTAATTACTGTCCCCGGCTGGTATAAGGAGGTTCTAAATAAAGAAACTAAAGATAAACTTCAAATTCAGCGAGCAGCAGTTGTTTTTATCGACTGCGATCTTTACGAATCGGCTAATCTTGTTTTAAATTTTATAACTGATTATCTTGTGGATGGCTCTGTTCTTATATTTGATGATTGGTTTTGTTTTCGAGGGAATTCTAACAAGGGCGAACAAAAAGCTTTTGGAGAGTGGCTTAGAAAAAATCCAGAGATAAAGGTGTCAGAATTCTATAAATTTAGCTGGCATGGTAATTCATTTATTATTCATAAGGACTAGGTCTTAAAGATATTTTATATAACTTTTTACTCCTCTTTATTTTTTGTTGTTGTGCTATTATTGTGATTAAATGACGCGATGCAATATTTGTGGTAACGAAAATACCAAAAAAATGTATAGTGATCACGTCGGTTACATAGAAAATGATGTTTACGATATTTACGGATGTGATAGTTGTGATGCTCAATTTGTTTCACCGTTGAAAGTCGATCCAAAATTATATGATATTATCTATTCGGATAGGACTAATGAGATAGGACCTGCAGGATACGGTCAGCACTTAATTCAAGCTAAAAAAATTTCAAATCACGATAAGCCATTAGAGTTTTTAATAGAGACAGACATCAATTATTCAGTTGTCGGGGATTATCTTAAAGACAAGAAAAATCTGGATATTCTGGAAGTGGGCGCTGGTTATGGATATTTAACTTACGCTCTGAAAAAATTAAATCATAATTCATTCGGTATCGATATTTCTCGCGTGACGATTGATTATGCGCTCCAAACTTTTGGACCAAATTACAAATGCGCAGATTTAGAATCTTTTATCGGAAGCATAGGCAATAACCGGAAATTTGATCTTATCATAGCTATAGAGCTGGTTGAGCATCTTTCTAACCCAGAAAAGTTCATTAAAAATTGTTTTTCAATCCTTAAACCGAACGGTAGAGTGTTAATTACCACCCCTAATAAAGGTTATTATCGAAAAGGTAGTATTTGGATTTCTGATTTGCCGCCCGTTCATCTGTTTTGGTTGAGCCCAAAAACCTTTAACTATATTGCGGAAGAAAATGGTTTAAACTTGAAATATTTCGACCTAGCTTCTCATATATTAAAACATGACAAAATTAACCTTCTCATCAACTATTTGCGCAGTAGAGAAAAGATCAGAATAAGGCCGCATGTTTTTAAAGCATCTGGAGAACTCAATTTAGAAAATCATAATTCTTTAAACCAACCGTCGTTGTTGAAGAAGCTTGTGCGCTTTATACTTGTTGATATAGCTCCAATAAGAATATTGTCTAATTTTCTTTATCGTAAAATTATAAATCCAAAATTTCCAAATACCTCAACGCAAGCTTTATTATTATGGAGAGGATAAATTATGTTGGAATTTTTAAGAAAGCATAAAAAGCTCGTATACTTATTCCTCCCCACACTCCGGATTTCCAGTGTGGGCTGGATTAGTACCATGATTGAACTTCGTAGGCAGTTTAATAAATTAAAGCCCGGCATCGTGTTAGATATCGGCGGCGGAGACGCGCCCTACAAAAAATTTGTACCACACACAAAGTACATGACCTTAGATGTTGACAAATCTAGTAATCCCGATATTTTATCTGACGCCCATAATATTCAATGGCAATCAAATTATTTTGATACCATTATTTCAATTGAAACACTGGAACATCTTCGCGAACCGCAAAAATCCATTAATGAAATTTATAGGTTACTGAAGCCGGGAGGGGTCTGTGTGCTCTCTACGAGGTTTTTACATCCTTATCATCCGGGACCAGAGGATCATTATAGATTTACGTGGGATTCTTTAAGACATCTTTTTAGAAAATTTGATAATATTGAAATTTATCATGTTGGAAACAGATTACAATTATTCCATCAGTTTATAAACTTTGTAGATAGTGAGAATTTTTTAAAACAATTTATTACGACAGGAATGGCAATTTTTTTGAACATATTAAATCCTATTTTTGCAAGAATTCGCTTTAAAAAGACTAAATTCCCCTTAGGTTTTGTAGTATATGCAAGAAAATAAATACAAAAATTCTAAAGCAACTATTATTGTAAATACTTATAACCGTTCTAAAATTTTAGCCGAACGTTCTTTGCCGAGTGCTCTAAATCAAACTTATAAGAATTTTGATGTTATTATTGTTGACGATTGTTCAAAAGACGACACTGAAGAAATAGTTAAAGAATTTCAAAAGAAATATTCCGACCTTAGATATATAAAACAAAAAGGAAATAAAGGATTAGCTGCTTCAAGGAATACCGGCGCAAGAAAAGCAAGAGGAGAGTATGTTGTTTGTTTGGACGATGATGACGCTCTAGACCAAAAATTTTTAGAAATTACCGTTCCAGTTTTAGATAGATTACCAAAAGACTTTGGTGGCGTTGGTTGTGGTAGAAAAATCATTTATCCGGAGGCTGAAATTTATTCTCCGCCAGCGCATGCAAATCAACTTTACATTTCAATAGACGACGGCTTCCTTTTAAGGAAAAGCATATTTTCCAAAATTAATTATGACGAGAATTTAAGATGGAGCGAAGATGCTGATTTCGGTATTCAGTTTTTCAAAAATTTTAAAATACACATGATAGATAAACCATTATTACTGAAATACGGTCATAAAATAGAGGCATCTAAGAAAACCGATTATTTCTCTTTCAGCTTTCCTTCAGAACAAGTTCTTGTTGATATGCAAAAGTATATTGATAAAAACTTGCCATTTTTTTATGAACGGCGAGACAAAAAAGAAATTGCTTATATTTATCGTATGGCCGGGAGAAATTATTGTTGGGGTGGGCATATGTTTAAAGGAATTTCTTTTTTATGGCGAGCGTGCGTTACAAGACCAGTCCCCAGAAATATTTTGAATCTTTTGATGGCTCTCTGCGGTCCTTTTATTTATCGCTATTATTTAGCATTTGAAACAAGGATGATACGTCTTATACGTTCTCGGCTTTAATACTTAGATAATGATTAGCTACATTTTTTCGAACTTAGGAATGATTTGGTTTTTGCTTCAGCGCGCCAAGAATTGGAAAGCGCGGATTACCTTCGCCTCCTATATCGCAAGGAACATCCTGCGCCGGCTCATTAAAAGCGTTCCGTTGCCGGCCGAGATTTTTGCGGAAACAAAAGATTTAGATTTTTATTTTTCGCCTGGCAAAAGCGAACTCTCTCCCTACGTGGAGATTTACCGCGACCGCGGCTATGAAAAAGACGGGCGGTTTATTGCGAAGCCCGGCGAGACGGTTATAGATGTCGGCGCCCACATCGGCTTTTACGCCATCTGCGAGGCGAAACGAGTTGGAGAAAAAGGGAAAGTTTTTGTCATTGAACCGAACCCCGATACTTTCGGACGGCTTTTAAAAAACATAAAAGCCAATGATTTAGAGAACGTTGTTCCTTTGAATAACGCCGCCACTTCGCGGAAAGGAAGGGTTTTACTCCGGGTTTCCGTAAGTTCGAGCGAAGCCAATACGATTATGGCCTCCGGCACAACAGACGATTACGGAGAGGAAATTAAAATCCAAGCCATCGGTCTTGATGAAATTGTTAAAAAATATAACCTTTCTAAGATTGATATTTTGAAAATTGACGCCGAAGGCGCGGAAGCGGAAGTGGTTGAGAGCGGTCTCAAAAAGGCCTTGCCGATAACGGAGAAAATCGTGACGGAAACCCACTCTGAAAACCTGAAAAACGAAGTTAAAAAACTTGTTTTGGGGAACGGCTTTGAACTTGTTGCCGAAGCGTTCTCCGGCGTGAACGCTTTAGGGAGAAATACGATGCTCTATTTCGTCAGAATTTAACTTCAACGATGCCGCCGTGTTTGCTCCACTCGCCGGGCCAGACATCTTCGGTGAATTTAGTGAGGGTGACTTTCGCCGCGGGCGCGATTTCTTTGAATAAGGTTTCATAATTGTAGGCCCAGTGGCCCAAATACTCCCAATCTTTCACCGAATTCCATTCAACGAGAATCACCGCATACTTCGCGATTCTCGCGAGTTCTCTTAATACCCCCTTAATCTTGTTTTTGCCGACGTAAATCAAGACCGCATCCGTAAAGACGACGTCAAAACTTTTGTCAGGAATGTTTTTCAGATTAAGAACGTTGCCTACCCGGAGTTCAACGTTCTTTATCTTCTGGAGTTCGAGGTATTTTTTGCCGGTTTGAATGGCCGAACCGCTTAGGTCGATGCCGGAAAACTTCGCTTGCGGCAGTTTTCGGGAGAGCAGGATGAGGTTCGGCCCAGAAGCGCAGCCGATTTCAAGCGCGTTTTGCGGATTGTATTTCGATATTTTTTCGACGAGCAGCGACCGGTGGGGATGGGCGAGCGATTGTTTGGAAACGTAATTTTCCGGCCACCGCCGGTCGATGAAATGCCGGAAGCGCCAGAACAATAGGTCGCTGGTCGTGCCCAGAACTTTATTTGATATTCTTTTAGCTATTTTTAATAACGTTCTCATACAATTTTTCAACCTTAGCCATTTCCACGTAATAGTTATTTTTTTCTTCAATAATTTGTCGGTTGCGGGCGCCTTGCGATTTCCTCAAACTCTCGTTATTTATGAGAGCTATTATTTTTTCGGCGAGCACCTCCGGGGATTTTATGGGAATCACAAACTCATTATCCACCCACTCTTTGTTGTCGCCCGAGTCAGTGACGATGACTGGCAGACCCGTCGCCATCGCTTCGGCCGTTGAAGAGGAGAGACCACTGTCGGAGAGAGCGGTGGAAACGTAAATATCGGCTTCTTGAAGATGGCGCGGTAACTCTTCGTTATTAATTTTACCCAAAAATTTAACAGAACTTTCAATATTGAGTTCTTTAGCCAGGTTTTCGAGTTTTTCTTTTTCCGGCCCGCCGCCCGCGAGCAGAAATTCAGCATTGGGGGCGGATTTTAGGACAATAGCCGCCGCCTTTATTAATGTTTCAATGTCGTAAATCGGTACTAAGCTACGCAACGAAATAACTTTCAATGTTTTGGAGGTTGAACCTCCTAAAGGAGGTTCAACCTCCTTATGTTGGACTGGTCGAAATTTCTCCACGTCGGTGCCGAAGCGGATAAGATGAATTTTTTCTCGGTCGGCTCCCAAACCAATGAGTTTTTGGAACGTATTTTCGCCGTCGCAGGTGTAGGTGTCGGCCCGGTCAACGATGAACATGACTGAGAATTTTCTGATTAATCCGCCAAGAAGGATGTCTGAGCCCCAGGGAGTGAGGACCGCCGGATGAAAATTCGCGAGGGCGGCGGCGAGGCCGTAAGTGCCGGCTGAGTGGACGTGTAAAAGGTCCGGCCGCTCAGCCCGCAAAATCCCCTTGATTTGTTTTACCGCTTGCGGCAAATAACGGATGGCAAATCGGCCGTTGATATCGGCAAGAGGCGAGGGCGTTATCTCGTAAAATTTTACTTTTTTAACCAAATTCTCCGCTTCTGGAATGGACGGCGCAAAAGAAATCCAGATGATTTCGTGGCCGCGGCTCACGAAAAATTTTATCCAGCGGACGCTGTGGATGGAATTGGCACCGGCAAGGTAGGCTATTTTCATTAGATTTATTTTAGGTTATGGCTGGGGTAAATGAAAAGCGGATGGCCAAAAGGTCATCCGCTTTCACGCTGCTCTTCCCGCCTCAATCAACCGCTTCGCTTCTTCGGCTGCTTGCTGGTCCTTGAAGCCCAGGGTGAGGGTCCATTTGTAGCCGCATTCCGGGCAGGCGTAATCGCTCACGAGGGAAATGTACCCGTTCAGCACGCAGTCGTCTTCTGTATCGCCGTCTTTTATTACGGAACGAATATGCCGCGGCGTCGGCGAGGGCTTGCAGTACGCGCACTCATTTTTCATTTCAATGGTCCTTGTTCGAGTTCTGGATAATAGAGTAGGCGAAAGAATGCTTCAAAGTCAAGTTAAGTTATAATACTCGGTTTCCTCGCTTTTATCGCGCCGCGGGTGTCAATGATAAGCTTCGCGGTTCTCGCAATCATTTTATAGTCGTAAATCGAATGGTCGGTGAGAACAAGCACGCAGTCGGCACTCTTTAGCGCTTTTTTATTGAGCGGCACGGAACGGAAGGTTTTGCCGGAAACGTTTATTTGCGGAATGAACGGGTCATTATAACGGACATTCGCACCCTTCTTTACTAAATCCTTAATGACCTCAACGGCCGGCGATTCGCGCGGGTCATCTATGTCTTTTTTGTAAGCGACGCCCAGAGCAAGGATTTTCGCTCCGCGCACCGCCTTCTTCTTATTATTAAGAGCCCAGATTACTTTAGTGGCGACGTGGTGAGGCATAAGTTCGTTTATTTCACCGGCCAAGTCAATGAATCTGGTGAAAAAGTTCAATTCCCGCGCTTTCCAGGAAAGATAAAAGGGATCAAGCGGGATGCAATGGCCGCCAACGCCCGGTCCCGGATAGAACGGCGTAAAGCCGTAGGGTTTGGTCTTGGCCGCTTCAATCACTTCCCAAAAATCAATGTCCATTTTATCGGCGAGCATCTTCAGTTCGTTCACGAGCGAAATATTCACCAAACGGAAAATATTCTCCAAAAGCTTCGTCATCTCCGCTGTTCTTGCGGAGGAAACAGGGTGAACTTTTTTGAGATAGAGCTGGTAGAACGCCGCAGTTTTATCGGTGGAAATTTTATTGATGCCGCCGACCACTTTTGGAATGTCCGTAAATTTAAATTGCTTGTTGCCCGGGTCAATCCGCTCCGGCGCAAAAGCGAGATAAAAATCCCGGCCAGCCTTGAGGCCGCTACGCTCCAAAATCGGCAGGAGCAATTCTTCGGTTGTGCCCGGGTAAGTGGTGCTCTCCAGAACGACAATTACCCCCCTTTTGATATGAGGATAAATTTTTTTGGCCGCGTTCTCTATAAAAGAAGTGTCCGGCGCCTTGTTCTTATTGAGGGGCGTCGGCACCGTGATGAGAACAACGTTGCATTTCTTAATCGCTTTCCAGTCGGTCGTCGCCCGGAAATTTTTGAGCATTCTTTTCACGGTTTCATCCGGAATTTCCGCAATGAAACTTTTGCCGCCGTTCAACTGATTTACCCTTTTCTTGTTGATATCAATACCCGTGACTTTGACGCCGGCCTCGGCGATAGCAAGCGCCGTCGGTAGTCCCACATAGCCCAGGCCGACAACAGCGACGCTCGTTTTTGAAGCGAATTTTTTCATGTGTTAATATTAACCCCAGTCATGACCTTTTTCAAAATCTCCAAATTCTTTCTTTACACGGCTCTCCTCGCCGTCATTTTCGTCAATGCCCAGACCCTTTTTCCTTTCATTGTTTTCAAATACGTCTTTTTCCGGAGCGCGGTTTTGGCTGCCTTTATTTTCTTTCTCCTGGGTTTTTTGTTTTTGAGCGGTGAGGAAATGGAACAGTTCAAGAGTGAGGCGAAACGCCGGCTGAAATCGCCGCTCGTCATTGCGGTCTCAATTTTTGTTCTTGCCTTTCTTCTAGCAGGTCTCTTTGGTTTTAATCCTGCTTATTCCTTTTGGTCCAATTTTGAACGCGGCGAAGGCGGTTTCCAGATGCTCAATTTGTATGTATTTTTCTTGCTCTTAATTTTGCTTTTCCGCGACAAAAAGGACTGGCTTGCCGCTTTTAAGGTTTCCGTCACGGCGGCATTTTTAATGATTGCTTATGGCGTGCTTGCCGGCCTCGGCGTTCAAGGCTTCGTGGGCGTCCCTTTGAAAATAGGCCAGCGTTTCCAAGGTTCGCTCGGCAATACGGCTTACGTCGGCACCTATCTTCTTTTCGGGTTGTTTTATGTTTTTTACCTCCTTAAATCTTTGCGGGGCTTGAAATCGAAGATCGTTTTATGGCCGCTTGTTCCTATTTTTTTGGCAACCATCTGGTTTACCCAAACCCGCGGCGCTTTCTTGGGACTTGCCGCCGGCGTCGCGGCTTTTCTTTTATTTTCGGCACTCTCTAAAAATGGCGTGTTCCGCCGGGCGAGCGCCATGATCCTTATTATCTTAGTTTTATTGGGAGCATTTCTCTACCAGATCCGCTCTTCGCCGCTCATGCAGAAACTTTCTCTCACCCGTTTTTTCAACATCACTTTAAGCAATCTCTCCACCCAGAGTCGGTTTTGGTCTTGGGGTTCGGCGGTTGAGGGCTGGAAGGAGCGGCCGATTTTCGGCTGGGGGCCGGAGAATTACAACCGGCTTTTTGACAAGTATTTTGATACGCGCCATTTCGTTCCCAATCAACCATCGGATACCTGGTACGACCGGGCTCACAGCATTATTTTTGATTATTTGGCTGAAACCGGCGTTGTCGGTCTCCTTGGTTATCTCGGCGTTTTCGGGGTTCTTTTTTTCTGGTTTTTTAAACGTTCGCCCCTCACCGATTTATCTCCGCCGGAGAAGGGACTTGTTCTTGCCATGACCGCCGCTTATCTTGTCCAAGGGCTCGTGATTTTCGACGTTTTGCCGATTTACCTTAACCTGTTTTTGTTTTTAGGTTTTGTGAATTTTGCCTATCATAAAAATGAGTAACGCCATTTTAAAAATATCCGCAGCAGTTTTGATAATTGCCTCCGCCGCCGGCTGGTGGTTCGGCGCTTATCTTCCCTTCCAGAAATCCAAGCGGTTCATCGAAGTAATCCGTTCCGGTTCGGTCATTAAGACCATTGATGAATTGGAAAGGCGGTTCAATGCGGTTCTGGATTTTTATTCGCCGGTGGGAGAAGCCGAGGCCATCGGTTTTTTCGCCGACCAGATGGTCAATGTTTTGGGCACTAAGCCGCCGGCGGATGTGGGCGAGCGATTGATTGCCTACACCGAAGAAAAAGCGAGGCCGGTTTTGGAAAATCCCGAAAGTCCGGAACTCACCAAGGTTTTCCTTAAAGTGGCAAGCTTAAACGAGGTGGGTTGGATAATTTATCAAAAAGAAGAATACTTCCGCCGAGCCGAAAATTATCTTCTCGAAGGTTTGAAAATTAGCCCGAACCGCCCCCAATATCTTTACGGCCTTTTCAATCTTTACGCGAGCGTGGGTGATAGGGAACGCGTAAAAGCGATTGGGGAAGAAATTCTCCGTTTCTGGCCTAACGATGAAGTTATGCGGGCAAAGGTCAGCCTTCTTTAACTCCGTTAATAAGAGCGAGGGGGTTTAAATCCCTGATAATGGGTTCCTTGAAGAGCCAGAGTGCGGCGAAATAAACGAGAGCCGCCGCCGCAATAATGACGATAACGTTAATTCCCAAACCGCTCGTGGCCAGGATGAAGACCGACATCAAGGCGGCGGCGGCGATTATTTTCGGCAGATGAATCAGAGTTTGGAAGTTATTAATGCGCTTCATCGCGAGCCAGTTGAATCCGTTCGCCAAAAGCTGGGAGCCGATTGTCGCAATAGCCGAGCCGAAAATGCCGTAAGGCGGGATAAGGAGAAAATTAAAGATGACGTTCGCAATGGCGCCTAAGCCGATAAACCACATGAACAGCTTTTGCTTGTTGTAAGCGAAGACGGCGTTGGAGATAAGCGTGCCCGGAAAAACCAGAAAAAAAGTGAGAAGCAAAATCGTAAAGGCCAGGGCCGCCGGAGAGTAGGCCTCGCCGTAGACAAGTGAGATGATGCGGGGCGCGAGCAGGATGCCGCCCACCGCAAAGGGGAAGGCGAGCAAAAACATCGCTTTAATTGCTTTTTCAAAAATGGAACGGAATCTTTCATTGTCGGTATTTGCGAGCCGTGAAAGAGAAGGGAATAAGCTGACGATGAGATAGCCGGGGACAAGATAAACAAGGAGGATGATTTTCTGGGCGGCCGAATACAGACCGACGTCGGAAGCGCCTTTGAGCCACCCCAGCATCAGCATATCGGTGTTTAACATTATCGTGCCCAAAAGTCCCGCGAGCGCAAATGGCCAGGCCTCGGTCAAAATTGGTTTCACTAGTTCTTTTCGGAAGGAAGAAAAAATTTCCCGGAGATATTTTCTTAGAACGAAAATGACGGCAAAGAGGCCCACGGCGGAGCCGGCGGTATAACCCATAGTGAGGAGTTTCGTTGAAGGCGCAAGGAAAAGAGCGCCGGCGCCCAAAACGAGGATAGCCAAATTGGTGATAATGCTTACGCCGGCTTCTATCTCCATTTTTTCAATAGAGCGGGTGTAGCCGAAAAAGAAATCCCGCAATGTATCAAAAGCAAAAAGGAAAACTATTATGTAAAAAAGCTCCTGCACTCCCTCCAGTTTCGCGAAGAGAGGCGCTATAAAAAGAATGAGGAGCGCGCTTATTGCCATAAAAATGAATTTTATCCCGAGTGCTGTGCTTAAATACGCCGTGCGTTTCTCGGGATTTCGGGCGCTCTCGCGGGTGAGGAGCGGCGTAAGGCCGATGTCGGCAAAAATCGCGAAAAAACCGGCAAGCGACAAGGCGTAAGAAAAAACGCCGTAGCCAGCCACTCCCAAAACGCGGGCGGCGTAAATTATAAGCACCGCCCGGATGAGGCGGCTTATGATATTCCCGAAAGTCAGCCAGAAGGTATTCTTCAAAACCGTCTGCCGGATACTCTTATTTTCAAAAAGGAAGGACTTCAGGCCTTGCATCTTTTTTATCTTATATTAAAGTTAGGGGATATGGAAGAAAAAATACCCGAAGTTCTTCGGGAAAAAAAGCGCGATTGGCTCCTGCCGGTCTCCATCTTGGTCGCCGCCGTTTTAGTTTCCGGTTCGCTTTTCTACAGCGCGGGCAAAGGAACTTCGCAAAAAGCCGCTTCTCTCACGCCACCCGAGGATTCAGCGCCGTCCTTAGGGAACATTAGGCCCGTTTCCGGCGATGACCACATTCTGGGGAGCTTGAGTGCGCCCGTAAAAATCGTTGAATATTCGGACCTAGAGTGCCCTTTCTGCAAGAGGTTCCATCCGGTGATGCAGCAGGTTTTGCAGACCTACGGCGACAAGGTGGCTTGGGTTTATCGCCATCTGCCGCTCGATAATCTTCATTCTAAAGCAAGGAAAGAAGCCGAAGCCACGGAATGTGCGGCTGAACTTGGCGGCAATAACGCCTTTTGGGCTTACGTTGATAAAGTTTTTGAGATTACGCCTTCCAACAACGGTTTGGACTTGACTCTTCTGCCGAAAATCTCAAAAGAAATCGGTCTTGATGAGGCAAAATTCACCGCATGTTTGGAAAGCGGCAAGTACGCTTCAAAAATTGAGAGCGATTTGGAAGATGCCGCAAGGGCCGGCGCGAGAGGAACGCCCTACTCTTTGATTTTGGGTACAGATGATGAAATGGGAGTCATCCCTGGCGCTCTGCCTTTTGAACAGGTTAAACTCTTAATTGACGGCGTTTTAGGTTCTTAAAATGCACTGGTTTCAATGGGCAATCGTAGTTTTGGGCGTTTGGCTTTTTATCTCGCCCTGGGTTTTGGGCTACGCGAGCATTAATCTGATGCTTTGGAATAATTTAATCATCGGGGGCTTGGTCATCATTTTCGCCCTCTGGAATTCTACGTCGCCCGAGGCATAATATATTCATGGCCAAAGTAAAAATTTATACAACCCCGAGTTGCGTCTACTGCCGGATGGCCAAGGATTATTTCAAGAAAGCTGGCGTGGAGTATGAAGAACTTGATGTTGCGCGGGACGAGCGGGCTCGGGAAGAGATGGTTAAAAAATCCCAGCAATTGGGCGTGCCGGTCATTGAAATAGGCAACCAGGTTTTCGTGGGATTCAACCGCATCGCCATTGAAAAAGCAATAAGGCAATGACTTATGAACTGGTAATCGTAGGCGGCGGCCCGGCCGCGGTCGCGGCCGGGGTTTACGCTGCCCGCAAGAAAATAAAAGCGGTTCTTGTGACCGAGTCCTTCGGCGGCCAGTCGCTCGTCTCCGACGACATCCAAAACTGGATTGGCGTGAAATCCATATCCGGTTTCGATTTGGCCAAAAATTTTGAAGAGCACCTGCGGGCGCAGGAGGATTTGGAAATCATTGAAGGCGATTTGGTGCAAAAAATAGAAAAGACGGGCACCAAAAACGAAAAAGGCCACTATCATTTTCTGGTTGAAACCCAAAACGGCAAAAAATTTGAAACGGAAGCGGTTTTGATAACGGCCGGCAGCCGTCGTCGCCGCCTTGGCGTTCCCGGCGAGAAAGAATTTGAAGGCAAGGGTGTGGTTTACTGCTCAACCTGCGACGCACCGCTCTTTAAAGACAAAATTGTGGCGGTTGTGGGTGGCGGTAATTCCGGCTTGGAGGCCGTGATTGACCTGTTGCCTTACGCGAGTAAGATTTACCTGCTCCATCGCCGCGATTCCATTAAGGGCGATAAAGTGACGGAGGAGCGAATTCGTTCCAATCCGAAAGTTGAAATCATCTTGAACGCCGAGACGGAGGAAATTACCGGTAAGGAATACGTAACCGGTTTGAAATACAGGGACAAGAAGAGCGGAGGAACGAAGGAATTGAAACTTGATGGCGTTTTTGTGGAAGTCGGTTCTGTCCCGAATAGTGACATCGCCACGGGATTGGTTGAAACAAACAAGCAAGGTGAAATCTTGGTCAATCACAAGACACAGGCGACGTCGGAGAAGGGAATCTGGGCCGCCGGCGACGTTACCGACGTTCTTTACAAACAAAACAACATCTCGGCCGGCGACGGCGTGAAAGCCGCCTTGAATATTTACGATTATCTGCAGATGATAGAGAGGAAGGAAAGTACGACCGCCGCCGCTTCGCAGAATCACAAGCCGAATTAGTTCAGTGGTAGAACACTACTTTCGTAAAGTAGAAACGTGGGTTCGATTCCCACCTTCGGCTCCAAAAATGAATTACAATCCCAATATTGTGACAATCTCAGTGCTCGCCGGGGCGGGTGGCGAGGACGCCAAGGATTGGGCGCGGATGCTTCTGCGGATGTACAGTCGCTATGTCGACAAAAAAAATTGGAAAAAAATCCTAATTGATGAGAACGAACTGGAAATAAAAGGGGAAGGTGTCTATGAACGCCTCAAAGAAGAATCCGGCGTTCACCGCTTGGTCCGTATTTCGCCCTATGACGCTAAAAAATTGCGCCATACTTCTTTTGCTTTAGTAGATGTTTTGCCGGAGCTGCCGAAAGTTGATGCAGTAAAGATTCAGATTCCCGAGAAAGATTTGAAAATGGAATTTTCCCGCTCCGGCGGTCCCGGCGGCCAGAACGTGAACAAAGTGGAAACGGCGGTGCGGATTGTCCACTTGCCGACCGGCCTTTCCGCTTCGGCTCAAGTGGAGCGCTCGCAGAGCGCGAACCGCGAACGGGCCCTTGCGTTGCTCAAGGCCAAGCTTGTCAAATTAATGGAAGAGAAACACGAGAATGAAATCTCCAATTTGAGAATCCGGGTTTCGCCTGAATGGGGCCACGAAATCCGCTCCTACGTTCTCCATCCTTACAAGCAGGTTAAGGACCACCGCACGGGATTGAAAATCTCCCGCGCCGAAGAAGTTTTGGAAGGAAAACTTGATTTACTGTTTGAAAAGAAAGTAGAATAGTAACTGAAGACAATGATTAATTTTCAAAACGTCACCAAAACCTACAATCACAACTCCGTTGCCTTAGAGAAAGTGAGTTTCAAAGTCCAACCGAATGAATTCGTGACCATTGTCGGCCGCTCGGGCGCCGGCAAGTCCACGATTTTGAAGCTTTTAATCGGCGAAGACAAACCGACCAAGGGTCAGATTTTTTTTGCCGATTACGAGGTAAACAAACTTAAGTCCAAAGATATGCCGGAGTTTCGACGCCACATCGGCGTTATTTTCCAGGACTTCAAACTGCTTGCCAGAAAAACCGTTTTTGAAAACGTGGCTTTCGCTCTGGAAGTTTGGGGCAGGCCCCAGAAGGAAATCAACGAACTTGTGCCCCAGGTTCTGGATATGGTGGGGTTAAGGGACAAGGTTTTCAATTTCCCGGCCGAACTTTCAGGCGGCGAGAAACAAAGAGTCGCGATTGCAAGAGCAATGATAACGCGGCCGGACGTTTTGATTGCCGATGAGCCGACCGGTAATTTAGACCCCTTCAATACTTGGGAAGTGATAAAACTCCTCACTAAAATCAACGAGTTGGGGAGTACCGTCGTGCTTGCCACCCACGATAAGGATATTGTAAATACCCTTGGCCGCCGGGTAATCACATTGGACAGCGGCAAAGTGATTAAAGACGACCCGAACGGCAAGTTCATTTTGTAAAAATTGGCATGTTTGTCACTCTATCGAGAATTTTGAAATACGGCTGGCAGGGAATTTTGCGGAACGGAACGCTATCCGTCTCCACCATCGGCATCATGATTCTCGCGCTCATTGTTTTTGAGGGTCTGATTCTTTTCAACGTGGTCTCGACCGGCGCCATTGCCTCCATTCAGGAAAAGGTTGACATCAGCGTTTATTTTAAGAGCAACGTGCCCGAAGACAGAATTTTGGACACGAAGCGGGCCTTAGAGGGGCTCACGGAAGTGAAATTTGTTGAATACGTTTCCCGCGACGAGGCCCTCGCCGATTTTAAGGAACGTCACGCCGGCGACGAGACAGTTATTCAAACTCTGGAAGAACTTGAAGAAAATCCACTCCTTGCTTCTTTGAACATCAAAGCTCAAGACCTGAACCAGTACGGCACCATCGCCTCGTATCTGGAAGCGCCCGCTTTAGCCGAAATCATTGAAAAAGTGACTTACGCCCAGAACAAAGTAGTGATTGACCGGCTGACCTCGGTTGTCAGCACACTTGAGAAAGGCGTCATAATTCTTACGGTATTTCTCGCGGTCCTTGCCGTACTCATCACTTTCAACACTATCCGGCTCGCAATTTTCTCCAACCGCGAACAGATTGAAATCATGCGCTTGGTCGGCGCCTCCAACAGCTTCATCCGCGGCCCCTATATTTTTGAAGGCGTGGTCTACGGGGTTCTCGCCGCCTTCATCAGTTTCGTAATCTTGATTCCGGTCATTGATTTTGCTTCGCCGCCCATCGCCAACTTCATTTTGGAAGTCAATTTGGCCGATTATCTTACGAATCACTGGCTCCGTTTGGTTCTGTACCAGATTCTTTTCGGCGCCGGTTTGGGCATCGTTTCCTCCGTGTTTGCAATCCGACGGTATTTGAGGGTTTAAATTTTGCTGCCGGGCAGGGACTCGAACCCCAGTTTTCGCGTCCAGAGCGCGACGTCCTACCACTAGACGACCCGGCAATTCTTTCGTGTTATTATTATTAAACTATGCGAAAAAATAAAGCAACTATGATTTTGATTGTTGCTATCGTTTTGATTATCGGCGGATTGTTCGCTCTGCCGCGTTTTTTTAACAAATCGTCAGGCGGGTTAGCATCGGGCGTTCCTTGTCTTGTTCCGAATATTCCTTTAGTCCAGCACGTTCATCCGCACCTCCAAATTTTAGTTGACGGCGATGAAGAAATAGTGCCGGCCAACGTCGGTCTTAGCGGCTGCGAGCGGGCCCTTCACACACACGACACAACTGGCGAGATTCACGTTGAGGCGCAGGATACGAGAGAATATACGCTCGGAGATTTTATAAGCGTTTGGGGTAAGGACATTTCGTGGCCCGGCTACACGGTCACCGTGAAAGTTGACGGCAAAATAAGCGAGAATCCCATTGAAATTCCGCTCAAAGATAAAGAACAAATTGTCATGGAGTACGAAAAAATCAGCCAATAACCTTGATTTTGTGAAACTTTTGCAAAAATCCGCTGGGAAAGGCGGATTTTTGTTGATTTAATATGATAAAATGTTAATCAAGGAGGCTCATTGCCTTGTTTTCCCGTGAAAAAGTAAATGACGACCGAAAGCAATAACAGAATGTTTAAGGGAAAGAAAGTTTTTGTTTATTTACCCCTCTTTTTGGCGGTCTTTTTCATGCTTATACCCTTAGCTTACGGTACCGACGGTGTTCCCAAAATAATAAGCTATCAGGGCAGATTGACTAATCCGAGCGGCACGTTACTCGGCGGTTCTTCGGGGACGACCTACCATTTTAAATTTTCCATTTGGGACGATCCGACGTCCGACCCCGAAACGGGCAACAAACTCTGGCCGACGGGCGCGCCCGGCATCGCGACGACGACGGTGAAGGACGGCGTTTTCAACATCAACATCGGCGACACTGCGAATGGTTTTCCCGACGCTTTAACTTACAATTTTTACGACAATCGGGATGTTTATCTTCAAGTAGCAGTTTCTTCAAACGGTACGAGTTTTGAAATACTCTCGCCTCGCCAGCGGATCGCTGCTTCCGGCTTTGCATTGAATGCCGACACTGTTTCCGGAAAATTAAGGGTTTCCACATCTTCGGACTACACTTTCAACGTCATAAATGAAGAAACTGGTCGCGCGAATTTGTCGGCCGAAGGCCAGATTCAAATCGGCGGTTATGGTGTTGCGCCAACAGCAATAGGTGGAGGCGCACTCTACTACAACACTTCAACTGGAAATCTTTTTGTATGGAATGATGCAACAACAACGCCGCAATGGATTTCCTTGGGCGGCGGCGGTGGCGGCGGTTCCACCGATTTGCAGGCAGCCTACGCCTTAGGCAATACGATTACGACATCCGATGCGCGAGACATTAATTTTGTTTTGTCCGACACTGCAACCGATTCTAATTTCGTCGTAAATTTCAAAGGCGTCAATAGTATTTTTCAAATTCAATCGTCCAGCGTTCCGATATTTACTTTCGGCGTTTCCAGTTCAACGCTTGCAACGACCACCATCAGCAATTTCACCGTAACGGGCACGTCATCGCTTCAAGGTTTGGGTTTCACGAATGCCTCGGGTACGTCACTAACGCTCTCCAGTGTCGCTGACCTTCAAGGTATAGAATTTACAAACGCAAGCGGAACAAGCATTACTCTAACCGGCGTTGGTGATTTTCAGGGAATTGAATTTACAAACGCATCAGGTACTTCTTTATCTCTTACTGGCGTCGCTGACCTCCAAGGCGTGGAGTTTACGAACGCAAGCGGCACCAGCCTAACTTTAACAGGAGTTGCTGACCTCCAAGGTATTGAATTCACCAACGCCTCCGGGACAAACCAATCTCTTACAAGCAACCTTGTTGTCGGCGGCGTTTTGACCGCAAACACCCTGACTCCTAATGCTGCAATGACGGTTGGCGCCACCGGCCAGACACTTATTCTCCAAGGTTCCACCACCACTATCACTTCTGCCGGCACAGCTAACATAATTCTTACTCCAGGCGGAAAAGTGAGTATTTCCGCGGGTAATTTGGACATTACGGCCGGTGTTTTACAGCTTAACAACGTTACAAGAATAGATAATATCGGCCAGGCCACCCTCACCACCTCCACCATCACCAATCTCACGGTTTCAGGGACTTCATCGCTTCAGGCTTTTACATTCACCAACGCCTCGGGCACCGCCCTTACTCTGACCGGCCTCGCTGATTTGCAAGGGGTGGAGTTTACCAACGCCTCCGGGACAGCCATCACCTTGACGGGCGCTGCCTCCGTCGGCGGCACCTTCTCGGTGGCTGGTATCT
>Ga0209518_1000432_pt1 | contig 55048 bp, 51 predicted proteins | sample RifGroB1_FD_183993 | JGI IMG/M metagenome (GOLD analysis project Ga0209518, IMG submission 183993) | Groundwater microbial communities from Rifle, Colorado, USA - Groundwater B1 (SPAdes) (version 2) | ecosystem: Environmental > Aquatic > Deep subsurface > Groundwater | place: Rifle, Colorado...
TCCGCCTCGTTGAAGAGGAGACCTTGCCCGGCGGCCGGTTCGGCCACTCGTTCGCTCTTGGGGCCGAACAACATGCGCTTCAGTGTTTCAAGATAATTTTTTGCCGCCTGCAGTTCTTGAGTCTGTTCTGCGATGGCGGTGGTTTGATCAGCTATGATTGCATTACGCTCAGCAATGATTGTATCACGATCGGCCATGGCGCGGCGCAGCTCAGCGTTTTGTCGTTCAAGCTCATCGATGAATGCTTTTTTTTTTATTACTAGCGCCTGCCATGCCGGAATTCTATCATGGTTCCGGCTGGCAGGCTACTGAAAAATCAGGCAATTCTTGAATAATTCAAATTTTGAAAGCGTTTGCGGAAATCGATCCCGTCCAGGATCATGGCTAGTTCCGCCTGGGTAAGGACGACAGCCTGGTTGTCGCCATCAACCTGGCGCGGCCAAGGGAAGCTGCCGCGCTCAATGCGCTTGGTCCACAGGCAGAAGCCGTTGCGGTCCCAGTACAGGCCCTTGATCATCGTCATGTCCCGGCCGCAGAACAGGAAAATGTCGCCAGAAAACGGTTGTCGCCCCATGCCTTGGACAACCAGTTCGGCCAGGCCGTCGATCTGCTTGCGCATGTCGGTCCGACCCGGCCGGATGTATATGGTCAGCGCGCTCAGGTCCGGCCACATACGCGTACCGCCGCCAGCAAGGCCAACTCCAGAGCCGCTGGCGCGGTGGTGCTGCTGCATTCGATGCTGACCAGATTTCCGACCATGATTCGGCAGGCGGCTTGATCGCCGTCCGGCGTTTTGATGACGACTGGCAAGAAGTCGCCGGCCGTGGCTCCCAATTGCCGCCGGCGCTTGACCTTTTGCCAGCGTTTGAAACTGTCTACTGAAATCCCTTTGCGCTCACAGAATGAACGGATCGTCTCGCCGCTGGCTATCCGCTCTTCGATCAATGCCAACTGTGCTTCTTGAGGTGTTCTCATGCAGGGCCTCCTGCCGGAAGTCTACCCTGCTTTTCGCACTGTGCCTGATGGGGTGATGGTAGCGCTTACCCACCAAACGTGGGGGCAGGCCGGGATCGCCAGCGCCGCACCCAACGCCCAGCACTGGCGGGCTTGCCTCGCAAGACCGCCACACCAGCACACCAAAGGCGGCGCCGGAAGCCCGGCCGAGGGGGAGCCGCCCTCCGTGCAAGGACACCGCCTAATGGGCACCCAGCCCGACGCTTTGAGCCGCACCATCATAGCCCCACGGCGTGAAACATTCAAACCCCGCGCTAGCTTATACAGGGTGGCCGCGACGCCGCGGGTGGCGCGACCAAGCATGGCTAAGCGATAAGCGCAGCCATGCTTGAAAGCGCCAGGCCCCGCGTCTGCAACCTCCATGAACAAGCTCCTCGCCGTTGATTAGTTTTACCCCGCGGCTCAAAGCGCCGGACCGCCCACTAGGATGTGCTCCCCCTTTGGCAGCTTGATTTTTTCCGTCCGCCGGTGCAGACTGCCTCCCATTCGTACGTTCGCTCCGGGTAGTCGGGCTGACAGCCAACATCCGGTTCGGGGAGGCATCATGATTTATTTTCTGGTTTCGGTCGGCGCCGTGCTGGTGCTCAGCCTGTTCGGCATGCTGCCCGGCATCATTTCCACTGTCAAGCGCCCGGTCATTTCCACCGACGGCCAAAAGCGCCTCGATGAATTGGAAAAAAAGTTGCATGAGCTGGAGCAGCTCCATCATGAGGGCGACCAACGTATCAAGCAGCTTGAGACAAATAACGAATTTTTGAACCGCCTGCTGGAAGACAAGAGCGGGCGCCGCTAAGCCGCCGCAGACCGGGCGGAGGCCGCCTCGGCCAGGCCAAACCTTTCCGCCCGACTCCTTGACAATAAGTCAAATCCTGTCATGATGAATGGGCGTACGATACTGGCGCATGTGAACGGTATACCGCTAATTCAGCCAGGGCCGGAAATGTTTTCTCCTGCCGGCTGCCGGAGAAAGCATGTACAAGAATCTGCTCGAGATACCGTTGCGGGCGGCCAATCAATTCGGCGACCGCATTTCCCACCAAGGCCGCCTGGCCGACGGCGTCGCGACGCATACCTTCGCCGAATTCGCCCGCTTCATCCGTGTCCTGGCCGCCGGTTTCGCCAAGGCCGGGCTGGCCAAGGGCGAGCACGTCGGTTTTTTCGTCAATAACCGCTACGAGTGGATCGCGACCGACTTTGGCCTGATGGCTCTGGGCGCCGTCTCGGTGCCGCGCGGTTCCGATACCACGGCCAAGGAAATAGCCTTCATTTTTCGGCATTCGCAGGCGGTCTGGCTGATTCTCGAGACGGCCGCCCAGCTGGCCAGCCTGCTGGAGACCTTCGAGCCGGAGGATTGGGCGCGTTGCCGGCGGATTTTCCTGGTCGAGGACGCTGGTTTCGACCACGTGCCGGAAAGCCTGCGGGCGCGCGTCCAGTCATACGCCGACCTGGCGCGCGACGGCGAGGCCGGCCTGGCGGCCGACCCCGGCCTACTGGAGCGGCAGGCGGCGCATATTACTCCCGATGACCTGTTGACCATCGTCTACACCTCGGGTACCACCGGCAATCCCAAGGGCGTCATGTTGACGCAGGGCAACTTCCTGCAAAATGTCGAGGCCAATACGCCGCGTCTGCAGATCGATCCGGCCAAGGCCGAGACGACGGTGGTCATGCTGCCGTCCTGGCATGTCTACGAGCGGGCCTTTGAGTATTGCAGCCTCAGCGCCGGCCTCAAGCTGGTCTATTCCCACGCCGGGCGTTTCTCGGCCGACTTGCTGGCCGAGCGGCCGCAGGTGCTGATCTCGGTGCCACGCATCTGGGAGTCCATCCATCAGAAGCTGATCAAGGCCATGAGCGAAATGCCGGCCTTCAAGCGGCGCCTGGTGCTGTATTTTATCAAGCTGAACCAGCTGTACTTGTCGGCTGCCCAATACGTGGGCGGCCACTATATCTCGCTGCGCCGCCGCTCCGCCCTGCGGCGGGGCTTGGCCTGGCTGGGCCGGTTGGCCCAGACCGCGCTGCTGTGGCCGGGGCACCGCCTGGCCAATGCGCTATTCAAGCCCTTCCGCGCCAAGGTCGGCGGCCGCCTGCGCCTAGCTACCTGCGGCGCCGGGTCGCTGCCCAAATACCTGGATGAGCTTTTCAACGCCATCGGCATCCCGCTGATCAACGCCTATGGCATGACCGAATGCGCCCCGGGCATCATTTCCAGGACGGTCGACGGCAATACCTTCGGCAGTACCGGCATCCCCTTCGACAATACCGAGGTGGAGCTGCGGCGCGACGACGGGACTATCGCCGAAATCGGCGAGAAGGGGCTGGTCTTCGCCCGCGGCCCCCAGGTGATGAAAGGTTACTTCCGCAATCCCGAGGCCACCGCCGCGGTGCTCGGCCCGGATGGCTGGCTGAACACCGGCGATTTGGCGGTGCGCTCCGAGAACGGCGAGATCATCATTGTCGGCCGCATGAAAGACACGATCGTCCTGATGGGCGGCGAGAACGTCGAGCCGGAGCCAATCGAGGACAAGCTCAAGGAAAGCCTTCTTATCGACCATGCCGTGGTGATAGGCCAGGACCAGAAACAGGTTTCGGCCATCGTGGCGGTGAACGAGGAAGAGCTGCTGCGCCTGGCCGGCGAACTGAAGCTGTCGGTGAACGAGATCTGCACCGAAGGCGAATTCTCGATCGAGAACGACGTCATTTACAGGATCCTGCTTAAAGAAGTTAACAGTCTTATTTCCAGGACGCACGGCTTCAAATTTTTCGAGTACATCGCCCGTATCCTGCCGGTGCGCAGCGATTTTTCAGTCGGCAAGGAACTGACGCAGACTCTCAAGATAAAACGAAAGTATATAGAAGAGAAATATCACAAATTGATTGAGCGCTTGTTCGGCGAAAAGGATGCCACAAACTAGGGTATAGCCGTTTTTGGCCGCTACAGCCCGAGGTGTCGGGCTTTTTTTATTGCCAAAACGATTGCCAAATCGGATAAACGGGTGGATAATCCTGGCGTGCCCCTCGCGGCACGCATAATTCCAAGGAGGCTCCCTGTATGGAACATTTTGGTCTGCTTTCCCTGATTCCACCGATTCTGACGATCCTGCTCGCGGTCCTGACCAAGGACGTGATCGTATCGCTGTTTGTCGGCATCCTGTCCGGCGCCTTGATTGTGGCCGGCGGTAATCCCTTCACCGCCTTCCTGATGGTATCCGACCGCATCGCCGATACTTTGGCTGACGGTTGGAGCATCCGCATTGTGCTGTTCACCATCCTCTTGGGCATGATGGTCGGCTTGCTGTCCAAGAGCGGCTCGGCCTACGCCTTGGGCGACTGGGCCTCCAAGAAGATCAAGACCAAGACCGGCGCCCTGCTTTTTACCTGGGTTTTTGGCATTTTAATTTTCTTTGACGACTATTTTAACAGCCTGACCATCGGCACCTGCATGCGGCCGCTGACAGACGCCAAGAAGATCAGCCGCGCCAAGCTGGCCTACATCCTGGACTCGACCGCCGCGCCGGTCGCCATCCTGGCCCCGCTGTCCACCTGGGTTGTCTACGTCATGGGCCAGTTCAGCGGCGCCGAGTTCGACTCGCTGGGCGTTACCACCCAGGCCATGTTCATGCGCTCCCTGCCGTTCAACCTCTATGCCATCTTCGCCGTCTTCATGGTGGTCTTCATCACCCTGACGCACAAAGATTTCGGCCCGATGGCCCGCTCCGAGGCCCGCGCCGAGAACGGCGACGGCTTGTTCTACGAGAAGAAGTACGGCGCCATCGTTGCCCAGGTCGAGTCCAAGGCCCACGACGCCGGCAAGGCCAAGGCCCGCGATTTCGTCATCCCGATTCTGGCCTTCATCTTTATCGCCCTGATGTTCTTCCCGCTCCAGTTCTGGCTGGGCCAGGTCGCCTCCGGTGACGCCGCCACGCTTGGCGCCGCCATGGCCGCGACTCCCTTCGACGTAGCCTTCAATAATTGCGACTCGTCAGCCGCCCTGATGTATGCCTCGGTCATCTCCTTGGCCTTCGCGTATATCTACTTCCTGATCCGCGGCCTGATCAAGCTGAGCACCGGCGGCGAAGCCCTGTTGGACGGCTTCAAGGCCATGACCCCGGCCGTTACCATCCTGACCCTGGCCTGGGGCATTTCCGGCATCATCAAGAGTAGCCCGGCCGACGGCGGCGTGGGCATGTCTAGTTTTGTTTCGGAATTTGTGGTCAACGGCAACTTCCCGTTGGCCCTGGTACCGATCATCGTTTTCATCATCTCTTGCCTGATTTCCTTCGCGGCCGGCACCAGCTGGGGCACGATGGGCATCATGGTGCCGATCACCCTGCCGGTGGTCATCACCCTGGCCCGCGCCGCCGGCATGGACCCGAACGCTGTCCTCAATGTTACGGCCCTGTCGATCGGCGCCGTCCTGGGCGGCTCGGTCTTCGGCGACCATTGTTCCCCGATCTCCGATACCACCATCCTGTCGTCTACCGGCGCGGCCTGCCCGCACCTGGAGCACGTTGCTACCCAGATCCCCTATGCGGTCTTCGTGGCCATCTGCGCCGGTATCGGCACCATCGTGGCCAGCGTGGCCGGCTTCAACGCCATCGTCGGCCTGATAACTACCCTGGCCTTGTTCGTGGCCGGTATTTACCTGCTGCCGATCTGGTTCGGCGTCAAGAACTACAAAGCGGACTGATCTTCGCTTGACCTGAGATAACAGCCCCGGCCGCCTGGCCGGGGTTGATTTTTTGTTGCCAGGCCGCCGGTTTGCATGAGCAGCGGGGCTGTGTTAGAGTAGGGGCCGTACGGCCGGTCATTGTTTTAGGCCAGTGGCCGGTGGAGGAGTTGACATGGAATTGCTGGTTGGCCTGATCGTTCTGGGTTTTGTGGTGTACGCCTTCGGCAAGAAATATACCAAGGGCAGCAGCTCAACGCTGTTTGTGGAACCTGATCCGGTCCATGACGCTTCGCTGACGCAGTTTGTGCAGGAATTCCTGGCCGAGCTGCGCCAGCAGGCGGCCGCCGGGCAGCTGCCGGAAGCGGAACTGCACGACCGCCTGTTTTATCTCGACCAGGTCATCCGGCAGCGGCTGGAGGCAGCTAGCGTGCCGGCTTTCGCGGACGAGGGCCGGCTGATCCGGCTGGCCAATCTGCCGGACTTTTGGGCCGGCTGGACCCAGCGCTTGCTGGTGGTGGCGGCCCGACTGCCCACGGCCGCGGCGTTTGCCAACCAGTCCGATGCCGCCGACCGCGGCGGGTTTGAAGCCCCGGCCGGGCAAATCGAGGTGGCCGGACCACGCGAGGCCGCACCACCGGCGGCACCGGTCCGCCAGCCAGCAGCCACGCCTGCCGCAGCGCCGGCGGCCGCTACTATCTGTTCGCCGGCGGCCGAGTCGCTCCCGGTGCAGAGCCGCGCCACGTCCATTCCGCCCGCCGTGCCGAATCCGGGGCTGGCGGACCGCGTCGAAGGCCTGCTGACTGGCAAGGGTTACCACGCCCTGCCGGCACCGGACGGAACGGCCGCGGCGGCCACTTGGCGGCTACTGATTAAAAACGGCACCGTCTTTCTGGTGCTGCTGCCGGGCGCGGGCGACGCGTCCGAGTTATGGCGGTCAGCCGCCGGCCAGGCCGCGGTGGCTTGCCTGGTACTGTGGCCTGGTCTTGAAGCCGTGCCGGCGGCGGAAACCCTGGGACTGCCTTTGCTCCATCTGAGCGCCGATCAGGTGTCGCGCCTGGCCAGCAGCCGGCTGTACGATCCGATCTGGTCCGGGTTCTGCCTGCACTGAGAAGCGCTTCACCTGCCCAGAAAAGCGTGCTATACTGACTCGGCTCCGGCCGGGCAGATACCGCGCGGCCGGACATGGTGTCGATTTGAAATGGAATATTATACGTTTTAGGAAATGGCTTGGCTGGCGCGCAACGGTGATTGTCCTTCCCGCGACGCCCCGGGCCTCCGGAGGTACAGGTGATCAAGAAACCGATTATCACGGCGGCCGAGGCGGCTGCCCTGGTCAAGTCCGGCGATGTGGTTCAGGTGGGCGGCTTCATCAACTGCGGCTCGCCGGACTCAGTCATCGCCGCCATCGTCGCCCGGGGCGCTCAAGCGCCGCGCGAGCTGACGCTGGTCTGCAACGATTCCGGCCTGCATGACGAGGCCAAGGGCAAGTTCACGTCCATCGCGCCGCTCATCAAGGCCAAACTGGCGCGCAAGATTATCGCCTCGCACATCGGCACCAACCCGGAGACGCAGCGCCAGATGAACTCAGGCGAGACCGAGGTGCTGCTGGTGCCGCAGGGCACCCTGGCCGAGCGGGTGCGCGCCGCCGGCGCCGGCCTGGGCGGCATCCTGACCCCCACCGGCCTGGGGACCGAGGTGGAGATCGGTAAGCAGAAGCTGACCGTCGGCAGCAAGGTCTACCTGCTGGAAGAGCCGCTGCCCGGCGACGTCGCCCTGGTCAAGGCCCGCAAGGGCGACAAGGCCGGCAACCTGCAGTACGCCAAGACGGCGCGCAATTTTAACCCGCTGATGGCCACGGCCTGCAAGCTGGTCATCGCCGAAGTGGAGGAACTGGTGGAGATCGGCCAGATCGACCCCGACCAGGTGCACACGCCCAGTATCTTCGTCGATTACCTCGTGATCACAGGAGCGGCCACATGATCGAATACCAGGAAAACAAGGAAATCATCGCCCGCCGCATCGCCCGCATTTTCCAGACCGGCGAGGTGGTCAATCTGGGCATCGGCCTGCCCACGCTAGTGGGCAACTTCGTGCCGGCCGACGTCACCGTCATCCTGCAGTCCGAGAACGGCCTGATCGGCCTGGGGCCGGCGCCGCAGCCCGGCCAGGCCGACAAGGACCTGACCAACGCCGGCGCCATGCCGGTCACCATCCTGAGCGGCGGCGCCTTCTTCGACTCAGCCACCAGCTTCGGCATCATCCGCGGCGGCCACGTCGACTACACGGTGCTGGGCGTGCTGGAGACCGACCAGGAAGGCAATTTGGCCAACTACAAGATACCCGGCAAGATGGTGCCCGGCATGGGCGGCGCCATGGACCTGACTACCGGCTCGCGCGTCGTCATCGCCGCCACCACCCACCTGGAAAAGTCGGGTACAAGCAAGCTGAAGCGCCGCTGCAGTCTGCCCCTGACCGCCGCCAACGAGGTCAACATCGTCGTCACCGACGTCGGCTACTTTGAGGTGCTGGGCGGCCGCTTCCACCTGGCCGAGTACTTCCCGCCCTACACGCCGGACTGGATCCTAGCCCACACCGACGCCGACGTAGTGGTGCGCCAGGACTGCAAAGCTTGGCCGCCTGAGGAAGGCTGCAAGTAAAACGGTTTAGCCCTGTAAGCGACCGGCTGCCGCAGGAAGGCCAAGCTCAGCCTGGCCGCCTGAGGAAGGCTGCGCCTGAGCCAGCCTCGGCGCCGGCTTTATGTAAGGATTTATTCCGGACCGCTGCCTCAAGCCGGCGGCCCGGCGGACGATAAAAAAGGAGCGTACCATGAGTGAAGTATTTATCGCAGGCGCGGCCCGTACGGCCATCGGCAGTTTCAGCGGCGCTTTGGCCAACGTCGGCGCCGCCGAGCTGGGCGCCATCGCGGTCAAGGCCGCTTTGGAGCGGGCCGGGGTCAATCCGGCCGATGTCGACGAGGTGCTGCTCGGCTGCGTGCTGCAGTCCGGCCTGGGCCAGAACGTGGCCCGCCAGGTAGCCATCCGCGCCGGGTTGCCGCAGGAACGGACCGCCATGACCCTGAACATGGTCTGCGGTTCCGGCCTGCGCTCGGTGGCCGCGGCCGCCCAGGCCATCAAGGCCGGCGATTCTTCTATAGTAGTGGCCGGCGGCACCGAGAACATGAGCCTAGCCCCCTACATCCTGAAGCAGGCCCGCACCGGCTACCGCATGGGCAACGGCGAGCTGATCGACTCCATGATCTACGAAGGCCTGACCGACATTTTCAACGGCTACCATATGGGCATCACGGCCGAAAACCTGGCCCAGAAATATAACCTGACCCGCGCCGAGTTGGACGCCTTTTCGGCCGCCAGCCAGAACAAGGCCGAGGCCGCCCTCAAGTCCGGTCGCTTTAAGGACGAGATTGCGCCGGTGGTGATGCCACAGCGCAAGGGCGACCCGATCATCTTCCAGGTGGACGAGTTCCCGCGCTCAGGCGTTACGGCCGAGGCCCTCGGCAAGCTGAAGCCGGCCTTCAAGGCCGACGGTATAGTCACGGCCGGCAACTCCTCCGGCATCAACGACGGCGCGGCTGCCCTGGTGGTGGCCGGCGCCGATGCGGTCAAGGCCAAGGGGCTCAAGCCGCTGGCTCGCATCGCCTCCTACGGCTGGCACGGCTGCGATCCGGCCATCATGGGCATCGGCCCGGTCGAGGCTGTCCGCCTGGCCCTCCAGAAGGCCGGCTGGAAAATGGCCGATCTTGGCCTGATTGAGGCCAACGAAGCCTTTGCCGCCCAGAGTCTGGCCGTGGCCCGCGACCTGGAGTTTAACATGGATATCGTCAACGTCAACGGCGGCGCTATCGCCCTGGGGCACCCCATCGGCGCCTCCGGCGCGCGCATTCTGATCAGCCTGATCCACGAGATGATCAAGCGCGACGTCAAGAAGGGTTTGGCGACGTTGTGTATCGGCGGCGGTATGGGCATTGCCCTGTGCGTGGAGCGTTGATCAGTATGGCTATTAAAATACCGGCCGCCTTTTTCGCGGCCAAAGAAATGGTATTCATCGGTTACTCCAGCCGGCATCGCGAGTTCTGTACCATGGCCGCTCAGGCCTTCACCGACCACGGTACCAAGGTCTATCCGGTCAACCCGAATCAGGGCGACTATGGTGTCGAGGTCTTCTCCAGTATCGAAACGGTGCCGGCCCAGCCGGAATTGGCCTATGTGCTGACCAATCGCCGCCACAATGACGGCCTGGCCGCCCGGCTAGCCGCCAAGGGTGTCAAACGGGTGCTGTTCAACTCGCGGCAGTCGACCGACGAAGGCTTGAGTGCTGAATGCCGCAGTCTGGGTATGACGGTGGCCGTCAGTTGCCCGATGATGGCCCTGGGTAAGGGCTTGCACCGCTTCCACGGCTGGTTGGCCGGCGTGGAGCGGGCATGAGTACAAGCCGGCGCTACGGCCCGGCCTACGCGCCGCTGCTGGGGTTGAGCCTGTTGTTCAGCCTGGGGGCGGTGGCGACGGTATGGCCCTGGCCGGCTGCCTCCTGGCCCAACGTTCTGGGTTATTCGTCGCTCTGCACCTTTGCGCCGGGGGCCAGCTTCGGCTGCGCCCTCTTGGCCGGCCTGACCTGTACCCTGCGGGCCAGGCTGGTGCGGCGGCGGCCGGGGCCGGCCTTCGTGCCGATAGCCGTCCTGGGCCTGCTGGCCATCGGATTAGGCGTGTCCACCGTCGTCTGGGCCGGCGTCAAGGCGCAGTACACCCGCCCGGCCGGATCGGCCGGCAGCGTATCGCCGGGCGTGATCCCGGCCGACGCGGTCAGCGGGGCCACGGCGGGGGAGTAGGCCGGGTTGGGCTCCAGGCGCTGTGGCGCGCCTCGTCAGTCTATCTTTGCTTGATTAACAAGAATTTTTTGTATCTGCGCCGATAGTTCTGGAATTTTGTTTTTAACAACGTCGAAAACCAAAAAATGATCAACGGCAGCATAGGCATGAATCAGACGGCCGCGCATGCCCGCTAGAATATCGGTTAAAAGGTCATGCGCCGATTTCATAGTAGATTGCCGCCCGTTGCACGCGAGCGCGTCTTGGTCCTTCAAAGGCATCAATCGTTAAAACATCGAGCGGAACTTGGAATGACAACTCCAGTAGCTCGACTACATCCATAAAGGAATCAAAGGACTTGCTCCCTGCTTTGAATTCCAAGAGCAGATCCAAATCAGATGCTGCGGTTTGATCTCCGCGGGCGGTGGATCCGAAGATACCGATCCGGCGAATGCCATATGACCGTAGCTTGCCTGAAAGCTCTTGCAAGGTTGCTTCAACGTCGTGTAGCAGCAAAACAGTCTCCTCTTATGGCAAGCCGGCAATTAGATGATACAGCTCATTCTACTATAGCCCATGTCTGGAGGCCGTACAAGAACGGCTTTCAGCAAGTCTATTCAGCCGCCACCCAGCCCCTGCAGTTTGCCGCCCACGATGTCGATGGCCAGGCGGGCGGCGGTTTTGGCGGTGATGCCGGCCGGGTCGCATTCCGCCGACAGCTCGACGATGTCGGCGCCCCAGAGGTGCGGCGCCAGTTTGTCGACCAGGTACAACAGCTCGCGGCTGGAGAGGCCGGCCGGCTCGGGGTTTTCCACGCCAGGCACTTCGCCGGCGTCGATGACGTCCAGGTCCAGCGACAGGTAGAGCGGGGCGCCGTTGATGCGCTGCTGGATAGCCGACCAGACGTGGCCAAAGCCTTTTTCCAGGATGTCAAAGGGGGTGATGACCGCCAGTTGGCGGCTGGCCAGGTAGACGACTTCCTCCGCCTCGGGCACGCGGATGCCGATGAGCAGGGTGCGCGCCGGGTCGACCCAGCCTTCATCGACCAGGCGGCGCAGGACGGCGGCGTGCGAATAGCGGTTGCCGTCCACCATGTCCACCGTGTCCGGGTGGGCGTCGAAGTAGATCAGGCCGGGCGCCTGGCCGCTACTTTGGGCCAGGGCTTTGACCACGGCGTAGCTGATGGAGTGGTCGCCGCCCAGGCTGAGGAGGAAGCGCTCCCAGCCGGCCACCGGGCAGTGCCGCTCGATGCGCTCCATCAGGGGCAGGCCCGCCAGGCCGTCCAGGTTCAGGTTCCCGAGGTCGCTGATGGCGCCGCCGCCGCCGAAGGGGTAGCCTGAGCTGGTGCGCAGCGAGTTCCAGCCGTGGCTGGCCCGGCGCAGCTCGTCCGGGCCGTTTTCGGCGCCCAGCCGGCCGGTGCCGCCGCCGGCCGAGGTGGGTAGCCCCCAGACGACGATCGGGCTGCGCGGGTCCGGGGTGTCGTCGGCCCCGGCCAGTTTCAGGCTTTGAGGTTTCAGCATCGTTTTACCTTTCCGGCCGGCGGGCTTGGCGAGGCGTCCGGCGGACAGTTGTGGTGTGATCGGGTCGGGTAAATCTGGCCCGGTACGCAGGTGCGTTAGCTATAATGGTAGCACGATTAGCGCTATCGTCAAGCCGAAACCGCTGGCTGGTTTCCAGGCGTCGCCGGGCCAGGGACAGCAGCGGAAAGCCTGGCCGGCGCGGCGCTTAAGGCTGCCCGCCGGGCGGCGGCCGGTCCGTCAGGAACGGCCGAGAGGAGCCGCTTCAGGCGCCGGCCAGCTTGCAGCGGAAGGCCTGACGGCCAAATTTCGGCCGACGCGCCCAAAATCGTTTCAATAGTCAAAAAAAATGTTCAATTATTAAAAACAAGCTTGCATTATTTCAGATTACCTTGTAGAATGGTGCCATTCGCTGCCTGGCGGCGATGGTGCATGTTTTGCTGCACGATTACTAAGGAGGGCACATGAACGCCTATATTCAAGAGGTCCTGGACGGGCTGAAGGCTCGCGCTCCGTGGGAAGCTGAATTCCTGCAGGCTGCCGAAGAAGTTCTGGAATCGATCGCGCCGCTGATCGAGAAAGATCCCAAATACAAGGCCCAGCGCATTCTGGAGCGCATCGTCGAGCCGGAACGCACCGTCATTTTCCGCGTGCCGTGGATCAACGACAAGGGCGAGTTCATCGTCAACCGCGGTTACCGCGTCCAGTTCAACAGCGCCATCGGCCCCTACAAGGGCGGCCTCCGTTTCCATCCCAAGGTGACCCTCTCCACCCTTAAATTCCTCGGTTTTGAGCAGATGTTCAAGAACAGCCTGACCAGCCTGCCCATGGGCGGCGGCAAGGGCGGTTCCGACTTTGACCCCAATGGCAAGAGCGACAACGAGATCATGCGCTTCTGCCAGAGTTTCATGAGCGAGCTGTTCCGCTTCATCGGCCCCGACACCGACGTGCCGGCCGGCGATATCGGCGTCGGCGGCCGCGAGGTCGGGTTCCTGTTCGGCCAGTACAAGAAGCTGACCAACGAGTTCACCGGCGTGCTGACCGGCAAGGGCCGCAGCTTCGGCGGTTCGCTGATCCGCCCGGAGGCCACTGGTTTCGGCGCCATCTACTTCGCCGAAGAAATGTTCAAGCTGAAGGGCCAGACACTGAAGGGTAAGACCATTTCGGTGTCCGGTTTCGGCAACGTGGCCTGGGGCGCCTGTATCAAGGCCGCCGACCTCGGCGCCAAGGTGGTTACTATCTCCGGTCCGGACGGCTACGTCTTTGACCCGGACGGCATCAATACCAAGGAAAAGTTCGCCTACCTGGAAGAGATGCTGGTCATCGACCGCAACAAGGTCGAGACCTATGTCCGCAAGTTCCCGAACGCCAAGTTCTTTGCCGGCAAGCGCCCCTGGGAGCAGAAGGTCGACATTGCCATGCCCTGCGCCATCCAGAACGAGCTGTCCGGCGAGGACGCCCAGAACCTGCTGCGCAATGGCGTCCAGGCCGTGGTCGAGACCTCCAACATGGGCTGTACCCCGGAAGCCTGGAAGCTCTTCATCGAGAAGAAGATTCCGTTTGCCCCGGGTAAGGCCGCCAACGCCGGCGGCGTGGCTACCTCCGGCCTGGAGATGAGCCAGAACTCGGCCCGCCTATCCTGGACCGCCGAGGAAGTCGATGCCCGGCTGCACCAGATTATGGTCAACATCCACTCTACCTGCGTGGAGACCGCCAAGGAATTCGGCTTTGATGGCAACTACGTCATCGGCGCCAACATTGCCGGTTTCAAGAAAGTGGCCGATGCCATGATCGCCCAGGGTCTGGTCTGAGTTTACTGAATACCTGACCGGCCGCTGGCCGGCCGTAACTTTTTTTCATGAAGGCTGCTTCGGAGCGATTCCGGGGCGGCCTTTTTTTTAGGATGACAAGGCGCCCCGGCGGGTGTATCGTGGCCTATAGGGCCAGTAATCGGGCTTGACGGAGGCCGGACTTGGCTGTATAACTGGTATACTGGTATTACCAGTAATGACCACGTGACGATTCGTGGCCAGCCACTGGGCCGGCTGCAGGGGAGCGTACCATGAAGCATCAGCCGCGAGCGACCAATCTGGATTCCCTGCGGGCGCGGATTTTTAGGCGAAGCGGCTTGGCACCGGAGCTGGCGCTGCGTTCTGGTTCCATTGTGCTGGCCGGCCGGGCCGCCAGTTGGGATCAGAAGGTGGCGGCCGGCTGGGCGGCGGCCGCGCAGGGCTACCGCGGGGTGGTGAACCGCCTGAGCGTGGACGGGATTGCCGAGGAACGGTTGCCACCGTCTACCGTGCATGATCGTAGCTTGGCTGGCCGCTTTTTTGACGTGGCCATCATCGGCGGCGGCGTGGTCGGCTGCGCCTTGGCCCGCGAATTGTCCAAACATCAACTGTCGGTGGTGATTCTGGAAAAAGACTACGATGTAGCGGTGCATACCTCCAGCCGCAACGACGGCATGATCCACGATGGCTTTGCGGCCAAACCCGGCACCAAGAAGGCGCACTACAACGTCCGCGGTAACCGCCTGTGGGAACCGATCTGCCGCGATCTGGGGCTGGATTTCCACCGGCCAGGTTCGCTGATCGTTTTCCGCAGCGCCTTCAGCCGCTTGGTCTACCCGATTATGGCGGCCCGGGCGCGCGACAACCAGGTGGACGGTTGGGAATACTGGAGTCCGGCTCGGGTGCGCGCCGAGGAGCCGAATATTTGTAGCGACCAGCACGGCGGCTTCTTCCTGCCCTCGGCGGCGGTGCTGTCGCCCTACAAGGCCACGGTGGCGCTGGCCGAGAACGCCGTGCGCAACGGCGTCGAGCTGGCCCTCAACTGCTGCGTGGAAGGCTTCGGGCTGGAGGCCGGGCACATCGCTACGTTGCGCACCAACCGCGGTGAGTTCCGGGCCGGCGCGGTGGTCAACGCCGCCGGCAACTGGGCCGACGTGGTGGCCGAGCTGGCTGGTGACGGTTTCTTTAGCTTGCACCAGCGCCGCGGCTCGGAGTTGATCCTGGACAGCAACACCGCCGCCACGCAGCGCCATATCCTGGGCATGCCCAGCCTGTTGCAGGTCAAGTCCAAGACCAAGGGCGGCGGCCTGGTGACCACCGTGGAAGGCAACATCCTGGTGGGCCCGACGGCGCGAGAGAGTCCGGGGCGCGAGGATTACGCCACCAGCGCCGACGAGATCCATGAACTCGAAAAGCACCTGCGCATCAACCGCCGGCTATCGCTGTCGCAGGTCATCACCTACTTTTCCGGCGTGCGCCCCTGTAGCTACGACGAGGATTTTATCGTCGAGCGCAGTGTGGCCGTGGCCAACCTGATCCACGCCGCCGGCATCCAGTCGCCGGGGCTGGCTTCCGCGCCGGCCATCGCCGAGGATCTGGCCGCCATGGCGTTGGCGGTAGTGGCCGGTTATAAAGAAGTAATTCCCAAGGCGGGGTGGGAAGGCCGCCAGCGCGGCATCCCGGAGCTGAAGCGCCTGCCCAGGCCGGAGCGCGCCGCCCTGATCGCCGCCCACCCGGCCTACGGCCGCATCGTCTGCCGCTGCGAGGAGGTCTCCGAGGGCGAGATTCGAGACGCGCTGCGCGGCCCCCTGCCGGTGGACAGCGTCGACGCCGTCAAGCGCCGTACCCGGGCCGGCATGGGGCGCTGCCACGGCGGCTTCTGCACGCCGCGCGTCATGCAGATCATCGCCGACGAGAAGCAGGTGGCTATGACGGCCGTCACCCGCAAAGGGCCGGGCTCGGAACTGTGCCCGCTGGCTAGCAAGGCCGGCCGCGACACTCTGCCGCGCCAAGGAGGCCGGCCATGAAGCGGGAAACAATCTACGACGTGATTGTCCTGGGCGCCGGCCCGGCCGGTTTGGCGGCGGCCGTTGCGGCTACTGACAGCGGTTCGAGCGTGCTGGTGGTGGAGCGCGAGGAGCGGCCGGGCGGTATCCTCAAGCAGTGCATCCACGACGGCTTCGGGTTGGTGCGTTATAAGGAAAAATTAACCGGGCCAGAGTACGCCCGGCGCGATATCGCCGCCGCCGAGAGCCGGGGCCTGTACCTGCTGGCCGAAACCTTCGTCTCGCGGGTGGAGAAAGGCCAGGACGGCTTTGCCCTGACCTGCGTCAACCGCGACGGTCTGCATGATCTGCGCTGCCGGAGCCTGGTGCTGGCCACCGGTTGCCGCGAGCGCACCGACCGGCAGGTCTTTATCCACGGCGACCGGCCGGCCGGCGTCTACACCGCCGGGCTGGCCCAGGCCATGGTCAACCTGCACGGCCTCCTGCCGGGCCGTACCGCGGCCATCCTCGGCTCGGGCGACATCGGCCTGATCATGGCCCGGCGGCTGACGCTGGAGGGCGTAGCGGTAGCCGGCGTCTTCGAGGTCAAGGCCGAGGTGTCCGGCCTGACGCGCAATGTCCAGCAATGCGTGCGCGACTTTGGCATACCGCTGGGCTTATCGACCACCGTCAGCCGCGTCTTTGGCCGCCAACGGGTGGAGGCGGTTGAGCTTAGCCGGGTGGACGAACGCCTGCGGCCGCTGCCCGGCAGCGCCAGCCTGGTGGACTGCGACTGCCTGATACTGTCGGTCGGCTTGATTCCGGAGAACGAAATCGCCGTCAGCCTGGGCGTGCCGCTGGACCCGGCGACGCGTGGCCCGCAGGTCGACCAGAACATGCACAGCCTGATCGACGGCGTCTTCGCCTGCGGCAACGCGGTGCACGTCAACGATTTGGTGGACTACGTCTCCGAGTCGGCCGAGACGGCCGGCCGGGCGGCGGCAGCTTGGGCGCGCGGTCTAGCCGTCGGCCAGCCAACGCCACGCCGTTTGCAGCCCGTGAAGACACAGGGGCCGCTACTGTATGCGGTACCTCAATTCGTCGATACCGCCAGCCCGGTGGACACCATCTGCTATTTCCGCAGCAACCGCACCCTGGCCTCAGGCGCGCGACTGGCAGTCGGCCCGGCCGCTAAGTTCGCCGCGACTGGCCCAGCCACAACGGCCGAAAACTTTGTAGAACGAAAGTTCGAGGTGCTGCGGCCGCCGGAGATGGAGCGTTTCGTTCTGCCGGCCGCCCGCAGCGCTGGCCTGACTGGCGCGCTACAGCTGGCCTTGAAGCCGGAGGGGGAAGCATGAGCCCGGTTAAGCAATTTACCTGCATCGTCTGCCCGCGCGGCTGCCTGCTGACGGTGGAAATCACCGAACCAGCGGCCGACGCCGTAAGCGGCGCCCCCAACTACCTTGACGCGGTCAGGGTGGTTGGGGCAGCCTGTGGCCGGGGCGTGGTCTACGGCCGGCAGGAGGCCACCGCGCCGCTGCGTTCGCTGACCACCACGCTGCGCACTAGCGGCGCCGACCGGCCGCGCTTGCCGGTGCGCTCCAGCGCCGACCTGCCGCTGGAACGCTTGCTGGATGCCTGTATCGCTCTCGATACGGTGGTGGCACAAGCGCCGCTGCGCTGCGGCGACGTGGTGATGGCCGACCTCCTGGGTTTGGGCATCGACATGCTGGCTAGCGACGATCTGGCGGTTTGTCCGGCTAACGGAGCTTCCCATGGGTGATACAATAGTAGCTATCGATTGCGGCACCCAGAGCCTGCGCGCCTTGCTGTTCGGCGTCGACGGTAGCCTGCTGGGGCGGGCCAAAATCGAATACCAGCCGTACTTCTCAACCCAGCCGGGCTGGGCCGAGCAGGACCCGGAGATTTGGTGGCGGGCACTGATCGACGCGGTCGGGCAACTGCGCGCGCTTTATCCGGAGCCGTTCGGGCGCCTGGCCGGCCTGGCCATTACGGCGCAGCGCGACTCGATGGTTTGCCTGGACGCCGATCTGGCGGTGGTCCGCCCGGCCACGCTTTGGCTGGACGCGCGTAAGGCGGCGCCGCCGTACCAGCCGGACTGGTTGACGGCGCTTGGCCTCAAGCTCTTGGGCATGGATGAGGCCATCGTCCGCACCCAGGAGGCCGGCCGCTGTAGCTGGCTGCGCCAGTTTGAACCGGCCAACTGGGCGCGCACCAGCAGCTACCTGCAGGTGTCCGGCTTCCTGTCGGCCCGGCTGACCGGCGAGCTGGCCGATTCGGTGGCCAGCCAGATCGGCCACCTGCCTTTCGATTATCGCCGACAGCGCTGGGCAGCGCCGGGCCACCGCAACTCCAAGATGTTTCCGGTGGAGCCGGGCAAGTTGCCGCGCCTGGTGGAGCCCGGCCGGGCGCTGGGCCAGGTGACTACGGCCGCTGCCGCCCTGATTGGCCTGCCGGCTGGTTTGCCGGTCTTCGCGGCCGGCAGCGACAAGGGCTGCGAGACCATCGGCATGGGCGTGCTGGACGAAACGGCGGCCAGCCTGTCGTTCGGCACCACCGCCACCATCCAGACCACCAGTTCGCGCTACCTGGAACCGCTGCGCTTCATGCCGGCCTACCCGGCGCCACTTCCCGGCTGGTACAACCCGGAGGTGGAGATTTTTCGCGGTTACTGGATGATTACCTGGTTCAAGAACCAGTTCGCCTACCGGGAAGTCCTGGAGGCCGGACGGCGCGGTATCCTGCCGGAGGTGGCCCTTAACGAGCTACTCGAGACAAGCCCGCCGGGCTGTCACGGCCTGGTGATGCAGCCCTACTGGACGGCCGGGTTGAAACATCCCTCGGCCAAGGGCGCCATTATCGGCTTCGGCGACGTCCACGAGCGCGCCCACCTCTACCGTTCCATTATCGAAGGACTAGCCTACGGCCTCAAAGAGGGATTGGAGGCTATCGAGCATGTCAGCCGGCGGCGCATCGGCCAGCTGGCGGTGTCCGGCGGAGCCAGCCAGAGCGATCAGATCTGCCAGATATCGGCCGATGTCTTCAACCTGCCGCTATACCGCGGCGCCACCTGCGAGACCAGCGGCCTGGGCGCGGCGATGTGCGCCGCCGCCGGGCTGGGCTGGTACGGGTCGGTGGTCGAGGCCGCCCGGGCCATGAGCCGACGCGAGCGCTGTTTCGAGCCCCAGCCGGCTAATGCCCGCCTCTATGGCCGGCTCTACCGGCGAGTGTACCGACGCCTGTATCAGGCGCTTGAACCTCTCTATGAAGCAATCAGGAATATTACCGGCTACCCGGAAAAACCGGGTTACGGCAAACGAGGCGCGGCGCCAGGCGGCGTCTCGTCCGCCGCGGCCGACAACAGGCATCAAGCAGGAGGAACAGCCAATGGCGCATAAGGACGAATTTTACCCAGACTGGTTTGAGGCCGCGGTGCCGGCGGACAGTTTCCGCTCCATCTTCAAGTGGGGCGACCCGCGGGAATACAAGCATCCCAACCGCAAGCTCTACCGGCTAATGAGGCAGACCTTCAAGCTGGGCGACGACTGGTTCCGCCAGCCGCGCCACCTGGGGCTGGAAGCGGTGCCGGCCGATTTGCCCTGCGCTCTGGACGCGGTGCATGTCGCGGCCCTGCGTACCATCGTCGGGCCACAGAACGCCCATACCGACGCCTATAACCGGGCGCGCGTCGCCTACGGCAAGACCATGCTGGACCTGATGCGCCTGCGTTACGGCGTTACCGAAAATTTCCCGGATATGGTGCTGTGGCCGCGCAACCGGGTCGACCTGCGCGCTATCGTCGACTACTGCGAGGCGCACGCCATCCCGGTTAACATCTACGGCGGCGGCTCATCGGTCTCGCGCGGCGTCGAGGCCGTTAAGGGCGGCGTGTCGCTGGACATGCGCGTGCATCTGAAGCGCGTCCTGGCCTTCGACGAGCGGAACCAGACTATCACGGTCGAGGCCGGCATGAGCGGGCCGGAACTGGAGCGCATCCTGCGCGACGCGCCTAATGTGTTGCAGGCCAAGCGGCCGTATACCGTGGGCCACCTACCGCAAAGCTTCGAGTACTCGGTGGTCGGTGGCTGGGTGGTGACGCGCGGCGCTGGACAGAATTCAACCTACTACGGCAAGATCGAGGATATGGTCATCTGCCAGGACTACGTCTGCCCGGGCGGCCGCGACTTGGCTACCCGGGACTTTCCGGCGGCCGCCAACGGCCCGGACGTCGACCAGCTGATGATGGGCTCGGAGGGCACCTTTGGCATCCTCTATTCGGCTACCCTCAAGCTGCGCAAATACCTGCCACAGAACACGCGCCGCTTTTCGTTCATCTTCCCGGACTGGGAGCGGGCCAAGGACGCGGCGCGCGAAATCATGCAAGGCGAATTCGGCTTCCCGAGCGTCTTCCGCCTGTCCGACCCGGAGGAGACCGACGTGGCCCTCAAGCTGTACGGCGTCGACGGCACTATCCTAGACACGCTGATCAGCCTGCGCGGCATGAAAAAGGGCGAGCGTTGCCTGATGCTGGGAACGGCCGACGGCGAGGCCGGCTTCTCCCGCCACGTCAAGCGCATGGTGAAGAAGATATGCGCCCGCCACGGCGCCATGTATACCACTGGCCTGGTGCAGAAATCCTGGGAGCACGGCCGCTTCCGCGACCCCTACATGCGCGAGGACCTGCAGGATTACGGCATCATGATCGATACCCTGGAATGCACCGTAAACTGGACTAACCTGGAAGAAGTCCATACCGGCGTACGCGCCTTCTGCCATTCGCGGCCGGACACCATCTGCATGACCCACATGTCGCATTTTTACCCGCAGGGCTGTAATCTTTACTTTATTTTCATCGCCAAGATGGAGAAGCTCGACGAGTATGTCGCCTACCAGCGCGGCATCCTGGACAGCATCCAGCGCTATGGCGCCACCATGAGCCACCACCACGGCATCGGCAAGTCCTTCGCTCCCTGGCTGGAAGGCGACGTCGGCCCGGAAGTCATGAAGCTCTTCAAGACCCTAAAGCGCCACTTCGACCCCAAAGGTGTCATGAATCCGGGCGGGACTTTAGGGCTCGATTTACCAGACTCTGAAAAGCGTTTCATGAAAAAGTGAAACGCCCGGATTCATGGCGCGCACGGATGCGCGCGCGGCAGATTGGGAGAAGCTGCCGCCGGCAGCTTCTCCCGCGCCACGGAGGCGAAAACCCTGGGGGCACTTTAGGGCTCGATCTACCTGAATCAGAAAAACGCTTCATGAAAGTATTATAACAGCAGGGCGAACCGGCGCGCCGTCAGGCGCGCTACCTTAGGCCGGTTGGCCGGGCAGCCTGACAAAGAAGGTGGTTCCGCCGTCCGGGCTAGACTCGAACCTGGCCTTGCCACCCAGGTAGTTTTCCACCAGCAGCTTGACCGAGTAGGTGCCGATGCCGCGGGATTTTCCTTTGGTGGAATAGGAGCGCTGGAAAACCTGGGCTTGGACTTCATACGGCATGACTGCGGCGTTGTGCACCGAAAAGAGCACGGCATCAGCTTCGGTCCGGACGGCTAGGTTGATGGCCTCGCCCGGGCCGGAGGCCTCAAGGGCGTTCTTGGCCAGATTGAGCAGTACCCGGCGTAGCAGGATGCGATCAGAGACCAAGCCGATTTCCGGACTGCCGCTGTTTATTATAAAAGTATTACTTCGTGAAGGGTTGGCGAAAAATCGGCTGTAGGCAGCCACTTCCTCGAGCATGGCCCGGGCCTTCAGGGGCACCGGCTTTAGGCTGAGCGTGCCTTGTTCGGCGGCTAACATGTCGCGGTAGGACTGGATCTCCTCCAGCACCGCCTGGCTGACCCGGTTCAGGAGCTCGATGCTCTCCTGGTCGTCTGAGGTCGGCTTATCCTTTATCAAGGTGATCAGCATCATCAAGGCGCTGGCCGTGTTGGTCAGGTCGTGCAAAAAGATGCGTTCCAGGCGCTGCTTGTGCTTCTCGGCGCTGATATCCGCCAGGGTGACAACCAGGAAAAGCTGGTTGGCCAGTTCCAGCGGCGCGGCCGTGATGCGCAGATCTTGCGACACCAGTTTGCCCTGTATTTCCAGCGTCAACCGGCAATCGCCGGCCGTCTCCTGCCGGCTGGTCAGGGCGGCCAAGACGGTCTGGACAGCGCCGCAGAAGGTACAGGCCTGAGAAGTGCCGCAGCCCCATTGCGTGTCCTTGGCATGGATGCAGTTGAACAGTTCGCCCGGCCTCTGACCCAGGATGCCTTCCAACGATGCTTGGCCAACGTTTTCTATTAGGCGCCGGTTGGCGTAGATGATCTGGCGGTGTTCGTCCAATACCATGGTGCTATAGGGCAGCTTGTCCAACAGGGCAGCGACGTTTGTGGCGTTGGCAATGAGCTGTTGTTCCTGCCTGATGCTCTTGCCGTTGGCGCGTGTTTTTAAGTCCATGCTCAGCCTCTTGGTCTGTTACTGCCGGCAGCCTGGAAGCCGGTTCCGATCTTGGCGGATATCTTCATTATACACGAATGGGCCGCGTCAGCAAGCCTTTCATCTCGCCATATTCTCCACAGCGGCTTGTGGCCGTTTCGGAAGCGTGTTACCATGAAAAGGTGGGGCGCGCTGCGACGATGCGCCGGCGAAGGAGGCAGTATGGATCTAGGTTTGTCCGGCTTGAAGGTTTTGGTGACCGGTTCATCCAAGGGGCTGGGCTTTGCCACGGCGCGTTTGCTGGCGGCCGAGGGGGCATTGGTAGCTATCAACGGGCGCGATGGGACGCGCTTGGCTAAGGCGGCCGTTGAATTGGATGCGTTGGCTATTCCAGGCGACTTGGCGACGGCTGACGGTCCGGCGCAGGTGGTAGAGGCGGCGGCGGAGGCGCTGGGCGGCTTGGACATCCTGGTTTGCAATGCCGGTGGGCCACCGCCGGGCAGCTTTGAGTCGTTTGATGACGCCGCCTGGCAGCGGGCCATCGACCTTTGCCTACTGGCCGATGTCCGCCTCATCCGGGCCGCCTTGCCGTTCCTGCGCGCCTCGCGGGCGGCCAGTGTACTGACGGTTACCTCGTATTCGGTCAAGCAGCCGATTCCCAATTTGGTGCTGTCCAATAGCGTACGCGCCGCCACGGTGGGCCTGACCAAGAGCCTGGCCCTGGAACTGGGTCGGGATGGTATTCGCTGCAATTCAATCTTGCCCGGCTGGACCGAGACCGAACGCGTCAGCGAGTTGCTGGCCGCCCGGGCCGCGACCAAGGGCACCAGCCTGGAGGCTGAGCTGCGCGACCAGGCCAAGGAAAGCCCGCTGGGTCGCATCGCCCGCCCCGAGGAGTTCGCCCGCGCCGCCGTCTTCCTGGTGTCGCCAGCCGCTTCTTACATCACTGGCGCCATGCTGTCGGTGGACGGCGGCATGTACAAGGGGACGCTTTAGCCGGTTGAGCAGACACTTGGAGTCTGCCGGGCTGGGCTTGGCCGCCTATTCCCCGATGATCTTGACCAGCACGCGCTTGCGGCGCTGGCCGTCGAATTCGCCGTAGAAGACTTGTTCCCAGGGGCCGAAATGCAATTGTCCCACCGTGACGGCCACCACCACCTCGCGGCCAAAGAGTTGGCGTTTGAGGTGGGCGTCGGCATTGTCCTCGCCGCTATTGTGGCGGTACCCCGAAACCGGCTCGTGCGGCGCCAGTTTCTCCAGCCAGACCAGGAAGTCCCGGTGCAGACCGGACTCGTCGTCATTGATGAAGACCGAGGCCGTGATGTGCATGGCATTGCACAACAGCAGGCCTTCCCGGATATCGGACTCGCGCAGCGCCTGTTCCAGCTGGCTAGTGATGTTGATAAATTCGTAACGCTGCCTGGTCTCGAACCAGAGTTCCCGGGTGAATGATTTCATGAACGCATAGCCCGCCCGGTCAACCGACGATTTCGTCGATGGTCTTGGGGAACATGGCCTTGAGGTTGTCGATGTCCTCGGGGGTCACCATCGATTCGCGCTCGTAGGCCAGGTCCTTGTTGATCATGGACAGTTTGCGCAGTAGGCTGTAGATAATGAAGGTGAATATCTTCATGCCGGCTCGGGGATTCTTGTTGCAGTAGTCGAAGATGGCCTCGCGCGAGAAACTGACGATGCGGGCGGTGTCTTTGGTGACGGCGCTGGCGGTGCGGCGGACGTCCATGAAGATGGAGGCCTCGCCGAAAACGTCGCCTTTCTCGATGTGCGAGACGCGGATGTTATCTTTCTCCTTGCCGTGCACCATGATGTCGACCGAGCCGCCCAGGAGTAGGTAGAGGTAGCGGCTGACCGAGTCCTGGGTGACGATGGCCTCACCCGGGGCGTATTCCCACTGCTCGCAGACGTCCAGGAGGGGCTTCAGTTCATCGTTGCCGAGGTACTGGAAAATCAGGGTGTCTTTAAGCTCTTCCTTGAGGACGTTCTTCTTGATGGGTAGTTGGCGCATGACGGCGGCTCCTGGTTTTGGCAGATTGTCGATCCCCTCCTAATTTACTGTCCAGCGCCAGAAAATACAAGATTTTTCGGCTTGACGTCTTGGCAGTCTTTGCATAATACTATACAAATGTTAGGTATATGAGTGACGATGTGAGCGCGGCCGCGGTCCTGCCGTTCCTGGCCGGACAATCCTGGTTTTCCCTGATGAGCGGTTCGCCCGATCTGGCCCGGCTGGCGGAGCAGGTGCGGGCGGCCGGCTTCGGCAGCCTTGGCCTGCTGGACGAGGGGAACCTGTATGGTCTGCCCGAGTTCATCAACCAGGCGGCGCGGGTCGGTTTGCAGGCTCTGGCCGGCGCCCGGCTAGCCCTGCCGTCCGGCGGCTGCTTGTATGTCTGGGCGCGCAACCGTGAGGGTTTCAGCCGGCTGTGCGCTCTATTGGCGGCCGGTCTGGCCGGGCGGATGGCACACGACGAGCGCCTGTGGCAGGCTGGGCGGCGTCGGCAGGGCGACCAGGCAAACCAGGCCGTCGGCCCGGCCAGCCGCGCCAACGGCCTACGATGCGGTGGCCGACTTGCTGGCCGGCGGCTGGGACGGACTGTCGGTGGCCTGCGCTGACCGAGCGACGCTGGAACGCTATCTGGAGTGGCAGGCCTTGGCGGAGGCGGCCGTGGCTGGTCAGCGGGAGAGGGCCGGGCCGCCCTGGTACGCGGCTCTGGAGGCTGGTAGTTCCTTCCGTGAGTTGGCACTTTTTGCGGCGGCTAGGCGGCTGGATGGTAGCGGTCAGCCGGTCGATGCCCTGGCCGAGTGGTCGCTGCCGCCGGCCGCCGCGGTGGTCCGCCAGTATTCAGCCTGGCGGAGGCGGTGGCCAAGGCCCGGGAACTGGCCGGAAGTTGCGTGTCGGCCGCCTCGTTCCTGTCGGACCGGCCGGTCTTCCCGCTTTACCAGGGCTTGAGCGACGCCGACAGCGCCGCCCGGCTCAAGCAGGCCTGCCTGGAGCAGCTGCCGCGCCGGTATGATCCGAGTAGGCAGCCGGCGGCCCAAGCGCGCCTGGAGCGCGAGTTGCGTATCATCAACGACAAGGGCTTTGCCGCCTACTTCCTGGTGGTGCGCGACATCGTGTCGCTCTGTCCACGCACCTGCGGGCGCGGGTCGGGCGCAAGCCCGCCGGCGGCAGGCCCCGGCCGGGAGCGCGGCGCCTATGTCAGCGGTCCGCTGGACTGGGCCAGCCAATCCTATCGACGAGGCGGTGCCGCGCCGCCTGATCGAATCGGGCCGCACCATCGGCATTTTCTACATTGAGTCGCCGGCCACCCGCCAACTGCTGCAGAAAATGCGTACCGGCGACTATGGCCACCTGGTAATCGCCAGCTCGATCATCCGGCCGGCCGCCCTTGTCGCCGGAGCTCGGCGCGATGCTGCGCGAGACGCTTGGCATCATGGTGTACCAGGAGGACGTGGCCCGGGTGGCCATGGCGGTAGCGGGTTTCGACGCCGCGGCGGCCGACCGCCTGCGCAAGATCCTGGCCAAGAAGCGCGGCGCCGACAAGTTCGCGACCTGTACCGGCGGTTTGCCAACGGCTGCGCCAGGCACGGCTTGGGCAGCGAAGCCGTCGCCGCCCTGTGGGATATGATGGAGTCGTTCGCCGGCTATTCGTTCTGCAAGGCGCACTCGGCGTCGTATGCCCTGGTCTCGTACCGGCTGGCTTGGATGAAGGCCTGGTACCCTGGCTATTTCATCTGCTCGGTTATCAACAATGGCGGCGGCTTCTACGGCACGCAGACCTATGTCGACGAGGCGGCCCGGCTTGGTTATAAATTATTGCCACCGTGCGTGAACCAGGGCGGCGCCGACTACGCGGTGGCGGCGCTGCCGTCACCGGCTGCGCCGGAAAAACAGCCTGCGCCGGACAAGCCGGCGATACGCGCCGGCCTGCGCTAGCAGGGTGTTGAAAAACGCGGATGCGGCTTTTCAACACTTCAAAAGCCGGTACAATTACGCAGCATAGCGCAAGCTATGCGAGGAATTGTTAAGGTTGTTGAGAAAGCAACCGGCTTTTTCAACAACCTGCTAGGTGCAGGCCGGCTATCGGCCGCTACCCGCCAGTCCATCCTGGAGCAGCGCCAGCGGGGTGGGGCGTTTGGCGGTTTCATCGAATTTCTGGATCGGGTGCGGCCACCGCTTGACGATTGCCGGGCTTTGATCCGATCCGGCAGCCTGGACGGGCTCGGCGGTGGCGGCGGGCAGACCAGGCCGCAGCTGATCTGGCTGTATCATCAGTGGCAGCGACGGCGTAAGGCGGGCGACGGCGGTGAGTTGTTTGTCAGCTGGGAGGCGCCGCCGGGCATCGCCAATTACAGCCCGGCCATCAGGCTGCGCGACGAGTTGGATTTCCTCGGGCTAGTGCTTTCGGTCAGCCTACCGGCGCTGTTTTTAGGGCGGGCGGAGAAGCTGGCCGCTAGTTTGCGTTGGCCGGCGCCAGTGGGATCCGCCGGTTTGCCGCGCTTGGCCGGCCGTCAGGTTTGCCTGCTGGGCGTTGATACGGCTTGCAAAGAAGTCCAGACCAAGCAAGGCGACGCCATGTGCTTCAAGTCGTTCATGGACGGCGACGGCGTCTACGAGACGGTTGTTTTTCCTAAAGTCTACGGGCGAATCATGCCGATCCTTGAGAATAATATCGTCTTCCTGATTCTGGGTACCGTTCAGCTTGATTTCGGCGCCCCCTGCGTGCATATTGTGGATGTGGCAGCGCTGAACCGCCAGTCCTAGCAGGTAAATGCCAGGATCGGCTCAACCAGCTCTGACGCTGGTTGGGGCGATTGGCGCGTGGGGACGGAACAAAGGTGTTGGCTTGAAAATTGCCATTGTCGCAGCAGTCGAAAAAATCTCCTTGGCTACGGGCTTGATCCAGTCCCTGTCCGAGGCCGGGAATGCTGTCTATGGCCTCAAGTTCAACAGTTCCTGGCAGAACGAGACCAAGCAGCGCATCGATCGCTTGTTTGCGAGCGCCAGCCACGTGCTATGCGTGGTGTCGACGCTGTCCACCGTGTCCAGTTGGCTGCCCTTCGTCATCGGCTACGGTCGGGGCGAGAACCGCCGCCTGGCCCTCTACCGCTCCGACCCGGAGTGGCAGCCGCCGCCCTGGATCAGCGACTTGCCGGTTTTCGACAGCGAGTCCGAGGTTATAGCCTATTATCATCATGAGCGCCAGGAGTGGGACGTCCTGGCGCGGCGCCGGTTAGCCCGCACCGCGCTGCTCGAGATGGGTATATCTTATCACGCCGACGCGTTGGCGGAGTGCATCAAGGAAGGCGACATCAAGGCGGTGGAGCTATTCCTCGATTCCGGTTATCCGGTGGACGTGCGCGACAAGCATGGCGTGCCCTTGCTATGCCAGGCCGCCCGCTCCCGGCACCTGTCGGTGCTCAAAGACCTCCTGGAGCGCGGAGCCGACATCAACTTGCAGAGCGAAGACCGAGGCTACTCCGCCTTGATGGATGCCGCCCAAGCCGGCGACGAGGCCACCGTGCGCTTTTTACTGGAGCAAGGTGCCGAACCCGACCTGGTCAGCAAAGATGGACAAACTGCCCTGGTTCTGGCGGTTGGCCGCGCCGATCAGGCGGTCGTGGCGCTGCTCCGCGAGTTCGGCGCCAATCCGGACATCCCTGACAAGCTCGGCTTTACGGCCCGGCGCTATGCCAAACTGTTCAAACAGCCGGCTATCTGCGAATTGTTTGGTCCCGACGGTAGTGACTGAGCGGTAAAGCGGCCGCTCGGTTGGTCGCCCGGCATGCTTTGCCGCTACCAGGTCTGTCGGTTTTTTCTTGACTGATCGACCAGATGCTTCTATGCTTCTCGGGTAGACTGCGCCGCGCGACAGTTTTCCGTCCTGGTCAGTCTGTGCGAAAAGTCATCGGGAGGCGCCGGATGAACGTTACCTGGGCATTGAGCCGCAACCCTGATTCTTATGAAGCCGGGTTGGAAATTGGCGAGCGCCTCAAGACCGGCCAGCCCGAACAGGTAATACTTTTTTCCTCCATACACTACGATTTCCCCGAATTTTTCGAAGCCTTGTACTCTGTCCTGCCCAAGTCGTCGACCCGCCTGTTTGGCGGCACGGCGGACGGCGTTTATTCGCCCGAGGGCGTTTTCGACTGCGGTATCTCGGCTATCGGCATCAATTCGGGCGGGAAAATCGGCTGGCATCCCGCCATCAGTTGCGGCGTGCCGGAGGCCGGCGACCCAGCCCCGGCTGCGGCGGACATTGATCCAACCGCCCTGCCGGCCACCCGGGCCAAGCGCAGTGTCACCTTGGCTCAGGCGGCTAGTGGCGTCCCGCTCGTCGTCGGTCTCCTCCTGGCCGATTTCCAGAACGACGGCGTGGCCGTTTGCGAGGCGGCCTGGCAGGCGGCGCAATGCCCCCTAATCGGCGGCCTGACCGGCGATGACTGGAAATTTGAGCGCGGCTACGTTTTCTTGGACGGAGAGGTTTACCGCGACGCAGTGGGCTTCCTTGGTTTGTCCGGCGACTTGGCCTTCGATTGCCATACCGCCAGCGGTTGGAAGGCCATCGGCAGCTACGGCATGGTGCAGGCAGCCAGCGGTAATGTAGTCAGCCGCATCGACGACTTGACGGCTTACGCCTTTGTGGAGCGCGAGTTTGGCATTCCGCCGGCCGATGCCGAACTCGGCGTCTTGACCTTGATGGCCTTCACCGACGACAGTCGTATGCGCTATTTCCTGCGTACGCCGTCAAAAATCGATCTGGCCAGCGGCGCGATGACCTTGTTCGGTTCCATCCGGCCGGGCACCACGGTTCGGGTCTGCAACGCCACCCGCGCCGACGTCCTGGAAGGGATTGATGCCATCGCCGCAACGCTTCACCAGCCGGGTTTTGTGCCCAAGGCGGCGATAGTGGTGAGTTGCGGCGGTCGCAAATGGCTGCTGCAGAAGGAAATCAGCCAGGAAGTAAGCCGGCTGCAGGCTGTTTTTGGCCCTGAACTGCCGATTACCGGCTTCTCGTCCTTCGGCGAGATTGGCCCCTACAAGCTAGGCAACGGTCAGTGGAGTCAGCCCTGGTTCCATAATGTCTCGGTGGTGGTGTTCCTGATCGGGGAGCGGGCTTGAGCTTCGTTTGCCTGTCGCTGGAACTTGATGCGCCGCCCGGCTTTGAGTACTGTCCGCTGGTCGACGCCGCCACCTTGCGTCAATCCCTGTTGGCCTTGTGGTTGTCTGATGCCGCACCGTTCCTGGACAGTTTTGGCGCGCTTCTACCGCGGCTCAAGGGGCTGCTCATCGTGCCGGCTGAGACTTTCAGGCTTCAGCGCTTGGAACGGGAGCTGCTGCTGGTCAGTATTCCACGGGAGTGGCAATCGGAGGCGCGCCAACTAGCCGAAGGTTTCCTCGATATCCAGGCCAACCTCGTTATCGAACACCGCACCACCCAAGGTCAGGGCATCGAGCTGGAACGCCTACATATCCAGTATGAGCGACTGCAGCAATTCTATGCGGCGGTGCAGGAAAAACTGCAGAAAGATGTCTACTACCAGGACAAATGGACGCTACAGGCCTTGCAGCGGCTGATCCATTTTCGGAACGAGACCCTGGCCGAGTGCCCCAAAGCCGACTTTCCGCCGGCAGTTGGCGCCTTTCTGCTCGACGAATTCTTTGGCTACCACAGCGTTGAATTGGTGGAGTCCTATCCAGCTCCTTTGCTGGCTGGCTCGACCTTTGGAGATGACAGTGGCCTGGACGAGCTTAGCCGTCGCGCTGGCGTCGTGCCCGACCACTGCCTGGTACTGCCCTTGAGCCTGCCAGGCCTAGCGGCCGGTCTACTAGTGGCCGGACCAAACGCCGAGTACCGTTTCCGTCCCTACGAGCTTTCCTGGCTGGCCTTGTTCTGCCAGATCGTGGCTGGCGCTTATAACGAGCTGGCTATCAAGGCCGACCTTAGCCTGGCCAAGGAAAAGGCCGAGAACGCCAACCAGGTGAAGAGCCAATTCCTGGCCAACATGAGCCATGAAATACGCACGCCGCTTAACGGCATTGTCGGCATGGTGGGTCTGCTGGCCGGTTCCACCCTTGACGACGACCAGCGCCAACACCTCGTCCGGCTGGAGCAGGCCAGCCAATCGCTGTTGTTGATCGTCAACGATATCCTCGATTTTTCGCGGATTGAAGCCGGGAAGCTGACGCTGCGCATCCAGCCCTTCTGCTTGGCCGGCCTGCTGGACCGCCAGCTTGATCTTTTTAGCCAGATGGCAGTCGGCAAGGGCCTGAAATTGGACCTGGAATCGACTGAGACCACAGAGCTCTGGCTGGAGGGCGACGAATTCCGGCTGCAGCAGATTCTGGCCAACTATCTGTCCAACGCCATTAAGTATTCCGATGTCGGCCGCATCAGCCTGCGTGTCGTGACGGCGCCGACGCGGCCTGGTTTCCGGCACTGCCGCTTCGAAGTGGCCGATCAAGGCCGGGGCATAGCGCCGGAGTTGCAGCAAGCCGTCTTCGAGAAATTTTACCAAGTGGAGGATACCTACTCCAAGAGTCGGCAGGGGATCGGTCTGGGCTTGGCGATAGTCAAGAACCTGGCCGCCTTGTTAGGCGCGTCGATTGGACTCCAGAGCGAGGCGGGACGCGGCAGCACCTTCTGGCTGGAGTTGGAACTGCCCGTTTGCTCCACCCCTGCCCAGTCGGCTGCCGCTGCTGCCAGTCTGACCCTGCCGGCCAGTCCGGACACGGCTGCAATGGCCGTAGCGGCGCAGCCCTTGCGCATCCTGGTGGCTGAAGATGAGGCCATCAATCGCTTCTATCTGCACCAGAGCCTAATCAAGCTGGGACATAAGGTCAGCCTGGCCGTCAATGGCGCCGAGGTCCTCGAACTGGCTCGCACCAGGCGCTATGATTTGTATCTATTGGACATCGGTATGCCGGTACTTAACGGGCTGGACTGCATCAAGCAACTCCGAGCCATCGGAAACCAGACCATGGCCATGGCCTTAACCGGTTACGCCTCCCGGTCTGAGGAAGACCAGTTTCTGGCGGCCGGTTTCCAGGCCGTGGTCAGCAAACCGCTGTCATTGCCCCGCTTGGCCAGGTTGCTCCAGTCCGTGCCAGTGGCCAGCAACGATGCGGCGGCTGAAGCGTCGGGACGCTCGGTCAGGCCGGCCGTTCCATGAAGCGGATGGCGCGGTGCTTGAGCAAGGTGTCGATGCTGCGGGCCGGACTCAGGTTCTCGACTGGGATGAAACCGCCGGCCATGTGGGCGTGCCCGCCGCCGAAACCGCAGCCTTCCACCAGATAGCGCACCAGCTGATGGGCTGCCACTACCCGGTCCTGGCTGCGCACCGACAGCTTGATGCCGGTCGGGCGCACCGAGTAGGCCACTACCACCTCGACGCCGGCCACCGACAATACGATATCGCCGGCCGCCCCCAGGAGCGAGTCGTTCACGGCCGCCAGACGCAGGAAGCCAAGCTCGTCGTAGACCTCGACCGAGCGGAAGGCGTCGGCGTACAGGGCCAGGTCGCTGAAGGCGATCTCGTTGCCGCGCAGCTCGGTGATCAATCTGAGGTCGGACAGCGGGTAGAGGCGATAGAACATCTCGATGTCGGCCGAGCGGGCGCCGCGCGTCAGGTTGTCGGTATCCATGAAGATGCCGTAGAGTAAGGCGGTGGCCACCAGCCCGGGCGGCGCAATGGCGTTCTCGAAGAAGTACTCGGCGATGATGGTCGAGCAGCTGCCGTAGTCGGGGCGGATGTCCATGAAGCGGTAAGCCTTGTCGCCCATGAACTCGTGGTGGTCGATGGCCGCCACCTCATCGGTGGCCAGCTCGGTCAGGTTGGCGTTACCCTTCTGGCCGTCGACCAGCACCGACCAGTCCTCCTCGCCCAGGGTAGCGGCTTTGGCGGCCGGCACCATGTCCACCGCAAATAGCTCCAGCATCTTGAGCGAATTAGCCTTCTCGATGTCGCGGTCGTAGACGATGACCGCTTTGACGCCGCGCTGCGCCAGGAGATACTGCAGCCCCAGGCAGGCGGCGATGGCGTCCGGGTCGGGCACGTTGTGCGGCTGGAGGAACACTTCATCCGGCGCCTGTTTGAGCAGGTCGACCAGGTTGTCGAGTTTGCTTGCTTGCTTCATGCTTCCAAGTATAGGCCAGGGTGGCGCATTTACAAGTCAGCTAGTTCCAGTTGACCAGACGGGCCAGAAACGTCACACTGGCTGTCATGACGACCAACGACGTACTCAAGAAACTGCGCTTTGCCATCAAGTTGAACGATGCCGCCATGCTCGAACTTTTGGCGGCAGGCGGCGCGCCGGCCGAGCGGGCGCAACTCGACGCCTGGTTCCTGGCCGACGACGCGCCCGGCTATGTCGATTGCCCGCGCCGCGCGCTGGCCGCCCTGCTCGATGGCCTGATCCTGCGCGAGCGCGGCCCGCGACCGGCAACTGACGCGGCCTCCCCGGGCGGATCCGCCGGGAAAGGCGCTGGCGCGCCGGAACCTTTCCTGGACAACAACCAGATACTCAAGAAACTGCGCATCGCCCTGCAGTTGCAGGAAGGCGACATGATAGCCATCATGCGCCGGGCCGGCGTCGAGCTGTCCAAGAGCGAGCTGTCGGCCCTGTTCCGCAAGAAGGGCCAGAAGAACTATCAGGAGTGCCTGGACCAGTTCCTGCGCAACTTCCTGGCCGGGTTGGCTGGCTACCAACGCGCCGACACGGCCAATCGCAGTTGAAGTAAGGTTGACGCCCACGGCGGGAGGCTTGTCTAGCAGGTTGTTGAAAAAGCCGGTTGCTTTCTCAACAACCTTAACAATTCCTCGCATAGCTTGCGCTATGCTGCGTAATTGTACCGGCTTTTGAAGTGTTGAAAAGCCGCATTCGCGTTTTTCAACACCCTGCTAGGAAGATTGCAGACGCGGGGCCTGGTGCGTCCAAGAGCGGTTGCGGTGTTCGTGGATAAGCGAGCGGTGGGGTTTGGCTATTCCAGCGCCGTGGAAGCCGACCTCGACGCGGTGGTAGCGCCTGGGGTAGGTGGGGACAGACCCTGGCTGGAGCACGATGTGATACACCCCAATCCAAGCGCTAGCTTGTACAATTAACCGCACCTGCGTGGGTGGCGCGTCCAAGCCTGGCCAGGCTTGAAAGCGCCAGGCCCCGCGTCTGCAAGCTCCATGAACAACCTAATCGCCCTTGTATGGCCCGAAATCTTTTCTGGGGAGGCGACAGACCTTTGGCTGGCGCCCCCTGAATTCAAGCGTCCGGATTGTGGCAGAACAGGTCGCGGTAGTATTTCCAGAGCGTTTCCGGCTTGTGGCCGCCGATCAGGTAGAAGCGCAACACGTCGTCGATCCACATGGCCAGCGGCGTCATGGCCACCCACAGCAGGCTGGCCGGCAGGCAAATCTGCCCCATGAAGTTGAGCGGGAAGGTCGAGTAGTCCCAGATGCCCAGGTCCAACCAGACGTTGAGCACCAGCCCGCTGACTAGTTCGATGGCGGTGATAATGACGCCGCCCAGCAGCACTTGCAGGCGGTAGGGCAGTTTGGCGGCCAGGATTTTCTCGTTCATCAGGCCGATCAGCAGGCCGCAGACGCCGCCGACCGGGAACATCCACAGCGAGGTGTAGCCGCAGAAGGCCCAGAACGACATGACGGTCATATCGATGCGGCCGGGCGCCGGATAGCCGATGACCCGGATGATGACTTCGCAGACCATGAAAAGCATGCCCATGACGGCCAGGATGACGAGGTGATGCTTGACGGTGTTCATGGCGCCCAGTGGCTCATGGTGACGGTGGCGGGTTTTCATGTACGTCCTTTCAGGCGGCGTTGACGGCCGAACCGCTCCTACCTTAGCCGGATTTTGGCGGCTTGGCAAGCCGAAACTGTTGTGTACCTGAGGCGGGGCGGCAGCGGCCAGACTGGGGCAGGATGAGGGAATTTCCGGTTGACAAAGCCGCCAGCTGTGGCATACTGATCGGCACGATGATAAGAGTTGCCGCCCGTGGTGGCCTGGCGCATACTGCCGAGCATTTCGCCGATTCCTGGGAAGGTATTGTCATCGCTGATGGGCGGGGCGAGCCGCTGTACATTAACCAGCGCTTCGCCGAATTTCTGCTGGACGACGAAGACCGGCCGGCTAGCGGCGACGCGGTGGCCGACGCGGCGCGGCGGGTGGCCTTGGCTGTTGCTGCGCAGCCCGAGCACCAGACCGGACGCCTGTCTATTGGCGCGGCCTATGCCCCGGTTCACTTGGAGGTTCGCGTCACCAGTCTGGAAGCCGGCCATTACCGGTTGCTGCATTGCCGCGACATTACCCGCCAGTACGACTATGATCTCATCCAGTCCGCCCTCTACCGCATCGCCGCCATGACCGGGCTGGCCGAAGATATGGCGGCTTGCTACAAAGCCATCCACGATATCGTGGTGGAACTACTCAATAGTCGCAATTTCTACATCGCAACCTATAATGCCAGCATCGACCGGCTGGAATTTGTCCATTTCGTGGACGAGTTCGACCAGGCGCCGCCGCCCGGGCCGCTGGGCAATGGTTTGACGGCGCGGGTGATCCGCACTGGTGAACCCTACTTGTACTCCTGCGATCGCATGGTGCTGGCCAAGGAGGGGGTGGATTTGGTTGCGCATCCGGCTATCGACTGGATCGGCGTACCGCTCAAGATCGGCGACCGGGTGTACGGGGCCATGGCGGTGCAGTCCTACGATCCGGGAGTGCGCTACTCGGCCCACGAGAAGGATATCCTGGGCTTCATCGCCGAGCATATCGCCCTGGCCATCGAACGCAAACGGGCCGAAGAGGAGCTCAAGGCTTTGTCGCTATATGACCAGTTGACCAGCCTCTACAACCGGCGCGGTTTCCTGGCCATCGCCAGTCAGCAATCCCGGTTGGCCCTGCGCGAGCGGCAGCCCTATGCCGTCCACTTTATCGACTTGGACAATATGAAGCTGATCAACGACCACCATGGCCACGGCGCCGGCGACGCCGCGCTCCAGGCGGTGGCCGGCATCCTGCGGGCCAGTTTCCGCGACTCCGACATCATCGCCCGCCTGGGCGGTGACGAGTTCGTGATCTTCGGCCTGTTGGCGGACACGGCTGACGCTGTCGTTCTGGCTGGCCGTCTGGCTGGCGGCTTGGCCGAGTTCAACCGGACTGCCCCGTTGCCCTTCGCCCTGGCGCTTAGTAGCGGTTTGGCGGTCTTCGACCCCTCGCAGGCCGGCAAGCCTTCCCTGGAAGAGCTGATGGCCGAGGCTGATCGCGCCATGTACAAGGACAAGCTGGCCAAGCGGGCGCAATCATGAAGTGCGCTTGGCTTGGCACCGTCTTGTTGCTGGTTGTGGTGGCCGGCGTCCAAGCGACCGATTCAACGTCCGACGAGGTTTTCCTCAATCTGCCCACCCGCTGGTACCAGCGCGACGCCTATGCTGTTTTTAGTCCGGTCGACCCGAGCACCGGGCAGCCCGCCCGACTGGGCTGCTGGTCGGTGGCGTTGGCCCAGATACTTTTTTATCACCACTTGTCGCCGCATGGCGACACCAGCTATCAGAGCCTGGGGACGACAGTGGCGGCCAATTTCGACGCCGCGCCGGTGGACTTAGGCTTGGTGGCGGTAGATCTACGGGCGGCCGGCGTCAGCCCGGCGCAGTGCCAGGCAACGGCGCGTTACCTGTGGTACGCCGCCCTGGTTACCGGCAAGGACTTCGGCACTGGCACCTATATCGGCAATAGCGATGTGCGTCGCGAGCGTCTGGCGCGACATTTCGCGCTGACCACGCGGCGGCTACGCAGCGACCAGTCCTCGACCGCGGAAATCGAAGCCTTTATTCGCGCCGAGTTGCAGGCCGGGCGGCCGCTCCTGCTGTACGTGGAGGGTTCGAGCGCGGGCGAGGAGGGTAGCGGCCACGCCCTGGTGATCGATGGCTGCCGCGGCAGCGGTGCCTTGTTCGAGACGCACTGCAACCTGGGCTGGGGCGGCCGTGACGACGGCTGGTACCGCTTCTGGCAGCCCATCGTCACCAGCCTAGGCACCTTCAATCAGCCAGAGCGCTGGGTGTTGGCCGTGCGGCCGGCGACGGCGCCTTAGCCGGCTGCTTCGCCGCGCAGGATAGTCAGCACGCCGGTGGTCTTGGTGGTCAGGCTGCGCCTTTTAATGACGACCAAAACCAGTGCCAGTACCACCAGCAGCAGGCTGTCCCAGGGTTGGGCATCGGGCCAAAGCGGGTTGTTGGCCTGGAAGTGCAGCAATACAGGTAGCAGCAGGCTGCCGCCGCTTTCATTGAACATAAGGGTCATCAGCATGGCAATGGCCAGGACTCCGCCGACGTACGGACCGAAAGCCCAAGCGCTTTGGGGCGTGCCGCCGATCAAGAAGGCCGGCAGGTGCCAAAGCGCCCAGATCAGGCCGAGTAACAGCCCGGCGACCAGCGGCGGGAAGCGGCGCTGAAGCAGGGGGAGGGCCAGGCCGCGCCAGCCGAGTTCTTCGATCGGGCCCAATAGCAGGGCCAGCAGCAACGCCGGCAAGGCCTGGTACCAGGGGCTGAAGGCGAAGGCGTTGGACAGGCTGCCTTTGATGAAGGCTCCGCCGAACATGATTAGCGGCATGCCCGCCACCACGATCAGCCACCAATACCATGGCGCTCGCCACTGGCCTAGCCGGCGCAGGAAGGCGCCGAGCCCTTTGAGGCCGCTAGTTTTGAGGACCAGGAAGAGGGCGGCAAAGCCCGGCGAGTAGACGGCCAGGATGAACAGCGGGTTGCGGACGCTGATCTCGCCGAAGATGTTGACTAGGCGTTCTGGAAACAGCATAAAAAGACCAGCGATGCCCCAGGTCAGCCCAAAAGTGAGGGCCAGGAAAAGGCCGAGGCTGCGTGACGGGAAAATCTCACTGGTTAGCGGCTTGGGGTCTTGCATTTCAGGCCTCTCCTTTTGGGACACTGCGCGGTGCGGTCAAGGCTGCCGTTGCCAGTCACCACTCTCCGCTACACGTTAAATTTAAAGAACATCACATCGCCGTCTGCGCGCCTCCGGCGCGTCGCCGCAAGCGGCCTGCACCGTGGGCGAGCATCGTGCGCGCCAGGACGGCGATGGCCTACACTGCGCGGTACGGTTGCCCCCGCCGTTGCCAGTCACCACTCTCCGCTACACGTTAAATTTAAAGAACATCACATCGCCGTCCTGCACGAGGTATTCCTTGCCTTCCATGCGGATTTTGCCGGCGGCGCGCAGGGCGGATTCGGTTTCCAGCCGGTCGATGTCGGCGTAGGAATAGACGTCGGCCTTGATGAAGCCCTTCTCGAAGTCGGTGTGGATGACGCCGGCGGCCTGGGGGGCTTTATCGCCGGAGTGGATGGTCCAGGCGCGGCATTCGTCCTTGCCGGAGGTGAAGAAGGTGCGCAGGCCTAGTAGGTGGTAGGCGGCGTGGATCAAGGCCGACAGGCCGGATTCCTGGAGGCCCAGTTCGGCCAGGAAGGCCAGTTTGTCTTCGGCGCTTTCCATCTCGGCCAGCTCGGCCTCGAACTTGCCGCAAATGACTACGACATCGGCGCCTTCGCTGGCGGCGCGCGCCCGCACGGCGGCGATGTGGGCATTGTCGGAGCGGATGCCGTCCTCGTCGGTGTTGCAGACGTAGATCTGCGGCTTCATGGTCAGCAGGAACCAGGCTCGGGCTTCGGCGGCCTCGTCGTCGGACAGGCTGACCTTGCGGGCCGGCTGACCTTGCTCCAAGGCGACGCGTATCTTGGTGAGGGCGGCTAGTTCGTGCTCGGCGGCCTTCTTCTGCTCGCCGCCCATGACGCGGATGGCGCGGTTGGCCTTGTCCAGGCGCTTGTCGACTGTCTCCAGGTCGGCCAGGGCCAGTTCGGTCAGGATGACTTCGATGTCGTTGATGGGGTCGACCCGGTTGGCGACGTGCACGATGTTCGGGTCATCCCAGCAGCGCACCACGTGGGCCAAGATGGCGGTTTCGCGGATGTGCGACAGGAACTGGTTGCCGCGGCCCTCGTTTTTGCTGGCGCCTTCCACCAAGCCGGCGATGTCGACGAATTCCATGACGGCCGGCACGCGGCGTTCCGGTTGGAAAAGCTCGACTAGGCGATCCAGGCGCGGGTCGGGCAGGGCTACGATGCCGAAATTGGGGTTGATGGTGCAAAACGGGTAGTTGGCCGCTTCGGCCTTGGCGCTGGACAGCGCCGAAAATATGGTCGATTTACCGACATTTGGTAAGCCGACGATGCCGCAATTCAATGCCATGGTGTCCTCTGGAATGCTAGGTTGCTGAATATCGGGCCGCGGCTGGTCGTCGTGGGTGGTTAGGGGCGCCAAGCGGTCGCGGCCGTCGTTCTGCCGTGCAGCTTACCGGCTTTGGCGGTGGCGGTCAAGGCGCCGGTCGGCCAGCGGACGCCGCTAACGTAGCGCTTGGCGCGGCTTGTCTATTTACCAGACAGGCGGAAGCATGTATTATTGCTGACAATGCGCTGCTTTTGGCTGGTTCTAGCTTTGTTCCTCTCATGTTTCGTGGCCGTGGCCCAGGCTATTCCGATGGAGTCGCTGTCTGAGCCGGAGTCGGCGGCCGGACTGCCGGTGACCGATGCCGAGGCGACTACTGCCGACGCTGAGGCCGCATCCGATGCCGCCGGTGAGGACACCGTCGCGGCTGAGGCGCCGCTAGTTGTCGATCCAGACGATATCCTCCGCCAAAGCCTGCCCCTCGATATCGCCACCTCCGATTATTACGCTCTGCTCAATTGGGTGCGCAGCCTGGATTTGGATGAAACCGGCAGCGCCGCCGAGTTGCGCCAGCGCCTGTACCAGCATTTCGACGTGACTGCCCCGGCCGCCGCGGCCGCGGCCAGCCGTACCATTGCCATCGAGTCGGCTGACGAAACCGAATTCTTCAGTGGTTCTGACGACGGCGCGTCGTACATTCGGCTCAGCGGCAACGTGGCGCTGCTGGTTACCGACGAGGTCAGCGGCGCCACGCACAGCGTCAAGGCCGACGAGATCATCTACAACCGCGACGCCAACCAAATGATCGCCCGCGGTCATATCTTCTACGAGCGCGCCAATCAGGGCAGTACCGATATTTTCATGGGCGATGTCCTGACCATCGACCTGGATGACTGGAGCGGTATCTTCGTCGATGGCCGCAATACCAAGGGTGGCGACAGCGAGGCCCAGTTCGTCTTCGAAGCCAACGAGATAATCCGCCGCAGCGAGACGGTGATGGTTTTCCGCGACGGCGTCATTTCCAGCGCCGGTAGCGACGAGTCGAATTTCACGATTCGCGCCGACCGCATCTGGATCCTGGGCGGTAAAGAATGGGCCATATCCAATGCCACCTTGTACGTCGGCGAGCTGCCGGTGCTCTACATCCCCTTTTTCTATTATCCGGGCCAGGAAATCGTTTTTCACCCGGTGTTCGGCTTTCGTGACATCGAGGGTCGCTTCGTCCAGACCACCACCTACCTGGTTGGCGCTAAGCCGCCCAAAGAGGAGACCATCAGCCTGTTCAACCTAGTGGAGGGCGACGACGGCTACGTCAGGCGCGTCGAGGGCATCTTCCTGCAGAATACCGAGGAGCGGCAGACCGCCACCAATGCCGACGTCATTAAGGTGTTCGCCGATTTGTACGCCAACCTGGGCGGTCACGCCGGGATACTGGCCAGCCTGGCTACCCTGGGGCCGCTGGAGTCGCTGCGCGGTCAATTGTCGCTAGGCTATAGCCGCTCGGTCTTCAAATTAGCCGACGGCAGTTATTCCCCGTTCGTGATCCATAACGACTTTGACAGTAGCTGGAACATAGTTGACTACTTCGGTGTCGAGCTGCCGGTGCGCCTGCTGGCCGATCTAGCCTTTAACGCCCGGCTGGGGCCTTTCGCTTTTTCCACGGCGCTGGCTTTCCTGAGCGATCCGTGGGTCAGCCGCGATTTCATGCAGCGTTCTGAAGACATGGATTGGCTGTCCTTCCTGCGCCAGCCGGCGGTTGACAGCCCGCCAGGCAAGCGCACTACCTTTGTGCAGCGCCTCGACGCCCGGGCCACCTTCAGCTTGCCCGAGTTGTCGCCTTGGCTGACCACCTTGTCGCTCTCCAGCCTGCAAACGGCGCTGACCTGGCTCAGCAAGCCCCTGCCCAGCCCGACTGACGCCACGGAGCTTGTTTTGTTTAGAGCCAGCCCGACCAACGAATTCTTCGTGCCCGACACCTGGTCCGTTCTGAACGCTAGCCTGGCTTTGGGCGGCCGCCTGCTGGAGTATCCGCCCAGCCCCCGGCCACGGACTCCGGCCGCCCCGACGGAACAAACCGCGCCGGACACCGCGCCGGCTGCCGCGCCCACTCTGTCGCCGGACGAGCCCTTGACCGATTGGCCGGCCCTGCTGCTGCCCTGGGACAGCCTGGACGGCGCCGAAACGCCACCACCGGCTGACCTGGATACGAATCTGCTGGAGCCGGATTTCCATCCCGACGGCGCTTTGGCGGCGGCGGCGCTGATCAACCGCAAGCCTTTTACCGCCGCCTTATCCTGGCGGCTCAATCCGACCTTCAAGTGGGATACCCGCTTTATTACGGCGGCCTGGTTGGAACCGGCCGATGTCGATTGGTCGGTCCTCTACGAACTGCAAAACCTTAGCCTGACCGGCGGGACAAATCTGGCCTTGACGGTCTTCGACAATTTGCTAAGTACGACTATCGACCTCAGCGGGTCAACCGCTTACCAGGCCCGCCCGCGCTATACCGAGGATACGGCTTACGTCTCGGCGGCCTTGCTGGCGGCCTGGCGCTTGCAGGATGCCCAATACCGGCGCGATAGCTTGAGTGGCAACCTGACCATGACCAGCTCCCCGCTGCAGGATTTCTGGCTGTTGGCGCCAACCGCCTTAACCTGGAAGCTGCAGGCCGCACTGTATGATTACCGCTACCTGGAAATGGCGTCCGGGCTGCCAGTCTATGAAAGCCTGCTGCCGGAGTGGACGGAAGAACGTATCAAGGTCAACAGCCTGCAACTGGACTTGGTAGTGCGGCCTTTTGATTACCAGCAGACTTTGACCATCCAAGCCAGCCTGCCGCCGGTGCTGGAATCCTATAGCCTGTCGCTGGCTTCACGCTGGCCATACGGCAGCCTGGCCTTCCAGACCGGCCTGCGCCACCTGACGGCCGACGCCACCATCTACACCTGGAATCCAGTGGTGGCAACGCTGATTCTCGGCCAAACGCCTTGGCCGGTGCTGACCAGCACCTTTAACTGGGATATTGAGGCCGAACGGCCGACCAACCTTAACCTGGCCTTAACCTGGAATGGCCTGCGCGGCAACCTGCGCTTTGCCTATGACAAGGCTTATCAGTTGGATGCCGACGAGGGTTGGGTCGCTCAGACGGAAGCCTTCCAGGCCGCCGACCTGGCAATTTACTTCAACCATGTGTTCCGTTTGCCGCCGCTTTGGTTTGATCGCATTCAGTTTAGCTCCACGGTCACGGCCGAGGCTCGGCAAAGCTTCCTGCGTTTCTCGACTTCTTCGCTCAGCCTCAACTTATCCTTCAGTTTTAAAATATTCGAATTCCTCGAGCTGACCTTCAGTTCCGTCTCCTATAATAGCTCCATGTGGCGCTACTATTCGGATCTCTTTGTGCTGCCGGCCGAGTTTGGCAACCTGGAGCCGATCAACCCGATCGTCGATATCCTCAACGGCTTCCGCTTTTTTGATGCCGACGATAGCCTGCGCCGGGCTTCCCTGTTCAAACTTAAGTCGCTTTCGTTGGATCTGGTCCATTATATGGAAGACTGGAACCTCACGTTCAACCTGACCGCCACGCCGTACCTCAATACCGAGATCCAAAATTATGAATTCCGGACCACTTTTACCGTTAAACTGGCTTGGTTGGCCGTCCCGGAGATCAAGACCGAGGTGCAACGGACCGGCGAAGTGTATACCTGGTAGCATTTACGGTTGATTTTTTCCGGTTCTGGCTGTACGATTGATAGAATTGTCGGGTAAAACCCGACGGCCGGCGCTTTTGGGCCGGATCAAGGGGTGTCATTGTCCAGTTCATCCGGCATTGTGCTTGAGGATACCGCCCGCCTGGCGGATATCTGCGGCGTCAATGACTACAATCTCAAGATTCTCGAACGCCTGCTAGGCACCAAAGTCTTCAGCCGCGGCAATGAGTTGACTATCGAGAGCGACGATGCCTGCGTCAATCGGCTGTTCAAAGCGCTGCTGGAGCAGTTGCTGGAGGCTATGGCCGACGGCCTGCCTATGTCCCCCGACCTGATAACGGCCATCCACGCTTCCCTGACGCCGGAAGGGCAGCCCTCCGGCCGGGCCGATGAACGCTGCACTGACTTGTTCAAGTCCACCGCCATCCAGGTGCCTGGCGCTTTTGGGAAAGTCTATCCCCGGACCGCCAACCAGGCCTTGTATCTGCGCGGCCTGTCGTCGTACGGCATCAGTTTCGCGGTCGGCCCGGCCGGCACCGGCAAGACCTACCTGGCCGTGGCCTGGGCCTTGCGCGAACTGTTGACCAAGGCCCACCGCAAGCTGGTGCTCACCCGGCCGGTGGTCGAAGCCGGCGAAAGCCTCGGTTTCCTGCCCGGTGACCTGGCCCAGAAGATCAGCCCCTACCTGCGCCCCCTGTACGACGCCATGGAAGCTATCATCAGCTTTGAGACCATTCGCCGCCTGGAAGACAACCACAGCATCGAGATTGCCCCGCTGGCCTACATGCGCGGGCGCAGCCTCAACCACTGCGTCGTCATCCTGGACGAGGCCCAGAACACCACTCGCGAGCAGATGAAGATGTTTCTGACCCGGCTGGGCGAGGGCAGCGTGGCCATCATCACCGGCGACATGACCCAGATCGATCTGCCGCGCAAGGCGGACTCCGGCCTGGCCCACGCCCTGTCGGTGGTCGGCGGCATTGACGATATTTTCGTCTGCCGGCTGGACGGGCGCGATGTGGTGCGCAATCCCCTAGTCCGCAAAATAATCGAGGCTTATGAGTCCGAGCGATAATCCGTCCGGGATACCTGTTCCTCATCGGGAGGCCAATGGCCGCCCTCGCCTGGTCGCCACGCCCAGCGCGCCGTCCGGTCATGGCCTGCGCGCCTTGGTCAAGCGGCTGTGGTCGACTAAAAATAGCCATCGCCTGCTGGTGGTGGGGGCCACGCTGGTTTGCCTAGTCGTTTTCATGGTGTTTAGCGCTCTCTCCAGCTATTCGGCCGGCGAGCTGTTTGAGGTCGGCAAGGTGGCCGATCGCGACATCGTGGCCGAGAGCGACGTCGTCTACGTGGACGAGGCCGCCACCGCTATGCGGGTCGACGAGGCCAGGCGCCAAGTATCGCCGGTTTTCGTGCTGGACGACGGCATCACCGCCGCTGTTCTCAACGAGTTTTCGGCCTTCGACGATTTTTTCCAGGAAAACCGGGCGCTCTATCCGGATAACGGAGCCTTTCTGATAGCCTTGCAGGTGCCGTATGCCGCCAGCGTCGGCGCCGAGCTACTGGAGCGTCTGCTGGACTACCAATCGCCGGCCAATTTGTTCAATCAGACCCGGTTGGCCCTGGCCGACCTCCTGTCCCGGGGCATCTTCAGCATTCCGGACAGTGGGCTGGAACCGTATAACCCGCTGCAGGTCGAATTGCGTAAATGGGTCAACGGCTCCCTGGTGTACGAGCAGCTCGACCTGGAGTCCCTGGCCACGGTTTATCAGCTGGACGAGCCACTGGCCGCGGCCTTGCGCCGGCAAGGCGCCGCCGGCAGCTTGGCCACCCTGGCGGGCGACCTGGTGCAGGCCTTCATCGAGGCCAATGCCTTTTTTGACCAGGCCCTCAGTCAGCGGCGCCTGGATACGGCCGGCTCGGGCGTTGAACCGGTCATGCGCCGCCTGTCCAAGGGCGAACGCATCATCCGCAAAGGTTTCGTGGTTACCGAGCAGGATATGCTGCGACTCAACGCCTTGCAGAATACGGCGGCGCGCTTCAGCCTCGGTTATGCCCTGGGTGGCGGCTTTTTTATCCTGCTCTTGTTCCTGGCCGGCATCTTCTTTCTTTCCGGACAGATGTCCGGCATAACTCTCAATGACCGGGCTTTCCGGCTGGTCCTGGCCTTGGCCATGGCCTACTTCTTGCTGTCGGCCGTCCTGGCCGCCTTGTTGCCGCTCAATCTCCAACCTCATCTGGCGGCCCTACTGCCAGGCACCTTGTTTGCCATGCTACTGGCCTTGTTGTTCAATGACCGTTTCGCCATCTTCTTCTCGCTAGTCCTGTCGTTGAGCCTTCTGCCGGTCAGCGGCTTTAACGCCTTTCTATTCACCCAGTCGCTGATCGCCGGCTGCGCTGGCGCCTTGTTGGTCCGCCGCACCAGCAAGCGCATCGACCTGGTGCGAGCCGGCGCCCAGTTAGCGCTGATTCAGTTCGGCAGCGCCATCGCCCTGGGTAGCCTGTTTGGCAACAATCTGCAGGCCAGCCTGACCTCGGCTATCGGCCTGTCCCTGAACGCCTTCTTCTGCAGTACCTTGACCCTGGCCTTTCTGCCCTTACTCGAGCAGTTCCTGAACGCCGCCACGGCCTTCCGGCTCCAGGAGCTGTCCGACCTGAACGCCCCAGCCCTCAAGATGCTGCTGTCGGTGGCGCCCGGCACCTACAGCCATTCGGTTTCGGTGGCCCATCTGGCCGAGTCGGCCTGCCGCGAAATTGGTGCCTCGCCGCTGCTGGCCCGGGTTGGCGCCTACTACCACGACATCGGCAAGATCGAGCAGGCCGAGTACTTCATCGAGAACCAGTCGGGCTACAACAAGCACGACGAGATCAATCCGCGCCTGTCGGCTACCGTTCTGCGCAGCCATGTCAAATTCGGCGTCGAACGCGCCGACAGCCTGGGGCTGCCGCACGAAATTCGCGACATCATGGCTTCCCATCACGGTAACAGTGTTATTTCTTTCTTCTATAACAAAGCCAATCGGGAGGACGCCGAGGCCAGTCAGCAGGATTACCGCTATCCGGGGCCGCTGCCGGCGTCGCGCGAGGCCGCTGTGGTCATGCTGGCCGACTGCGCCGAGGCCGCCTCGCGCAGTTTGAAGCGCCCCACCATGCCGCGCCTGGAACAGTTCGTCCAGGACCTGATCAACGAACGCCTGGCGGATGGCCAATTGGCCAATTCAGCCCTGACCTTCCATGACTTGGAGCAGATCAAAAACACCTTCGTGCGCATCCTGGCCAGCCATTTTCACTCCCGCATCGAGTATCCTAAGGCCAAGGAAAACGGCAAATGAACCGTATTGCCCTCGATACTCGGCTACCGGAGACTCTACAAGCCCTGGCGGCCAGTCTGGCCGAGCATCTGGTGGACTATGCCGACTGGGCTCTGCAGGCTATGAGCCAGGACGGCTGGGACGTCTCGCTGCTGCTGGTCGATGACGGCTTCATCGCCGAGTTGAACCAGACCTGGCGCGGCAAGGCCGGACCGACCGACGTGTTGTCGTTCGAGCAAGCCGAGTGGTATAGTGAAATAGGCGGGGAACGCCGTTTCCTGGCTGGCGACATCGTTATCGCCCTGCCGGCAGTCTGGCGCAATGCCACCGAGTTTGGCGTCGGATTTATACAGGAATTGCACCGCGTCTTGATACACGGTCTGTTGCACCTGTCTGGTCTTGATCATGCCGGTAACGAGGCGGCTGAACCGATGCTGCAGCGCCAGGAAACCATCCTGGCGGCCTTGCCGGACTGGACGGGATGGGTAACGGACCTCGAAGCGCTGAAAGTCGCCGCTTTAGCATTACATGGAGGATGGAGTACTTGAAGACAAAGGGTTTTTTTGCCAAGTTCATGAAGAAGGACGCCTATAACCGGACAGCGGATGAATCGGTCGAGGTCAGCACCGAACGTAACGAGATGATCCGCGGCGTGGTTGAGCTGTCCGAAACCATGGTCAAGGAAGTGATGGTGCCCCGCATCGACACGGTCTTCATTCCGCTCGACGCCGAGCGCGATGAGCTGCTCGATATCGTCATGAACTGCGGCCATTCGCGCATCCCGGTCTATCAGGAAAGCATCGACAACGTGGTAGGCGTCCTGTACGTCAAGGATCTGCTGCGCGCCATCGTCAAGGCCAATGTCGTCAAGCTGGCCGAACTGATTCGCAAACCCTTTTTCGTACCTGATTCCAAGCGTATCGATTCGTTGCTGCGCGAATTCAAGCGCCGGCACGTCCATATCGCCATCGCTATTGACGAATACGGCGGCGTTTCCGGTATCGTCTGCATGGAAGACATCATCGAGGAGATCGTCGGCGATATCCAGGACGAGTTCGACAATGAGCGCGAGGACATCGTAGCCCTGGGCGGCGGCGCCTGGCTGGTGGACGCCCGGCTGAATATCGAAGACCTCAACGAGGAACTGAAGCTGGAGCTGCCCGAGGAGGAGTTCGACACCCTCGGCGGCTTCGTTTTTGATCTGTTCGGCAAGATTCCGGCCCGTTATGAAAAAGTTAATTGGCGTGATTATGATTTTATCGTCCAGGAGATGGATGGTCACCGCATCAATACCGTCAAGATACTGGAACGCAAGGCGCCGGAGGGCGCGACCTGACATGCTAGGGAGCGGCTGGATGCAGGCTCTGCGGCGGGGCGCGGCGCTCTGTCTGGCGCTGGCCCTGAGCTTGTCGGCCGCCACGCTGCCGGCCCAGGCCGGAACGCTGGCCGGCGGCACTCCGGCCGCCACGGCCCCGGCCTTGCTCGAGCAGGCCCGCGAGCAGCGTTTCCTGGCCGCCTACTACCAAGCCATCGACAGCCTGCAGGCCGCCCTGCGCCTGAACCCGGCCTATGCGCCGGCCTGGCAGGAGCTGGCCTGGTGCCATTACCTGCTGCATGAGTACGAACAAGCCTTGTCCCATATTGCCCGAGCCTACGCCAACGGTCCGCGCGGTAACGAACTAGTCAACCTGGAAGCCTTCTGCAATGTCCACCTGGGCCGGCTCGATGCCGCGCGCAGCCTCTTCCAGGAAGTCGCCGGCCGCCAGTCGGCCAACCGCGACGCCCGCTTTGGCCTGGCCCTACTCGATATCGCCGCCGGTCGGGTGGCCTCGGCGCGGCAAACGCTCCACGACAACCTGCGCCATAACCCCCGCGACGCCCGCCTGTTAATGGCTCTGGCCATCATCTTCCGGGCCGAGAACCGGCCGACCGACGCCGCCGCCAGTCTGGTCGAAGCCCTGCGCTGGGCCGGCAACGATAGCGCGGTTATTTTCGCGGCGGCCATGATGCAATTCGAGCTAGGGCAGCCTTTTGAGGCTGAACGCCTGGCCCGCCAGGTACTGGCGCGCTTGCCGGAGCATTCGGGCGCCCTCACCCTGCTGGCAACGCTCTACTTCGGCCAGGCGGCCTACGACCAAGCCCTCGAAGTGCTGGACCACGCCTTGCGGGCCGATGCCGCCAACCGGCAGGCCTGGTTTCTGTTGGGACAGGTCCAGGCCGCCGCCGGCCTGGCTCGGTCCGAGGCCGGTGACGGCGCCGGGGCTGAACGCTTGCGGGGCGAGGCCATCGCGGCCTTCCGCAGCCTGCTTGAACAATGGCCGGACGATGAGATCGCCCGTTTGGCTTTGGAAAACCTGGTCATGGACGGCACCAGCTTCGAGGCTCCCTTGCGGCGGGACTACGCCGAGTGGCGATTTACCCGGGCGGCGGCCTTCGAACGCCGCTTCCTCTTTGATATAGCTAGCGCCGAATACCGCCGTGGCCTAGCCATCGATCCGTACGCCAACCTCGGCCGGCGCCGCTATGCCGAGCTGCTGCGCATTAACCGGCTGCCGACTAACTACTTCGCCGAACTTGATTTCCTGCGTAGCATCGGCAAGGCCGACCAGGCCGTCGAGGACGCCCTGGAAATTTACGATAACGCCTTGCGGGGCAGCGTCGCCCGGGAGTGGCGCTTCGATCCCTTTGCCCGGCCGGTGGTCCGGCCCTATCGCCTGCAGGTCTACGCCAACGGCCCCGGCGGTATCCCCTGGCATATTGGCAGTGACCTGGTGCTTGGTCGCTACGTGCGCGACCTGTTCGCCAATTCCAGCCAAGTACAGGTCGACCATACCGTCCTGCGTGCCGATGCCTTGGCTGACGCCTTCCGGCCGGCGCGCGAAAGTGGCACCGCTTACTTTCTGATGCTGAACGTCCAGGAGACGGCCGATGAAATCCTGGTGCGCGCCGAATTGCGCTCCGCCCGCACCGGTGAGCTATTGTTGCCAATCGAGACGGTGCGTTCCGGCAACGACCGCGCCCAATTGGCCGCCGCCTATGTGGTAGACCAGGTTCAAGCGGCCTTGCCGCTGCAGGGCCAGCTATTGGAACAACGGGTCGACCAGGGTCTCGTCAACCTCGGCCGCGTCCACGGTCTGGCCGTCGACGATCAGTTCATCTTGGTACGAGCCAGCGGCCTGACGCTGCGCAGTGACGCTCCCGGCCGGCGCTATGCCGACGCGGATATCGTAGCCGACCTGACGGTGTTGCGCCTGGACGACGAAGTCTGCTTGGTGCAAATCACCCGCCGCGGTTTCTTCAACCGCGTCAATCCAGGCGACCAAGTGTTCCGGCCGGCCGCAGCCGCTGAGGCGCCAGTAGTGGCTGGCGCCGCCACTGCCAATCCGTCAGTGGCCGCCACCGCGCCTGTGCCAGCCGCCAGCAGTACAAGCGACCAACGCTGGCCGTTCATCTTTGAGGCCCTGCGCCGGCTGTATTGACCCAGCCTAAAGCCGACGTTTGGCTGGGTCGGATTCGCTATTCGCCTTGTAATAGGGTAAAAGATTGAGCGAGTCCAGGCTGGCGCACTGACAAAAGCGCTGTGGCGGTGTATCATCATTCCGCGTATGGTGTTATTTTAGGCGGGGCTGTCTTCCGGCTAACCGTATCGAAGCCCGCTTGCCTCTTTGGCGCCGGTAGTGGTAAAGAAAATCCACCCCTTGGCGTCCGCAAAACAACCTGTTTTTCTGGAGTCGCTTGTGTATGTTCGCTCATGGTTACGCAGGATCGCCTTGTCCATCGGCGGCTTGGTTTGCTTGGCGTCGACTGCCGGTCAGACCGCGCTGCCACCGCTTGCCGCAGCTAGTATCCGGACGCCAGCCGGCGCGTCAAGCGCCTTAGTCCAAGCCTTTCCCGATTTTCTGGCGCTTCGTTCGGAGTTGCTGTCCCAGGTCATCACCGCTAATCCGACCGTCGCCCTGCGCTTCCCGACCACCCAGCGCACGACGCCAAACGGCCCGCTGCGCATCACGGTAGAACGGGTCGGCGACGTTTTTTACGTCATGTTCCTGTACGGTCGGGACGGAGCCTTTCCGTACAGCGCGCGCGGCAACATTATCATCAAGCGAGCGGCAAATACCGGCTATATCCAGGCTATCAAATGGTTGTTGAGTGACGACGGCCGCAGTTACCTGTATTTGACGCCCAATAACGAGCGCACGCTGATCGATTACGTTGTGGACGGGGTGGTAGTCAACCGCGGCTTGACGGCCAATACCTTGATTTATTATTTCCTGCTACAGCCCTTCAGTTTCCTGCACGACAGCCTGCGCGCCCAGCTGAACTGGCGCCTGGTACTAGCCGAACGCGGCCCTGCCGCCAGCCTGACCATGATGGACGCCATCGCCGAACTGCCGGCGAACCGCGTTCAGGCCGACGCCGTCGAGCCGGAGGCGGCATTGCTCTACGCAGCCGCCAATCCCGAGGCCATGGAGGCCTATCTGCGCTTGGTTAACCAGCCTGTGGACAGCTTCCGCGAACTAACGGTTCTGCCCTTGCCGACGCGCATCGCGAGCAGTGACGAGCGCGGCCGCGGTACGGTCGTTGATAACGCCGCCTGGTCGGCCAGCGCCGGCTTCCCGGCCGGCAGCCTGCGTCAGGTAGTCGGCTTGTGGGCTGGAAGGGCCTTTCTGTTGTTGGAGGCTTCCGGCCGCTACCTAGTTATACCTTGGCAAGCCGCCAATGGTAATCGCGAACTGTTTATCTGGGATTTGACGCGGCATCAGCCGCTCCCGATCGGTAGCACTCCAGACGCCTGGCCGACCGATAGCTTCCGTTTGTTTGAAATCCCCATGCCCTGAGGCGGCTCAGCAGGGGGGTGAAAAACGCGAATACGGCTTTGCTTTTTAGCACTTCAAAAGCCTATCAGACCGAGAGTAAGCTGTTTTCCGAATCCTGGTAAGGGCTAGCCACGTATTTGTCGGCGTTCCAGTCGTTGTCCCAGCGGACGTTGTCAAACAAGTAGCGGAACAGGAATTCACGGCCGGCGTCCAGCTGAATGCTGAGCTGAAAGCCGTTATCCTTGCTGAGCTTCATGGGCATGGCATTGCGGTCCCAGTTGGTGAAGTCGCCAACGACATGGGCACAGGTGGCTCCAGCGGCCTGCTCGGGCGAGATGACGAAGGTAACTGTGCAATTAGTGCCGCTCTTGTCGTATTTTTTCCGGATCATGGCGCTTCCCTTCCATTGCGATCATGTTGCCCGGCCCCGTCTCGCGATCAGATCCTTCCCGATGGCGAGATTGGAGAAAAGGCAACTGTATGGTAGAGTGTAGTGTAAAGTTTTCCTGAATGCAAATCGGCTAATGAATTTTGTCTATGGCTTGACAGTTCCAGGGTCCTTGGGTATACCGGATGGGAAAGTTTCCGGCCAGCCTGGTCAGAAAAATAAAGAATTAACCGTCCCGGAAGGGGTTTTTTTAATACAATGAGGAGGATTCAATGAATATTCTGGCCGAAGAATTAAACCGTAGTTTGTCCGGGACTTGTGCCTTGCGCCTGCTTTCGGACATTGGCCAACGCATGTATTTTCCCAAAGGAATCCTGACTCAGAGCGCCGAGGCCACGGAGCGCGCCCATAAATTCAATGCCACGGTAGGTATGGCCTACCACCATGACCAGCCTATGATTCTGGATGCCGTCCAGGAGCAACTGCCCGGCCTGACGCCCAAGGAAGCCGTGGCTTATGGACCAACCGCCGGCGTGGCCGCCTTCCGCGAGTTGTGGCGCAAGGAACTGATCCGCAAGAATCCCAGCCTGCACGACAAGCACTGTTCGCTGCCGGTGGTCGTACCTGGCCTGACCGCCGGTATCTCCTACCTGGCGGACATGTTCGTCAGCCCCGGCGACGCGGTGGTGGTTCCGGACATGATGTGGCCTAATTATCGGCTGGTTATCGAAGAGCGGCGCGGCGGCAAGCTCAAGCAGTATCCGTTTTTCGACGCCCAGGGCGGCTACAATATCGCCGGCCTGGAAAGCACCGCCCTGGCGGCCGCGGCTACCCACCAGCGCGTGGTCATCATCCTCAACTACCCGAACAACCCTACTGGCTACACCCCCAGCCGGGTGGAGGCTGACGCCATGGTGGCGGCCGTGCTGCGCATCGCCGATGCCGGCAACGACGTCCTGATTATCGCCGATGACGCCTATTTCGGCCTGCAATACGAGGAAGCCAACCTGCGCGAATCGATCTTCGCCCGCCTGGCCGGCCTGCACCCGAGGCTCGTGGCGGCCAAGGTGGATGGCTCCACCAAGGAAGACTACGTCTGGGGCTTTCGCGGTGGCTTCGTCACCTTCTCGGGTCACGGACTCGACGAGCACCAGTACGGGGCCTTGGTCAAGAAGCTGATGGGCGTTATCCGCTCCAGCGTCTCCAGCCCGGCGGCGCCCACCCAGTACATCCTGCTCAAGGCCATGCAGAATCCGTCTTTTCACCAACAGAAGGAACAATTCGCCGGGCTGTTGGAATCCCGCTACCGCCGCGTCAAGGCCTTCCTGGCTGCCAATCCGGCGCCGAAAGGCCTAGTCGCCTTGCCCTTCAATTCCGGTTACTTCATGTGCTTTCTCTGCGATGGCTTCTCGGCCGAGGCCTTGCGCCTCAGGCTGCTCGATGACTATGGCGTCGGCGTCATTTCCTTACAGGAACGCTGGCTGCGCGTCGCCTTTTCCAGCGTTGAGCTTGAGGATATCGACGAGTTGTACCGCACCATATTCGCTGCCGTGGCCGCCTTGCCGCGCCAACGCTGAAGTCGCTTGATTCGGGGTGACCAAGTCGACCAGGGCGACCAAGTGAGCCGTAACCGCTTCCCGGCACCGCGGCGGCCAAGACCTGGCGCCGCCTGGCTGTCCGTGGGCTGGCTGTGCGCCGTGCTGCTGTGTGGCCCGGCCTGGGAAGCAGCCGCCCAGACCGCCAGCGGAGCCGGCAGTGGTTCAACCACGCCGCCAGCCGGAACTTCGGCTCCGCCGGCTGCAACCACCGCCCCGGCGCCGCTACCGATCTACCAAACTGGCCTGGCCAGCTGGTATGGCGATCCATTCCACGGTCGCCTGACTGCCTCCGGCGAAGTTTTCGACAAGCGCGCCTTTACGGCTGCCCACAAGACTTTGCCGTTCGGCACCCTGGTGGTGGTGCGTAACCTGGACAACGGACAGACCGTGACGGTGCGCATCAACGACCGCGGTCCCTTCGTGGCTGGCCGCATCATTGACCTGTCGCAGGCGGCCGGCGCGCGCCTCGGCCTGGCCACCAGTGGCGTGGCCTGCGTCAGCCTGCACATCCTGCAGGCCTCGCCCCTGCTTACCAACCCGCCGCTTAAACGCCTTCAGCTGGGTAGTTTCGGTGTGGTGGCCAACGCCCAGGCGGCAGCGCGACGGGCTGCCGCCGCCGGCATTACGACCGTCTATGAGACGGTCGGCGCGGTAACACGAGTGGTGGTCTACGTGACAGCCGCCGAACTGGCCGCCACCCTGGCCGCCTTGGAGCGAGCTGGCTTCAGTCAGCCACAGGTGTCAGACGCGCCGCCGACTCCATAAAGCTGACTTTTTGCCTGCTACCTGAATTTGCTTCACGGTCGGCAATGGCGTAAGATGAAAGCATAGCCTCGCCTGGCTGCCGCCTAATGTGGCAATTCAGGGACAAGGTTAAGCTTATGGCTGGAAAGGGACCAGGGCATGAGAAATCGACGGGTAACGCTGCTCCTGACTCTTGGGTGGATCGTTGGCCAGCTTTGGGCGCAAGCTGATGGCGACTTGCCGGTGGCGGTGGCGGTCGGTTTGACCTGGACTAGCCCGACGGGCCTGCGTCTGGTGGCCGTTCCGGCCGGCGACTTCCTGATGGGCAGCGCCTCAGCCGGATCGGAGTCCGAGCGGCCGGTTCGCCCAGTCAGCCTCGGCGCCTTCTGGATGGCGGCCACCGAAATAACCCAGACTCAATACCGGGCCGTCTTGGATCGCAATCCCAGCTATTTTTCCGCTGGCGCAGCCGCAGCCGAGCGGCCGGTGGAGCAGGTTAGTTGGTACGACGCCTTGGTTTTCTGCAATCGCCTCAGTCTGCGTGAGGGGCTGACGCCGGTCTACCGCATCAACCGCCTGCACGATCCGAATCGTTGGGGCGCGGTGCCGACCGCCGGACCAGACGCTGCCTGGGATAGTGTAACAATCAATAACGCCGCCGACGGCTATCGCCTGCCGACCGAGGCCGAGTGGGAATACGCGGCGCGGGGCGGCCCGGTCAGCCGCGACTGCCTGCTGGCCGGAGCTGATCAACCGGAGGCTGTAGCCTGGTTTGACCGCAATGCCTATGCGCTAGGCGCCGACCAGCCGGACTGGGGTACGCATCCGGTGGCTGGGAAAGCCGCTAACGAGCTTGGCCTCTACGACTTGAGCGGCAACGTCATGGAATGGTGCCATGACTGGTCCGGCCCCTACGGCGACCAACCGCAGGCCAACCCGACCGGTCCGGCCAACGGCGAGGGCCGCATTATCCGCGGCGGCAGTTGGGATCGGCCGGATGCCTACCTGCGCAGCACCGCCCGCGTTCGTTTTCTGCCCTGGCGGCGCTACCTGACCATTGGTTTCCGGGTAGTGCGCCGCAGTCCGTGACTGGGGCTAAGCGCCGCCAGCCCGGGCAAATGGACTGGTGGCGATCAGAACACTAGTTGAGTAGGTGGACCTTGTAACCAACGCCAAAGCGCAGGTAGTCGGCGCGTTCACCAGCCTGCAGGACATCAGCGTCGATGATATAATCGGCCTCGGCGTAGAAGTTGCCGAGGGCCAGGCGGGCGCCAGCCAGATAATTCAGGCCAAAGCGGAAGTCACCAGTGATATCCATGGTCAACAGTACTCCGGCCAGGACATCGACCGAGAGGAAGCTTAAATCAAGCGAGGCCTTGGCGGTAATGGGAAAATCGCCATAAAAGGCGCTGCCGGCTCCAAGGTCCCAGGACATGTAGAGCATGCCGATTTCGGCCCCGACTTCCAGAATGGAGAGCGGCCGGTACATCAAGTCAATCCAGGCGCCGCCGCGCAGGCCGAGAATCACGTCGGCGATTTCCGCGCCAGTATCGTAGCGCTGGCTCCAGGTAAGGGCCAGGCCGGCATCGGATGTGACAACGGAACCTTCGGCAAAAACGGCCGGGGTAACCAGGAGGGCCGCCAGCAGGCAGACAAGCAAAAAGCGTTTCATGAGAACTCCTTCATTGAATTATATAGCAATATGAATATTACTACGCGATGATTATAGCATGACGGAAGTTGAAAATCCAGCCTATTTTAGGGTCAGACCCCAGCCGATGTGCGGCGCCCGGCGCGATCTTGACCGGGCCGGGCAGCCTCTTGTCGAACAGCACGGCGGCTTTCATCATCGTCAACAAGTTCTGCGACGGCTTGCCCTTGTACCGCCAAGAAGCCCTGTTCGCGCGCATGGGCCTTGATTTGGCGCGCGGCACCATGGCCCGCCACGTCATTCGCGTGGCCAAAGCCTTACAACCGCTCATGGACTGCCTGCAGC
>Ga0209518_1000439_pt1 | contig 54690 bp, 74 predicted proteins | sample RifGroB1_FD_183993 | JGI IMG/M metagenome (GOLD analysis project Ga0209518, IMG submission 183993) | Groundwater microbial communities from Rifle, Colorado, USA - Groundwater B1 (SPAdes) (version 2) | ecosystem: Environmental > Aquatic > Deep subsurface > Groundwater | place: Rifle, Colorado...
AAAATACAGGCGGTGATAATGTCGGAAGTAATAGCCAAAATCCCAACGTATTAGCCAACCCTAATTTTGTTAATACAGCTGTACCTCCAAATTTTTCAAGTTTTCAGCTGGGAGCCGGTAGTCCTGCGATAAATGCAGGTATGGATGTAACCTTGATGTACCAGGAATTCGGGGTTAATCCACCTGCCTATAGCGGTACACCCGATCTGGGTTGGAAGGAATCAGGTTCTGCACCTCCTCCAACACCTCCCCCAGGAGGAAAAGTGGGGGATATAAACGAGGACGGGAGAGTAGACATTGTAGATATAGGAATAGCAATTGATAATTATGCATTATCACCAATTCCTAATCCCAAAGCTGACATAAATAATGACGGGAAGGTAGACATTGTGGACATAGGACTTCTTATAGATAACTACGGAACATAACCTTAATTATCACTTGCAGTAATTATTTTTTTTGTCACCCTTTTTACTTTAGGAGCTTTAGGTTTTATAGCCGATTTTGTCTTTTCAATCATAACAGGAACTGCAACATCTTCAGCGACCGGTAAAGGTATATCACTTTCAATTTTTGGTGTTAATAAACTAATGATTTTATCCAATTTAGCGCTGATTGCTTCAAGTTGAGCGTTGTTAGATCCCACCTGTGAGGTATTAGGTCTTTCGAAGCGTGGTCTTTCTGTTCTTTCAAACCTGTCACTTCTTTCCAGTCTTTCGGAATCTGCACTTCTTCCGCCTACTTTTTCAAAACAGTCACTGCAATAAACTGGTTTACCAGTTGTCGGTTTAAAAGGAACTTCACAATCTTTACCACAGTTGCTACAGACTGCTTTAAACATAGTTCTTGGTCCACTGTCACTTCTATTAAAATCGCGCCTTGCAAAAGATCTACCGCCTCCTCGGTTGTCGTTATTGTCTCTTCTAAAATTTCCCATAGTTTGTATCGTATCACCTTTGTGATCTATTTGTAATGATCAAAATATTCAATGATATTTATAGACAATTATAATTCCTAAAATAGAACCTACACTACTAAAAAACAGTGAAGATATTGATAAAAAATCAGCTCCCCAAAGAGTGGGAACATAACCGCCTACAATCGATCCTATAAAAATTGACAGATAGTACATAACTTTTTTAGACATGATAGATTATATTTTATTTTTAATATCTTTTTGTTGCAGTGCTTTTTCTATTAAGTTTACTTTGGTGGTTCGTATTAATTTTCAAATATGCCACTACAAACCAGATAACCAATATTGTAAACAACATCATCGGACTTTCCAGACCATTTCTAACAGTATTCGAGAATATCGACAAAATAAAAGCAACTACTATTCCGTACGGAAACATAAATAAAGGGACATAAAAAATTTGCCTAAAGTTTTTTTTCCTTAAACCTGAATTAAAAAAATAAAAAGCCAAAAAATTAGGATGTAACATTGAAACAAACAATCCCTTGGATAATATTTTTTTCTCTTTTTCAACACCTTTTTTGTTTTGGTTTATTCTTGAAGAAAAATATCTACCTAAGAAGTAATCAACAAATGCAGCCACAGTTAAAGTTATTGACACAATTAAGCTGATGATAACGAGAGAAACTAAAGATCTATCCGAGAAAAAAACTGTTAAAGCTATTATAAAAGCACCCGGGAAATAAAGACAAATATAAGCAGTTCCCTCCAAAAAAGTTGCCAAGATAAGACCAGCATATCCATATTGCTGATATAATTTCTCCAATATTTCAATAAATTCATTGGGGGGAGGTATTAAATTTGTATTCCATAAAAAAACCAATAGTAAATAGAATATCAATGCAGAGAGGGGAAGTAGCGGAATTTTCCTCATTTTAATCTTGGTAGCTGAATCCATTATTTATTGACTGTTATATTTTGCTTTTAATACCTTTTTGTTGCAGAGCCTCTTCTATTAAGAACAGCTGGTTACTTCGCAAAAGTGGCATATTCTCAACTAAAAAAAAGCCACATTCTGATACTTCATGGCTTGGGGTAAATTCACCACCAATAAATATTCCGATATAACACATATCTAATCTGGCCCCATCACGATCGGTGCGGGTTTTAAGCTGATCATCAACACTTACAACAAGACCTGATTCTTCTTCGATTTCCCTTTCCAGAGCTTCAGTAGGGTGCTCTCCGGCTTTTAAATAACCACCAGGTAAACTCCATGAATGCTGCCTGTATGTGTGTTTAAAAAGCAGTATTTCACCTTTTTTATTAAAGATTATTCCGGTAGCACCAACTAAAAATTGATTTTGGAAAAAGCGCATCAAGAATAACTGCATTCCTTTTGGCAGACTTAATAATTTCCAGATTTTAGCGAGTATTGATTTCACAATGCGTTTTTATCTTGGGGTTCATCACTATCCGAATTATTTTTAAGTTTCTCATTTTCCAGTTCCAACTGGTGAATACGTTTGGTCAGGTTGTTTATTTCATCCTTCGTCTGTTTGATTGTTTTATCTTTTCCGTGCATGACAAGTGCTGTAAAGACTGAATTTACAAGATAAATTAAATATGCCATACACAGACCGGTTAAAAGAGATCCGATAATAATATAAAAAAGAGGAATATCAGCAATAAGATATGGTCCCAGGCGTAACGACACCAACATTAAGTTGTTTTGTGCAAGATATGCCATGATCCCACCAACTATCAATAATAAAATAAGCAAGACCATTAATGTAAGTATACACGTTAGTTAAAAATTTATCACAATCACACCTAAGAGATTTGACCGTTATTGTACAATGGGATGTGTCCGAATATAATCCTAGTAGTTTGCAATATGTACCTATAGATCAGCAAATTATTGATGTCTTAAAAAAAACCGATAATACACAATTAGGTGAATCGGGTGTTTCGGCTACAATTCTATCTATGATTCGCCAAGGAATTGTACCTCAGTTGAGAGAAGACGTTCTTGACGATCTTTCTCTCGCTCTCGGTTTAGACCTATAAATCCAACAAGACTACTTTAAACATGTATTATGCTACTTGACAACTATTACAACTAGTTGTAATAGTTGTAATATGACAACTAGTGGTAAACAAAGATCAACATTTTTTCTAAATTCCAGTTTATTAAAACAAGCTAGGGCTCAGGCTGTTGTTGAAGAGATAACATTAACTTCTTTAATCGAAAAGGCACTTAATAAGTATTTACCTAATCAAACGGTAATTAAAAAAGTTGAAATTTTATGACAATAATTACAAAAGAGACAATTACTGCAGAAAATGGAAACGTAAAAGCTGTTTCTGACTCTTCTTCTAATAAGCAGGCAACCGGCTCCCAAACCTTTGAGTACCTAGTGTACTACTTTTTTGGAGCTTTAGATATAATCCTTGCTTTCCGCCTTGTTCTCAAATTGGCTGGAGCAAGTGCAGGCAGTTTTTTTGTCAAATCAGTTTATGCAATCAGCAGATTTTTTATTATCCCATTTGAAGGGATATTTAAAAGGGGATATACCCAGGGCACAGAAACCACTTCTGTTCTTGAGCCGTCAACCTTGGTTGCGATTATTGTCTATGCAGTACTGGCAGTTGGAATAGTTAAATTAATTAGAATATCATCGGGAGAGGAACAGCAAGTTGATTAACAAACTGGAGGTGAATTATTTATGGGTATAATACTTTGGATTATTTTTGGAGCAATCGCAGGTTGGGTGGCTTCGTTGGTTATGAAGACTGACTCTAGTCAGGGAACCTTAACAGATATTATTTTGGGAATTGTCGGAGCTGTTGTAGGAGGGTTTTTAATGGGCTTAGTCGGTCAATCCGGTGTAAACGGATTTAATTTATATAGTTTTATGGTTGCAGTTATCGGAGCCGTTGTAGTTATTTATATTGGTCGTATGATCAAAAGATAAATAGATCAATCATGAAAACTTTACAACAACAAAAGGACGAAATTGACAAAGAAGCATTAAGAGCCAAAGCCAAGCTGACAAAACTGCATTTGACGAAAGGCAAGCTGCTGCAGAGCTTGAAATTAAAAATATTAATTTTGAGGTAGCAGCTAAAATCAAACAGATTCGCTACGACGCACAGAGGTGAGAGAACGGAGTAGGGGGGGGTGATTAAGTATGAATTTATCAACAACAAATTTGAGTCCTTTAGCATCTTTATTATTTGGAATATTAATTCTTGTTTTCCCGAAATTTCTTAATTATTTAATAGCATTCTATCTAATTATTATTGGAGTTATTGGCTTGGGTCTATTAAATTAAAATAAAAAAAACCTAAAAACTGTCTGGTTTTTCTTACTTATTATCAAACCATAATGGTATAGTTACTTCGTGAACGGGATCGTTTTGTACGGTGCAGTATTTCCGGTTTGATAAAAATTGACCGCTAGTGTGTTTATTTTTTGTCAAACATTCGAAATGGAGAAATTGTATTTTGAAATAATTACTCAGGGAAAATTTTATTTTGGTAAATGAAATCTGCAATTGTTTTACTGATAAAATCCACTCCCTTTTGGGAAGGGTGAATAAAATCTCCCGAAATTAATTCTTTTTTAACTTTTCCGTCTGAGTTTTTAGACAACGAATATACATCAATTACGGGAATATCTAGACTTTTAGCAAATCTTATATGGTTTTCAATATAAGCTGTTCTTTCTTTTATCCAAGATTGTCTTACTTCAGCTGTTAAATCATAAGTACCTCTAGCAAAATTTTTGCTATCAAAAGCAGGTGGGGTTAAAAACGCCAATGCAGTATTAGGTTTTTTGTTTAATATCAAATTTACACTTTTTTCAAGAATCTCATTTTGTTTTTTAAGTCCCTCACTAAGCATTAGGTGAGAAAGAGGATTATATGCAAAAGATTCTATGATGATTAATTCAAAACCTTGCTCAAGTATAGCCGGATGATCGGTTACTCTATCTGAAGTTGTTTGGGTAAGTCTGTCTGTCAAAGTTTCAATATTCGTTGCCGGGTAGCCATAGTTGTATGTCACAAATTCGGAGTCTGGATATAATTGGATTAATTCCTTTCTTAAAGTGTTTGCGTTGATTCCCAAAGAAGCAACTATTGAATCTCCCACAATTATTATTCTGTATGATCCGTTCTTTGGGATAACCGGATTATTATAAGGAAATTGATACGGAGTTGGAGTAGGTTGCCCTGTATTTTGTAAGATTTTTAGTCTAAATTTTTCTGAAGAATTTATTTTTTTGGCTATACTTACAGCAGTTACTAAAAAGATTGTTGAAATTGTTAAAATTAAAAAGATTAAGGTAAACCCTTTAGAATTATGCATATTTGATAATATACTAATTCTACTTAATTGTTTAAATTGCCTATTTCATTTAATGATACCTATTCGTAAAATGATCCTTTGTGCTAGGTTACCATAACAAATAATATGAAAAAATGTGACTGTCAATTATGTAAATTTGAAAACCCTAAAATTTCTACTGCAGCCATTATTATTAAAGACCAAAAACTTCTGGTGGCTGTCAGAGGAGAAGAACCGTTCAAAGGTCAATATGATTTTTTCGGAGGATATGTAGGGAAAGGTGAAACACCGGAAGAATCACACAAGAGAGAAATAAAAGAAGAATTGGGTGTTGATTGTGAAACTAATCTATTGACTGCCATTCCAGGAACTTCCACATATGGCGATTATGAATTTCAGGTTGTTAATTTTGTATATTTGACTGAATTAAAAGGTGAAATAAAATTAATAGAAAATGAAATTGAAAAATTTGAATGGGTTCCTATTAAAGATCTTTCGAAAATTGCCTTTGAAACCAACCAAAAGGCTCTGGAGTTTGTTAAAGAGAAATTGATTTTTGACCTATCTAAAATAAATGAATTGGTCAAGCAACTTGATGCATCCGCAAAAGTAAACGAATATAGCCTGTATCGAGCTTTATTGGACGGTTATGTTGCCAAAATTGAAGTGGACGGAAAACTACAAGGCATGGGTTGGATCTTTCCAAGACAGACAATGCTCAGACGACAAGCGGTGGTTGAAGATATGATTGTAGACGAATCCCAAAGGGGAAAAGGATTGGGAGAAAAGATCTTAAGAAACTTGTTGGATTGGGCCAAAAAAGAGGGAGTAGAAACAGTAGAACTGACCACCAATCCAAAAAGGGTAGCTGCAAATTCTCTTTACCAAAAAGTAGGTTTTAAAATTCATCCCACCAATCATTACCTTCTGGATCTTATAGAATACGGATTGTAATAGATGATCTGTAGGACTACCATGAAGCAATGCCTAGTAAAAGTAAGCTTGCAAAACAACTAGGAAAAACTTTAACATTTAGAATTATGGTTATAGTTGTCAATTCCATGGTTGTTTGGATCTATACCAAAGAAATCATGGCGACTATGTCCGTAATGACAATTACTACCATTACCAGTACTGTTTTATATTTTATTCACGAGCGGTTTTGGGATAGGGTTCATTGGGGTGAAGAAAAAGCCCCATTGACTAACGGTTAAAAATAATTAAGTATTAGTGTAATGGTGTTTGTGTTTAAGGGGGTGAGTAATTTATGAAGTATCTTCATTACGCTGCATATACTCTTTTGTGGGTTGGAGGTCTTAACTGGGGTCTGGTGGGACTTTTTGATTTCAATTTAGTTGAAAGTCTAGGGTTGTCATCAGGACTGGTTAATTTGGTTTATGTCTTAGTAGGTGCATCAGCGGTTTATTCTGCTGCTACTCACATGGGGGATTGTAAGGTTTGTTCAGGAAAGAAATAATAATTAACAAGTATAAATCGAAGACTGATTGCATCTGGGACAGGTTATGGTTCCACCGGCTATGGTTGCGGTAACTTTTTGTTGACAAAATGGACATGTACACTCTAAAAACCTAACTCCCTCGGGCGTGTTGAAACTTACAGAATTAGACTCAATCAGACTTGAATAAGTTCCACCACCACCAACACAGGTCAGTGCGTTTTCTCCCATTACACCAAGTTTGGCCATCTCCTGAGCAATATAGTATGACGGAGCGCGATTTACTAATAATTGACCAAGATATAGTCTGGTTTCTGGAGTCATTGGCACATAATTTTTATTTTTAGGTACATATACGGAAATAGCTTCCAAGATATCAACAACAGAAACAGTTTCTCCAATATCTATCAGTGTGCATCTAAGTTCTTCAGGAGATTTCATGCCTGTTGTTTTTGATGGAAAGAGTTTTTGGGCAATTAATAGAACTTCTTCGCGAGAACACTTAAAGATTATGAGAGTATTATGTAGAATTCTTTGACCTGCAGGAGATTTCTGTATTTCATGAATGACAAGTTTATTGTCCGGATATTCTTTCTCATTATTAAGTTCGGTACTTATCCAAGCTGAAACCGTGCTCTGAGGTTTAGAACTCCACGCATCTAATTGAGAAATTATTGAAAATTCAACAAGTCCTAAATACGGGTTCCTGTGTGACTCGGGAGTTATGATATCGTGTATATATTTTCCCGTTGCGGGATCTACAATTCCCCATTTGTCTACCCAGAAAAAATATTTATCCGGTTGTCTGTTGGATTCTTTGTGAATGGAATCGATATGCAATACGGCTGTTTGGATATTGGGAGCCTCTACATATCTATACGCTGCTACTGTTCTGACATTTCTTTCAAGTGACATATTCCTGCTCGGGTTTCTATGGGAATTGTTAGTTTTCCGACTATACGGTTGCGGCACAGCTGGGGAATTTCACCCCATTCCTTAAACACAATCCTTAAACGTAATTACAATTTATGTTAAACTTTTTGTAAAGTGGGTATTAATGTATCAATTCATGATCGGGCTTCTTTAGTACGTTCTGTCGTTGTGGCTGCCAATGACGGGATAACAACCACTTTTGCAGTTGTTGCGGGATCATTGGGTGCCTCTCTTTCGCCAAAAGTTGTTTTGATATTGGGTTTTGCCAACCTTTTTGCAGACGGTCTTTCTATGGCTACAGGAGCCTACTTGGGAGTCAAAAGTGAGATAGAGTTTGAAGAAAAGTCAGGACAAAACATAATTCTGGGTCATAAACCATTAAAAAATGCAGTTGATACTTTTATCTCCTTTGTTGTTGCCGGTTTTATTCCTTTAATTGCTTATCTTTTTAAGTTTAATAATGCCTTTGCTATATCAGCTGTATCAGTTTGTTTGGCACTAATGGTAGTTGGAGCCTTAAGGGGGAGATACACCAACAAAAGTATTATTAGGACCTCATTTGAAAATCTTTTAATTGGTGGAGCAGCTGCAATGGTTGCATACTTTGTCGGAAGTTTAGTTGATAGGTATTTAATATAAAGAAAGCGGGTGATGATATGGCGAAAAAAGATATAAAAAATTCATTTGGGATATCAAAAATGTTAATGATGGGATCGGGATTAGCGGTAGCACTCTCCGCTCTTGGTTATGTCGGTTATGACATTTGGCTGGCATCAACACAGTGGTTATTGGTGGCTGCAGTATTAGCATTATTTGGTGTATATTCTAAATTAAACTGAGGCTAGCGGAAATAAAGCGGAAATTATGCGGAAATTGAAGATTAGTTAATATCTACTTTAAGTTGTAGTTATTAAAGAAAACTTGACAACTATAAGACAAGGGTGTATTTTTTATTTCAATGAGATTCAATAGGCGCGATGTTTGGGTAGGCCTAGCCATAGTTTTAGTTGTAATTATTGTAGGACTTCTTATCAGACGCTCAAGGAACAGGGTAACCACTACAACACCGACACCCATTTCAAATACTTCACTAACGCAGGAAATACAAGATAAATTTAAATATCAAATTCCGAAAGATGTAAATTCCATAGAACTAAAGGATGCCACAGGTGGTGATAGTAGGGGTATAGCCACCGAAAAAGAAATATTAGTAGATGCACCCACTCCTGAAACAGGTTATTTTTACCAAGGATGGTTGGAGAATAACGGCAATTTAGTTTCGTTGGGTAAATTGCAAATAGCCAAAGGGGGATGGCTGATTAATTTTGATGGAACAAAATACCCTGATCATAAAAAGGTAATAGTCAGTCAGGAAAAAGTTTTAGACAATACTCTGGAGAAAAAAATTCTGGAAGGATCTTTCTAAAGTAGACAACTTAAGTTACTATTAAGATAATCAATTAATCGTCTGATGAAAAAATTTATATTAATTTTTGTTCTTGCAGTCTTACTCATTAGTTTTGCAGCAGCTTTTTATCTGTTTGCAGGTAAGTTGAAAACAGGACAACCTTCTCCTGTACAACCACTGGCAACAGAATTTGGGGAAAACACTGTTCCTGAGGCTAATACCGACAGAGGAATATCTGTTTATGAAGATTATAGTGCTGAAATATATGAAAAAGCACTGACAGAAGACAGAGTAGTTGTTTTATATTTCACAGCCAACTGGTGTGAGATATGTAGAACTCAGGAAGAAATAAATACAAAAGTATTCTCCGGACTTACCACAGATGGAGTAGTTGCTTTAAGAATCCATATTTTGGATTCAGAAGCGACTATTGATACAGAAAACTTGGCAAAGAAATTCAGCATTGCAAAAGAAAACACTTCGGTTATCCTTAATTCTGATACGGGAGCAATCGTTTATAAATTTACGGGTCTTTTAGAGGATGGAGCATTAATAGAAAAAATAATTGAAGCCAGACAGAAAGATGAATAATAAAAAAGTATGCAAATAAAAATTTATTCAACAACAACTTGTCCTTATTGCAAGATGCTGAAGGACTACTTAATAGAAAAAAAAGTGACTTTTGTTGAAAAAGTGGTTGATACTGATGATGCAGCCAGAGAGGAAATGTCAAAAGAGTCAGGTGGATTTTTGGGAGTACCGTTCACTGTAGTTATAAAGGATGATGGCACCAAAATTGACATTGTCGGATTTGATAAAGGCAAATTTGAACAACTTTTTGCATGATATTTCTCAATTTTAAAACCTATGAAGCAGGAACCGGAGAATCAGCCAAGTCACTAATTGCTATCTGCGAAATAGTTTCTTCAGCTACGGGTGTGAAAATAATTCCGGTAGTCCAGGCTACCGATTTAAAAGAGATTACCAGTACTTCAACACTGGAGATTTGGGCACAAAAAGTAGATCCTGTTGAGTTTGGGGCTAACACGGGTTCTATTTTACCTGAAGCCGTGGTTGAAGACGGCGCGATGGGAACTTTTTTGAATCATTCTGAAAACAGACTGGCTGATTTTGAAACTTTAGCCAAAGCCCACGACAGAGCAAAGGAAGTAAACCTTAAAACTTTGATTTTTGCAGTGGATGTGGATGAACTAAGGCAGGTAAGTTCTCTTTCTCCCGATTTTATCTCATATGAACCACCGGAACTTATTGGTAGTGCCACAATGTCTGTAGCCTCTGCTAAACCTGATGTGATTGCTGAAGCGGTCAGGGTGGCAGGGCATGCTGGTATACCGTTAATTGTAGGGGCAGGAGTACATTCAATGAAAGATGTCAAAAAAAGTTTGGAAATGGGGGCAACTGGAATTGCCGTAGCTTCAGATGTAATGAAAGCAGCGGATCCTCAGAAGGAACTAATGGATTTGGCAGAAGGGTTTAAATGATAAAAATATTTATAGGTGCTGATCACAGAGGTTATAAGTTAAAAGAAAAAGTAGCTTCCTGGCTTTTTGATTGGGGGTACGAATTTCTGGATTTGGGTGCACAAAGTCTTGACACGACTGATGACTATACAAAGTATGCCACTGAAGTTGCCTCACTTGTGGTTGATCACAAAAATTCATTCGGAATACTTCTGTGTGGTAGTGGGGTGGGAGTTGATGTTATAGCCAACAAGTTCGATGGAGTGAGAGCATCGATAGGAAAAAACAAAGAACAAGTAAAGGCAGGCAGGACTGATGATGATATGAATATTTTAGTTATCGCCTCTGACTATACCAAAGAAAACGAAGCCAAAGAAATGGTTAAAGTGTTCCTGGATACTGATTATGACAAGAAAGTCAGGCATGAAAGAAGGCTGGATGATATCTCCAAAATTGAAGCAAATAACTAATTATTGACAATGTTATGAAATAGTTTCATACTGTTGGTATGAATTACCAAAGAGTGACTGTTAGTTTACCTAAGAATGTATACCAAGATTTAATTACCTTAATTGGAAAGGGTAAGGTTAGTAGTTTTGTTGCTAACGCTACAAAAAAGATGGTTTTGGATGAAAAATTAACTCCAGGTAGCCCCGTGGATGCCTTTTTATCCCATAGAGATAAATTGCCTAAATTAAGTGACAAGCAGATTATGGCTGCAATTAGAAAAGGAAGAATGTAAAGTGAAAAAGTTTGTAGTGGATGCTTCATTTACTCTTAAATCTCTCCTCAATGAAAAAAAGTCAGTATCCATAAGATTTAGGAAATTATTCAAAGAAGCTGAATCGGGAAAAGTTAAAGTACTCGCCCCAAGGTTTATATTTAGTGAGGTAGCTAACGCGATAAGATATTCAACAAAAGATAGTGAGGAGGCTTTAGGAACCTTTAATGATTTTTTAGTTTTACCAATAGAATTTATAGACTTGGACGAAGTTGATTATAGAAAAACAATTGAGATTTCTTACTCTCAAAATACGACTGTCTATGATACTTCATACCATGTATTGGCTAAGGCTCACAATGCAACCTTTTTAACTTGTGATTACGAATACTATAAAAAAGCAAAAGTATTGGGTGATATTGAATTAGTAAAATAAATCGAGGCGAATAATTAAGTCTCAGATTCCTTTGAGACTCTTAAAATCGCCGCCTTTATTTTCCCCAGATCTTCTGTTAGGCGATTATCAATGCCATAAGTACCTACCTCTGCCTGATCAGTCGCATTGAAAAGTACTGTTAGAGTTCTGTCTGTGATTTCAATTTTCTCTTCGATATTATCCTTTTGAATTATTATCGTAACTGGTGGCATTTGAGAGGATTATGGGCGCAGTGTCTATAATTGTCAACGTTTTTGGTGTTAATATAAATATATGCTTAATTTGCCAAGAATGACCGATATAGATGTAAGTCAGAAAAAAGTTTTACTAAGACTTGATCTGGATATAAAGGAATTTGATGAAAACGATTTAAGGCTTAAGGCTTCCGTTGAAACTTTAGATTTTTTAAAAGGAAAAGCTTCAGAGATAATTATACTGGCACATCGGGGCAGACCAGAGGGAAAAGTTGATCAAAGTATGAGTCTAAAAATATTCCAGCCCTATTTTGATAAATGGGAGGCCAAAGTAGAGGAGAATTTAAGGTTTAATACGGGCGAAGAAGAAAATGATTCTGAGTTTGCCAATAAATTAGCAAGTCTGGGAGATGTTTATGTTAATGAAGCGTTTGCCAGTTCCCACAGAAACCATGCATCAATTGTGAGTCTTCCAAAACTAATGCCTTCTGCATTTGGGATACATTTTATAAAAGAAGTGGAAAATCTTTCAAAAATATTGGAGCCTGTTAGACCATTGGTTGTACTGATAAGCGGAGTCAAGGAAGACAAAGTTAAAATGATTGAACCTTTGTCATTACTTGCGGATAAAATTCTGGTAGGAGGAAGACTACCAGACTTTTTGGGGGACAAAGCCCTAGAGAGTGTCAGATTACAAGGGGAAGACAAAAAAGTAATTGTAGGAAATTTAATAATGGACAAAGAAGATATAACTTTAAATACAGTTGGTAGATTTAATTCCGAAATTCTCAAAGCAAAAACAATCCTTCTGGCGGGGGTATTGGGTAAGTATGAAGATGTAGGCCATTCTCAGGGAACGGAAAAAGTATTCAAGGCTGTAGCCAACTCAACTGCTTTTAAAATTGCGGGAGGAGGAGATACCATAAATGCCATAATACGTTATGGTATTCAGGATAAATTTGACTGGATTTCAGTGGGTGGAGGGGCAGCATTGGAATTTTTAACTAGAAAAACCTTACCAGGAATTAATGCAATTGTCGATTAATTTCTGTTTAGCCAAAAAGTTTTCAATAATCTGGCTGAATACTCACCAAAAAAAGATTGCGGGTTGCTGACAATTCTTCTTGCTGATGACTCAACGACAAGGGATCTGTCATAACCAATTATTCCACCTGCTTTTATTATGTTTAATGACAAATCAATGTCTTCGTGTACACTTGAATCGTCTAAAGACACATTCAACTTTACTTTCTCCCAAATATTCTTAGTGATGATCATATTGGGTCCTATCAAAAACACTTTCCCTTTTGTAAATAACTTTAAAGATTTCAGATAAATCTGGGATGGCATAGACGTTTTTAATATTAAGGGAGAATCAATGTATGATATTGGGCCTGACAGTGCATCAATTTTGTTTTTACTAAAATTAAGTTTAATTTTTTTAATCCAATCTGGGGTAACAATTACGTCAGCATCACATCTGGCGACAATTTCATTTACCGCATAATTGAACCCTGAGTTTCTGGCGAAAATCATCCCTTGAACTTTTTCAAAAATTACGGTTACCCCTAAACTTTTAGCGATTTTCGAAGTCTGGTCGGTGCTATTATTGTCGATAACAATAATTTCGTCAGCTTTAACTTCTTGATTGATTATCGACAAGAGACACCTTTTTATATATTTTTCTTCATTGAAGGCTGGGATAACTACAGAAACTTTCATTAGGTAGTATTATATCCCAAGTTCAGATTTTAGTATTTTTTCAAACCATTTCTGATGATTCTGAATATCACCATGACTCTGGGCCTTTGTTATTACTTTTGGCCAATTTATTTCAATTAAATCAGGATTGCCAACAAATCTGTCTTTTTTAGCAAAGATACTTAATACTTTATCTTTTGGAGGGTTTATTTTTCTGATTCTACCCAATAAAGGACTACCGGGAACAACTTCTTTTGCAGTTTTACCTGCTACTTTATAAAGTTGATGAATTCCATTAAACGGTGTTCCTATTGTTATAATCTTGTTTATTTTTTTCCATAAATTATTTTTATTTACATAATCCAAGGCAAGAAATCCTCCTGCGCTGAAGCCTAATATTAACGGATTTTTATACTTGGAAAAAGCTATGTCTAATTGTTTAAAATACTGTTTGATACCATACATCAGACTTCCTAAATATAGAAGCTGACCTTTGACTTTGTGTTTCTTCATAAAAGCCCGTAATCCATCTTCAGGCCAACCATATAGTACACCGTGAATTCCTATTATTGGACCATTGATTCCTTCGTAGATATATTCCTGGCAGGCATCGTCAAACATAGCCTCCTCAAAAAAATAATAATCTTCTAAGAATTCATCTGTGATTTTCATATCTTTTCTTCGTCTTTTAAGTAACTAATTACCCAAATATAGATGCAAAAGTGTGTCAGAAAAGTAATTATTAACCCATTACTTATATTGTTTATAAGATAACTAAAAACAATTCCTCCGATCAATGCATAAATAACATACTGGTATCTCAATTTGGCCCAAGGCACAAATAAGACAGGTAAATGGGCCATGAAAAACCAAATCCCAAAATAATAATCTTTGTATTCTTGCCCAAAAATATTTTTTAAAATTGAGATAGCGATAACTACCATTGTCTGTTGGAAGAGAATGTTAAATGTCTGAAACAATAGAAAAAATCTGTCCTTAGCAAACTTTTTATAATAGTTTTTAAAAAAGGCGAAAAATATACCTAATATATTAGCAAGTAATGTGCCAACCAACAGTTGGGGTAAATATTTGGTCACATGAGTGTCAAAATAGAAACTAGTGATAATAAATGCAAATAGAAAAAAAAGACCTCTACCTGTATATTTCCTGCTATGAAATTTTTCCAGTATCCAGCGAACCTTGATATTAAATAATCCCCAGACAGAAAACCAAATGATAAACCAAAGATAAACTTCTTTCATACTTTGATTTTAATAGTATCAGATATAGAATGTATAGTAATACTGCCATATGATTAAAGTTGGAATAAACGGTTTTGGGAGAATAGGAAGACTTGCTTACAGAATAGGCTTATTAAAGCATTCCCAAGAAGTAAACTTTACTGCGGTCAATACTTCTGGAAGTATGGATACTGCAGGTTGGGCCCATCTTCTCAATTACGATTCCACTTACAGAAAATTTGAATATGAAGTTAAAGCAAAAGAATTAAAACCTGCCAAAGAAGCTACGGACGAAGATTCACAAATAGGGGAGATCAGTGTTTCTGAACGAGGAGTGGTTACTGCAGTCTTGGCACAACGAGATCCTGCTAAAATTTCTTGGTCAAAATTTGGTGTGGACGTTGTTATCGAATCAACTGGTCATTTTACAGATGCTGAAGGTGCCAAAAAACACGCCCTTGGTGGAGCCAAAAGGGTGGTAATCTCTGCCCCAGCCAAAGGGGAAAATGTAGGAACATATATCTTGGGTGTTAATGAAACAGATAAAACTGCTCTGGTAATATCAAACGCCAGCTGTACCACTAACTGTGTCGCTCCTGTTGCTGCAGTTATGCAATCTGCCTTTGGAATTGAAAAAGCAATGATGACTACGGTTCATAGTTACACCGATGACCAAAATCTTCAGGACGGTTCACATACAGATCTAAGACGAGCCAGAGGGGCTGCAGTAAATATAGTTCCAACTACAACCGGAGCTGCAGTTGCAGCAACTGAAACAATTCCTTCTTTAAAAGGAATCTTTGACGGGATGGCTTTAAGAGTTCCAACAGCAACAGGTTCTTTAACTGACTTTACTTTTCTATTATCTAAAAACGTGACAAAAGACGAAGTAAATAAAGCCTTTTCTGATGCAGTAAATAATCCCATCTATAAGGGAATATTGGCAGTATCTGAAGGGTATTTAGTATCAAGTGATATTATTGGAAGAAGTGAGTCGGCCATTGTCGATTTACCATTAACGCAAGTGGTTGCGGGAAATATGGTCAAGGTTTTTGCCTGGTACGACAATGAATGGGGTTATGCCAACAGATTAGTTGAACAGGTTATCAGAGTAGGTAATGCATTATCAGGAAATTCAGTTCCCACTGATCCCTTAACTCTGACACATAATGGATGAACAAACCATATGATGGATAAAAACTCAAAGAAAAAAATCAGGCAAATCAGTTATTTCGGTTTCGCCGATGCCAGTGTTAACGATCCTTTATATAAAGAAGCTTTTGAAGTATCTAAATATGTCACCTCACATGGTTTTGTTGCCATTAACGGCGGCGGCCCGGGTACGATGAGAGCCGTCTCGGAAGGTGCCAAGGCAGCCAAAGGTACTGCTGTCGGAGTTACTTTTTACCCTAAGGATATAACCAACTTTGAAGGACGGGACCAGGATAATCCCATGGATATCGAAATAAAATGCAAAAACTATCTTGAAAGGACCTTAAAACTTTTGGAACTTGGCGATGCCTATGTAATTTTCAGGGGAGGAACCGGTACCATCTCTGAATTTGGTATGGCCTGGGGTTTGGCCAGGCTTTATTTTGGTCATCATAAACCGTTAATTTTGTATGGAGATTATTGGAACAACATCATTAAAGCCTTTGTAGACAATATGAGAATCAGACCTGAAGACCTGAAGGTTTACAGGGTGGCCAAAAACCCCAAAGAGGTAGTTGAAGCAATTAATGATTTTGAATATGTATTAACTCAAAATGACCATATTCATGAGGAAGAGAAACCCTTCCAAATATAACTTTTAAAATGAAACACAAATTGGAAGATTTAGAAAAAATTGCCACTGAAGTTAGGCGTGATGTTATCAAGATGATACTTCACGCAGGGGCTGGACACCCAGCAGGGTCATTGGGAATGGTTGATGTTTTTGTTGCCCTCTATTATGAAATATTAAATCATGATTCCAAGAAACCTGATTGGGAGACACGAGACAGGTTAATACTTTCCTGTGGTCATATTTGCCCCGCCAGATATGCTGTAATGAGCCACGCAGGTTATTTTGACCATAAACATCTTTTTAAACTGGGGGAATTTAAAAGTATTCTACAGGGACACCCGGACAAAAGATTTTTACCAAGTGTTGAAACAACCTCAGGCCCTTTAGGTTGTGGGTTAGCCCAGGCTTCAGGAATTGCCTTGGCTGCAAGAATGGACGGAAAAAGATTTAGAACTATAGTCATTACATCTGATGGGGAACACGACGAAGGTAACCATTGGGAAGCAGTAGCCTTTGCTGCGAAAAATAATCTTAGCAATCTGACTATGATAGTAGACAGAAATAATATACAAATAGACGGTTATACCGAAGAAGTCATGCCGCTTGAACCTTTAGCTGATAAATATAAAGCTTACAATTGGTCTGTTATAGAAATTGACGGGCATAATTTTGAAGAAATTGTCAGTGCAGTCAATAAGGCCAGGGCAATCTATGAAAATCCGACCGTAATAATAGCCAGAACCATACCGGGTAAAGGTGTGGATTTTATGGAAAATGTTCCATCTTGGCATGCAAAAGCTCCATCTGACGATCAGGCGAAGCTAGCATTGAAGGAATTAAGAACTTTGCAGGGAAAGATTAAAGAGTATGGTGAGTAAGATATAAAATTATTAAATTAAAATTAACTGTATGTTAAAAACAAATTTGTATTTATCAGATAATATTTTTAAAAAAGACATTGAGGTCAAATTTATGCGTGACGGATTTGGCCAAGGACTTCTTTTAGCAGGGGAGAAAGACGACAGAATCGTTGTTTTATCTGCCGACCTTAAAGAAAGTACCAAGGCAAATTATTTTGCGGATAAGTTTCCAAATAGATTTATTGAAGTGGGTGTTGCCGAACAAGCTTTAGTGACAATTGCCTCAGGTTTTGCCAATTACGGTAAAATTCCTTTTGTTACTTCATATGCAATATTTTCACCGGGGCGCAATTGGGAGCAAATAAGAACAACAATCGGAATAGATGCTTATCCAGTAAAAATAATAGGAGCTCAAAGTGGACTTAACATAGGACATTATGGAGTAACTCACCAAGGCTTGGAAGATATTGCCACGATGAGAGTAATTCCCGGTATGAATGTTGTAGCTCCGTCTGATTATGAAGAAGCAAAAAAAGCAACACTGGAAATGGCAAAGATAGATGAACCTTTTTACATGAGGTTACCAAGAATAGATTCACCTGTTTATACAACAGAAAAAACTCCTTTTAAGATTGGTAAAGCGAACATCCTGACGGAAAGTAAAAAGCCTGAAGCAACAATAATCGCTTGTGGTTTAATGGTTTACCGGGCTTTGCAAGCAGCCAAAGAACTTGAGAAAAATGGCATAGAATCAATTGTGGTTAACATGCATACGATAAAACCCTTGGATGATGAGATTGTAATTAGGCAGGCAAAACTTACGGGGGCAGTAGTAACAATTGAGGAGCATCAGTTAATGGGAGGAATGGGCTCAGCAGTAAGCGAGGTGTTATCTAAAAACTATCCTGTTCCAATGGAGATGTTGGGGGTGCAGAATAAATTTGGTCAATCAGGAAAACCTAAAGAGTTGTTTGAAGAGTATGGGTTAACCAAAGAAGATATTGTAAAAGCTGTTAAAAAAGTAATTACCAGAAAAAACAATTAGATTAATTAGGGACACGGAGTAAATTCACATTTAGGTCCACTTCTTCCTACAAATGAACCATCAGGACATTCCATAGCCTCCATAGTGCAGGAAACACTGGAATTGTCAGGTATGGGGGAAGTCTCTAAAAATTTAAATGTGGAAATAATTTCTTCAACCTGTGGGTCATTGTTGATGTTAAATAAAGTATAAGTGCCTGTACCGAATGATTGAATTTTTATGCTGTTTATATATTTTCCAGAATTGTATTTAGATTTGTATTGAGTTTCATTTTCCCAAGATTCAATCACCAGATCATATACCTGGTTTCCCTTAGACAATATCAGTACAGAATTGGGCCAACCTGTCTGATCTTCCACAATACTGAAATTGTTTGGATATTTAATCTCAAAATTTTCTTCATCACTCGTAAATGTGTTCCAGTTTGAATATGGTGTCGAATCTTGCACTATCGGTAAAGGAGGCTTACTAATCAAGTTATTTCTTTTAATCAAAAAATATTCACCAATGCCGATTGAAAAAAGACAGGTTACCGAAAGAAGTAAGAGTAAAAAATTATCTTTTACTGCACGAGCAGAAAATTTATAGCTAATCTTTTTTGCCATTAATTGATTATATTCCTTTTTTTAAATGTTATTTAAAATTTACCTGAATTTCAAATGTTTTAGAAAGTTCAGGATCACCGCTGGGATTATCATTTTCAAAAACGATAAAACCACTATCTGTTGTGGTTGTAAAGTTTAATGTAGCTATAAATTCAACCTGATTACCCGACTGCCAACTACCGGGATTTTTTTCTTTTGCCAATCCTTGAACAATCAAATTTCTGTTTTCGTCCAACATTTTTATTGGAAAGATTCCCTCAAACATCCAACCGGGTTCGACCAGTCCGGTTATTGAAACCGGGGATTTTATCCTTTCGTTTGATTGGGGAGAGGTGATGAATACTGAAGTTTGGGAAATGGATGACGGTTGCGGAAAAGTCAGAGGAGAGGGAGATTTTTTAAAATAAATTAACCCATAAAGAAGGATTATAATCAAAATAACCCAAAATAATACTTTGGATTTCACCCCTTTATTTTATCACGAGTGTACTAAATGGCAAATTTCATTTCTAACATTTTACTGGTACACTGGTATTTAACTACTCTATGGAAGAAACTATTCAAAAACTATTAACTCCCGGGAAAGGAATTCTGGCAGCAGATGCTTCGACGAAAACGTTATCCAAGAGGTTTACTGCTCTAGGATTGACTCTATCTCCGGAACTTAATAAAAAATATAAGGAAGTACTTTTTACTACCCCCAATTTTTCAGATGTTATAAGTGGAGTAATTTTATATGACGAAACTATCCGACAGACGTTCCGGGGTAGCTTTGCTACTCAATTTTTAAATAATTTGGGGGTAGTCCCTGGTATTAAAGTAGACCAGGGATTGGAGAATTATAACAGTACAGAAGAGCAGACTACTTTGGGTTTGGACGGGTTGGGACAAAGACTAGAAGAATATTCCAAACTGGGAGCAAAATTTACAAAATGGAGAGCTGTTATAAAAATATCGGATATTTTTCCGACCGATGGTTTTTTGGATGAAAATCTAGCCAGGTTAGCGGAGTATGCAATAATTTCACAACAACATGGTTTGGTTCCGATAGTTGAACCCGAAGTTTTGTTGAATGGTAACCATACAAATTCCAAATGCGAAGAAATTACAACCAAAACCTTAAAAAAACTGTTTGAATTATTAGAAGTTAAAAAAGTTAATCTGAAAACATTACTTCTTAAAGTTAACATGGTTTTACCCGGGCAAGACAGCGGAGTGGTCGCAGAACCTCTTGAGGTAGGAAATGCTACACTTCGGACTTTACAAAACTCGGTACCCAATGAAGTTCCCGGAATTGTCTTTTTATCAGGAGGACAGTCTCCGGATCAGGCTACAGAAAATCTAAATGAAATAGTAAAACTTAATAAAGTTAAAACATTTGGTAATTGGGATTTGTCCTTTTCATATGACCGGGCTCTACAACAGGAAGCTTTATCAACCTGGCAGGGTTTAGATGAAAATATCACAAATGCACAAGAGGTCTTCAATAAAAGACTCTTAATGGTCCAAAAAGCAAGGAAGGGGGAGTTGTAGTTATGGCTGGCACTTTTGATTTACTTTCTATAGGGGATGCCAATTTAGATTGTTTTATAGCCCCGTCTGAGTCGGAGTCACTTTGCAATTTAAACACCAAACAGTGCATGATCGCATTTTCCTACGGGGATAAAATCCCAGTTAAAAATTTGGAATTCTCGGTTGGAGGCAATGCAGCTAATAATGCAGTTGGAGTTAAGAGATTGGGAGTTAACGTGGGGGTTGTATTGACATTGGGTGATGACAGTATAGGTAGACAAATTATAGAAAGATTACAAAACGAAAAAGTAGATCTGACATATGTAGTTCAGCAACCAGCAACCAGTTCAAACTTTAATGTTGCAGTAACCTATACAGGAGAACGAACTATTTTTACCTACCATGCTCCCAGATCTTATGAATTTCCTGTTCAGCTTCCCAAAGCCCCCTGGGTTTATTTGACATCAATGGGAGAATCGTACAGACCATTCTACAATCATGTAACAGAATGGTTGGTTAAAAATCCTGAAATTAAGCTTGCATTTAATCCTGGTTCGTGGCAGCTGCGTTCCGGTATTGAACAGCTGTCTAATATTTTTAAATTAAGTCAGATTGTCTTTGTCAACAAACAGGAGGCAGAAAAATTGACCGGATTTGGAAAAAAGACGGAAGTAACTAAAGAACTATTGTCTGCGCTTTCCAACCTTGGACCGAAAGTTGCAGTAATTACGGATGGAGGAAACGGAAGCTACGCATTTGACGGTCAAAAGTATTATCACTGTGATGTTCTACCTGTTGATGCCTATGAAAGAACGGGGGCAGGAGATGCATTTGGTTCGGGATTTTTGGCAGGACTCATAAACGGCAGATCAATTTCTGATTCTTTGGTCTGGGGAACTGTTAATTCAGGTTCCGTAATTGGCTATGTAGGTTCACAAAAAGGGCTTTTGGCAAAAGAAGATATCGATGTCTGGGTTGAAAGATTTACGTCTTCAGCGGTTAAAGTGGGAGAATTTTAATTATTCACTGAATTCAAAAGTAGAGAGTATTTCTTCGAAATAAGTCCGAGCCTCGGTTGAGAAAGTATTATATCTGACTTCAATTAAAAAATAATCATTGTCTTGTGTGAGTCCATAAGTTGAGTATTTTGTGTTATCCACGTCCCAAGTTATTCTTTCCCAGTCTATTCCGCCAATATTTACTTTTTCACTGGTTGTCGGAGATTCCGTACCTCTTCCTCCTGCTTCGGGATCAATGCTTAATTTAAAACTATCTTTAGTACATTCGATCATTACCCCTGTAACACATTCTTCAGGAAGAGATAAATTAAATATCCTGGTTTTTTGATAGCCGTAATATCCGATCGGTGTCGGGAATGGGGTAGATGTATCTACAGGCTCCGGAGTTGTGGTTCCTTTAACTTGTTTAGCAATATTTTGAGTTTGCCAGGCAAAAAAACCTGCAGCAAAAACTGCAATAAGAAGAAGTAAAGAGAGTAAAGTTATCAAAAAATTACCAGATTTGACAGGTGGAGTTTCAGAAACAGGTGAATTTGTTACAGAGTGAACTGGCTCTGTATATGTTTCAACAGTTGGTGTTGGGACAGGTGGAGTATTTTGGGTAGTCGTGTCTTCCATCTTTATCACTTTATCTAAAATGAAATTGTTTGTAAAGTGACGAAAACTATTGACTTGTACAAAAACATGTACTAACATTGTAAGTACATATGCAAATTCAGACAATTTTTAAAGCAGGAAACAGCCCATTTGTGGTTTCAATTCCACCTCAGGTTGCCAGAGATGTCAGCTTTACTCATGGGATTAGGGTTACTGTGAGTAAAGTGGGTGAAGATGCAGTAATTATTAAAAAAGTCAAAAAACAAACAACTTCTGTATCTCCAGTAAACAAAGAGTTCAACAATTGGATGAAAGGGGTTTTGAAAGAAGATGCCGAAATTCTCGAAGAACTTGCTTAAGTTAGGCATAGATGAAGTTTATGTTATTCATGAAGCTATAATTAAACAAGCAGGTACGAAAGCTTTTGTCCGTGATTTTTCATTGCTTCACTCAGCAGTAGAAAGACCTTATGCAACATACGAAGGACAGGACCTTTATCCGACTATATTTTTGAAAGCGGGCGCAATTTTACAATCTATCTGTCTAAACCATCCGTTTACAGATGGAAATAAAAGGACAGCATGGCTTTCTGCAAAAAGATTTTTGTGGATTAATGGATATCACTTGTCAAGTCACACAAAGGATACAGTAGATTTTATGTTAAATGTAGATAATAAACATCCAAAGTTGGTTGAAATTTCGTTATGGCTTAAAAAACATTCAAAGGCACTTTAAATAGTTAAATATAGATGTTACATTTAAACTATGCGAGTTTTTGCCACAAGACAAATACCAGGAGATCACCTAGAAAAACTAAAAGGTTTGGGTTTTGAGGTTGAGATATCGGAATTTGACAGACCTCTTACACCCGAGGAGCTTCTGGAGAAAACAAAAGGATATGAAGGAATAATTTCTCTTCTGACGGATAAAATTGACGGAGAAGTAATAGATGCCATTGGACCCCAACTTAAAATTATCAGTAATTATGCTGTTGGTTTTGACAATATCAATGTTGATGAAGCAACAAAAAGAGGAGTGGTGATAACCAATACTCCTAGTGATGAAGTCAATGAAGCAGTTGCAGAACATACTTGGGCCTTGATTTTAGCTTTAACCAGAAGAGTAGTAGAAGCAGATGAAGCAACAAGAAGAGGAGCATACAAAGGTTGGAAACCTGATATTTTCCTGGGTAAATCACTAAAAGGAAAAACATTAGGAATAGTGGGTATGGGAAGGATTGGAAGTATGGTTGTAAATAGAGCACAGGGATTTGGTATGCAGGTTTTATATAATAAACACACAAGAGATACCGATGCTGAAGAAAAACTAGGTATTAAATTTGCAGAATTGGACACACTTTTGGCAGAAAGCGATGTTGTTACCCTTCATGTTCCGTTAAATGATGAAACCAGGCATCTTATAAATAAAGAAACTCTTATGAAAATGAAAAAGGGGTCATATCTTATTAATACCGCTCGCGGCCCCGTAGTTTTGGAACACGCATTGGTTGAAAGTTTAAGAGATGGGCACTTGGGGGGAGCTGCCTTGGATGTTTTTGAAACAGAACCAAATATAGATCCTGAACTTTTTGGAATGCCCAATGTTATAACAACACCTCACATAGCTTCAGCTACTTATGAAGCTAGAGAAGAAATGGGTAAAATGGCAATTGAGGCAATTGAGGAATTTTCAAAAGGTCAGATGCCTGCCAATATAGTCAACAAAGACGTTTGGGAAAACAGGAGAAAATAACTTCGGATTTTAGTACAACTGAAAACACAAAATAATCTTATGTACTCAGTCGTACCAGCCTGCAAACAAATTTTCTTTTTAATTTTTTTAAAAAAGTTTTATCTGAATGCAGACTGGCGTATTGGTTGGAGTTAATTAGCGGGTGCAGATTAAAATCCAGTCATCCTTTTGGATGAAAAGTGATTTTAACCAACACCTGGCTGCGTCGTATGGCATGTAAATCTTATCTTGAATTATGATAACCCCCTGCTTTTCTAATTCTTTCAACCTCTTACTGTAGAGGCGGTAAGCGAGGTAATCGTAACTACCCATGCTGCCCAAATCTGCGGGGGACGAATAATACCTTCCTCCTTCGCTGAAAATTCCACTTCGGCTCATGAAGCTGTTATGGAAGTCCATAATGAGATAATCTTTTGAATTGCATAATGCCCATAACCCCCACTTTTTGCAGTCAAAGTTCACCTCATCTTCCTCTAGACGAATTACTGTCCAGGGGGAATAAATAGACTCATTGGCTTCTTCGTCATACCGGACAAACCCCTTAACAACTGCAAATAGCTGCCACTTGTTCCTGAAACCCCACTCAAAAGTGTATTCTGCTTCAGGATTCGGATCTATAGCCGTGCTCTGGATATATTGCAAGCTAATGAGCAAAGCTATAAGGATCGTTCCAGCTATTATGGCAATTGCTATCTGCTTCTTCCTTTCTGAAAGGAGGAACAAAGCTAAGAAGACAGTCCAGGTGCCAAGTGCTCCCTTAAGTGCTTGGGTGGTTGCCCGATTGAAGTTGTACAATTGCCAGGGCTCTTCAATGAAGAAAAGCTTGACAAAGTCGCGGATGATCATCCCAATCGCGATAGCGATCAGAACATTGGCGATCGCCCTAAAAACCTTATGTTTTGTTTCAGGCGTCTTCTCCTGCCAAAACCCAAATATTTTTGGAAGGAGGTAGGGCAAGATAAGCGTTGATGTCGGGAATGTAAGAACATCAGCCCAATCAACATCTGCATCCGCTAGCACTACGGGAAGAAAAACAATCACTTCCCAGATCAGAACCACAACTGCCCAGATTTTGTAACCTTTAGCAATTACTTTAATGGCGTTAACCATTTTTGCATCAAGGATCCGGACTTTTAGATATCTGTCATATGCCTCCAAGCATAGATATCCAGTAAAGAATACGAGCGGTAAAAACCATACTTCTACAAAAAGTGATGGCCAGACCCTATCGTTGCCGTATCGGATCCAGAAGGTTGCCATACTTGTGGCAATGAACAGCGCGCTAATGATAGCGCTCAACAAGAAACCAATCTTTGCTTTCATTTTATTTCTCCTTTTGAGTAGTTGATATAAAGTCCACCACGTGGGCTTAATCTTTCTACCCAAAAAGAAAATTTATCCAACCAACATGTAAATGTGCTTACCTTCAAACTATTTACTAAATGCGCTAGTTGCATTAAAAATGCTTGAAAGTACAGTTGATTACACAAACTTTTTATGCAATCAATTGTTTCGCTGGCTAAATCTTGTTCTCAAATAAATGAGGATTAAGCCAGCGGCATAGTGTGTATTAAGTTGTTAGGGCATATTGCCGAAGCTGATGCTCGTCGCGTCACTGGGGATACTGACTGAAACAATTTTGCCAGGAGTAATGATAGTTTTCACTATCTCTCCAGACTTATCTGTCCAGACAACATGCCAGTAACCAAGTCGAACGAAAACTTCGACCTTCTCTCCCGCACAAAAGCGAATCGAATTGTCAAATTTCAAACAACCGTTTCCGCCTCTGGCAAAAACCGTCCTGGCAGCTGTTTGGGCATACCAACCTTTCCCTTGCGGTTCAGGAAAGACGATTTCAGTAGGGATAGGTGTGTTTGTTGGTGGCAATGTTGCTGTTGTCTGCTCGGTCACCGTGACCTTAAGTAAAGCTTCCAATGCCACTTCTGGATCCGGCTGCTTAAAAGCGGCCATCAATACCAGAATAGTAGCTACAACCCAAAGGATGGTGATAACCAAAACGGCCACACCTTTTTTTCCTCGGGCTGTTTTGCTTCCACAGTTGGGGCAACGAATTGCCTTTTTTGGTAAATCCGCACCACAATCAACATTTTTGCAAAACTGTAACTCGTCCATTTTATTTCTCCTTTTGACTATTTTGAATACGACGCAAAAACTTCAAATAGAAATAACTTAAAATCTATGTGCCGTATTCAACAGCCTTTGGGAGAAACTTTAACTACACACTATATTTTAAAGAGCTAATTTTATTTAAAGTTACCCTAGAGCAAACTCTATTAAACCTTAAATAACTAAAAATATTATCCTATAGCTATGTTTTAAAGTCAGGACAAACGGGAGACAAAACGAGGTTAAATCAATGTTTAAGCGTAATACCTTAAAATTTGTGTTATATTTTAGTCATGGATTTTTTCAAACACCCTTACTACAAAGAATTTAAAATTTTCTGTAATGTGGCTTATAAGCAGAATATGAATGTAATTCTTTTAAGTATACCCAGTATGAGTGTGACTTTTTTTATCAACAAATTATTAGAAGAAGATGCTGAGGGTATTTATAGTGTTGTCAATGAAAGTGGCCAAAAAAACGGTAGATTTACATTTCTAGATTTGGACTATTCAAGACAATCTAAAAAAGCACTAGATTTGACAGATTCCTATTTAAGCTCTGCATCCAGTCAGGATAAATTCATGGTAGTTATCGACAATCCTCATATATTAGACACAGACAGTTTTAAGAAGAGTTATCTGGCTAACCATTTTTATAAAATCTTTTACTTTAAGCCATTAGATTTTGATTTGATAAAGATGTTTGCCTTGAATATGAAAATTAAAGTATCTAATGATGAAATCGAGCAAATTTTAAACCTTAGTGGAGGAATCAGTTCAATCGTAAAATACCTTCTGGCTAATCAGGAGCTAATTGGAAACCCTGTTCAAGGATTGGTTAATAATCAGGAGTTTATTAAATCAATCCATTTAACTATTGAAATGATAAGAAAATCCAGAATTTCGTATTTGGAAAAGTTGGGTATATTAGAAAACAGAGAATTTAAAAGTAAAATGATACAAAAGTATTTTGAAAATCAAAATATTAATCTTGTTGATGTATTAATAGGTAAGGATTTAAGCTTTGAAGAAAATGGTTTGCTAAATTCGGAAAGACTTCTTAAATTAGAAAAAGAAATTATTGAATTTACTATCGAAAACAATGGAATAATTTCAAAAGAAGATATAGCTGATATAAAATGGGAAAAAGATAGCTATGATTCTTATTCTGATGACGCAATCGTTAAAACCATGCTCAGGTTGAATAAAAAGCTACAGAGGTATAAATTCATATCTGTTCCAACGCTTGGATATCAACTAATAAATAAATGACCGATTTACTAGAAATAACTGAAACAGAAATTTCAACCGCTCCAGATCGACACTTTAAATACCTTAGACCAGAGATTCCACTTATTAAAGAGGGATTTACCATTGATCGAATTTTGATCGAGGTAGATAGGATAACCGGTTTTGCTGTTGAAATAATAAAATTTCCTGATGTAGATGAGTTAAATGGAAGGGATGGAGTACACGTGTGTATTATTTCAAACAGTAATTATCCGTACTCAAGCCCCATGAGCCGTTTTGGAGAAAAGCTTAAAGGTTCAAATTCAAAAATTGAAGTTTCCCAAATGAGTGAAGCACAAAAGCAGAGGTGGAATCATTGTAGAAATATATTAAAACTTCCCTATGAAGTGTCTGCTCAACTAACATTTAATGATTCGGAAAGAAATCTGTCAGGATGGATTGTCCCTGATGAGGATGTTGTACCTACAAGGCTGATTTCTTTGAATGGATTGGTTAAATCTGGTAAATCTTTAATAGCAGCCTTTTTATCTATTAAAGAAGACCTTCCAGTTTTTAGCCTGGACAAATTTTCGGTTTACACAGTTGATGCTTATTTGGAGGAACTTAAAGCCAATGGAATATCTAAAGATTCAAACGCTGCAGAGTTTATTAAAGTAATAAGCGAATTCATAAACAGGAATCCTAAAAGGAAAATGGATAATCGAAGTGCAAAATCGCTTAGGGAAACTCTTAATGAATTAACTAATTTTTTTGAGAAAGGGTACAGACCAAAAGTAATGCTCATAGACGGGGTGGGAGACAAACCTGAAGGAGTAATTCCTCTAAATGCATATCATTTGGCAAGTTTATATGGATCAGAGGCGTCTATATTAATAGAAATTCCAGAGTTAGCAAATAATTTAGACCTTTTTGAATATGGAAGGCTAGATGTTAGACAAGAAGTACCCCCATATTTTGTCTTCTACAGGATTAGACACCCAGGGGTAGGAAGATATACTGGTGATATAGATACCAGAATTCTTCCTGATTCACTTGATGTACTTTTAACTGAATTCAGAAATAAAATAAAAGAGAAAAGTGATTTTTAGAGATGGTACCCATTCTATAAATGTTTGGTAAAAAGTGGTCATTATGGTTTATTCCAAACGATGGTTTTTGTAGTAAATCTTCCTTTTACTAGTAAACCCCCTATATTTTTCTAAAAGTGGACTAATAATTATTTGTCTATTCCTGATATCAAATATATCTAGCAAATAAATTAAAAAAGGGAATTTTTAATTGTTTTTATAAAATAATTAATTACCAGGTTAGCCATTATTTTCCTAGAGTTGCCGAAATTAAATCTGGTCGGAAGTCTGTTTGTGGTTTGCGTAACGGAGTTTCAAATGTTTTTTTAAAACCATCCCTCGCCGAACTATCTGGAATAATTGGAATAGAGTACATGTCTATATTTTTATAGTTAGCAGTAACCCCTTTTTGTACGTTCGGATCTTTATACCTTACAAGGTCATAACCCCAAATTACAGACAGCTCGACAGGTACTTTAAAGACACCTTGGGCAAAGTTTTCAGCCTCTTGTACAAATAAAATCTCGTTTAAAGGTATATCTGCAGCGCTTTTGATATTTGGATTAGTGATCAAGGCGATATCTTGATCACTAAACCTCCCAGGTGTTTTATTAGGATTAACTCTACTCCCATATAAAACTAGGCCAGCGAAGGTATTAGGAAATTGGTATTTTAGATATAATGATGTTATAAAAGCATCAATTTTTAATTTAAACCTACTTGGATTTTTACTTTTATCACCTAAACCTAAAATAGATTCGATTTTAGCTCTAATCGCAGCTTCTGGGATTTCTTCTTGAGTATACATATTTTCAAACTGGTCAAATCGTTGTGCCAGCTCATCAATTTGATTAAATGTCGCATTCCCTATTTCTTTAGGAGATACCAAATTATGATTGACCAACTTATCAATATTATGTGCCTCAGTAATTAAGCCATCGCTAGGTACTATGTCCATAACTACATTGATATTAACATATTAGTTTGTTTAATAAAGTAAAGCTGATAAAATTTAAATATGGTATTGTTTGGCAAGAAAAAAGAAGAGGACTATGAAGATGAAGACGAGTTGGAAACTAAAGAATTAAAACGCCCCAAAAGAATACGTGATTTAAATCCTGAGAACAGAAAAAAAAGAAAAGAACCTCCAAAACCTTGGGGAAAGAGGGAAAGACTTGCCGTCCTTCTGACTTTTCTCGCAACAGTTATAACAGCAGGAATGATGTCTGCTTCTGCCAGGGCTTGGAAACTTCCTAATTTACCCCGTATTAAAGCTCCTGATTTTTCTAACTTCTTTCTTTTTAGGGAAGAAACAATAGTTGTTGGTAATACTTCACTTTCAACCAACCAGGAAAAGATAGCTAAAATCAAAGAAGCATTCAGAAAAGAAACTGACGGTTTTTCTGGGATTTATGCATTTTATCTATACGATCTTAAGGGTGATTATTTCTACGGTGAAAACTATCAGGAAATTATGCAATCTGCATCATTAATCAAACTTCCCATTATGGCATTAACATACAGCAAAGCGGAAAAAGGAGGACTTAAAATTGATGACTACAGAGAATATCTAAAAAATATGGGTAAAAGATCAGATAATCAGGCTTTTTTGAAAATGGTTGATGTTTTAGGTCGGATTGAAATACAAAAATATATAAATTCATTGGGAATGAGTGAAACTTCCCTGGAAAAAAACTTGACAACGCCTGCCGATATCGGTCTTTTTTTCAAGAAACTTTACAACAATGAAATTATAAACAAGGAAGATAAAGATGAGCTTTTGGGATTTCTGACGGACACCATTTTTGAAGATTGGCTGGCAGGGGGTATTCCTGAAGAAATTAAAGTCTCACATAAATACGGCCGGGAAATTCACAGCGTCAGTGACGGAGGGATAGTTTTTGATACAGATCCTTTTATTTTGGTTATCATGACGGACGGAGTAATTGAAACTGAAGCGGATGAACTATTCCCAAAATTATCCAAATTGTTGTATGATATGCATACAAAAGATGATATATAGATATCAAACGATAATTAAATAAAATGAAAACACCAATTGAATATATAAAAGAAGCCTGGAAAATCTATACAGATAAGAAGAACTTTAGGTTTTTTGCCAGAGTAATGGCAATTGTGACAGTACTTTCTGGGATTTTGAGTTATGTAATGGGTTATTTCTACCCGTTCAAATATCCAGCACAAAGTATTGACTATTCCAATCCTAGGGAATTAGGACTATTTATAATCTTGGTCGTTGCTATAAGTATTATTGGTTTATGGGGTAAATCTGTTGGATATATGGCTGTCATAAAAATGGGGAAAGATGAAAAAGAAATATTGAAACTCGGTTATCTTAAAATGTGGAAGTTTTTCTTGATTATGCTGGTATCCGGATTAATTATTGTTTTGGGATTAGTAGCTCTTATTATCCCTGGCATAATTTTTTCGGTAAAATATTCCATGTCTCCATTTTTGGTAATGGAAAAGAACTTGGGAGTAAAAGCAGCTTTGTCTGAAAGTTCAAAAATGGTTAAAGGGATATTCTGGAAAGTTTTTGGACGATTCATTGTATTTGGTTTATTTACGATGTTAATTTCAATACTGGTAGATTTAGTTCCTTACGGTGGAGGATATTTGCTGACCACTTTTGCCGCTCCTTTTTTTCTTTTGCCTTTCTATCTCCTGTATAAAGACGTGGGGTTGAGGAACTCCGGTAGTTGAGGGAGCAGGTTCAACAATTTTAGGACAAACCTGAATCTTTTCTTCCAAATACCATTCATTCTTGCTGAAACATTCACTTTTTACCATCCTTTCAGGTATTTGCCATTCAACAGATGCGGTATTTGAAAGAAGCCCTCTCATAATTTTGTTCCAGATTGGAGCTGCTCCGGTAACACCCGAAGCAATTCTGGCCATGGGGGAGTTATCATTGTTTCCAACCCAAACGGCCACCAGATAGTTTTGGTTAAAGCCGACTGTCAGATTGTCTCTGAGATCGTTACTGGTACCTGTTTTAACAGCTATCTCAGAATGGTTTGGTATAACCAACATGGAACTGCTGCCAAATGCCGGGGAACGGGCATGGTTGTCTTTCAAGACATCAATTAAAAGGTAAGCTACTCGGGAATCCAATACTTGTATTTTACTTATCTCAAACCTGTTTAAAGAATAGAGAATTTTAGATTTGTAATTTCTGACTTCAGTGATGGATCTTATTTGTGGTTTTACACCGTAATTGGCTATTGTTGCATAGACACGAGCCAGATCGAGAAGTTTAACTTCACCGCCTCCTAAAGTCAGTGACAATCCAAACCTACTTCTGTCACTCCAAGTTGTGATACCCATATTTTCTCCCAAATCAATCATTTTACCAACACCGTAAGAAGCCAAAATCTTGACAGCAGGAATATTTCTTGATTCCGCCAATGCAGATCTTAAAGTAATAGTACCTCTGTATTTATTATCATAATTTTTTGGTGTGTAAGGTGGCGAACCCGGAGTATTAAATGTAATCGGTGTATCTTCAACAGTTGACGAAAGAGTTAATCCATTAGAAAGTGCATATGCATAATTTATTATTTTAATAGAACTTCCCGGTTGCCTGGGTCTTGTTGTTACATTGACATTACCGTCTTTTTCAAAATCAAAGTAATCATGACTTCCTGCCATAGCCAGAATTTCACCAGTTTTGGGGTTCATTACTACAACTGCTGCATTACCTACGTTTAACGATTTGAGTTTTACAATTTCATCGTCAATAGATTTCTCAACAAGCTGTTGTATTTGGTAATCGAGAGTGGTTTTGACACTTAGTCCGCCTTTTTGGACAACTTCCTCACCGTATGCTTCGACCAGCTGATCTTTTGCATACATTACAAAATGGGGAGCAAGAATTTCAGTTTTATTAGGTGCAAAGGTAATTTTTTGGGAAATTGCTTCTTCTTCCTCTTCAGGGGTAATGAATTTATTAACTCGCATGAGGTGAAGTATTTCTCTTTGTTTGGAGAATGCAAGTTCAGGGTGAGACCCAAACGGAGAATATTTGGACGGGCTTTGGGGAAGACCTGCCAAAAGGGCAGCTTCGGCAAGACTTATATCTTCAATATTTTTGCCAAAATAAACCAAAGATGCTTGGCCGACTCCGTAATTAGTACCTCCGAAGCTAACTTCATTCAAATACATTTCCAGAATTTCATCTTTTGAAAAATAATTTTCAACCTGAAAAGACAAAACAATTTCTCTGGCTTTTCTGATGAAAGTTTTTTCAGAAGAAAGAAGTGCGTTTTTAACCAGCTGTTGAGTAATAGTAGATCCACCTTGCAGTTTGCCCTCACTGATGTTTTTGGATAATGCTCTTGTCATGCCACGGAAAGAAATTCCTGGGTGGTTATAAAACTCCGCATCTTCAGCTGCTAATGTTGCCAGTCTGACATAGCTTGGCACTTGGGAAAGTTCCACCGGGGTTCTATTTTTATCTTTGTAAATTGTATAAAGTAATATTCCGTTTCTGTCATAAATTTTAGTGGAGACTTCCTGCTGACGGGTAATAAGATTCTGTGGGGAGGGGAGATCTTTTAAAATATAAACCCAGGTAAAAAGGGAAGCAAAAAACAAAAACAGAACAGGAAATAAAAATCTTTTCCTAACTCTAATTCTTGGAAGTCTGATGTTCACCTTTGGTAAATTGATGTTGGGAAGTTGCAATTGAGGTAGGGTTATTACGGGAAATTTAAATGAAGGAAGTTTAAACCCTTTAATTTTTGGAATTATTACTCCATCAAGGAATTTCAATATTTCAAAAACAGTATGTCCTACAAGATAAAGAAGAAAGAGAAGAGTGATTAATATTTTTGAAAGAAGAAAATAAACAGGACGACCGATAAACGCAAGGATATAACCTAAAATTAGGAATAATGAGACTTTATATTTTGGGGCAGTTTTTTCATAATGTTTATATATCCGCTTGGTGGCGGATATTTTTCTCCGAGCCACGACATAATTCTAACATTATAGTGTGAGAGTGAAAAGAAGATATTAACCTATCGGACGGGGAGAAAATTCTCTGGGTTTAAGACACTTGTCGAAATCTTTTACAGTTTCTCCTCCTTCACTGCAAGACCGGACAACTTTAAATGTCCATGAATCTTCGAGAGATTGACCGGAATCAACCATAAATCCGTTTTCTGTAGTTAAGGTCGCCATTTCCCTCTGGTTGTGTTGAGTTACATCAGTACCCAATAAACAAATACTACATCTTTTGTTTGTCATGCCGCGTATTATACAAAATTATACTTGTAGATTCAACTTAATTTACTCTCAAAGGATACTTTAATGTTGCAGAACTGGAGGATACAGGACAGGTTAAACAATATGTTGCTCCTGTTGGGTCCGTATAAAATGTCTTGTTTTGCGCCTCTACCTGTTCTGGTAAAGCTTCTTCGTTTGCTACTTGGCCAGTATCTTTGAATATAAACACATCTTTATTACTAACATTGTTTGTTTTTGGAACAGTTCCAGACATAAAGTATTCAAATCTGGTGGGACAACCAGGATTTCCCGGATCTGATGATAGAACAGCACCGCCTGTGTCCGAACAAATTGTGGCACCAATTACATCTTCAGGTTGTAATGGCCAAGCATGACCATCATCATCAGGGTCGTACGTCCCTTTTTCTGCTTTATCCAAAACTTCTTTTATTATTTTATTCCAGATTGGGGAAGCCCCGGAAACTCCTGACACTGCACCACTCATAGGGGAGTTGTCATTATTTCCTACCCAAACTACGGCAACCGCGTATTTGGTATAACCGATTGTCCAGTTATCACGTCTGTCATTGGTAGTTCCTGTTTTTACGGATGCTTCGGGATGTCCTTTGACATTTAAAAATGAAGAAGACCCAAAAGCCTGTGATCTGGCATTGTTGTCATGAAGGATATGAGAAATCAAAAAGCTAACATTTGTATCTAGAACTCTTTCTCCGGAAAGTTTTAATTCTTTAATATCTACTTCTTCCAAAACTTTACCTTTCCAGTTTTCAACTTTGGTAACGGCAATTAGCGGTTGTTTTATTCCTTCATTGGCAAAGACACCAAACGCCTGAGCCATGTCATAAGGTTTGACTTCGCCGCCCCCTAAAGTTAAAGAAAGACCATAACGATCAGGATCCTTGAAAGTAGTCAGTCCCATATCTTTTGCAAAATCGACAAAATTAGTAATGCTATTAACAGCTAATACTTTTACCGCTGGGATATTGTATGAATTTCCCAGTGCAAATCTGGTTTGGACCAGCCCGTGATAACCGCCGTCATAATTGACCGGGCAATAGGGTTTTTGACCGATAACGGAAAAACAGGTCGGAACATCAATAAAAGTAGTTGCTGCAGTAATCTTTTTATCTTTTAGAGCTAATGCATAATTAAGCGGTTTAATAGATGAACCCGGTTGTCTCTCTCTGAAAATAATATTTACTTTACCGTCTTCATCATTGGCAAAATAATCTTTACTTCCGACCATGGCCAGGATTTCTCCGGTTGAAGGATGTGTTATTACGGCTGCGCCGTTGCCAACATTCTGTTTTACCAGTTTGCCAACTTCGGTAGCTACTGCTTCCTGTGCAAAATTTTGTAGATCCAGATCCAGTGTGGTTGTAACCCTTAGGCCTCCTTGTTCAACAATTTTTTCTCCGTATTTTTCAACCAGTTGATCTTTGATCCATAATGCAAAATGGGGAGCAGCAGGTGCTTTAATCTCGGCATAGATTAACTCTTCTTCTAATGCTTTGTTTTTTTCTTCTTCATTTATATATCCTGCTTTGATCATTTGTGAAAGTACTTCTTTTTGTCTTTCTTTTGCCAGTTCAGGATGCGCTCCGAATGGAGAATATCGGGTTGGACTTTGGGGTAGACCTGCAATAAGAGCAGCCTGTGCCAGAGTTAAATCTTTAGCCGGTTTACCGAAATAAAGTTCAGATGCACTTTCAATTCCGTAAGCTGTTGAACCGTAAGGAATTTGATTTAAGTAAAGCTCTAGTATTTGGTGTTTACTGTAAATACCTTCAACAACTACGGTCAAAAAAAATTCTCTAACCTTTCTTCTAATTGTTCTTTCGGGAGTTAACAGGGAATTTTTAACTAATTGTTGTGTTAGGGTAGAACCACCTTCCAATTTCCCGCGGGTGACTATTTTCCAAGCTGCCCGGGCAATACCTGTAAATGAAAAACCATAGTGTTTGTAAAATTCCTTATCCTCTATTGCTATAGTTGCATTTTTAACATAGTCAGGCAGGTCATCAAGTTTAACAGGAGAACTTCTTTTATCTGCATAAATTTCGTAAATCAATTTACCGTTTCTGTCTAAAAGCTTTGTCGAGACAGGTATATCAGTAGAATATAGTTTGGTAGGAAGGGGGATTCCCCAAAAAAGCCAAAATGAAAATGAGATTAAGACCGTAAAAAAAATAACTTTTTTTCTGTTTTTTTCCACTGCAAAGAAATTTTTAACTTTTGTAAGATATCCTTCCTTGGTAATATTAGGGCTGATTTTGTTGATTCTTATCATTATCAAGTAAAAAATGATTATTAAGTCTCTATATTGTATACTACAGGCATGAAACTTGGAAATTTTAAAAGTGCTGAAGAAGCAGCTGAAGCACTAATGGGTGTAACTAATGGACATCAACACGCTTTAGGTTCAATACTGGAACTCGCTTCTTTAGAAGAAATGGACCTTAAAAAAGCAATTGATTTTGTCAAAGAACGTGGAGTACCTTCTGATAAAACAGAAATAATTGGTTGGTGGCGTGAAAATATGAACAAAATCCGAGGCCAGGTGATAATGAAGGGTGGAGAGTTTGGAGAGTAAAGTGTATTATGTGTTTCAGATCATGGAATTTAATCTAGAAAAAAGAAATTGGTGGGGATATGTAGAAGAAGATCTGCAAAAACTTCTTGAATCTTCAGTTTTTCTACTCAATGTATCCAGAAGTTGGGGAGCAGACTTACCTAATGGTAGAAAGGCTTTTCATGATTATTCATTCTGTGTTTTTCCAGCAGCCAAAGCCTATGAAGGATTTTTGAAAAAGATGTTTTTTGATATGAAATTCATAACAGAAGCAGAATATTACGGTAAACATTTCAGAATCGGTAAAGCATTAAATCCGTTTCTGGAGAAAAAATACAGAAGAGAGAGTGTCTATGACAGAGTGGTAAATTATTGTGGTGGAAAAGAGCTCGCAGATATTTTATGGGAAGCATGGAAGAATGGCAGGAATTTAGTTTTCCATTGGTTTCCGGAAGAAAAAAAAGTAATATCTTTTGAAGAAGCTGGAAAGTTAATAGAACAGATCCTGTCTGCAATGGACAAAATGTCTACTGAGTGTAAAATAAAATTGTAGCCGATAAAACCGTAACCAATAGTAATATGACTAAACCAGACGAAACTTCAAAAATTAAATCGCTTAAATATGCGGTAAGTTTGGCTGCATATCTATTAATAGTTTGGGGATTCTATAGATTTCTGTTTCAACTACCCGAAAATGTCGAAGAAATTGTAATAAAACCCATTATCTGGCTTATTCCTGTATTGTACCTGTTAAGAAAGGAAAGAGCCGGGCTGGAAAGTATTGGAGTAACTTTAAAAAATATTTTTCCTGCAGTTTATTTTGCGTTAGGGCTTGGAGTGTTTTTTGTCATAGAAGCGTTATTTATCAACTATATCAAATACGGTGGCAGTTTTAATTTTGGAGCGAATATAGGCAGTCTTCCTATCCTTACATCTTTTGGTCTGTCCTTTGCTACAGCATTTTCTGAAGAACTGACGTTCAGGGGATATATTCTAAGCCGTTTCTGGAATGCATTGAAAAATCCCTGGCATGCAATTATCGTAACCAGTTTATTGTGGGCTTTGGTACATGTACCAATCACTTTCTTTGTCTGGAAACTGGACCTGACATCAGCAATTACATATCTGTTTTTAACTTTTATTTTTGGATTGGGATCTTCATTTGTTTATACCAAGACCAAGAATGTATTTTCTTCAATTTTACTTCACGTACTTTGGCAGTGGCCGATAATTTTATTTAGGTAATACTTTGTTGATACAAATATATTTTTACTGCACTTAGACTTGAAGATAAACATTTATTGTTTTAAACCACAGTATTTTAAGAAGGCGAAATAATAGTTATGTCCAATGATAAAGAATTTGACAAGCTAGGCCTTAGTATACCAACTTCGAACAATCTGGCACAAAATTGCCTCAGAAAACAACAACTTCCTGCAGTTTTGCTCCATACATCTTTCCGTCTAGGGGGTCGATTCTTCCTAATTGAGGCTCTATCGAAACAATTCCTTCCAGCTTTCTATCTTTAAACACTTCGTTTAGTAGCAACCTGTCTTCCATAGGAGTTTTATCTACCGTTTGGTGCTCAGGAACTTGAAAAATTGAGTGACCGACATCTTTATAGGGGTCAAGCATCTCCAGATTATTTTTATCTATTAAGTTTATTGCAAAGCTATATAAGTCGCCTACACTTTTTGCTTTGGTTTTAGCAAATACGGCAGTTTCCTTCACAATATCTCTAACGCCTTCTATAAGACTTTCATAGAATTCGTTATCTCCAATAACCACAGTGTCACACCAGTTGCTCCAAACAGTTCCTTTCATTGGGGTAGAGTCCACGAAAATAATATCATTTTCTCCGACCTTTACTTTGTCTGAGGGTAAATGAACCCTCCTGGTAATGGGTTTTGAAGTTGTTTCTCCTGAATAGATTAGGATTGGATACCAATGTTCAGAAAAACCAAAATCTGATAGTAAGGAGTAATATTTATCAGCGATTTCTTTTTCGGTTAGCCCTGGTGAAATCCATTTAGTGAGCGTGTTTGTAGCCTCGACTGTAAGTTTTTGCAACTCGTCGAATTGTTTTAGGTATTCCTCACGAGACAACATTAAATGATGTTAGCACTTGGAGGCAATAAATGCAGGCATAAAAAGAAAAGAACCGGTTGACGTAGTTTAATCATTTAGAGCAATTTGACTTTTGCAGAAAGAGAGAGTAATACTGACTTTAATGATTGATGTTCCAAAAAATATTGATTTCGAAATAGCAGAAGATGAAAATGGATTTATTTATGAACATAAGTTTCCCGATTCTTTTGCAACTTATGAGTTTCTAGATACCACTTCAGAAAATCAAGATGGTGTAGTTCATTCAATTCATAATGCTAGAAAAACATCTAGGCTTTCTGGACAATCCGGAAAAATACAATTTCGATCCGAAAGTGATCCAATTGGAAGTGATAAATTCACAGGTAAAGCAGTTTCATATGGCGAATCTTCAACCCAAAAACTTTAAAGGAATTTAGAGGAATATACAGAGTTAGTCTTATTTTGAAAATATCCCTATTTAATTTCCCCTAAAATCCTATAAATTTTTTGCATCATTTGACAGACCAGCGTACAATAGATGATACCCATGCGGAAGCGATTTGCGGGTATTTTAACTTCATTACTAATGGCAATTGCCATATTTACGGTATCAATTATTAGAGGGGTTATGCCAAATTATGCATTTTCTCCACAGGTTCTATCGGACACAGTTGATACTCCAAGTACGATTAATATTGCCTATGATTTAATTTACCCGGGAAAGATATTGCCTGACCATCCTCTTTGGTATGTAAAAGCAATTCGGGATAAGATTGTACACTCATTAACTTTTAATCACATGTCTCGGGCAAAATTGGCACTTAAGTGTGCAGATAAAAGATTGCAAATGGCTCAGGAAATGTTTAAAAAAGGGAAACCGGATTTGGGAGTGGCAACATTGGAGAGAGCGGAACAGTATTTAGCAGAATCGGTAGATCATGCCAAGGAGGCAGAAAGTAGTGAAGAAAGTAAAGAATTTTTACGTACAGCCTCTCTGGCTGCTTTAAAGCATAGGGAAATTATTGAAGAAAATATTCTCCCCCTTTCTCCTGAAGACCTCAAACCAATGATAGTAAAAACGGAAGATCTCTCCAAAATAAGCTACACAAAAACCCGAGACACCCTTCATTCTTACGGGATAACATCTCCAACTAATCCCTTCGAGTTGGATTAATTTAGGAGTTTAGTTATCTTTTTTTAGACAGGGGAATATCCAGCTTTTAATAAAATTTCCTCACAATTTCCTCAAGTAGTTTTTTCCAAGCTTGATTTACGCTTAACATGATATGATTCGTATCAAAAGTTGATAGTTGACGCACCACTTCTAGTGTTAGATTATCTGTTACGTCACTAGTTGTAGTGTTTTTATGTTTCACAAGTGAAAAGATTTTTTGATTGAAATATTAATATGAATTGTCCTTTTTGTAACACAGCAGAAACTCAGGTTTTGGAGTCCAGAATTATTAATGAAGGGCAAGGAATAAGAAGAAGAAGAGAGTGTGGTAAATGTGGTAAACGCTTTACAACACATGAAGAAGTTAAAAAGTCGGTACTTTGGATAATCAAAAAAGATGGGAGGCGGGAACCCTTTGATAGAGAAAAGATTAAAAGGGGACTTTTAAGATCAATAGAAAAGAGACCTGTATCTTTAGATCTGGTAGAAGAAACGGTAAATGAAGTAGAGAGAGAACTATTAAAAGCACTTAAAGAGGAAGTACCAAGTAGAGTTGTAGGGAATGCAGTTTTAAAGAGACTGAAAAAGATTGACAAAGTAGCCTGGTTAAGATTTGCCAGCGTCTATTTGCAGTTTGAGGATTTGGAAGATTTTGAGAAATTAATAAACAGAAACTTATAAACAGAAACGTATGAATATTAATAAATATTTAATGAAAATTATGTTATAACCAACAAATATGTCAAAAAATACCACATCATTAAAATCTAAAAAATCAGTAAAAAAGAGTAGTAAATTGGAATTTAAAGATTTCACCGCTCCCTCATATGGTGAGATAAAGAATCTGTTAGATAAAAAACTGGGAGTTCGACCAAAAAGACCGATAAACCTTCCTGAAGGAGATTGGACAGAACAGGCTTTAAAGGTCTTAAAAGAAAGATATTTGGTTAAAGACAATAATTTAAGCCCTATTGAAACTCCCGAAGATATGATTTGGAGAGTTGCTTGGGAAGTGGCTTCTGCTGAAGTTAGATGGGGTGCGGGTAAACGTGAGGTAGAGAATTACGCCCGTGAGTTTTACAGTTTAATGAATTCACGAAAATTTTTGCCTAACTCACCAACCTTAATGAATGCAGGAACCGGTAACGGTCTTCAGTACTCTGCATGCTTTGTTCTACCCGTTGAAGATTCAATGGAAGGAATATTTGATGCTATTAAATACCAGGCAATAATACATAAAACTGGTGGAGGAACAGGTTTTGCGTATTCAAGACTTCGTGAGAGTGGGTCTATTGTCAAAACTTCATCTGGCACTGCATCTGGTCCAGTTTCTTTTATGAAGATATTCGATGCTGCTACAAACGAAGTTAAACAGGGAGGAAAAAGAAGGGGGGCAAATATGGGAATACTTAGAGTAGATCATCCTGATATTCTGGAATTTATCCATTGTAAAGAAGAAGGAGGAATTACAAACTTCAATATTTCAGTAGCTTTGACGGATTCTTTCATGAAAGCCTATCAGGAAGATAGAGATTATGATCTTATTAGTCCTAAATCAAGAAAAGTGGTAGGACAACTTAATGCCAAAAAAGTTTTTGATGAGATTGCGGATGGGGCTTGGAGGACAGGAGACCCAGGTTTAATTTTTATAGACAAGATCAACAAAAGTACAGCAAATCCGGTTCCAATATTGGGTGATATTGAGGCTACCAACCCATGTGTGACAGGAGATACTCTAGTTTCCACAGATGAAGGTCTGGTGAGAATGAAGGATGTAGTTGAAAGTCATTTTGAAGGAGGTAAAAGACATGGAGGAAACATGGGGCTAATTATTGATAAAAGAACTCTTAAAATTGATGATCTGGGAGTAACTGAAGGGAGAGCATTTAAATTTTTTGATAATGGAATAAAGGATACTTTGAGACTAACTACAAAAATGGGGTTTGAGTTAACAGGAACTCTTGATCATAAAGTTCTGACACCAACTGGCTGGGTGGAGTTGAGTGATTTGAAAGAGGGTGGAAAAATTCTTATTCAAAGTGGGAAGGGTAAATTTTCTAAAAATCTGGAACTTCCATTTAAACCAGCACGCCCATTTTTTCCGAAAAAATGGAGTAAAGAATTGGGGGAGGCATTAGGATGGCTAGTTGGAGACGGTTGGTTAAGAAATGGAGATAAGAATTGCCGTGTTGGCTGGACTTTTGGTAAAAATGACATTGATAACCTGAAATATTTAAAGAACATTTTGAATAAATGGTACGGAAGGAAAATAAATGAAGTCAGACGAGTGAGAAATACTTATCATTTGTCTTACCATGGTAAAGAATTTATCCAATTTTTTGAAAATCTCGGGATAGAACCTGTGAAAGCTATTGATAAAAAAGTACCAGAGTTGATTTATTCTGCAACTGAAGATGCAGTTAAAGGCTTTTTAAGAGGACTTTTTACAGCAGATGGGACTGTCAATTTCAGAATGGGCTTTAGTTCTTATGTAAGGCTTACAAGTAAATCAAGATTGCTTCTAAAAGGTGTCCAACAACTCTTACTAAATCTAGGTATGATTTCACGAATTTATGACAGAAGTCGAAAACCACGAATAGGAGTTTTTGAATATATTAACAAACGGGGGAATAAAAGAAGTTACTCAACTGATGGAGTCTTGTATGAACTCCAGCTTTCGAAGGAGTCTGTAATGGTATTTCTGTCAGAAATAGGTTTTTTAAATGGGAGTCATAGTAAAGTTATCAAAAAGTTTGGCACCAAGGGATATTATAAAGACAGATATGAAGATTATGTTGTAAATGTGGTTCCATCAGGTAAACAAAGAGTATATGATCTTACTGAGGAAAAAAGTTATACGTTTATAACAAATGGGGTCGTAAGCTTCGACTGTGGGGAACAACCATTATACCCATTTGATGCTTGTAACTTGGGAAGTATATTTTTAACCTATTTTATTAAAGATGGCCTGATTCAATGGGATGAACTTAAAGAAGTTACTAGGCAGTCAGTCAGGTTTTTGGATAATGTAATTGAGGTAAACCCATATCCGCTACAACAAATAAGAAACACAGTTTTTGCCATAAGAAGAATTGGACTTGGAATAGGTGGTTGGGCCGACTTGCTACTCGAACTGGGAATCCAATACGATTCCAATGAAGCATTGGAATTAGGGGATAAATTAATGAAAACCATTCAAGATGAGGCTGTAGCCGAAACTCAAAAATTGGCAAAAATTAGAGGAGCCTTCCCACTTTTCCAAGGATCTATTTATAAAGACGAAAAACCAAGAAGAAACTCAACAGTTACCACCATTGCCCCCACAGGAACTATTTCAATAATTGCAGGATCTAGTTCGGGTATTGAACCTTTGTTTGCTGTTGCATTCCAGCACATAGTCAAAGATAAACATTTGGACAGAAGATTAACTTTTGTCAATCCAAAATTTGAACAGATTGCAAAAGAACAAGGTTTCTGGAGTCAGGAATTAATGAATAAGGTCGGGGAAAAAGGGGTGGTTAGACACATTGAAGAAGTACCTGAAAAAGTCAGAGCCATGTTTGGTACTGCTCACGAAATAGATCCCGATTGGCATATTAAAACCCAAGCGGTCTTTCAAAAATATACGGAAAATGCAGTCAGTAAAACTATAAACCTGAGGCATGATGTTACAGTAGAAGATGTTAAATCTACTTATCTTCTGGCCTGGAATAGTGGTTGTAAAGGTATAACAATTTTCAGAGATGGTTGCAAAGATGTCCAGGTATTAAATTTAGGAGTTAATAACGGTGAAGCAAAGAAAGAAACCGTTCCTCAAGAACAGGTGTTTATTCAACCTGAACCCCTAAGACAAAGACCTTATGTAGTCAAGGGTTCAACTTACAGAATGAATACTCCTATGGGAACGGCATTTATTACCATTAATGAGGATTTTGAAGGTCAACCATTGGAGATATTCATAAACGTCGGTAAAGCTGGATCTGATGTCGCTGCTATGGCTGAGGCTTTGGGAAGAACCATCTCAACAACATTGAAATTCAGGGGTAACATATCGGCTAAAGAAAAAGCCAGAGAAATAGCAGAACAACTTTCAGGTATAGGCGGAAGAAGATCAATCGGTTTTGGGCCTACCAAAATCAGATCATTACCTGATGCGATAGCTGGAGCTATTTCCGTTCACTACAACATGGGCATTAACGGTTATCACAACAGCCCTAATATCTTTGGTGAATTAAACACAAAAGATCCCAAAAGTGAAGTGGTGGCTACAATACCAAGACTTAATGAACAAAAACAGGAAACCTTATTCATGGCAGCTACTATCCCAGTAGAAAGAGCAGGGGACATCTGTCCTTCCTGTGGTGCTTCTGCCTTAGTTTTTGAAGAAGGTTGTTCCAAATGTCATGCATGCGGGCATAGTGAGTGTTAAAAGAAAATGAGTTTAATTATAAACGGAGTTATATTATCTTCGTGGGATAATACTACAGTATTTAATTGTATATCTTGAAGGAGAAGTTATATTTGCCCAACTTTCATAGGACGAAAACTAAGATAAGGTGGCTGATCTTTGATAGCTTTTTTCGGATAAAACATAACTTTACCCCGTGGTCCGGTTGCTACCCAAAAGCCGTTCGGATATTCATCTAAATGGATTGTTTGTCCCGAACCGGCAGACAATTGCTGGCTGCGTTTACCCGATCCCCAAATCATAACACTTTTGTCCAGGTTGGTAAGAAATACGTCGTTGGTTATATCCTGGTCTCTAACACCAAACGACAATGCAAATTCGTTAGGTTGTACTCCCGGGTCTCTCATGTCCGTGCCGTCACTTTCAGTAATTTTAATTAGGAGTGTTACGGGTGAAAGGAAAGGATGACCTTCATTCTCATCAGGATTGCCTCCATAAATGACCGTTACTCTTCCTCCATATTTTTGAGAGTCTAATGGATATGCCCGTTTACTGTCCGGCGACAGAACCGGAGTTCTGTATCCTTTAACCTCTAGACGTTTTTCCGTAATATCAACTCTATCCATTGCTTTTTATTATATACTTTCTATGAAAAATAAAAACGTCAGCATATTATTATCATTTAATACAAGATATGGCAGTCTATACAAAAACAGGGGATAAAGGAAAAACAGGAACATTTGGTGGCAAAAGAATTTCCAAAGCTTCACGGCTCATAGCCGCAATTGGAGCTATTGATGAACTTAATTCATACTTGGGGATAATCGGGGGATTGGTAGAAATACAAAGAAATCTTTTTACTATTAACTCAATGTTGTCTGGTGCAAAACTTGTTTTTCCAAAAGATGCAGTTAAAAAGTTGGAAAAAGAAATTGATGAAATGGAAAGTAAATTACCTGTTCTTCAAAATTTCATTATTTATGGTGGTGATAAGAAAGCAACTCAGATTTATTATGCCAGGGCACTCACAAGAAGAGCAGAAAGGAGCTTGGTAGCAATATCCGGAGGAACTCATCCCAACAGAGAAAAGCTGATGTATTTAAACAGACTGTCAGATTACTTATTTATGTTAGCCCGGTATACAAACTTCAAAAAGAAGGCAAACGAGGTGACATGGAAGAGCTAGACTGCTTTTCTATATTTTGAACCAGCATTTGTGTGACGTTTAAACTCAATGCCACATATTCTTTACTCACAGCTTTGAATGCTTGTTGCTAGGTTTTACCATCCTCTATCTCCTTACCTTTAAACATTGGTAAAATCTCCCTACCTACTATTTGCCCCACATTTCTTTTTAACTCACTTAACATTTCCTTACTTTTTTCTAACTCGTGAGCCATTACTACCTGATGGTATAAAGCGACATAATGTTGGGGACCATTATAAGGATCAAAAATCACGATTTGCGGGTCAATACCAATTTGAGTAGCTACGTCAAGCGAGTCTAGGGCAAGGTACTGCGTTGATACCTCAACTGCTTCGTGTCGTAAGAATATTTTCCGTACGTCAGCATCTCTTACCAACTCAGTATTTAAAATTATCTTTGCGCCCCTCATGGTGCGTACACCCCAAGCAGGTGTTTGGCAGGCGCGTTCGATTATCTCATCCTTAAATGTTTCAAAGAATTCAAGGTCTGTTTCTTTTATATAGTCAACAATCTGGTTTTGAGCACCAACCAACGCCTCAGATTCATACTTCTTAATCCTTTCCAAGTCTACAGGTTTTAAATTAATTACATCTACATGAGCTGGAATTTCCCCAACAGATTGGATTGAGTCTACTTTATCCATATACGTATCAACACATTGTATCAATAACAACCTAACAAATAAATTGAGATATCAGATAAAAACATAAGTTTGACAAATGTGATGTAACATGTTACATTTAGTACATATGTTACTTAATCGAAGAACAAACGTTTTATTTGATGAGATTGATTACACTACCCTTGTTAGAATTTCTAAAAAAGAGGGAAAAACAATAGGGGAACTTGTACGTCAAGCTGTAAGAAAGACTTATAAAACGAGAAAAAAACTCACAGATAATGAAAAGGCATTTCGTATAATTAAAAAGGTAACACGAGGACTTGATTTTTCAGGAATTAATTACAAGGAATTGATTAATAATGGGAGAAAAAATTGAAATCAAGACAATTTTAGTTGACTCTTCGTTTATATTATCAACTTTACTGCCAGATGAGACCATACTCGCTCAATTTAAAGAACATATAGATAGCTTTAGGAGGAATGAAGTATTTTTTAAATCTTGTGAGCTTTTAAAATATGAAATTTGCAATAGTTTAAAATCTGCTATCCTACAGAAAAGAATCAGTGCTGAAAAGGCAATGATTTTGTATTCAGCCTTTGTATTGATGAAGATTGAATATTTAGACATAGATTTCAAAAAAACTCTAAATCTTTCAATAAAGCATGATATATCTTTTTACGATGCTACTTATTTATATCTGGCAAAAACATATAAAAGTAAATTATTAACTTTAGATAAAAAACTGGCTAAAATTTCTCAATAATTCATAATAGTAAAAATGCTACAATGAAGTATGGGTATATTTCCTGAAAAAGAACCAAAACTTAATGTTGTTGAGGAACATGATCAAGAAGCATCAGCTTTAAGTATCGAACATAAAGAAGTACTTACTCCAATACCTACTAATTTTAAAGCACAGGTTTATGATGACAATGGTAAACCTTTAATTTCAACACCTCAGAGCCAAACAGTAGTTATTACTATTCCTGCTGTAAACGAAGAAGAACTTAAAGCCGATGCAAAAGGAAATATCGAAGAAACCTGGACTTGGTCGGCAGTCTACTGGATCAGAAGAATTTTAAAGGCCTTACATTTTAGTAAAAAATATGTTTTTAAAGGAGAAGAAAAATGATAAATCCAATTTTTCTAGATATAAACACATTAGCCTATCTTTTTATAGGTCTAATTTTCTTTATCTTTTTTTTGGCAATATTAGGTTATGCAGGTTTTATCTTATTCAGGTATAGAGGCAGAGAGCTTAGTTCAATTGATTCGGTACTTTTGCAGATTTCAGTTCCCCGTTTAAATGAAATAAAAATTGATGCCATGGAACAATTGATCTCTTCTTTATACTCCATTAAAAAGGGAGGTTGGAAGCAAAAATTTTCAATTCAGCCCACTATTTCCTTTGAAATTGTAGCCCGGGCAGAGGATATCAAGTTTTATGTTTGGACACCTGTGGAGTTTAAAGATTTATTGGAAAAGCAAATACATGGTGCTTATTCTGATGCAGAAGTGATGGAAGCAGAAGAAGTTAACATCTTTGAATCCGAAGGTAAAGTTGCCTATAAATCATTACAATTGGGAAAAGCCAACTTTTATCCTTTAAAAACTTTTAAAGATTTGACTACCGATATTTTAGCTTCAGTGACATCCTCAATGGCCAAAATGGGCGCCAATGAATCATCTTTAGTTCAGATTTTAATTTCTCCTGCAGAGTCTGACTGGCAAAAACAGGGAGGTAAGTTTATCTCCGATACTAAAAAGCAGGAAAGCAGTTCTGAAAGCGCCAAATATTCGGTGTCAGGTAAAACCTTGGAAGCTGTTGAAAACAAAATCAGTAAACCAGGTTTTGAGACTTCAATCAGATTAGTTGTGGTTGCCCCAACATCTGAGATTGCCAAAATGCATCTAACCAACATAGCTTCATCAATCGGTCAAACATCTGGGGAGCTGAACAATCTTGGTAGCCGAAAAATCTATAACAAATCAAATTTTGTTCATGATGTTTTATACAGATATCATCCGATGTTTAATATCATGAAAAATCACGTTTCAATTTTAAATTCGGAAGAACTGGCAACTATTTTTCATTTTCCAAACAGACAAATAACTACTCCACATATTCACTGGTTGCATAGCAAAACAGCACCAGCACCTGCTGAAATACCTGAAGATGGACTCTATATAGGTCATAGCCTTTATAGGGGTGTCAAAAGAAAAATATGTATGGGGGACGACGACAGAAGAAGACACCTATATATTGTAGGAGCAACAGGAACAGGAAAAACTGAACTACTTAAAAGTATGATCATGCAGGATATAAATGCAGGTAAAGGAATTTGTTTTATGGATCCTCATGGTGACGCTGTTGAGGATCTTCTTAAAAGAATCCCTCCCGAAAGAGCAGAAGACGTTATTTACTTCAGACCATCAGATACACTCCGTCCGATGGGACTTAACCTCTTGGAGGCGAACACAGAAGACCAGAAACACTTTGTGGCAACCTCAGTCATTAATATGATGTACAAACTGTTTGATCCTTATAAAACAGGTATAGTTGGACCCCGTTTTGAACATGCAGTCCGAAATGCCATGTTGACCGTCATGTGTGAACCGGGTGCAACGTTTATAGAGGTTATGAGAGCCTTAACTGATGCCAGATATGTTCAGGAACTTCTACCTAAAGTGGATGATCCGATAATAAGACGATACTGGACAGACCAAATTGCCCAAACTTCTGATTTTCACAAATCTGAAGTTTTGGATTATATCGTATCTAAATTCGGAAGGTTTGTTACTAATAAAATGATCAGAAATATCATTGGTCAGTCAACCTCATCTTTTTCTTTCAGGGAGGTTATGGATCAAGGCAAAATACTTCTTATCAACCTTGCCAAAGGTGAACTGTCAGAAGAGAACTCCAACTTTTTGGGACTCATCTTGGTTCCCCGAATCTTAATGGCAGCTATGAGCCGAACTGATACTCCAGAAGACCAAAGACGTGATTTCTATCTCTATGTTGATGAATTTCAAAACTTTGCCACCCCTGACTTTGCAGTTATATTATCAGAGGCCAGAAAGTATAAATTAAATCTGACTGTTGCCAACCAGTTTATAGGTCAGGTAGAGGAAGAAGTAAAAAATGCAGTTTTTGGTAATGTAGGTACAAAAATATCCTTCAGAGTAGGAGTAACTGATGCAAATTATCTGCAGCACGAGTTTAGTCCTGTTTTCGGAGAGGATGATCTTTTGAATGTAGAAAGATTTCATGCCTTTGTTAAAACTATAGTTAAAAATCAACCTATGACTCCTTTTTCCATAGATACTACTTTGGATATAGATAAAATCAAGGCAACCGAGGACTCAAGAGTAGCAGAGATAATTAAAGAAATGAGCCGGCTTAAGCATGGTAGGGATGTGAGGCTGGTTGATGCAGAAATAACCAGGCGGGCAAAATTATAACTTAGTGATATACTACAGCTAAATTATGGAGTTTTTTAAAGGACGAAGAAATGATGAGTGGATAACATTATCATTTCAAGAACAAAAGGATTATGCTCAGGAAGGTTATTTATATACACCATTACTTAGGGAAAAATTTATTAGGATTAGAGATAGCGGAAAAATAGAAAATGTCACTGTTCGAAGCAGAAATTTCAGCAACGAATTTCATGAATTTAAAGTTGCATCTACGCCGCAAGGCATAAGGATCGGAATGGAAGCACGTAGGTATATTAATGGAGTTATCTTGAAAAGTATTGAATATAATGAACCAATCCCACAAAATAAAGGGCAAATATATCTTTACGATCCTTCGGACGACTGCGCAATTATAATAGACCCTGAAGAATCAAAAGCTTATACGGTTGATAGCTCAGGCCATTTCATAAATTTAGATCTGGAAACAGGATTAGAATGGGTCGGTCAAATCTTAAATGAAACGTAAATAACGTGCATGTTGTTTTCTTCTCTAATTTAACTTAATATCAGATCACTTACTACCATGAATAATATAGGAATAATCGGCTGGGGATTTGTAGGGGAAGCAACTGGGACAGGCTTTTCAAAATCCAAACAAAATAAAATCTTCTGGTTTGATAAATACAAAGACAGTCCAAATTCGTTCGATGAAGTTGTTAAGAATTCAGAATTCATCTTCATCTGTCTGCCTACACCAATGTATCGTGATTATACTGGACAGGATATTAGTATTGTTAAAGAAGTGTTAGGCCAACTGGTACCTGTTGTATCAGGAACAAAGAAGATTGTAGTTGTTAAATCCACAGTACTTCCCGGGACAACTTCCAGTTTTGCCAAAAAATACCCCAAAGTTAATTTTGTCATGAACCCTGAATTTTTAACCCAGAAAAAGGCTAATGATGACTTTATGAATCCCGCAAGAACGGTAATCGGGACAAACAAAAAAATAGTAGGTGAAAGATTAGTGGCACTTTATAAAACAATTCTCCCTAAAAATCAGAAATATTTTCAGACGGATTTAACCTCGGCCGAGGTTATAAAATACATGAGCAATCTGATGTTGGCAAGTAAAGTTCTTTTGGCAAATGAGTTCTATCTCCTTTCTGAAAAGGTAGGTGCCAATTATAAAGATGTCTATAAAGCAGTAGAAGCTGATCCCAGAATAGGAAGCCACTTAGCAGTCCCCGGTTCTGACGGGGAGTTGGGTTTTGGCGGTTCCTGTTTTCCTAAAGACACACTAGGACTATTATCTTTTGCTAAATCTAAAAAAATAGATATGAGTGCGTTGGAAGCAATCTGGAAAAAGAATTTAAAAATTAGGAAAAACCGTGATTGGGAGCACATGAACAATGCCTTTGGTAGGGGAGCATCAAATAATAATAAGTAGTAAATGTTAGATTTGACCTGCAGCTTTTCTTTGAAGTTCTTGGTATCTTACTAGTTCCATTGGATTGTAGTTCCCCCCACTAATTTTCTGGCTAAATCGAACCATAGTTAATGCCTCATCCTTAGTAAGATTAGGATAAAATGCCGACCTTCCATCTTTTCCAGGATCTGCTTGTAACAATCCAATCTCTTCAGCAACTGTTAGTCTTCGTTCTACGATTCTTTCTCCCCCAAAACCTGCTTGATTAGGTACATCATTCATATTACAGGGTATTTTACTTCTTCTTCTTCTTCTTGTCAACTTCCGAAAAACAATTCAATTGGTTATAATGCTTCTATATGAAGAAACTGCCCAACAACATAGCTTCACTGGTGATTATTCTGATAAGTATTTTAACTATGTTTTTATTTTCCAGAACGTTAGCATATTTAGTTTTGGTTGAAGAATCCTTGCCCAAATTTCTGTTTTTAGACTTAAATGGTTTTAGACTTCATCATTTTGTCTATGGCAATATCCTAATAACAATTACCAGTTTTTTGGCAATTGGCTTGGGGATTCAAAAGCACAAAAAACTTTTTGCATTGTTTTATGGAATTGGGTTAGGGATGGTTTTGGATGAGTTTCTGCTTTGGGTAGGGGACATTAATCAGCTGCAAAATGATGTTTTGTGGATTCCTTATTCTATAACCGCAGTAGCCATTGTGACATTTTTAATAGCTTCAATTATTATGTTTAGATTATACAAACTTCATAAAATAAAAGTGTTCGGTAGGAAGAGATAAAAAATCTTAAATTTGATATAATCCAGAAACTGGGCCCGGTAACTCAGTGGTCAGAGTGCCGTCCTTATAAGACGGAAGTCGATGGTTCGAGCCCATCCCGGGCCACATTATGCTATTAAAAATTACATCAAAGACTTCTCTTCAAGAAATAGTCACCTATATACAAAACATTCGTGAAGAAAAAGGGAAGGAAAAAGAAGTACTTAAAACAATAAATGAGTCACTAAGATTTGGTCACGATTTTATAATCAACCTTTTCTGGGAAGAAGCACTGACATACCAGCATATTTATATGTCTGACTCATCAAACACTTCTGCTTTATCTCAAATGGAGAACACAGTAATAAAAGCCAAGTTTTATATAGAAAAATATAAATTAATAAAGTGGAACAGCAGGCTTTATAGATTTTTAGGTAGGATTTGTGACTACAAAAAACAATTTAACAAGGCAGTTTTTTATTATAAAAAGGCAGTAAGACTTGTTAAGTCAGACTATGAGCCTTGGAGAATACTCGAGCTGGAAGGATTTTTGTCACACAGTCTAATTATGTCAGGAAAACACACTCAAGGGATGAAAATTTTTAAATCGGTCCATAATAAATTTTTAGATTCAAAAATAGGAAAATTTTTATATAAAGTAGACCACAACACATGGGCAATTTGGTTAAGTGGCATAGTTATAAGAACAATAAATGCAGTAATAGACAAAAAACTCAAGCTTAATTCAGAAGAAACTAAAGCCTGGATAAGTTTGGTTGAAGAAGAAATTAGCCAAAAGAATAAATTTGAATATAGAAGAGAAGAGCTGGAAAGACTTAAATCTAGATTAATGCTGAATTAAAATGGATAATCAAAATTGGATACAGCTGAGTAAATCAGAAAAACTAAAGGAGCTAAAAGTAAAAAGAGATGAATATAGAATCAGGATAAATGAATTGTATAAAAACTTCAGAGGAGTAAAGCATGAGAATTCATTATCTGAACTTCGTTACTCTGAGATAAAAGTAAAAGAAGATATGCTGGGATCAGTTCTCAGAGAAATTAAAACTTTGGAAGAAAGTACCGAATAACTCTTTATAATTCAGTCAGCAATTGTTTTTTACCAGGTTCTTTTACTCCTGCAAGTTCCAAATATCTTTCTGTAGTAGAAAGTCTTTTGTGGCCTGAAACCTGAGAAATAAGTACCAAATCTACCTCATTTTTAATATTTTCAACAATAAAAGTAGTTCGAAGATCATTGACCGAGTATTTTGGAAGTTCAGCTTTTTGAATAAATCTGTCAACAGCTGCCCTTATATTTCTGACTGCAAGCGGTTTTCCGGTTTTACTAACAAAAACATAGGGCGAATCTACTTTTGGCCTCTGCGGAATATACGTTTCGAGTGCAGCCTTGGCAAACTTATTAAGGGGAATTGATCTTGCCGGTTGTGTGGCATAGCTGTCAATTTTTAATACGTCTCCATCCATATCCGAAATTTTAAGAGAAGCCACCTCGGATATACGAAGACCTGTTTGTAATATCAACTCGATAATTGCCGAGATTCTATTATCTCCTCTAACTGCATCTCTTAGAGCTCTGTATTCCAAAGGTGTCAAAAATTTTGGTTGGCTTGATTCTATTTTGGGGTGGGTGACTGCCTTAGAAGGGTCAGAAGTGGAATTGCCACTTTGGACTAAATATCTAAAGAAAGTCTTGACTGCATTCAGCTTTCTGGATACAGACTTTGGGGTATATTTTTGAGACAACAGAGCATCCCTGAATGTGTCAAGATGGGTCGAAGTTATCTGATCAGCCGTAGCTATATTATTTTTGGTTAGAAACTCCACTAACTGGTCTAAATCTGATTTATATGCCAAAATTGTGGCTGGAGAGCGATGTTTTTCTTCTAAACTGGAGATAAACTTCGGTACCAGGCTTTTAATTGTGTCTTGTGTCATAATATATTCTTATATTGCAGCAGGTTGTAAGTATTATACAGTGAATAGAAAAATAGTCAACATTATAGGTTCGAAGCAAAATAGGGTTAGATTAAGTTCAAAAATGTCTGTAAATAATATCAAAAATTATGCTTTTTCCAAAAGAGAAGGTGAGACTAAACCAAGTTTCTCAGCCTCTCTCCAAAAAGCTGCAGCAGTTATTTTCTTGCTAATCCTTCTTGGATCATTACTTAAAAGTATGCAACGTGCAAAAAACGCTGAAAGTTTAATAGAAAAGTCACAGGCAAAGCTTGATAAAACAAAACAGGAAGAAAAAGAACTTCAATCAAAGTTGGAAATGACTCAAAGTGAGGCTTTTATTGAAGAACAACTTAGGGATAAATTGGGATTGGCCAAAGAAGGAGAAATTATACTTGTTTTACCTGATGATGAAACATTAAGAAAATTAGCTCCAATTATGCCTAAAGAAGAAAAAGTTAAACCTAAGCCAAATTACATAAAATGGCTAGAGTTGTTTATATAGCAAGAAAGACTTAGATTCATTTATATACATCATGCTTGTGCCAGCGAGAGGGATTGAACCTCTGACCTCAGCGTTATGATTGCCGCGCTCTAACCAACTGAGCTACGCTGGCCTATTTCAGATAATGCGTTTATCTGAGCCATGATTTTATAACAAAGTTCACCAGGTTTCAAAACTTTAATTCTAAGAGTGCCATAATGTTCATTGAAATTTTCGTATACTTTATGTAATTTCACCTTTTTAAAACTAGTTTTTCTAAACTGTGAGAGTGGAATATTTATTAAGTTTGACCAATACAATTTAACTATATCCTCTCTTTTTTTATGTATTTCATTAATTCCTAATGTCGCTGATAAGCGATTTTTATTAATTCCATAGCAATTATTTAACCAATGAATTAAAAAATTAATTAACTTAGGATCAGAATTACAAATACTAACTTCTCTTCTTGTCTTTGATCCTTCTCCCCAATATAGACAAAGCCCTGATAGCAATAACTCCCTGTTTTTTAAGGATTTTAGGTCTGATAAGGCGAGTCGCTTATATGTTTCTTCAAGTCTAATTCTTCGTTGCTTTTGCATTAAAGCGCCTTTTTAGTCTGCCCAATTCTGTTCCAACTATCCAATTTCTTCGAATCTTTTCTAATTGTTCAACTGTTAATATAATGTCTCTTACCCATAAACTTACAGTGCTTTTTGCCACACCAAGCTCTGTAGCTATGGTTTTTACACTAACTCCCTTTCTTCTTAACTCTCTAGCCTTAATTTTTTGTTG
>Ga0209518_1000440_pt1 | contig 54661 bp, 91 predicted proteins | sample RifGroB1_FD_183993 | JGI IMG/M metagenome (GOLD analysis project Ga0209518, IMG submission 183993) | Groundwater microbial communities from Rifle, Colorado, USA - Groundwater B1 (SPAdes) (version 2) | ecosystem: Environmental > Aquatic > Deep subsurface > Groundwater | place: Rifle, Colorado...
ACTCATGGCCGAACCGCCTCTGCCTTCGGTCCACTACACTCTTCGCAGAGAGTTACCGGAGTAGCCGGGCCAAATCCGCACCAGTCACAAGAACCGTCGCCAGGATGCGGGACCAGCGATTGGAGGGTGGTATTCTCAGCCGTCAACCACTCCACCTCGGTGCGACGAGCTTTCGACCTCTCCACGCCCGATCTAGCCTCGGCTGGCATCACTCCCAGTTCAGCCAGCGCCGTTTCCAGTCGCTCCACCTCGGCAGTCCGAGAATCGGCCCCCGATTTGTACGCATGGCGGATCATATCGTTAAAGCTGCACGGCATACGCCGGAATTTATCGCACATTTCATCTGTTAGGCTCTGCATCTCCCCTCCTCCCGCTCTCGCGGGTGATATTACCTTCTGCCAGCACACTCGTAGGGCTTGTCGGGGTGCGCGTTGTATTCGCAGTAGTTTGTGCCACAGCCGTGTTTCCTGATATTCCCCATGCATTTCCCGCACTGACAATCTAAGTTTTTACACTCGGCACATTCCGGCTTTGGAACCCCCGTCAATCTTCGCATAGACGTCATCCCTCTCCTCATGCGCCCCCCGAGGGGCGGTTAGTTGCCCGCCTTTGCCGCCATAATCGCCAGATACATCTCGGCTTTTAACTCATCTGGAATCCTGGCTATCACCTCCCGCGTCTGGACGGTATCTGCCACAAAAGAAGCGGTGAGCAACATAAGGAGCATCCATCCAGCAGCCCACCCAAATGAGCCAGCCGCCAGCGATACCATCAACATGAGAACCGACACGCCAAAGCAGACATAATTCAACATACTCCCTCCCGTTTCCCGCGATAGCGGGGTTAGACTACTTCTCTGATTTCGGCCATAACTTCTGCCATGACCTCCATCCCGAATAGTGAATCAACCATGAAGCCGCTAGGGTCGTGGTAACACTTGATGAAGTACTCCCGGCTGTGTCCCGCCACGCTCCGGCAAAGTTCCTTGTATTCCCTGCGCGTCACATTCCCCCCCTTTGTCGGAACTCGTCACTCGCCCTGTAGTGGCACAACGCGTGCGCCCCCTGCCTGCTGCATCCGATTACCTTCCCAATGGCGCTAAAGGTCATCCCTTGCTCGCGTAGCGCCCTCGCCCGCTCCACGTTCCCGCTGGCAACTTTGCCCTTCCGCGCTCCAGTTGGCTGATAGTGGTACAATCTCGACGCGGCGGAGGGGGTGATGCCCATCTCGGCGGCTATGGCGCGGAAGGTGAGGCCGGAGGCGCGGAGGGACTTGGCCAACTTGTGGCGGATGATGTTATATGCGGTCATGCGGGCACCTCTGTTTTATGCCCAACGCCAGCGGCTACCAACTCCGCATAAATACAAGACGTGCATCGGATGAAACGGGCGGACGACTCACCCCAATCAACCGACAATGACGCCCCAAATATAGAGCACCCGCCCCCGGGAGTAGTATCGAGCCCGGGACAGTACGGGTGACAAAATTGAGGGTCAACATTTTCCGGCACTTCTATCAGCAGTTTCATGCGGCCCTCGCTGCCATTTCGCAGGCTTCGGCGTAAGTTTCCAGGGTAGGGCAAGTTAGATCGTGGCTTTCGTTCCAAAGTTCGCAGAGTTTAACCCCATTTGCGGATGTCAACCTGCCGTTGCCGTCAGTAAATGGGCAGTGTCTACAGACAATTTCGACACCGCAAGCGCATTCTTCTGGATTTTTAATCTGCATATTCCCTCCCTGTACTAGATTGACGTTAACATTGCCGGATGCGCTCCGGCGGGCGGTTGGCGCAGTTAATTGCACCAACCGGGATATTCCAATTTCTTCTTGGCGGCAGGCAGACAGGAGGCGCAAGCCTTGTTTGCGAATCCCACTTGGTGCAACTCTGAAACCTCACCGCAGAAGTGGCAGCGCAGATAGTTGCTAGTTATTGCGTCCCATCCATACACGCTTGGCGGCTTTATCGCGCAGCCGTCCGGCCCCCATATGCAAATCTGCGCCTCGTATTTCCATTTGCCGACATTGGTTCGACTCATGGCGTGAATCTTGTATCCGTCACGGACTAGGGTTGTCACCCTTTTGGCGGACTCGTTCTTGTACGTTGCGCGATGCTCCCACCCGTCCAGTTTGGCGGCTTCCCTAAAATCAATTACCCTCCGATACTCAGCCGCATCATTCGTAAAACCAAACATATTTTCCCCCCGTTCCGCGTTTGTCTTAACCATAGAATAGCACACTCCCCCACCATGTCAAGTAAAACTCTACCCAGTTAAGGAGATTTCCGAGGATAATTTGCACGACCCGCCACACTCCGCAATCTCTGAGCAGAGACACCCCTCGCCCTGGCACCACGACGCGCTCGACTGGGGGGAGGTGGGGGGAGTGACCGGGATATTGGCGAGCTTCCCCGGCTTCGCCCTCTTCTGCGCGATAGCGGCTAGTATCTCGGCGGGGGAGGATGACATGTGGGCGGTCACTTCGTCGTTAGTCCACAGCCGCCAACGCTCAGACGGTTGAGACACCCACAATGCTTTAGCCTTATCCGTAGGACACTCCCACAATGACACCCCGCATACATCCAATATTATCATTGTAACCTCGCTATGTTTCACTGTAGCGCCCGCACTGCATCTAGGAATTTGTAGCCGTCCCTCTCCATCAATACGTCTATTGGCCCGAATGACTTAGAACAAACAAAGCACCGGGCGATGTTGCCTTTAGCATAATGGCTAAGCGAGGGCGTTTTGTCTGTATGGCAAAAAGCTAGTGACTTGCCTTTTTGGAACTGGATCAATTCGGCTACAGGATAGGCCCGCGCTCGGTCTTTCATCTCCTGTGTAACCTCGTTTTTGCTCGCCGGTTTACTCTTCCAGAATGCGTCAGCGTGCAGCCTCTTAATATCATCTATGATCGCCCACGCCAGCGGCTTGCATAGAACGTCCCATGTCATTGGATCAGTTTCAACTTCAAGCCAAAAGTCTAGCTCATGCCATAGGTATGCCCGGCGTGAACTAATGGCATCCTTTAGCGACACTCCCATATCTAGCGCCGTTGCTTCTATGTCCCGTAGCCTAATTGGAGTAAATTTAAGGTATCTGCTGAAAAGATCCCCCTCACATCGCGGCATGGTTCGCCGCCTTTTCTCTACTTTTCGCGTTGCGGATATTCTGTGACTTTATCCACGACGAAACCGACTCGGTAATTTTGGCCGGTTCGTGCTCCATACTTCTTGGGAAAACGCCGAATTTTTCCTTGTACTTGTGCGCTGCCCATCCTTGACTGAATCCCTTATTGCTGCAATGGCCAAGGAGCTGCGAATAAAACGACTGCTTCTCGTCATGGGTCGCTGGCTTGTCTTTGGGTTTCTTGCCCCCCATGCCAATGCCGCCCTTGTACACAATTTCACCTAGCACCCCATCAATATATTCCACATCCTGGCCGTATCTCCTCACCTCTGGTATGGTGCCACATCCAGGGCATTTGAGCTGGCCGGTATAGACTCTCCCGCATTTCAAGCAAGTGATTGGCCGAGAGTTCTTTTCTTTGCGTATGTCGTTCTTCTCGCTTGTCACCTTAACGGTTTCATCAAGAGTCCAATCACAAATCTCTTCTACCGGCCCATGCTCCCAATAGACACCGGCATGGTCGAGAAGGATCATATCTTGCTTCCCATCACATATCCGCATACCTCGCCCAACGCATTGCAAGTACATAACAAGTGATTTGGTGGGCCGTGCCATTATGACGCATGAGATTTGGGGGATATCTACCCCCTCGGTAAAGACGGCACAGTTACACAAAACCCTGACTTCGCCCTTGCGATATCGCCTCAATATCTCTTTGCGCTCTTCAACCTCACTCTTGCCGTCAACGTGCTCTGCTGCAATGCCCGCCGCTTGGAATGCTTCACATAATGCGACCGAGTGCGCGACCGTAGCGGTAAAGCATATCGTTTGACGATCCTCGCCATACTGCTGCCAGTTTTCAATGATGCCTTTGGTTATCTGGCCCTGCATCATGACCATGTTAAGTTGCTTCTCGTTGTAATCGCCAGCGGTGATTTTCACATCCTTCAAGTCCGGTTCAAACGGAGCGTAGTATCTGACAGGCACAAGGAACCCATCTTTTACTAGTTCTGCAACCGTGGCTACGGTTATAAGGGCGTCAAAAAGTTTCCCCAACCCTTTGCCTGACTTTCTCACCGGAGTGGCTGAAAAGCCAATTAAGAGCTTTTTCTGGAATGCTTCGATTACTTTGAGGTAAGTGTCGGCGGTCGCATGGTGCGCCTCGTCAATGACAATAATGTCGGCAAGGTCGTAAGTTTTATGTTCCATGCGGCGAATTATGGTTTGTATGCTGGCAAGATTGACATTGTGGCGGGGGTCGTAAAGCTCGTTCGCCATAATGATGCCGTGCGGAATGTTGTAGTGATCCATGTACGCGCTTACTTGGTTGAGTATTTCGCGGCGATGCACCAAAAACAAAACCTTGCTGCCTTTTGAAGATGCGCTATTGATAATGTGCGACAGCATGACGCCCTTGCCGCTGCCGGTAGGGGAGCAGACCATGATTCGGGTTTTACCTTGAACGAATGCTGCTTTGATTTTATCAATTGCGCCCTGCTGATAATCTCGTAGTTCGTACATCCCTTATCTCCTTAGTAGTAAGGTGTTTGTATAGAGACAGAAACAGAAGCAGATACATAAACAGAGTGTCCCGACACTTTACAGATTTTGCTTTTAAAATACGGCGTGTTGCAAAAATTACTTCGGGTTTACCCTACCACTTACCCCCCCTTAGTAACCATGGGGGTAACCCCCGGGTAACATGTAGGGTAACGGCCATGTAACTACATCGGGCATCCGTCATCGTGCGTCAGTGTTCCGCCCTTTTTCCCCGAATATTCGTCACGGTATTTGATTAAATTAGGGACGCCGATTATCAATTTACCGACACCGTTACTGCCGTCATATGACATGTCAATCAGCCCAACAGATTCAAATTTTTTGAAAAAAACGCTCACTTTATGGTGGTGGCAACCAACCTTCCGCGCCCAAACGCTAAGAGAATATGCAGCTTCATACCTCTGGTTTTTCCCATCCATTTGCAGTGCGATAACCTCTAGTAACGTCCACCAAAAACCAATACCCTCTAGCCCGAAAATATCTTTCATTTCCGAAAGCCTTTCATCGGAAGATGATGTTGCCATGTGCTTAAACCACCTCAAGTGAAACCTCCTGTGACTGCTGCCACAGTCTAAAAAAAGCGAGAAGCCACTAAACGCTGTGCAGGGCGTCTAGTGGCTTCAAGGGTGCGGGCCGAATGGCCGTTACCGTTACGATTATGATCTGTCGATAGCCTGCACGCTCCGACAAAAGTTCGTTTTTTATTTGCCCCAGTCTAGCATAACTGCCCCACAAAGTCAAGATAAACTTCACTCAGTCAAGCCGGGGGATAAGTTAAAACAATTTCCCCTGCTGCTGGGCGCGTTCGATGCGCTCGCAGGCGATATCGAAGTATGTCCGCTCGAGTTCGATGCCAACGAAACGCTTCCCCTCTGCCGTGGCTACTGCGCCAGTAGTTCCGCTACCCATGCAAGGGTCGCAGATTGTAAGCGCGTCAGGCGGCAGTTGCGAGAGGGTCCAGTTCATGACCTTGTAGGGCTTTTGGGTCGGATGCTGCTTATCTTCGCCGCCCCAATGATGGGAAAGGTGACGCGTCTGTTTTGCAAAGTCCGTCCATGCCATCTCGCACTCGGAGAATGACCGGCCATCATTTAGCTTGTGCCAGATAAGCCAAGAGTTAACAGGTGGCAGCGTGCTAGTGTAGTAGTTGCCACCCCAAAAGCAATGGTATTTGCCGACCGCTAGCATGGGCGCAAGGTCAATCAAGCCCGCGTCCCATGCCTTGCCCCTTGCAAACTCTTTCTTGCCTGCACCAAGGGTCTGCTGGTTCGCATTGATACCATAAGGAGGATCGGTGACAACGGCATCAATGCCAGTTATGCTCGGCAGCACTTCCCTGTAATCCCCCCACCACAGCTCCGCGTTGCCTATAATAACTTTCTCGGGTTCGCACATCACCTCCGCCCCCCGTCCATCGCCAGGTCCATGTTGACCACCAGCGGCCCCTGCGCCCATATCGAGTATCCGCATGAGCAGCAACGCTCTCTCGGGCCGCACGCGCCCACCTGACTTTCGTGGAAGGTGAGTGAACCGCATTTCTTACACTGTCTCTTGCCCGTATACTTTCCCGCCACTATCATACTTCCTCCTGTTTTATCGTTCAGTTGTCCATGCTTCACTATTTCGCGCCGTCAACATCATCTTCGATTAATTCGTAAATAACGCGGTACTTTGCAACTTTATACTTTGCCGTGTTGCGAAAAACTCCGTGGCAGTTTGCGTTCCTTGCAGCCTCGGCGCTCCGAAAGTCATACTCGTCATGGCACGCTCGGCTATATGAGCCAACGTGGGTTCCAGTGGCTTTGTCGATGATGCGGAAGACCTCTTGTGGTTCCATATTCCCTCCTAGATAACAAAGTTCCCCCGACCGCAGAATTACGGAAGGGGGATTACCCGCGAGCACCACGGCGATGGTTGCGCGGGGTGAAAACAATGTATGCTATTTGCGTAGCTGCGTCAAGCGTTTTCTTATCTTAGTTAAGTTTATTTGCGTGAGATGGTCGCTGTCTTTATTGACCATTGCCTGAGATTTTGCAACCGCCCGAGATGACAAACCCGGAAGGGTCAACATAGACACGCCCAAACTCACACAGTTCCCCGTTAACAGATATAGTCCGGGGTCCTACAACGTGTACGCCGTGAGCCACAAGGTAAGCGCCAATAGCTGTAGCGACTTCATCCCCGTCAAGTTCCACGTTTACGCCGGGGCCATATTCTGTGGTACCTTTCCCTAATTTTATATTCATTACTTCCCCCTCTCGCACCTCGCGGCAGCGGTCAGCTGTTGATACTATGTGAATCCAGCAAGCCACGTAAAACAGTGAGCCAGCCATTATGGTCAATCATGAGTTGAACCTCCAATGGCATCTCTGCTATATTCAGCCGGACATGCTTAGCTGCCGATGCTATCTTGCAACTGGTGCACCGCGAATAGCCGTAGGCGTCTCGCTCAATCATTGTGTCCACCTCTCTAGTAATATAATACGGCAATAATACCCTCCACTGCATGACCGCGCAGGGCTACGCGTTAGCGTGGCATCGTTTTACATCCCCGACTGATAATCTCCACAGTTCCAGCAGATAATGCCCTTTGGTGAAATCATGAACATGTAGCAACCGCAGTTGCACGTCCACGCCTCATACTGCGGCTCGCACCCGTGCTTAAATAGCCCCTTCATGGTGTGGCACTCTGGACACTCAATATCTACCGTGCCAACGGGCGCAACTGATATCCACTCATGATGGCATCTTGCACAAAATGCTTCCCCTGACAGGTGAGGGCCGCGCTCGGTGCGGGAAGTCAGTTTAATAACTTTATTCATCACGGCCATTCGCTCCCCATCTGAATGATTGCCAACCTTCCACGGCCTTTGATGTTTGCAAGGGCGCACTCGCACAGGTCTTGTATTTTTTGACGGAGTATCTTATTTTCTTCGGCCAACGTGTCGTAGGCGTCGTCTATCTGAGTGGCAGAAATGAACTGTGACGGGGATATAAGTTTTGATTGGCTCACAGTAGCTCCTTCGCCGGATAATGCCCCGGCTGGCGATGGGTTGTCTATTTACACATCTCGCACACGGTTTGCCTGAAATTTGCCCTAAAGCTGTCATTAGTCATGTACATGGTCTGCATCTGCTCAGTCTTCTTAATCTGGCTTTGCAGATATGCCAGCATCATTTCTGTTCTTTCGTTTTCGGTTGCTGCCATATACGCACCAGCTGCACCGTCCGCTATAATCGCTGCCACAATTGATTTTGCTGTGCTTCCATCAAATCCGTTCATGTCATCCCCCTGCGTCGTTGTCGCTGCTTGTAGATACACTCTAGCAAACGCTCCGCACTCCGTCAAGCTAAAACTTTACTCTGTGCAGAAAAATGTTGCTGATAAAAGAAAACCCCTACCGGAGTAGGGGGGTGAGGTGGTGAATCATTCGTACCATGTAAATGTGAGCACACCCTCTTTGCCATTAATCTCGCCGATCCCTCGGAACGGGGCACCATGGGTGGCCGCAGCCGATACCCTCTCCATCGTCAAGCCGCCATTGGTGACCAAAACCTCCGCACTAACACTCCGCTCCACCTTCGGCGGCTTCGGGCGCAAGTGGCTGCCGGTGAGCTTGACTAGCCCATCGTAATGGGCTGGATTGGGGCGGGTGAGGCCACAATAAACGACCACGCCTCTTGAGTCAAACCCCATCCACGATTCCACCTCAACCTCTTCCATCTCTGGCGGCGGGTGCAAGATCGAATTGACCCTGTTCGTAGTCTCGCGGCCGATATTGCAGCGTGCCGACAAATATTTGACAGCTTCTTTATATCGCTCCAACTCCGTTTGCATAATATTTCCTCCTTTTAGTACCCTCTCCCGCGAAGGAGATGGGGGGGTGGGGTGGTGTGTTACTCTTTCAGGTTATCTAGCGCGGCCTCTATCGCTTCGGTGAAGCCGCACCCGCCGTTATAATATTTGACGGTGAAATCTATAGTGCCGTCCTCTTGCACCTCAGCGTCAAAGATGTCCTCGCCTTCATCGTGCCGCTTTCTCTGGACAGAGAATATGGCGCTTTCGGTTACAACGTAGTATTCTGTGGAATCTTGTAACTCGTCAATCCATGTGTGGTTGTAGCTGGACAGTTCTAAGCCCAAGCCCTTGCATACACCCTCTGCAACCTGCTCAAGCGTCTGCCCTGTTGGATGCGGCACTCGCGTCAATTTGCCGGTGTAGTGGTCTGTCTCGCTCATACTTGAAACCTCCGTTGTGGTTGAAACCCCCGACGATAGGCCGGGGGTAGTTGGCTAACTAGCTGATATCAAAAGGGAATATCCGTTGTGTCGTCAAAGGGGTGCTCGGTGTGAGCGCTCCCACCAGACTGCGGCTTCGCGCTACCGGTGGGGTCGGACTTGCCGCCGCCCTTGCTGGATAGCATCTGCATCTTTTCGCCCACAATCTCGGTCGTGTAGCGGTCTTTTCCTTCCTTATCCGCCCACTTACGAGTCTGCAACCTCCCCTCGATGTAGCAGGTTGCGCCCTTCGCCAGATATTCCCCGGCAATTTCCGCTAGCCGCGCCCAGAGGGTGACGTTGTGCCACTCGGTTTTCTCTTCCCATTCCCCATTTTTACCCTTGAACTTTTCGGTAGTGGCGAGGGAGAAGGAGGCAACAGCGGTGCCGCCTGCGGTGTATCGAACTTCTGGGTCTTTGCCAAGATTCCCGATGAGCATCACGCGATTTAAACTTGCCACAATATTCTCCTAATCGTTGAGGTTATCCTACTTAACACCGTGAATTTTAACATAACTTAGTCAAGTATGCAAGCGCAAAGACGCTAAAAATCCAACTGTCCCAGCCCATACAGCGGCCCGCCGGTCCAAGGTATCTCGCTGATCGGAGTGATATTCATGCTCGCCCACTCCTCCGGTGGCACCTTGCGGCACTTGGCAATTTTGAACCCCTGGCGCTCGTCATCCCTCCGCCGCGCTTCACTGTCGATTTCCCGCTGCTCCGCCTCCGTCATCAACTTTGGCACCATGCGCTTTACCCACGGCTTAAGCTGTTCCACCTGGGGGTAATCTTCGTGCATTTCGGGGCCGTAGTGTTTCATCTTGGCGTAGTCCCGCACCTTCGGCTCTAACGTTACCCCCGATGTCCGCGCAGATGCCGAGTTAGGCCCATTGTACCGATTAGCGTTAGTGGCCTTTTTGCGGGCAGCTTTGCACGTTGGGCAGAACATGAATTTTTTACTCAGCGCCGGATCAAGCGTTTCGTTGCATCCTTCCGTTATGCACACCCTCATGCTGCCACCCCCGCTAGATGTCTGGCGTTCGTCCACGTGCCAAACCTGTTTTGAATGGTCGAGACATTTACGTCGCCCATGCAGCGCGCCAATGAGTATGACGGCATCCGGCGCACTTGGTCGAGTAGATAATTATCGCTGTACACCTTTGGCCGTGGTGCCAATGTCCCTTTCACGCGTCCCGTCCCTCGCCCCTTACACTCGTCCCGCATGGCAGACTGCGGCGGAAAGTGCTTGTGCAGGTCGAAACGCGTGAGGATTTGGCGGAAGTACGACAGGTTGAATTCCAATATCTCAGCCGTAGCGGTACGGGAATATCCCAACTCCGCAAACCCGCGCACCACGTCCACGAATGGCTCCCCAAACTCCTTGCGTACCGCCATTAGCTTATTCATTGAGCGCGGCCCTCCGTGCCATAACTCCCATTATCTCGGCCAGCGCCTCTTCGGCGGAATCGCGGAGTATGGTGCGGAACTGCTCGATGTCGTTGCGGTCCATCCATCGGGCGGTGAACTTGTTGCCGCCTTTCGTTTTGCGTATGATTATTGCGTATGTTTCCATTTGTGGCTCCTAGTAAAGTGGTCCGCCAGCGGCGAAGGTGACGGCATCGGGGTAAGAATGTTCCATCGGGCATCCGAGGAGGTGGGCGCGTGTCCATGCGTAGCACTTCTCTGACCGGCATGGAGATAGCGGGCATTGATTACAATTCACCTCACCATGCACGTTAAATGTTGGATTATCTACTTTCATGCAACCCCCTCAGCACGGTCACCCCTGCGGCGACGGTGGCGTAATGGTCGATGTATGCGGCGGCGTCTTCGGTGTCAGTCGTTTTCATGTGTCACTCCTGTTATCATCAGTTTTCACAACTCGTTAGCAATTTTCAGGTGGATACAAAATGTGCATCGCGGCCACCCATCGGCCACGGAGTAGCAGGGGGCAACTTTGCACGCGGCCTGCATGAGGGCGCGGCGCTCGGCCTTGGTCATCTTCGGAGGCCGGGCGGGATCGGGCTTAGACATCGGCTAGTATTCGGGCGCAGTCTTCGGGCGAGTACATGGCACGGGCGGCTAATTTAATCATCATGATACGCTTGGCCTTCATGACATCATCGCCATAGCTATATGCTATAACCAACCTTTCCCGTGCAGATAGTAACGCCTTGGCCGAATCGTCTGACTTTCCATGCTCCCACCATGTTTGAGCTGCCTGTTTCACGTCCCATGCTTCAATGGCCGAATCGAGCGTCCCTGTGCAGCAATTACCCCACTCTTTCATTTCTTCCTGCCATTTAAGGTTGCACGCCAACTCTGAACAATCCACCGTTACAGACGGCAGCGACAGGTCCAGCGGGGCGGGGGTGGGGTGATAGCCGTATTTGGTTTCTACGCAAAACTCTAAATGATCGGGGGCGGTGGCTGGATCGTCCGAGCGGAAAGGGTCCGCCGCGTAATCTTGATCCTTAGCTATCCCCAGCACCGCATACCCTGCGATATCCCGATAGGGGGATTCCCCGAGCGCGTCCTTCGCTGTGGCTATCCTCATCTGCTTGTCGAATATCCGCACCATGCAGAGGGCATCCCCGTACTGGCCCGGCTCGATACCGGCAGGGTAGAGTATGCGGAGGAAATCGCCGGTTTTGGCAAAGCTATCTCCATACGCCAAATTTTTAGCTGTGACTGTTTCCCCTATCTCTGCGGCTATTGCTTTGAACTTTCCCATTAACGTCTCCCTTTTAATTGAGTTCCTTTTCGTGCCAAATTACCGCCTTGCGCCCCTTCCCCATTACTAACCAACTAGCCGTCTGGTCTAGCTTGGCGAGTAGCAACCAAGGGCGCTTCTTGGCGTTCGTGCGTGCCTGTGTGATAAATGCGGGGAGGTTAATCAGCTTGCAATTCTTAACTTCGACGCTGATTATCTCCCCCGTTGGCGATTCCACCAGCAGGTCATCCGTGGATAGTCCCGATGAGGTGTCGGCAAGTATGGAGTAATCGCGGTCAGCGAGGAGGTGCTTTGCAGCACTCTCCCCACGTCTCCCTTTATCGCGGGACGGTTTCCCCACTATGCCGCCCCTTTCAACGCTGCCGCCTCTTTCATTTCCTGTATCCATATCAGCACTTCAGGGAACTGTTCAGCGGTGATGTCAGCGGTGGACCCAATACTAAACTGGCTCATCAATTCAGGGGGTGTGACAACCTGCCCCATCTCAGAGACAAGCTGCTTCCGCTGGTCCATGGTGATCTTAAGGACGGCGGGCGCGGGCGGCTCTGCGCCAGCGTTCAGCCAATTCGACAGCATCAGCCCTGTCTGCTCCGTTATCGGTTGCGGGTCGCCCACGAAAAGGCCGGTACGGTCCTTGGATGCTACGGCAAAGTGTCCATCATGAACAATATCCAAGACCACGGACATCTCATACTCGAATCCGTCACGCTGTTCGGTTTTCATGCCGAGCTTCACGACCTTCTTCTTGCCGTTGTTCCCCTCTTGCTGTGCCGTTTCCGTCTTGCTGCGTCCCGTTGCGATAACGTGCATGTTGCATTGCAGCATCGTGTCAATAAATGCCCTGTGGCGCGGCGTGAGGTCGCTCCACGCGCTCCATGAGTTGCCGCCATACTTGGACCTAGCTACAGCGTCAACTAGTTCCAGCACGCCACCTGGGCCGCTCCACTCGTGTGACGTTGAGTCAACGATAAGCACGTCATACCCTGCCTTCTCCGCCTCCTTTATGGCCGATATGTAGGCTTCCGGCGTGTAAGGCGCGGGGAGGTTCATAACGTCGAAGTCAAGGATGTGCTCGTAAAGTGACGCGCTCCCGTTCTCCGTGTCGATACAGGCGATCTTACCGCCTAGTCCCTTGGCGATCTGCAACGCGCCCCAAGTTTTGCCTGAACCGGAAGGTCCAGTTAGTGCGAGGCGTAGCTTCGATTTCTTCTTGACTGCTTTCGTGAATGCCATGGTTTCTTTCCCCCTTGCGTTGATTTAAATCGTAAGACCACTATAGCCTATTCCTTAACTGTGTCAATTTATTTCTTCACTTTTTAAAGGAAAAACCCCGCTCCGTTAATGGCGGGGGTAAGGTTTAATCTGCATCTGAGGGTGGGCGCTTGAACCGCCTCCTCTCATCATTGTTCTCAAGGTGGTCGATTTCTTCCATGGCTAATCCTCCTAAAATGGGTGCTCGTTAAGATGCGCTTCAATAACATCCACCATAGCGAATCCTGCGGCTATCATATTTTCCGATCTTTCAACTTCAAAAGGTTTGAGTGGGCCGGCAGCTGGCCCGTAAGGACCGGGATAGTTAATTAGCGCACCCCTGATGATTTCCATTTCATACCGGGAAAGCCATACCTGCGTTTTGCCAGTGGTGATATCCACAATGCCCCCTATCTAATCATCAGACTCTTACCCACGCTCAACTCGTACCCTGGCACCGTACCGCCCGCCTTGAGCGTATCCTTGATCTTGGCGGTATCCTCCACCACTGATTGCGGTATCACGATCTGGAACTCAGGCGGGCAGAGTGAGGCGTCGATAACTTTGAGGGCGGGGGGATTTTTTTGGATGCTGATCTTGAATGTTCCCGCCACCAGGGAATCGACCTGCATTAGTTCCATGCTCGACTGCACATATGCCTTTAGCTGTGCGGCCTTGTTCTCTAGCGCCTTCCCTCTGTCGGCTATGCGCTTCGCCTCCACCTTGTGCGCTTCAGCGGACGCCGTGAGGTCTTTAACAAAATGCGCGATGCGGCAATCTTTGGCGGCGATGTCACCGAATGCGCGTTCTATCGCTTCGCCGTCGCAGTCTTCGGCTTCGATAAGTTCCATCATCTGCGCGGTCATCGTGTATAAACTGAGTCCCTTTTCCATTACGCGGCCTCCTCCATGTCAGGATGTTGCGCCGAAGTCGGTCCCATCTCTGCGGCGGCTTGCGTGTCCAACCTTGACGCCAGCAGCGCGAAGGCGTGCTCATAGCTGATGCCCGAGCATACGCACTCATTGCCGCAGTGCATGGTGATACCTACGAGCGTTTCGGAGTAGTCGGGTGACCAGTTTTCAGTCTCGCCATACGAGATACTGAATTTGTTGCCGCCCGCGATATTCGCTAATTTTGCTTTTGCCTGTAAGTAAGTCATGGTACATTCCCCCTGTTAGTTACACTGTTAAAGGTGGAGGCGCACTCGCAATGCGCCTTTTACTCTCGCCCGCTCTCCATGATATCCGCCTCAATCCGCCCCAGCGTGTCCGCGCTCAGCATGTTGATGATGTCCCGCCCCTTCATCCAGATTGCTTCCAGCTCGACAACTCCATCCTCGTCCGGTTCCAGCGGCACCCCGTAGCTGTCGCGTTCCCCGCGAGACGGCGGGTAGTAGTGGAAATCAACGCTCAGGTCGCGCCCCCAAAATGTGATATCGATGTTATCGCCTCTTGCCATGCTCCCTCCTGTGTGCGCTTGATAGTTGACATTGTAGCGCATACCGTAAGCATGTCAAGTCAAATACCGACATAGTTAAGATATTTATTTCAGCGATGCGCGTGCTTGGTACTTGCAAGCGCCCTTTAGGTTATTTGAGTTAACGCCATCCGGCACCATTGAGGGTACAGTCGCGGCCCATGCCACCATCAGCATCACTGCGGCAATGGCAAAAGTTACCGCCGCCATGAATTTAATTGACCTTTTTCGTGTACTCATTTTCCCACCTCGCTATGATTTCCATGTCGATCCGAATAAACTCCTCGCGCATACCCTCGCAAATGTTCGCACAGAAGAGTTTGCGCCACCATTTGCACTTATCGCATGTCATGACACCCTCCCCATGAGCCGATCCGCCGCCTGCTGGAATAGTTCAACGTGGACACCCTCGCGGCCAGGTGTCTCGGTATATCCGCAAACCCGATTGAACGCGGCCAAAGTATCCGGCGACCACGGACGGGGGCAATCTGCGGGCTCGATGTAGGCATCCGTAAACTTTTCATCCAACCAGTAGCGCCCCACCCCCTCTAGTATCCCCTGTAACCATTTGACCGCACGCGACCACTCTAGCGGCTGGACGTTGGCAACCTCGGAGTGACGGTACGGCTCGCCAGCGCAAGGGACATTGGAAACAACCACAACATTGAATAGGCTCCGGTCAGTATCGGTAAATGACATTACATCTCCTAGTTTGAGGTTGGCTACCGGGCTGCTTTCTCTTGCCGCATTTGCTCCATGCTCCGCCGCTTGCGCTCCTCTCTCGGCACCGTGCGGATAAGGTGGGCGGCGTCCATTTGCACATCATCCATGCCACGGAGTAGGCGGTGGAGTTCGGAGGCTATGGCGCGGATCTCTTCGTTGCTTAGTTGCATGTTGGCACCCCTTAAGTTATGCTGCGCCGTCTAGATACCCGTCTGCGCGAAGTGCTGCCAAAATATCCGCGCTGATTCCGATTTGCCGCTTGCCGCAATGCCCCGCCAAAAACTTGGCCAAGGTGGAGTATTTGAAACCTTTTTTCTCCGCCCAAGTTTTCAGAGTGACGTTTTTTCTTATTAGCGTACTGCAATTTCTTAACATTGCCTTATCTACCACTTGACATATCCTCCCATTGCATAATAATATCAGTAACTAGATTTTGTCGCGGTAGTGACAACTACAACCTGCGTAAAGTTTTAGCACGACTCAGATAAGTTCGTCAACACATTTTATCACTAAGGGGAAAATAAATTATGGCAATGGATATTAGCAAAAAAGTTTACGCGGTCAGGAAGGCTAAAGGGCTGACTATGAAAGAGTTTGCCACTCCGCTGCATATCTCCGAAGGCTACATTTCGTCTATCGAAGCCGCGAAGAAAGTTCCTAGTGACAGCCTGATAGACTTGATGATCTCGAAATATGACATATCTCTGTCATGGTGGAATACGGAGGAGGGGTCAATGTTCAAGGACGTGAACGGGGGGAAGCCGCCAGCGGGGAGCTTGGACGCGCTAGTGCAAGAGTTGATAGGGTCCGAAATGGATAAGCTCCCGACAAGCGGCGAAAAGTTTGACCTTGCCGCCGACCTGCGGGAGTTTTTGCGAAAGCGGAGGGGTTAGTGTACGCGGCCCTTGAACCATGCGCAGATGTCATCTACCGCGCCAGGATCTACAATGAGCATGATCTTATACATGGCTTTTAGCAGATGCTCCTCACTGTACATTGCATCTCTGATGAGTTCAAGTTTCTCTGCGTCCGCCATTGCTTCCACTTTTGCGAGGATCTCCATGTCGATCATTACATACCTCAAAGTTGACTACGTTACGTGGCCTCAGTTGTGCGGGAACGGTACGCCATTGTATTCTAATAAACAATAGTCTTGTTGGTTCTCATTACATTATAAATAATTAAACGGATATAGAGATGAAAGTAAACATGAAGCCACACGCCACCCTCCCCGGTTGGTACACTCTCGACTACCGGCCCGATGGATCGGGAGGGAAGAGATATAGGGACCACGTCAAGGGGTTTGACGAGGCGCAAGCGGCCAAAGCGGAGCTGGAGTGTAGGTCAATAGACCCCACGGATACTGCTACCTCCCCCCGCCTTAGCGACATAGTGGGCGAATATCTAGCGTGGGTAAAGCGCAACCAGGCCGACGCCACTTACGCGGGGAAGCTGTGCCGGTTTACAAAGCACATCATCCCCGCCCTTGGCGATAAACGAGCGGCTGACATATCGCAGCGGGTGCTCGATGGATACGGGGCGCACATGGCGCGTGGGAGCTTCCGACAGGACTTGGTAGATATACAGGCGATGCTCGGATGGATGGTAAAGCGCAAATATGCCGAGCCGCTGAAATTCAAGCCGGAACTGCCAACGTATCGGGCGAAGATTAAGCACCTCCCCTGCGCTAGCGATATATTGAAATTCATCGCCGCGCTCCGGTTTCCGATGCACCAAGCCGTCTGCCAGCTAATGCTCTACACCGGCCTGCGGTGGAATGAGGCGCGGAGTCTAAGGTGGGAGGATTACCGAGGATCGGAGATATTGGCACGGGTGACGAAGACGGATAATCCCGAGATAATTGCCATCCCCGCCGCTTGTGCCGAGTGGTTTAAATCGCATAAACAGCCGAGAGGGTACATATTCAGCGCGGACAAGGGCAAGACTGCGCTTTGTAACTTAGGTCGTCCGCTGAGGACTGCATTCGTCGTGTCAGGGGTATATATGACCGCTCACATGTTCCGCCACGCCAGCGCTACGTTCCTCTATGAGTTGACCGGCGACATTTACGCGGTTCAGCACCATCTGCGGCATAGCAAGGTGACCACTAGCCAGATATATACGCGGTACTCGGCAGTTCAGCGGCGAGGGTCGGTTGACATATTGGCGGGGATGCTGGACGAGTTGGGAAGGGGGCAAAAACCCTAAATTCCTTTTGTCCAATTATTTTGAAAGATAACTTGATATTCACTCAGATAACAAATACTTAGCTTGGTAATGTAAAACTACCTTTTTTTAGGACAAATGGAATGCGACGCAAATATGCGGAATAACAACTATAATTCGTCTTCGTTTTACGTTCTGCCACAAAATACAGCAGTAATTAAATCAAGTAGTTTGGCGGGGCGTTTTGTCCAATTTGTCCAACGTGGACAGCGCGAAAATAAATTTAAAATAAATCGCATTTTCCGCTTGACGAAACCTAACCGCTTTGGTATATTTATTTCACAAGGAACGACAAACGCGGAACGGGGGGATTTATAATGTATGCACTCATAAACACCATGGGCAAAATTCAGAACGATTCGATAGGTACCGTGCTTTCTTTTCACCATACCGTCGAAGCCGCAGAGAAGGCGAGCGACAAGACCCAGCGGCAAGTTAAACGCGCTAATGGTGACAACTCTTACCTGCCAACGATCATAGTAGAGATCAGGGGCAAGTACCGGCTGGGAGAGCATGTCAGCCCATGCGACGCTACCGGAGTCGGCGAAGAGGAATATTGATAACGCCCCAACATGCCGAGCCCACCGGCCAAAGTGGGCAGGGAGTCAATCATGAAAACCGCCGAACTAATCAAAACCGAAAAGCAATTTGGTTACGAATTCGCAGAGTGGACACATAAAAACGAAGGCACTGATGGGGTGGTTGACATCGCTGCCATGTGCAACGGCACCTCCGGTATCCCCGATGGGGATTACACTGAGATTGTTGCTTCCGGTATCGAAAACCCTGACACTCGCCAATACTGGAAAGGGTATAACGAATATATGACCAACGTCAACAAAGACCCCGCCGCCGTATCCCTTGGCCGCAAGGGTGGCTTGGCGAAGTCGGACGCGAAGACGGCAGCGGTGCGGGCGAACGGGAAAAAGGGCGGCTGGCCGAAGGGGAGGCCGCGCAAAATAGCGTAGCGGGAAAGTGGCAGCGCATACTTCAGTTCTACCTTAAGGGGGGGCAACATGAAAAGGCTAATTATCGCAATGGCGCTACTTATCGGCGGGTGTGGCAGCGGTGGCGGCGAAGCTCAACCGGCAGCGGATACCGGCAAGCTCGTTGAATCCACGCAAGAGGCGGGGTTTTTCCTCTCATCTGTCGCGGCGGATGGGGCGCACTACAAGACGGTCACGACCAAGGGGGAGTTTGTCACGCTGACGCGCATAGGCGGGATATCGACGCGGGGCGATAAGCGGGCGGTAGTTTGGACCATATCCAATGATAAGACCGGCGAGATATCGTCGCAGTGGGTGCGCGTGTATACCACTAATACTAATTACGATGTGGTGAGTGCGAGGATAATTAACATCGTTTCGCTGCTACCATAGTATAACAGCGGCGTATCCCTTAATAAGGACCGCCGCTATTAACATTTACTCGGGCATAGGGCCGTTCATCGTGAGTTTCCCGGTGTTCCGCCCGCTTCCCCCTATCCGCACTCCCGCCCAGAAGCACGTTCGATTGAACCACCCGTCACCGTTCGCCTTCATCGCCTCCTTTAGCACGGCATCTGCCTGCTTGCGAGATATGCCGGAAACTGAATACATGTAATCGTGCACCACTGCTGGCCTCTTCGCGATGCCGCCGAATAGCCACCAGATAACCGGCAGGCGCGGCACGCTGGCGAAGTCGGTCACGAAACCCTTCGGCACCTTCACGATGTAGCCGAGGACTTCGCTCAGGTAATAGAAGTCTTCCGTGAGCTGCCACACGTCGGGGGATTCGTGCATGAGGTCGAGGCTCAAATGTGGGCTAATAAATTCACCTGGCATCAGTGGTCTCCTTGAACCGGCAGTGTTGGCATCGCGGGTGCTTGCCGTGAACTTTGTCCCTTTCGTAGATAGGGCAATATGAGTTATCGGCGTAGCCGGTTAGCAGCGCCACGCGCTCGTTATCGGTCATTCTGGTAGCACTCATGCTCCCGCCCTTAGCGCCGACTCCAGCTTGGCGGCATACCCCGCTATGAGTTCGGCAACATCGGTGCCGTTGATAACGCGCCTCGCGTTGAGGTAGTCACAGACATCACCATGAATATAGCGATTCAGCCCGACGCCGGTAAACGTGCCATGCCGCATACCGTAGGACATGATTTTGTAGGCAATGGCGGGATCAAGCGCGAGGTCGGGGTTATTCACCAAGTCAATGTTAAAAATATCCCCCATTGCTCGATAGTTCCCTTTGTGGGTAATCTGCACCAGCCCTCGACCATAATAAACTTTCCCTGTAATAGGGTCAGCTTTACCATATTTATACCCCTTCCCCCTGCCATATTCCTTGATTGGCTTCCACTCGTCCCCGCACTCGCGCTTCACCGTGGCGAGCATGTACGCGGCGTGGCGGATGTCGGTAATGCGGCTATCGGCTTCCAGTGCGGCGAGTAGCGTTTCGATGCCATCAACTTGAGGCTGAGATAGCGGCCCGAAGTGGGCGCGGTATGCGGTGAAGAACTTTTCACGGTCAATTTTCTGCATTCATTACTCCGAGTTCAGCGCAAGGGGCGGTTGGCTTAGTAGAACCCAAAAGGGACGACTGCAACCTTGCGGTCAGTGCCATACCTGTTTGTTATGGTTATGCTCGACCCTGTGAGAAATACGTTGAACTTGCCAGCGGTGCCGGGGTCCGTGGTACCTACGGCAAAGTCCGCCCCGGTGACCATTGCGGTCAATGCCGATCCGTTGGAATAGAACATTGCGTACCCCCCCACGCCAGAAGCATCAGCATATACCATGTAGATTCCACGCCTGTTCACATTGGCGCTATTGTCCATTGTAATGGTAGCCGAAGCTGTGTTAGCAATCTGTGCGTTGAACGCCGGAGAGGTTATCTGCTGGCCCTGATAAGGCAACGGCGTAATGTAAACACCATCAATATACACAGCCTCTGTGTTGGTGCTGGACGTGAACAGCTTGAAGCGATCGGCGGCGTTATCCCCTATCGCCGCTAACTGGCTGCTGGTAATATCCCAAGAGACTGAAGTTCCGTAACTGCTCGGCACAGTCTTTGCCCCGAGGTCTAACTGCTTTACCTGCAAGGATATGGAGCCAACACCTGTTGCGGACTTTGCGCGAACCGAGAGGCGTAACCCACCAGGGTAGTCTTTCCATGAAGTCCATGGAATGTTAGCAACTGTCTGACTAGCACCGCTCTCAACAAGTACACTCTTCTGAAAGTTCGTAGCTGTTGCATCATATTGGAGCTTGTTACTGTTCATGGCTATCGCGGAGATAGACGTAAGTGCACCCCTTGAGTTCTCGTACTTACCACTGTCCCTTAGCCCGCTTGAGCTTATTGTTGAAATTGGGTATTCAAACAGTACTGACCGGTTAGAGTTGGTATAGAGCAGACCGATGTTGTCTGAGGACAGATTGTCGTGTACGTTCGCCGTAGAACCACCAGTGGCGTAAAGTAAGTACGTGTCGTTTGCAAAACCCGAAAAGCTATTGCCTGTGACCTCAATACAACCGTTAGCGATGGACACAATTGCACTGTACTTGTTGGAAAGTTTGAAATTAGTGAAGTGGCTATGCGTAATCAATGCACGCTGAGCATAACCGAAGTCGAATAGCACCCACGGGCCAGTAGCCGGTATTCCGCCGAAAGCACCCATGCCCCACTCGAACTTGCTACCGCCGATAAACCGGATGATGTCAAGGTTAGAGTTGATATGCGACTTGACGTACGAGCCTTTATTGCCCTCCCAGTGGCATTTCGTAAAGGTGAGATTGTTCACGTTCATGTCAGGGTCATTGTTGTACTTATCGTCTATGTAGACGACCCCGTTAACCTGTGAATCATTCCCACGGAACATGCAATCATCGAACACGCCTTCCCACCATACGCGCAGCCTGACGGCAGTGCCCACTGAGTTATGGAAGCCACACCCCTTGAAGCGCACGACTGAGTACCCCTCACCAACGAGCATCGCATCCGTGAAAGTAGACCCTGCCCCGTTAAATACGACATTCTCGATCAGGCCACCGGCTACAACAGACGTAAGGCTGTCAAATTTAACCAAGTACTCTTGAGATGCCGACCATGGCAGGATTGAACCTAAACTGCTTACCCATTTTCCTTGCCCGACGGATTGAATGTTTAGACGCTTTGTGATTCGGAAACCGGATGTTTTATACATACCAGTTAATCGCAATACCCCGCCATCAACCAGAGAGTCGTGCGCGGCTTGCAGCGCCAAAGTGTCATTGGCCGCATTATCGCCAACCGCCCCGAACCACTCAGGCCACGCCTCTTTCATGCCGGTAACCGCTCCCGTCCCGTTGAACACCTGCGCCATCGGCCACCGCGCCGTGCTGCCCGCGTAGCTGATCGTGTACGCGGCGTGGTTGATAATCGCACCATTAAGCGGCAAAAGTTCGATATTGGCGGGGATGGTGATATTGGCGGTGAGAGTAGTATCCGCGTCAATGCCGACAGTTTGATTATTTGCGCCCACAGTTGCCAGCATTGCCGCAAGTGAGCCGTAGGAGGATAGCAACATGTACCCGCTGGACGTGGGGCCGGGAGCACCCACCAGCACGTCAACGAGCCTTTTGGTGATACCGCCATAGTAATAAACGATGTCGTAATTGCCATTCACGGCGTAAAACGAATAAGCCCCGTCTTCATCGGTAAGAATTGGCGCAGTGGTCACGGCAAACGCGGAGTCGTAGATGGTTGCAGCATCACCAGATGGGTAGTCGAACACCCGTATTGCCACGTTGGAAATCGGACCGCCTGTAGCGCCGCCTGCGATGCTGTTCTGATATTCCACGATTGCCATAATTCAAATCTCCAGTAGGTCGAAAGATACAGCGCAGGCTGCGGGGTCGAATGTTTTGCTCATGACCATCATTTTCTCATTGCCACAAGTGCCGCCTTATGTCGCGGCAGTGGAGGGAAGCATTAACCCTGTGGCGCCTACCATCTGCCCGACACTCAACGTCATTTTAATTAGGGATGAACCTGTTTCACCAGATCGCCGGTGCGGTAAAAGTCTCCATTCACTAGACCTCCAGCCAATGCCGCAGCGTTGTCTGCGTATTCTGGCGTATATGGCACACTTAGCACCCCGGAGGATTTAACCACTAGTGAGGTGTCCGCAGTAGCGCCCGTAGTTGCCTTGTATGTCTTGACGACAAACTTGCCGATGGTCCCGCTTGCGTCCGCGCTCGTCGCCTGGGCTTCGGCAGACACGAATGTGTCAGACAGCCTAATCACGCCCGCCGCTGGCACGTTGGCGTACTTAGTGGACAACCCCGCCCCAGCGATGCTTAGCCCGTTAATTGTCCGGTAGGCAACCGCAAGGTCGGTTGCCGCAGGGTATGGCCCCTGATCTAACTGGATTACGGATGCGCTTACATCGGCACGGCTAGAGTTATTTTCTATGCTGCGGTATGTGGCTGTAACATTTGTTGGACCCACCGAGTACGCCCCCGGCAGATGGAACGTGTTACCCTTGACCGTTGCCCCCACCACCGTAGAATCCGCATTCACGCCCGAACCGGAAGCCTCAAAAGCATAGTGATATATGTCGTTTCCCGTAACAATCAAACTGGCTAAATTAGTTCCCTCGATGGCGCTCCCGCGGGATTCGGCAATCCGGTTGCCTTTTATGGTTACTATCCCCGCTACAGAACTGGCATTCCCCATAGCCCATATAACCGGGTTGTTTGATACGGCAGATCCAGAGATGAGGTTCCCTTGTATATTCACCGTAAAGACATACCCGCCGCCAAACATAATGGTCGGCCCATACGCGCCAGATAAGTCACAGTTTTCCACGGTGCCTACAGACAATTCAACGGGCTGGTACGCTCTATCAACTTTGCAGTTACGCATGACCGCATTAGTCACCGGGACGGTACAGTTGAAGTTCATGCCGTTGAAGTTGGTGTCGTGAACGTACAGCCCATCATATATTACATTTCGTCTCGACACTGAGGTGTAATAATAAACAGCTTCGCCCTTGAACCCATAAACTTCCAGGTCTTTAATCAGTACATCACTTGCGAACCACGCCGCGATGCCTTTTTTGTTTATGTCGTCGGTCCACAATGTTGTAATGGACGGTGTGCCGGTCCAGTCGCCATGTATCTTGCCGGTCCCAAAAACCTTGAATCCGGTAGACGGAGCCGCAATGCTCCCGCCGAACTCGATGAACCCCCTATCGTATATGGTGTTGGCTCCGTTTATGTTCACAGGCCAGTCACCTTTTTGCGGTGCCGTTGCTAGTGCAACAGAGCTCAATTCGCCGTCAACTTCAAGGGCCACGTTATTCACCAGGTACGCAGTAAACCGGCCACCCGTATTAATGACAGTCGCACCTTTTTCGATAACTATGTGGTTTCCTGTGTTGAGTGTAATATCTCCGTTCAGCGAGTATGTGTTTCCAGGCGAGAATATCACCTTGGGCGCAGCAAGAAGTGCCTTGTTCACTGCCGCAGTGGTGGCGGTTGCGTTGGTATTATCGGTGAACGCCCCGAACCATTCAGGACGAGCCACCTTTAGACCCGTCAACGTATACGCGTCGGCGTTGATGACCGCGCCGTTAAGCCGTAAAAGCTCGATATTGGCAGGGATGGTGATGTTGGCGGTAAGGGTGGTATCTGCGTCAATCGCAACAGTCTGATTGGCGGTGCTAACGGTTGCCACCATCGCTGCAAGCGACCCATACGAGGAAAGCAGCGTGTACCCACTGGACGCTGGGCCGGGAGCGCCAGTGACGCCGCCCACCAGCACGTCAACGAGCCTTTTGGTGATACCGCCATAGTAATAAACGATGTCGTAATTGCCATTCTCAACATAAAATGAATAAGCGCCGTCCTTGTCGGTGATAATCGGTGCGGTGGTCACGGCAAACGCGGAGTCATAGATGGTTGCAGCGGTACCGGAAGGGTAATCGAATACTTGGATGCTCACGTTAGATATCGGCCTGCCGGTGGCACTGTCTGCGATGCTGTTCTGATATTTCACGATTGCCATTTAAATCTCCAGTAAATCAAGGGATACAGTGCAGGCTGCGGGGTCGAATGTTTTGCTCATGACCATGAATTTTTTATTGTTGCTAGGAACGCCCCACGTCGCACCGGAGGTGGGAAGCATCAATCCGGTGACGCCTACCATCTGACCGAGGCCAACAGAGTAGAACCGTGGGGGGAGGTCGCTGGCTTTGATTTTGGCCTTCGGATTGGCGAACCATGCGTCCATGCGGTCAGCTAGCGCGGAGCGGGCGGCGTCGGTCGCGTTCCACTTCTCTTGCCAAGTTTTCTGATATCCCGGCTTCGCTTGATACTCGGGGTCGCCGCTGATCACGTCATCATTGAGTCCCCAGTTGATCTCCGCAGCGTTGTTGATTTTCACAAAGGCGTTGTAAAAATCCTCGTCACTGTTGGACTTTTTAACTGGCGCCGAGTACCACGCGGAGCGGTAACTTGCCCCTACGGTTGGCGTTGTGGCGGTCGTGGCGGTGTGCGCGTTGATACAGGTATAAAGCGGGCCTGCCTTGGTCACGGTGTCGCCAAGGTCGTAATCTGTGCCGTCTATCCACTCCGTAGCCCAATACGCACGCCTTGCCGGTCCTACCGCTGGCTCTGTTGCGCTGGTGGATTGGTGGGCGGCAAGACACCGATATACAATGCCGGTGCGGTAGATAGTATCCGCACGGTCAAAGTCCATGCCCGACGCCCACACCCACGGCTGAGTCCCTGCCACGGTGCCGAGCGCCCACATGGACTCCCACGCTGTACCTACCCCCGGCTGCTGGTCGGCTACAGCGGTATGCACGGACGTACAGTTATAGGCGGTGCCAGCGAGGTTAATCACCATGTCGCCAATGGCATACGTTTTGCCGAGTACCCATGTGCCGCGTGCTATGCCGTCATCAAGGTCGTTTACGTGGCGCGGGTTATATAAGATCTGCTGCCGCGTGAAAAGTTCCGCTTGCCCTAATTCCAGCGGCGAGAAGGTCGCGTAATCGGTGCTTATCTCTGCCACGTTCGCGGCTGCGGGGTCGTAAAGTTGGGCGCTGATCTTGCCGTTTGGCTGCTGGAGGAGGAACACGCCCGCGAGCACTGACAGCTCCTCCATCAGCTTGGTCGCGTCCTCTTTGGCGTCCTTGTCGATACGGCGGCTAATGTTCCAATCTGCGCCCGCCCTCGCCCCGGTTGATAGCGCCGTGAATGATGCCCGGTCGAGGTACCTATCCGGCATCCCCATCGCTTCCGCGAGGTCGAGCATTACATCCATGATATTGGCGTTGATGCGCTCCCATGGCGGACAGGTGAGGTCGTCGCGGACGCCGCCTAGCGCCCTCTCTGCTGGCAATTTGACCTTGGCGAACCGGGAGAATATGGATCGGGTCTTGATATTGATAGTCCCTTGGTTGAAGTCGATGCTGCCGTCATACCAGAGTCCGGTGAATATCGGCTCAAAGTCTGCTGCCGCCATGCCGAGGAATCCGTGTTTAACCTGCACAAGCTTGTTGCGGAGGTATCCGTCTTTCAACAAGTCGAATGTGCCGCGAAGAAAGAACAGCTTTGGTGATACTTCCCCGATGCTGCCGAGCTTCATCAACTCAATCTTCGTGTTGAGCGGGCTAATGCTCGCTTGCAGGTACGGCTTCGCGCCCAGCGTCGGCACGTCCTCATGCGTTGAGTAGGTCTTATATTGGCTATCGCCGCCAGAAACTCCTATCTCCCGCAACATCGGCGTGTCGGGGCCAGTGGAGGTGAATGACGCGGTGAAGTCGTAATAGCGATATGGCGCGAGTGCGTCACCGTCTGTCACCGTGCCGAGCGCGGTCCATGTGGCGTTATCGTTGCTACCGCGTGCCGTGTAGACTAGTGTGGCAATTGCGGAAGAACGGTCGTTTACGGCGAAAACGGAGTCATCGGTAGGAATAAGGCCTAGGTCGATGCTCTTGGTTTGCGTGTACGCGGTTGGGACGTGTGATGTCTCGTAATCTGTAATATAATTCCGTATCCATGCGAAAACGCCTAAGTCGGTATTATTGCAAGCCAAACGAAAAGACCATGCACCTTTACTTAGAGGTATGTGATACGTAAAATATCCGTAACCGCCACCGCCTGCAACAAAGGTAGCCAATGTCAACCAAGTGCCACCATCGCGCGAACCTTGTATTGTGAATTGGCGGGACTGTACGCCGTCGGCATTGTCCCAGAAAGATGTGATATTAAAAGTCACTGAAACCACCCTGCCGTTAGTTCCATCGACAGATGGAGACGTTCCGCCAGAAAAACCACCTACCGGCGACCAAGGTATTGACTGTGTAGCTACATATCCCGACGATGGCCCCACTTCAGTTAAATTCCCTTGATACACCCCCGCGTGAACCTCTGCCCCATCCGTCGCCATTATCACCACCCCCGCGTCATCGAGTGGCGAGTTGGTCACAATGTTCGTCTGCACCGGCCCCGCTTCCCACCCTGCGCGGTCGAATATCGACACGTTGATAGCGTCGGTGGATTCGATACTCATCGCCAGTACTGGGCGGCGGTCGGTCTTATTTGCGGCGGCTAGCCACGCGGATGACGGCATTAGCTAACCCTCGCGGTGAAGGGGATTTTGGGTATTGACGCCATGCCCATTTTCATGGTCGGCTCATATTTCCACTTTTTGTCCACATAGCCGAAATAACACTCGCTGCTTGCGGTATCTGGCACGAAAAAGAACCCCTGCGCGGTTTCGACACACGCCGCTTTCCAATTGGAGAATGCAATCTCCTCCACGGCGTCAACTTGGCCGAAGGGGATATTGAACGGACGGATTACCCGCTGCGTCACGCTGCCGAGGAATAGGCCCGCGTAGCTGATAAGGTGCTGCCCTTCCGCCTGTATCGGGTTGCCGCAGAAGCCGTCTTCCATGAACGGGAGCGGGGAGAGGAGGCCGCAGACAACGTGCTTTATCTGCATCGCGGTAGAGTGACCGGCAACAGTAAGCCGAAGGTATCGGTATGTGGATGTCGCGTACTTAAGCCAGAACTCGCCCGCGTTGGTGATGGTCGTCTCTGCTATCAGCGTCACCCCTGCCGACATGTCGCTATTGGCCGAACCTGTCAGCGTGATAGATACGCCCTCGATGTTGGCCCCCACTAGCGCCAAATAGTCAGTTGTGGCAGAGTATCCGAGGTCGATGGTGATAGTTGACGCTGTGGTGACTGCTGGCTTCCACCCGTTGTTTTCATCGGCCTGCAATATGTCTACGGCGCTATACCCTGCCGCAGTGGTGGACGCGGTGACGGTTGCCGAAGGGCCGTAGGTGGCATACAGGAACGCGGGCTGCTCGGGCAAACTCTCAGATAAAAACGTGCTCATATTCGCCCCTTAATTTACGTACTGAATGGTCACGCCACGCGAACCGGCTTGATTGAGGGCAGGGACAAGGTTCTCTTCCACCCACCTATCTTCACCGATTACGTTGCCCGCTATCTGGATAGTGACATTGCCCTGCTGCTGCGCGGACGCGCCGGAGGGTTGGGTGACAACGGGGTTATAGGTGCCGCCTGGAGAGGTTGCGCCACTAGACGCACCTCCCGCCCCGCTGCCGCCTTCGGGATCTGCACCCCAGATAACGCCAAGCTGAACGGCGCCGGTAGCTGCAACAAATGCGGCCTTAGCTGCCTTCTCGTACCACGAAGAAGATGTTTTATCCGCCCATGCGTCCATCACGCCGGTAGCGGTGGAAACAATAGTCTGTGCCGATTTAGCGCCCTGAAATGCCCTGAAAGCCACCTTGTCCCGTTTGCCTATCAGATTGTGAAGCTGAAGCATCAAATCGCCGGTCTGCCCCGCGCCGTTAGCCACCAATTGAAGTTTTGTGCGCTCCTCGTTCTGCTTGTTCTGTATCCGGCGCTTGGACCAGTTGTCCTCGATCTGCGTCATCCGAGATTGATAGACTTCAAAGCTATCCGTCTGCATGGCCCACGACTGTTCAAGGTGTTCAGCCTCCATGTCGATAGCAAGTATTCTCTGTTCGTATCCACCGTCACCATTCTGTGCTGCCAGTGCCGCAGAGAAACTGTCCTGCTGCTGTTTGGCTGCGCGGTCGGATGCGGCGTTGCGTGTCGCCCATTCACCCTGCATGGATGTGCGGTCAAAACGGTCCTGCTCGGAGGTGGCGTCACGGCTAAAGCGGGGTAATGGCCCTTGGTCGGAATCCCAACTATCAACATTGGTGCCGAGCAAGCCGAGAGGGTTGCGCCACGCAGAGCTACCCTTAAGCGTGTCAACGTCCGCCATGGCGTCACTGTCGGCCATCTGCTGCCGAATATCTGCGATGTCTTGCAACTCTTTGTGGTATGCGGTGAGCGCGTCGGTGCCGACTTCCATCGCGGCGTTGAGGGCTAGTTCAGCTTCGCGGGCGATACGGGCGGCTTCGGCGCGACCGTCCGAACCACCACCGGCCCCTGTTTTTGGCGGGATGACTGTATCGGTGCGTCGCTTACCGCTATCCCTGCCTACTTCGGGGAGGGTGTCACCCATCGACCGATTAACTACCTCAGCGATCACCTCGTCACGGTTCTGGTTGATAACCTTTACAGCTGCGTCATACTCGGCCCTAGCCTTCTCTGAAAATATACCCTGTGCGTATCCGCTCTTGATCCGTGCGGCCAACTTATCGTAAGTGGCCCCCGCGCTAGCGCCAAGCGTTTCGGTCCAATAAACCATATCCTTGAGGCCGGAAACGACCGGGCCTAGGATATCGAGCGTTGCCTTGATTACCGGCTGCAACCCTGTGCCGAAGGCGGCTTTCAATTCAAACGACTGCTGCGCGGCCTTAGCTTGCGAGCCTGCGAAACTGTCCATCATGCGGGCTGAGTTGCCCACCTGTCCCTCTGTTTCTTTCAGTATCCCGTTGAGCTCGGCGTGACGTTTCTGCGATTGGGTGAGTTTGTCGGCGGTAGTGCCATGTTGGGCGGCGTACTCTTTCCACATGACGGACACGTTTTTAGTTACGCCCGCGTTGTCAACGAGTATGGAGTTTTCGTTCTTCAGGCCCTCTGTAGCAGAGACAACCGACTCGCCAAACTGCAAAGAAGCCTGACGTCCGTAAGCGGCGGAATCTTTAAACCCGTTCATGAGTCGGATTGATTCATCAAGAGAGAAACCGCGACCTAGCAGGTTTTGCAGCGCCTTGGACGATTCGGCAACAGACATTAACCCGTCGCTTGACAGTGCCTTTGCCGCCTTATTTGCCTCGTCCATTGCAACGCCGGTATATCTTGCGGTTATCGCGAGGCCGGTTACTGCCCTATCCATCTGGTTCGCAGCGTCAACGGCAGATCGTGCATAGTTGGCGAACGCGATAGCGCCCATGGCCTGAGCAACCGTTGTTACTGCCGATTGGAAACCAGCTACGCCCTTGTCTAACTGCTTTATCCCACCAAGGAGTGACGTTGAAGCGTCTTCCATATTCCGCATGGATTTGACGCCCGCGCTGGTGTCCGCCGTGACCTTGATGCCTACTATTTTAGTTTCATCGGCCACATTGACTCCTTACTTGCGCTTGTCCATCTCTTCGCGGCGGTGTCTTGCCCGCTCCTGCCGCACTATCCTTACCGCTTCGATGAACCATGGCGGCTGGTCAAAGTACGTCCCTTCGAATGGCATGTGGAGGATTTCGCAATTCTCCGGCCCGCATAAATCGTTGACCATGCGGAGTATCTGCCACGTTGAGCGAGTGATGCATCCGATAGGGCAGGACATGAACTTGGTATCGGCAATCTTTAAAACATGCAGCGACTTGCGCGAGATAGACCGCCACTCAACCGCGCCCTCAAGGATTTCATGCCGCACCCCTCGCCGGTTGTGACAGTTGCGGTTTTTCCTCTGCAACTCAGTGCAGCCTTTGCACTCCCATTCGTCCGAATGCGCTAGACTAAACCGGACTCCGGCACGAAGTTTTTTCTCTCTGCGAGCGATAGCTCAGTGGTGGACATGACGGAACGGATGCACCAGTTGACCAACTCGGGGGGCGCTTCCTTGTAGAAGGTCTTGAAGTCCATCCCGCCGTCCGCGTCCAGTTCCACGCCGTCAATCTCAAGCCCTTTGATGTGCGCGAACTTGGAGCCGACGAACTCTATCGACTTGTCACGCTGCAACTCTTCCGCTTTGTCAACCGCGTAATCAGCCTGGATGCGGGACAGTTCGCGGCGGTAGTCGTCCTGCTCCGGCAAAGTTGCCACCTTTAGCCCGATAACGATCTGGTCTTTACGCTCGTCGCCCGCAAGCATCCTGTTGTTGAGGTATGGCGGCAAAGTGTCGTAAACGTGGTTTTTGTTCTGTACCTTCATGGATTCCCTTTCTTGGGTAGAGTTAGGGGGCGGTTAGGCCCCCATTGAGTTAGTATGCGGTTGCTTTGTCGGTGGTGGTCATCGCCATCGGGTAGCCTGTGGTGGCATCAACGAGGGACGCATAGGACAGCTTCATGCTCGGCGTCTTCCCCTCCGTCCCGCGCTCCGGCGCTGTGAGATTGGCGAGCATGTAAGGGAGGTCGATAACTGCGGCATAGTTAGCCGTGGCCGTCCCTGCCAACTGCGCGTTGTCCAGAACTACGATGATGTTGTTGGTAGCGGCACCGCTGAAAATGCGCTTAAACTCATCGGCGCTGGAAAACTCCCCTGCGGTCGGGTCGGTGTAATCGATGGTGCCGTCAACGGAGGCGGTGAACTGCTTGCTGCGGTAGCTCTTGGAGGCCCCCTTGATACCGTTGATAACAACCTTGTCCTCGATGCCAGAGGTGAACTTGATGGTGAGGTCATCGGGCCGGAACGGGAGCGCAGTGCCTGCGCCGAGGGCAGTGTAATCGGGCGCGGTGCCAGTTCTGACCGGAGTGCCGCCGATGTAGAAGAGTGCATCCGATGTGCAGAAGGGGGTTGCTACCGGCCACGATACGCCAGCGATTGCCGTCTGGTCGGGTGCGCCTACCCATGAGCCAGCGCCTGCAATCTCGAACGAAAGTTTGATGTCATCCAGTCCCTTGAGCGCGATGGATACCGACTTGATTCGCCCGCCGCCGTATATCTGCGACTTGGTAACGCCTTCCTCGTCCGTGTTGATAGCGAACGCTAGCGCCTTATCGAGAAGCGGGGCCGATGTGCCGTAAGGGGTAGCGACAGGGTAGAGAATGCCCTTGTAGGCGGTCGTGTCGGTGACTGCGCGGGTGCCAGCCTTACCGAGCGCGTGCTTAAGCAGCATCCCCACTTCAGCGCCGGGATACCATGAGCACTCAAGCGTCCACGTCCAGTTGGATTCGCGGCGAACAACAGAGCTATCACCGAGCGCGGTATCTGCACCTTTGAACTCTTTGCGTGGCTCGTCTTTGGCGGCGAATGTCGGCTGGAGCTTGCCGGTGATCGGTAGGAACTTCCAAGAGGGGGAGCCGGGCAGCGTGCCGCGAGTGGTTTCTTCGCAAAATGCGACATATTGATTAGCCATTCTTTATATCTCCTTTCACAACTGCCTCGCGGCGTTGTAAGTGCGCCTATCCTTACTTGCTGTCTGCCGCAGCGGAAATGGCTTTTCCGGTTGCCGCCTTCGCGTGTCCGTACTGGATGAACGCGGCCCCGTCAGCATCGCTAACGTCAACCTCTTCGCCCGCTGCGACGGTGCGCCCGCCTAATAGTTCTCTTGCCTCGGTAAATATGACTTTCATTTAAAGCACCTCATCGCGTTGGAATGGGATAGTGACGTTAATCTGATACCTGCCCGCGTCAACTGCGCCGACAGTGATAATCTTCGGGGTGAGCGCCCAGACGCCAGAGAAGCGAGCGTTGCGGAATATGGCGGCTGCGGTATCTGCGAGAGCTAGCGCGGCGTTATCCCCCGTACCGTCAAGCGCGTAAATCTGTGCGACGATCAAGCCGTAGCTGCGGTATTGGTTGCGCCCGTCTGGGTCGCCAATGGTGCGCTGGTTCGATTCGGCGTCAACGATGTAAAAGCGCACGTAGTGCAACGCAACAGGGGGAGTAAATGCCACGTTGGGCCATGCTACCGGCGCGGCGGTGGCGTTCCATGCTGCGGCAAACCTCGCCCTAATCGCTGCGTGCTGAGTGCTAAATCCCATAGTGGCTCTTTATCTCCATCACCGTTGATTCGACCATGTGAGCGCCCTGCTTGCTATGCCCTTCGTTAAGGGCGAGGATATAACTCAGTCCGTTCGAAATGTAGATTGCCTTGCCCGATTGCGCCCCATTGATCGCAGTAGACGCTTGTGCTATCTGCGCCCCTGGTGCGGAGCCTATCGGCTGCTTGTCGGTGCTTTCGCTGATAACGGCATACGGTGCGCCCACTCGGACGCCCCAATTTGCCCGCGCCCTGCCGGTATCCACTGGCGTCTTCATGACCATGCCGGTGAACGCTTGAAATGCTATCTTTTTGACGACCACCGCGTGATGGTTAGGAATGATGACCTTGAAGATATCCCCGAAGTCGAACGCCACCTTGTCCAAACCCTCGACGCCCATCTACTTCCTCACTTGGCACGTACTCAGCAGCGCCTCGCCCTGCGGCGATAGCGTATCCACCGCGATTACCTGCCACACCGCGCCCATGATAGTGAGCGTGTCGCCGGGGGTAGGTTCGATAACATCGGCGGAGATAACCGCCTTCTTGTCGCCAGAGATAATGGTGGTCCCTGGCGCGTTGATGATGCCGTCCCTGTAGCTCTTGGTGATTCCGTAAACCGTCCACGTCTGCGTAACTCCGCCAGAAGCGACGCCCGTAATGGGGTCATACGCACCCGAACTCACGCGGGTCAATACCATTGCCTGCCCCGATTTACGGAGGTCGGCGGCTATGTTGGCGGCTTCGGTCATCATTTCCCACCCGTCAGCAGTGTGGCCCAAAAACCCTTAGTGAATATGGCGATGAGCCCGAGAAAGATAGCGGTCAAGAGCAGCTTGCCAATGACGCCGGACGCTGTGTTGAACGCGCTAAGGAATCGTTTCAACATTGACACTTCGTCAGGTGTTAACCCTACGTTGCACGCCGATTGCACATGAAGTGCTGCGGCGATTGCTGCTATATCCGCGTCAGTTAGCGTCCGCTGACGGGCTATGCGCTCAATTGGCTGCGTCATGTTATCCCCTTATGGCATCCGAGGATGATTTCAAAAACCGACCGATGAGTTGATCGACGACCGGGTAGGAGGCTTGATAATTGCCGACAACGTATTCCCATTCCAAGACATCAATTTTCTTGCGCTTGAGGCGGTCCGTGGCGGCAATATCTGCGGCAAGCGGGGCGGTGAGTGCGCGGAGGGCGAGCTCGCAGGTTGCGTCACTGATCTCTTGCGGGATCTGGTCAGATGGGTAATTGCTGTAATAGTTGCCAGCGCGAAGACCGCCTGCCAAACCCGTATTGAGGTTGATGCCGTAGCGCGGGAACTCTAGGGACTGGACCACGGAGTTGACGCGCGTTCCCTTGAACCTGTCGCGGTACTTGCCATCCAGGTATCGAGTGGCGAGGACAAGGGCGCGCTCGTATTCGGGGTCGGTGGCAGCGGGTAAAGCGATAGTGCCGACATACGCCTTGAAATTAGCAAGCGTCTCGTATGAGTTGGCACCTGCAACGCCCTGCCCCACCTCTACCGTTAGCATCTCTTACATGCCTCCATGGAGGGGGTTTCGGTGCAGCACTTGCCGCCGTTCTTCATCATATCTTCGCAACATTTGACGGCCTTCTTCATCTCTGCGGTAGCGTTGCCGCCATTGGGTGCTTTCGGTTTCATTTCCATTAATTGCTCCTTGGCCGCTTCTTCGAAGTGTTATCGGTGGCTGCACCCTCAACGAATACTTCCATCGTGGCAGCGTCGAAATCGGCGTCTTCGATGATGATGAAATCGCCTTGAGTTTCTTTGTGGCTAGACTTTATCCGCATATGTCACCTTTCAGAATGAGGGGGAGAGCCGAAACCCTCCCCCTTGTAGTCACTAGCCGAGCAACAGTGCGCAATGCTCCGGCTTGATCATCTTGACCCCCCAGCACGCGCTGATCTCGTACTGCATCTGGCGATACTGAGGATACAGGGCAATTTCGAAGGACAGCCCCGAGCGCGGATCGGTGATGGATACGCGGTCAACGGCAAGGTCACCTTCAGCGGGCAGTGCGGGCATGCGGGTAGCCAGCACGATAGCGCAGCGGTCAAACGCCATGGAGCGGGCGGCGGCGGCGACTACGGTAAGCGCCACAGCAGAGGCCGGAAGCGCCTGACGAAGGCCGGGAGCGGCAAGGGTGATTACCCCGCCCGAAACAGCGCCGACGCCGGTCTTGACAACGTACTTGTTGGCGTCGTTGGCGAAAGTGATTACGTCGCCGGCCACGATGGTGCCCGTGCCGACAGCCGCGAGGGTGATAGCGGTCGCTCCGATTGCATAGCCTGCCGTGTTGGTGGTGGCAGATGCGCCAGTACCGGCAACGGAGGTTTTCACCTGGCCCGATTCGCGCAGTTTGAAACCGTGGATGTCGAGGAGGGTGCCCTGCTCACGAAGAGACATGGTTCCGGCCTCGTTCGCCTTGGTCAGGATGCCCAGCGAGCGGGCTTTTGCACCGGCTGCGGTGTCGATAACCAGCGACATGTCGGACATGTGGCATCCGTTGTCGGCAAGAATCTTGCGAGCCTGGGCGGTGTCGGAAAGGTCGGAGGCAAACGGAGTGGTGCCAGCGGTGCCGTAGGCGCGGGAAGCTGCTACGTGCAGCGCGGCGATGTCGGCTTCCATCTCGTTAGTCAGTGCGCGGATTGCCTGGGCAAGCTGGCTCTGTTTGACGTTGAGCTGTCCAGGGCCGTTGTTATTCAGCGCAAGGGTCTGCTCACCATTCCAGCGCAGAGGCACCCTGCGGGCTTTGGTAATCTGGAGCTGGACAGAGCCAATGGTCTGGTCACCGTCATTCGGAGGGGTGACGCCGGGGGTGATGTCGGACGCGGTGGATTCGGGTGCTACGAAGCTGGTCACGTTCTGGCCGACAGCAGCGCGGGAGACATCAGCGTCGAGGGTGACGGAGGGGATGAAACCTACCTGCTCGCGGGAAACAACGTCCAGCGATACGTAGAGGTCAGCGATAAGATTCGTGATCGTATTACTCATTTGTGATACTCCTTACGGTCCTGTCTCTCGACGGTCCCTGTTAGTTAATCGGTAATTGTCACACGGGCAATCGACAATGCCGACTGTTCCGCAGGGGATTTTGCTGTGAACTCTGCGCGGGTGATGGTCTTGGCATCCGCCGTCTTGGTCGTGGTGCTCTGCTGCGCCCCGCTGCCGCCGCCTGTAGCCAGCTTGTAATGGTCGCGCTTGGGGTGAGCGTCAACGAGCGTTGCAAATGCCGTCTCGAAGTCGGCAGGCGCTCCGTATGCGTCGAGGATCTGCCTGCCGTCATCGTAGCGGCCAACCTTCTGCCCGTTTTCGATGGTGAAATTCTTGCCCCACTTCAACTCGGCGTCCTCTGGGGTATCCTTCCAGATGGTCGATTTGATGTATTCCGACATGGCGAACCCTTTGCCGATCTGCTCCTTGTAGAGCTGCCCGTCGCGCTCGGCTATCACCTTGTCACGCTCGGCCAACTGGTCAACGAACGGCTTTACGGACGCCTGGACGAGCTTCTGAATGCCGTCATCGTCCATGACCTTCTTGCCCTCCATCGAAGCCATGAACTGAATACCCTTCAGTGCTTCGGCGGGGTCTTCGATACCTGCGAACGCTGCCAACTTTTCGGCGGCTTCCTTGAGCGAGTGGCGGGAGTCACTGTCCAGCTTGTTGAGCCTAGCGATGTTCAGCCGGTTAGCCTCTGCATCAACTGCGCTCTCCTTGCCGTCAGTGTCGTTGACATACAGGGGATTTCCGCCCGACAGTACGCCATACTCCACTTCTTCCCCGTCTTCGCCCTTGATCACTACCGTCTTCAGTTTCAGCGCCATTTGTCGTGCTCCTTACTTGGCATCTCGCCAGTGTGAAATGATGTTGCGAGGGCTTCAAGCCCGTGGTACGGGGGGGAGCGTCGCGCTCCGTGGGACAGTGTTATTTCTAATAAGACTAAAGAGGTCTTGTTTGTCTTAAGACCAAAGGGATAATATTTGTCTTGTTGCGCGATGCCTTTTTCATCTTTCCCCCTTCCTAAGCATGGAGCCTGATAAGCAAGACTTTCAGCTAGGTCGCACTCAATCAGTGCTGGAGTACTCGATGCTTTCCCTCTTGGGCGGTCGATGCCCGAAGTTTCAGAGGTACTATTTCCCCTGTCAGCTTTCTTTGCCCCGCTGACCGCGATAATGGGGATTGAATCCGCTATCGCGCTTCCAGAGCCACCTATTTAAAGGCCGGAAGGTCGGGTCGGAAGATGAACCGTTGCCCGTTTAGTTTTGCGTCCACAAGGCCGGGACACTCGGCGGAAGTTTTACCAGCGTGCCTGTATAGCTGGCGTCACCTCCCCGCTACAACGCCGCAGGAGTCGGGCACTTACTTTTTTACGCGCCCACATTATCACAACTTCTTATCTTTGTCAAGTGCATAATTACTTAGTCATGATTATGACGGAACGGAGTAAACATTAATCCTGGCACAGTGAACTATTGTGTTGACTTTAGCGCCCATACGTGGCAATATGTACACATGCAGCACAAAACGGCTAATAAGGGGTGATACATGTCGAATAAATCAAACGGCGGGTTATTTTCAAGTGACGGGCGGGTGATGGACGATCAGTTATATACAAGGCCGGAGGTGTCTGTGATTCTTAGCTGTTCAATCAATTTTCTCGCCAAAGATGCCATGAAGGAGACTCCGCTACTGCCATTTATCAAACTGTCTCCCAAGTTTGTCAGGTATCGCGGGTCGGACATCAAGAGGTTTATGAACGGGGGTAAGTAGTATGAACACGGTTAAACTTTGCAAGAGGGGGCATGAGCGGACGCCGGAGAATGTGAACAAGCGGAATGACTGTAAAATATGCCAGGCGATGAGAGCCGAAATATGGCGCAAGGACCACGCCGATGTTCTGCGCGAGCGCCGTAGCGTTGTTAGGCTCGGAGATTTAATGTCTGCCAGGGAGAAGGACCGTATAAAGCGTACCCAAAACCCTGAAGCAGCCCGACTCCGTAGCGCCGCTTGGCATGCCGCACACCCAAATGAAACTCAAGCAGGCAACCGTAAATGGCGGGCCGAAAACCCAGAAAGGGCGAGGTCCAATAAGAACGCATGGAATAACGCAAACAAAGATAAGCTTGCCGCCTACAGCAAGAAGAGTGCTGAGGACATAACTATGTGCTACGTTGCGGCTAGACTGCGCTTGCCAGTTTCGAAATTAACTCCAGAACTTTTTGAAATCAAGAGAGATAAAATATTAATGAGCCGAGAGTTGAAGCAACTGCATTTATCAATTAAGGGAGAATAACATGGGAATCATCGAAACGGAGTACATGGACATTCGGGAAATAAGGAAGCAGCTTGACAGTGGGAAGATTGACAATGAGCGGGCGCTTGTACTGATGAAGATTTACAGCGAACTTGGCAAGCGCGTTGACCAGACGATTAAGCTAATGTGCCTTGACCTCAACCACGGGGCGAAGGCATCGAAGCTGGTCAACTCCAAGAACCTCCTTTCGTCTGGCACCGCCATGCAGGCGGATGCGCCGATGTTGGAAGAAAAGGTGAAGTGTCCAGAGAAGGGTGACCTTCTCGTTTGCCGCCAAGAATGTCTTGATTATAGCGGAGACTCCCGCCACATAGACGCTTGCCAGAAGTGTGACCAGTTCTCAATAACCCGCAAACAGATTTGCCCATAAAAAGGAGCTACTCAATGAAGATGACCGTCCAGCAATACGTGGATTCTCACCCCTATCACACCATGGCGTCATTCCGGTGGATTCTATTCAACCGCGCCACTAACGGTCTGAGCGCGTCCGGTGCTATAATCAAGCTCGGCAAGAAAATAATCATCGACGTGGAGAAAGCGGAAGCGTGGGAAAACAGCAAGCGGGAAACATTTTAGCGCGCCTAGCAACTTAACCAAGTAACCACACCCCCTCCTGTGCCACTAAATAGTTGACAGGGTGAAGGGGGTTTGGTATTCTCTGGATGTGGGAAATTATAAGGGGGGCAAAGTATGCAAACGATTAAGGGTAAGATAACGTTGCTATTTTCAGAAAAAGGAATGTCGATTAGGCTGGACGATTCAGACGCCGTGATCGCATTTTGCGACATCGAGCTTGACGCAGAACAGACCTGCGCGGCAATGTCCCGCCAAGCGCACGTTCCTTGCGTTATCAACGTGGGGGGCCTTGAAAACGTGGGGAAGGTGCGGGAGCATAAAAGTTTCTCCTTCCCGATAGGTGTTGACGGTTATGATCGCAAGAAGGACGTTGCCATTGCTGCGTGTGCTGTTCATTGCCCAGAGGGATGGACGCCCGATAACTATTTCGGCTCACAGGGGTCATTTTACACTGCGGAAGATGGGACGCAGATGGCCCGATGCATGATAATGCGTTGGGCGTAGTCGCCCCGCTAGCGCGGCAGTGTTAGCGTCAATCTAATGGAGGGGGAAATTATGCGTGAGTCGGATCTTGCAGGCGCATTCTTCGAAGCTGTCGGCAAATTCACGGTGATGGCCATCGCCATACTTGGCACCATCTGCCTGCTATTGTGGGCGTTCAACTAACCCCCGCCATGCCGCGAGGGTAAATTACAGGGGGTGGAGATGAAATGTGTAAAGTGTGGTTTTGAGCATTGGGCAACAATGGAGTTTGTGTTCATTGACGGTGAGGCGGTCTGCGTTGATTGCGCCGGCTTCGCCCCGCCAACATGCGGAAATAACGGGGATTACTAACCGCCCGGCTCTGCCGCGCAAGGAGTTATGAGTGAGAGAAATTGAGAGCATATCGTGCTCATGCGGTGGAGCGGTGGAGGAACAGGAGCCTACCTCTGTCGAGGAGATCGCACACGGTTGCGGCACGTCGGGATGCTGCGTCAACGCTTGGCAATGCGCGAAATGCGGCACGCGCTTTACGGTGGCTCTGGAGGCTCCAGAATGCGAGTGGTGATGGAATGGACAAGTGACGCGCCCACGGAGGCGGGGTTTTACTGGCTACATCAAGCGCATCGTCTGCTGCTAGTGCGCGTGGGTCAACCCATCGGTGACTCCCGCCTCTGGGTGCAATATCACGGCACAAAGTACGAGGAAACGGTGGATCACCTGGGCGGGTGGGAGTGGTACGGCCCCCTCACTCCGCCAGTATGAGCGAACGATACCAGCTAAATTTCATGTGGGGATCTGTGGGCATCGGCGGCAAATGGCACCATAACCCGTATCTTGCCAAAACGGAGGATGTACAACTCGCGGAGAATGTCGCGGGCGGCTCAGTTTGCGCGGCATGTAGGCATACGGTCAATACGTGCAAGTGCGCCAGTATGACGTATTTAGCATAATGCGCGGATATGGCAACGGAGTCATAGCTAGCCCCTGCGATAATTCTTATTGACAACTGCGGCATGACAGGGTAAAGTTTAACGCTACTGAGCGAGCGGCAAGGGCCGACTTCGCCAACCATAGAGATCACATCGAGGCGATATGCCATAGATTAGCATGAGAGCCGAACGGGGCTATAAAAGACCTAATACCCGAAATCTACGGTACACCACCAGCGGCCAGCGGCAGGCCATAGAGCCACGACGCAAGTAAAAAGCCCGCCTCAGATCGAGTGCGGGCTTTTTTGTGTTCGCTGCGATGGTTGCGGGGGCTGAAATGTATCACCATTGGAACGTTCGGCGGGGGGCGGGGGAATGTCCGTATGCTAGGCGAACGCGCGGGCGAAGGCGGCGGTTTGGCGTTCCTTCAAGTCAGAGATAGAATACACGATACCCTTATTGTCCGCGAAGGTAGTAACCGGCGCTCCCTCCCAAAACAACTTGGCCCGCGTAGCGCCGAGCATGTCCCTTACCTCCTCCTTCGATTGCCCCCTCATCCACTCATCCATAGTGATATCTGCGCGAACGGGGCCATTTTGGGACGCACGCAGCGATGGCGGGAGTTCGTCAAGGTCGATACCGAGTTCCTTCCACGTAGCGAGATTAGGGGAGGCGAAACTGCGGCAGTTGGGGTGCCTTGGCGGTATCGGACCCTCGCCTATCTTATGGACAGAACCCGAAAGGGATCGGCATGTAACGCTCGTTTTGCCGTCAAGCGTAGAGAGAAACGTCCACGACTTAACAATGTCCTTATTCTGCGCGTAGGTCGCCTGTATCGCTTGATTTGAGATATGGTTGACGCTGGTTCTCACCAGAGTTTCACACTCCCTCCGCACTATCGCAAATATCCCGGCCTCGTAATCCCTCGCGCTGCCGGTCAACCTCCGCACGATGGCTGCGATGCCTTCGCCCTCCGTGACGCCCAATCGTATCTGTTGCGCCACTCTCAACGCCGCTTTCGCGTCCATCTGCTCCCATAATTCACCAAGGAGTGCGCCCTGTATCGGGGCGTTGTCGACGAGTATTTTTAGCTGATCGATGTTGGGGGTGATAACGTCTAGCGCCACATTCAGCAAACTAGGCGGCACACTGTCAACGAGTGGGGTGAACCCTCCTTCCGGTATAGAGACGATGAACTCGTAATAACCGCTGTCTCTCACGTAAAGCGCCACAATGTCATCGACGGGGATTTTGTAGGCCATTGCTACGCGGTCCTTATCGGTGAACTGTTTTGCTAAGTCCCTATCCCCAAAATAGGCGGTTAATGCCTTAGCGTTACGCTCTTTAATTGGCGCGTCGGCCCGGTATAGTACAACCGAATCCCCATATTGAGCCCTGATAGACTCACGCACATTTTCCCATCCCTGTGCTATCTCTGCGGTCGTTTTATCTCCGCTGGAAACCAACCTGTCGAGCGCCCGCAACTGTCCGGGCCTTACGCCCTGTGCATCCTCGTCTAACTCAAATCGCACGCGGGACGCCTTGGAAGACTTTAGCCCAAGGTCAAGGAGTTCATCTGTCACCTTTAATTCTTCCGCGTCTAGCCCTAAAGACCGGCGCAAGCCCGCTGCCGCACCTTGGGCCTCATGCGCGGCGAAGTCGGCTAAAGGAGCCTGTATCGCTTCGTAGACCACCTTACCACCATCCGCCACCATCGCCGTGAGCGCGTCCACTAGAGATTGCAACCGCGCCGAAGTCCACGCGCCTTCCTTCACTTTCATGTGGCGCTTGATGAGTTGGGCAACGAGGTCTTCGTTGGCGTCATTGAGTAGACTGACGATATCGCGCACCAGCTTATTGGCAAACCGGCTGTTGTCAATCTGCGCCCGAATTGCGAGGGACATCAATTTATCATTCACATTTGCCATTCGCCCACCTTTGCATCACAGTTGCAGCACACGATAGCGCCGTCATCGCGGAGAAAGAACTTCGTCCCACCGCAAGAGTGTATCCACCATCTCGGCTCCGGCACCTTGCGGCGTATGTCGATGATATCGGCCATTGGCCTATTATAGCATTAATTCGCGGTAATTGCTACTTTCGGCGCTGCTTCAGAAACACCAGATCCTGCACCGTCTCCACATTGCTGCCGTCCGTACTCTGCACCCGCACCGTCTGCCGCGCGAGGTTCTTCATCACGTCGAACGGGCTGGAGTATGTAGCGGTCGGCGTGCATCCCGCACCGAAGCAGTATTTCGTGGTCCCTGCGGTAGTAGTGAGGGAGAGTTGCTGCGTGGTGAGGTAGCGACCGGGTGCTTTGGACGGCGTAGTCGTGGGGGCGACGCCTGCAGCGTAAATACCTGCCGCCGTCATCGGAGTGCCTAGATAACTCCAGATATAATCCGTAAGCGGTGAGTCTGTAGTACCACTTAATGCGGCAAAGCCCCGATCACCACTGTTAGACGCAGCATACGCCTTCATTTTGGCCGACCACGCAGTCTCATTTGCAAGCGGCCAAAGTGGGGTAGCCCCTGTGTCATTCCATCCTGCCGCGCCGTGGATATTCCCCGTCCCACCTATCTGGTACATGATGTTTGGCCCGATAGTCCCTGTTTCTACGCGTGGGAGGTGCCTGACAATCGAAGTCATAGGATTTGTGGTAGTGTCCAACCCTGTGGATGTACACCCAACACCAGAAAGGCACGTATTGGATGTGTTGTTGTATGCGATGGTGTCAGTAATAACCCGACTCATAGTTTTATCTGTGTCGCCAAAGGCTGACACAGTGTTGCCAGTGAAAATTGAATTGCTGATATTGTATTGGTTGTTGAGCCGGGTGGCTGTTAATGCCACGCCATACGTGGTTGACCCTACGAGCATGTTTGAGACATTCCACACGTTTTTATTACCAGATACATTATAGGCTGAGTCACCTATGGCTAGATTGTAGGGGTAGAACCCGTTTTCATTTCCCCACAATACGCTATTGGCCCAAACGTTCGGCTTGGTGTCGTCCATTACCCCTTTTTCATTACTGAAGCCCCACCTGCCGGGGTTATTCAGCGCGATATTTCCGTTGAAGATGTGTGACCATTCGCCTGCCGAGCTACTCCCTCCAAGGGCAAATGCGATACACTCCACGCTCGGTGAGTTACATCCCAGCCCGCCTGCGCCATTGTCAACCAGCGAATCAATCACAATGCAGTTCTGCATCGAATTGTTGTTCGAATTATAAAATCGAAGACTTGCGCTCATGTAACCTGTAGGTGAAGCATCCAGTCTAACAACTACCCTTCGGAATATGGAGTGGTCCGTGCCTCCAAGGATTGATCCCGTGTAAAACCCGTAACGACCCTTACCCCAGACCCAACAATCTTCAACCAGATTGTAAGACCCCTCCGTGATTGAGGCAATTGCCGTTTCAGTGTTGGACGCTACAGGCATTCCGTCTTCAAAGCCACAATTTGACACCCAGTTATAACTACCTCCAAGGTAGAATAGCCCGCTCAACCCGTGCTTGAAATGAATCCCGTCGACATGTAGATAGTTCACCGTGTTGGTGTCATAAACTTGGAATGCTGCCCGCAGATACTCAGCATCCACCACAACCCCGCCGACGCTCTCAGCCTGTATCGTGGTGTAGTTTCCCGCAGTTCCGCTGGGGAGGGACTGTAAAGTCACCCCGTTCCAGCCGATGATATTATTAGCCCCCGTGTATGTGCCGTTTTTGATGACGAGCGTGTCTCCTGAAGCGAGCAGTGACGCGCCCGAGCGGATGTATTTCTTGGGGGTGCTTATCGCCCCGTTGCCAGCATCATCAATCACACTGCCGTCAACGTAATAGGTCGCAGCGTGAGCGCCGCCAGAAGCACAGCCCAGAAGTATAATTAAGAGAATTAGTCGCAGTTTCATAACATCCCTCACATCCCTCATGGCGTTGTGTAGATCTTCATGTTGAGGGTTTTCGCCCCGATGTTTTCATAGTGCGTACCCGAGTTTTGGTACGAGTGCAGTGATTGCCATCCCGCTATCCCCGCGCCGTAGCGTAGAGTGGCGTAATTCGCAGCGTCTGCTGCACCGTCTGCGGGCTGCACCACAATTACGGCATTCTGGGGGAAATTCACAGCCGCCGGAAACGTAAATGGAATGTATGCAAATGTGCCGGTAATTGTCGAACCAGAAACAGCGTCAGATGTGCCTAACAGAGTACCTAGCGAGGAGTTGGCTGTCGCCGCAGAATACGCTTTGGCTACGTAAGATTTACTACTTATATCCCCAGCTCCGACCTTCAATTCTATGTCAATCGCACAAATGCTGTAGGTTGTCACGTCGGCGTAGAAGACACCCACCTTGCTTCTGTTTGCTGAATCGCCCACGGATGTGTCTATGGTCCCGCCCCCAGTGTAAGTTACGGTCGGAGTTGAGTTGCACGCTACCGCAGGTGTTACTCCCGTCCCGCTCAAAGCCACTACTGTAGGCGTCCCCGCCGCATTATGCGGGAATTCAAGTGATGCAGTATATGGTCCGCCCGCAGTCTCCCCCGGAGTAAACATCACGCTCTCTAGGCAGTCGGCCGAAGGGTTTACGGTCGCCGCGTTGCAGGCGTCCGAGGAGATGCTGAACTTGGCCGCGTCGGTGCCGGCTATCGACGGCGCGCCGACAACCAGATCAGCCGTGCCTGTATTGGTCAGCGTCGCCGTGAGCGTGCTCGTCGTCCCCGTGTCCACGTTACCGTAGTCAAGCGTTGACGGGCTGGCTGAGGCAACTGGTGCGCCTCCTGTCCCCGTACCACTCAGTGCCACGCTCACCCGTGCGATATTCGGCGCGGAATAGCTGGCGAACCCTGTAAATGCACCATTGCCTGCCGGCGTGAATCTCACCTTGGCGGTGCGTGTGCGGGCGGCTGAGATATTGCCGAAAGTAGTCGAGCTGTAGAGACTGAACCCCCCCCCTGTCACCTTGGTGGTCACGTCCTCCGCCGTATCGTTGCCGGAGTTCGTGACGGTGAACGTGGTAGTCGCAGAGGTGCCTACGTCCTTGCTGCCGAAGTTGTGGGTGGGCGTGGACCACCCGAGAGACTGGACGAGATCGACCCACTGGGCGCGGGCCTTTCCTCCGAACCACGTACCGAAGCCGAACCCAAAGCCAAAGCCCCAACTCGGAGCAGCGACCAGTAGCACCAGCGCGGCGGCTAGCAATATTCGCTTCATTGCGGCCCCCTTAATACAGAGCCACGATGTCTGTTGCCGTGGTCCCTGTCGCCAGCACGCGCTTGACCATGTATGCCACATCTCCGCCCACGTCCTTTAGCACTACCGAAGTGGCGTCATCGGCCATTATCACCGCGATATCTCCAGCAACGCCGACGTGCAGGGCGCGTGACACTTCGGGGAGGTCAACGGTATCGGAAAGGGTCACTGCTGCTGCGCGGCGGGCGGGTGCGTTGGGGCCAAGTACTCTGTCTCTGTAGGGGTCACTCATTATATATCTCCTTGTGCGTTGCGGTTGGTTAGTGTGCCGAGGCTTGGGCCTTCTGCGGCGAGTCGTTCACGGTTAAGTTCGATATCGAAGTCGCTCGGCGTCTCGCCTCTCCACCCCATAATTTCAAAGTACGACTCTTCGGAGAGCTTGCCGAGGGCGAGCGCCTTGTCGAGTGATGTCAAACCTGCATCCGAGCCTTTCGCAGCCCCAAAGTCGGTATTAATCGCAACGCTGCCCGCTTTCTTCGTATCAAGCCCCAGCATCTCCGCGAAGTATTGCAGCAGCAGTTCCAGCGCGTCAGAGTTGCATTCTGCTACCGCCTTCAAGCCAGCACACCCTTCCTCACTGTCGATAGCCGCAGCGGTCGCGGTCACGTTACCAGCACGCTCGACGCGAAGGGACGCGCCTGCGCTCTCGATGCGGGCTTCGATGTCCTTGAGGTAATCGCTGGCAATCTTGGCACCGGAACCGGATGGTGAGAGCCAGTAGAATTTCCCATCAGGCGCGACACATCGGGCTATCTTATTCGGGCCGACATCGCCAGACCAGTCCTCTTTAGTGACACCGGTTGCTGCCAGCATCTCAAAGCACGACATGGTGACGGTGTTCTGCAACTCTGAAGTGACGCGCCAGTGGGCGAGGTTCAGCTCTGCGGTGGCCTGGAACGCTGGCTCACCTATCATGAAGCCCGTACGGTTGGTATAGAGCGCGATGAGGTAAATCTGTTTCATGGCGGTGATGTCTTCTTCGATCATCACCCACTCTTTGCCGTTCGCGGTCTCTTGCTCCTCCCATATCTGGTAGATAATGGAGCCATCCGGCCACCGCTCCAGCACGCGGATACGCTCTTGCTCGCGGTATCCCCACTTGCCATCAGGCACCTGAGTACATTCCTTGATGCGGATACGGGTAATCGTCCGCTTGCCGCCGATCATCTCGGAAACAACGGGGTCCAGCAGGCAGCACGCTTTGATGTGGACGGCATAGGGGCGAAGGTTGGCGGCGGTGCGGTCGGCTGCGGTGACGATCTTCTTGTCTGGCTTCTGCTCGTCGGCAAGGATGTATGTCACTCCGTCTGCCCACGCTGAGCGCGTGGCGTCCATAGCGAACGCGTTGAAGTCTCGCCCCTGGAGGTCGAAATCTTCCATCAGTGCGGCGATTTGGGGGGGAACGTCAGTGAGGGTGATCTGCTTGGCGAAGAGCTTACCGTTGGCTTTGTCGATAGCCTGCGCGGTGAAGGGGGTTAGCACGTTGCCAGCGAGACGCAGGTTATAATTCCCTCCTCCAATTTCCCCGGGGTGCTCCGGTAGCCACTTGCGGCCAGCGCGTTTCATGGCAGGAGTCCCGCCGAGGAGGTCGCGGGTTAAGGCTCGCCTCTCTTCCAACTCTATGTATACAGGACTCGGCGTGCTGACATCTATCTTCTGTTCTGCCATATTGGGCGCTCCTGCCATCGCGGCGGTGCTGGTTGGATTGTGTTACGGGGCCTTCGGTAGCTCTTGCCAATGCGTCACGTTTTTACCGATACTGCCGCCTGAAGATCCTGCGATAGACCACCTTAATATGCCTTCGCTGCTTCGCCAGCAGTGGCCGACATCCATATCATCTCCGGCACGCCATGAAGGGTAAACCAATATATCCGTGTCGATAGGTGGCGGCGAAACATCTACTCTCTTCCATCCAGGCAACCCCATCTTCCCCCCCCTACCACATGTGCTCGATGGACGCGGTTTTCTTGACTACTCCGATTCGATATCTCGTTGCGTCTCCGGCATGATCCTCGCTGGAGGTATCGACATCATCCGGCTTCTTCTCGTCCCGCGCTAAAGTTGGCACCGTTCTGAGCCATTGACGGCAGTGGTTAAATACGAATAGCCCCGCGTCTTCCATTGGGCTTTGCTTACTAGCCGATATCCGCCCACGTAGCAATTCCCACCCGTTGATTCGGCTTCCAGGCGACTTGTCGCACCGCTCCCACCTTATCCCCTGCGCCGACATGTTATCGGCTATGCAGTGGCCGTCTTGCGTGTCGAATATGCTATTATCGGCGGGTCCGGGGCGCACTTTGCAATCTAACAGCGCCTCGCGTTCTTTTATGCCCTTGGCAACATCGCCAGCGAGCATCTTTAGCCCTTCATTCGGCTTGCCGTTCCATCCGTACCATTCGCTGATTAGAAAGAGCGTCCCGCGTGCAAAGTTGCGTCTACTCCCATCCTTTAGCGTTACCTCTGTGCCGTCTGATTCAGCCCACCACAGCACGGAAAAGGGTTTGGACGATCCCCAGTCAAACGAGCGGTCAACGCGCCACGTCTTCGGGATCTCAAACGGGGTGAGTATGTGCGTCCTATCACTCCACAGGTCATCAAACATGCCGCCGTCAACAATGTTCCAATCACCGGAGCGCATGGCCTTGACGAGCGCGGGATTGCCTAGCCCTTCCAGCCGGTTCATGTATTCGGGGTCTTCGTCAAGAAGCGTCGGGTTATCGTCCATCTTGGCGGGGATATACTGCCGAAGCATCCCGCCCTCTTCCTTCGGTTGCCGCGTGACAGTCATCGGACCATGGTCAACGAACGCGGCCTTTACCCAATGATGCCCAGCGCCGCCGGGGTTACTGCCACATATGACGCGGGGGAACTTGCCCTTGTACTTCGCCGGTAAGTTTAAACCCGCCATACGGACACGACCGCGCAAATAGCGGTATATTGAGTCGGTAAAGTGGGTCAGTTCGTCAATCAGCAGGACGTGTATCTCTGCGCCTTGGTACTTGTACTTATCTTTCTCATACTGGCAATGGCAAAGGAATATCTTAGAGCCATTCCAAAACTCAATGGTGTTATCGCCGCCGTTTATCTTGACGAACTTCTTAGACACCCAATCCGATAGCATGACAGGGAAACTTGACGGGCCTTCCATGTGGTTCTTATTCAAGTCGCCGCTGATTCGCCGAAAAAGGTAAATCTGTAAGCCGGGGATTGCGTAGCACCATGACACTGCCGCCACTCGCATAAGGTGAGATTTCCCGCCGCCAGCCGCCCCGCCATAGAGCATTTCCGTGGCGATACTCTCGAAAGCCTTATGCTGTTGAGGGTGGAGGGTCAGATCCATCTAGCACTCCGTTAACGTAGACATTCAACTCTGGCGTGCCGATTGACCCGCTGTGCTTCGTGTCCACCTCTTGCTTATCGCGCCAATCATCGGGGAAGCGGTTGGTAACTTGGAGCCGGTAGGCGTTAGCGTTAAACTCGCGACTCCAGATGCCCATGTTGCCCTGAGACTCCCACCACGCAAGGGCTAGCTCCCGAGCGCGTAGCATGGCGTGACAAAAGTCAACATGCTCATCACACCATCTATCGAGCGTGACCCGCGCCACATCTATCTCCGCGTGTGCTGCTATCATCGCCTTACTGTAGCCTTGTCGCCCCAGATCAACCACAATGTGACACATCTCTGGGCGGTAATCCGTGGGCCTACCGAAAGGTTCACCCGCAAGCGTTAGCGCCTTTGCTCCCGGCAGTGTGCATTTGCCAGTGAGCGGGGTAGACTTCGGCTTATCAATGGTAACTTCTACCATCTCCGTTTCTTCCCCCTGCGCTGCTTTCCCCTTCTTCGCCATATCCGCCCTTACTCGTATTCAGCCGATGTGAGCGCCTGGTGCAACAGCCCCGCTAGCGCGTCCACGAATCCCTCGTTATCGTTAAGCTGCCCCTGCTCTGTGTGATATATGCACATGTGGACGAGTTCGTGAATGAACGTGTGCTCAAGGCTACTCTGCGTTATCGGGTGTGAAGGAGACGGCGGGACAAGTTTAATCCACTTCGCCTCAAAGCTGCATGACCCGAAGGAATTGCGCTCATAGAACCTCTCGGGGTCCTCTTTTACCTCTACCGTGTGGCCGAGTAGCTTAAATCTTTTAGGAATCAACATGTTGCGTATCCCTCGTTTTAATTACGGCGGCGCATAATTCAAAGAATCGGTCTTCACTGAAAACGCTTTCCATCCTATTGATATCTTTATGCACCCATTGTAAGTTTTCCAGAGTGTAACCGGCATCACTGTCTATGCGATCTAGTGATGCGGTGAACTTACGGCTATATGTCCCTTTCGCTTGTATATCCATACCAGAAAGTTTGCATTTATAGCTTTGCTTTCCTAGCAGGTCGGATATATCTTCAATGGTTAAATTATCATCAAAAGGTATCTTTCTCACTCTTGCAGATTTTTTTATATTCGTCCAATGGCCAAGACCTATATTATCGGTCCCTTCCCACCCCGGATTTCCAGGGCCTCGCTGCTTAGATATGCACCCGCATGATTTTATTCTCACAAAAGATGATGCCATTACATCTCTAACACTGCCGCAGTGGCATTTAACGACCCATAGCGCATGGTTATGTTTGTCTTTATGGGTGCTTCGCCCTAAAGCAGTACATCCATTTACCACCATCCCCGTAATATCCCCGTATCTACGCCTGGTATTTTTCACTCGGCTACCTTCGCGGGCTTCCCCGGCTTCGCCGCTGCCACTAATACCGCCGCGCTTCCGCGCAATACCTGGCTAAGTTGCCCTAGCGCCCAAAGTTCCCCGGTGTTTGACATGGTTACATCTATCCCGCTTTCACGCGCTCTTGCCTCCCAAATACAAACCTAACAACTTGCCAAACAATGCGCACCTTGTGTATGAAGGTGGTGTTCTGCACTCCAACGAAATGGAAATTAGACAGCGATAACCCCTGCACTCCCTCCATATAGATAGCCTGCGGGTTACGCGTGACAATGAGGTTACCCGCAGCATCAATACTGTTTCCCACGAAACGCATATTTCCCCCTAAGTTAAATCGCGCCCCCACTCCGTGGCCTGTTCGCATCACCCGCGATTAGCCTTTATGCCACGCGAGCGAGGGGGCAAACTATTCCCGTTGACCTAGTTTCCAATACGACCGCACGGGAGAGGTAGTCGCGTAAGGGCTCTTTTTTGGGCAGTGAGCATCTACCGCCTCCATAAGGAGGTCTTCCAAACCCGATGCCTATAAGCTGAGATTAAGCAGCAGGGCAGAGCGGGAACTCAATAAGGTATCCCGATATTAGCGTCGGGAGTCGCGCCTTGCTACATAGCCGACCCTTGACCCGTGGGAGCAGGATACTCGACCAGTGGGAGGGCGACACCCCGCAGGAGGGCCGCTGGGCTAGCGTTATACGCTATGTTGATTTCTCAACTTGCCCCACGGTACACTAAAACACCCACTATGTCAAGTGGATTCTTTTCGGAGTTAAGTAAACCGGCGCGTGCATTCCAGTATGGCGCAAAACCATCCGGCTGCGGCCGAGAAGTTGCGGTTCATTGCCGCTCATCCCAGATTTACCCCAAACAGCACCATTATTGCCACATCCCATCCGTCCATACTATCCCCTCCTAAGTTTGCAACCACAGCGGCTGCGCCGACTCCTGTACTCCGTGCCAATCCTCCGCCGCGCTCCTAACGTGTATCGGGGCTCCACCCTATTCTGCGCTGTGCGGTCTTGCCGCATTTACGGCAAACTCTATGCTCTAAAAAAATATCCCCGAATGTAAACCTCCCGCCCCATGCCGCCCATCTGTGCCAGCAAAACATATCTATCTACTCCTTAAAAAATGGTATCCCGAGCTGGTGAGTGATGAGCTTCGACCCCCACAAAACCTTGCCGTGAATGATCGGGACGAACTGTAAATGATACTGTTTCCCCTCGTTCTCAAATGTTGCCACTCCCATCCCATGCTGCCAGTTCGCAACATCATCCTCGATGTACTCGGGGCTAAGGTCGCACCCGCACCCGCCCTCTATCCACACGTAAGAGCCGCCGCGCACTGTGCGGTAAAAGGCTCCACCTCGATGAGTATTCAGAGTTACCGTCACCTTGCCGTTGCGCCTAACTAGAACCGTGCCGTTATCTACGCTGACACACCAAACCTTGCCGCTATAGTTCTCCACAGTGATATTCTTTTTCCCAACCCTGCACATGCTTCTAGTGTTGACCGTCAGCACAAAAGTAGATTGGTTCAAAATTTTGGATGATCTGTATCCGTTCCTAGCAAACATTTCCTGCAAGATGTCTATCTCTGATTCCTTATTACTGCATATCTGATAGCTGTTCGCAGCCGATGAATTTTTGCACCCATCAGTTATAGAGTATTCGTCTAGCGCGACACTGACAAGTTCCGATGTCAAGTTTGCGAACCATGCCGGAAGCTGTTTTACTTGTCCGATTATGTTAGTATATTTTTTTGAGGATTCACAACTGACCCGTATTTTAGTTGTGCCTTTATCACCTTTTGAGCTTACACTGTAAGTCATCCCGAGTGTGTCCAACAATCCTATGAGGTGCGATATTTTCCTTTCCTTTTTCATGTGCCATCGTATCGCGTTGCCCTCGTAATGGCCGTCTGTGACAATATTTATAATCAGTCGTACCACGTTTTCATCAAGGTCAATGTTTTGTTCGTTGGGATTTGATTTTGCGCTGTTGTAGAACAACATTTCCCTGCCTGTGTTTATTATTTCTTGAGCTTCTGCTTCCTTTTGCTTGCCTCGCTTAGTCTCAAAAATAAGCCCGTGCTTATCGGTTACCATTAGGTCCACGGTTGTAGTCTTAATTTTGTGCAATTGGCGGTAATCGGCGTATTGGTGGAATTCGTTAATTCCGTTCCACTCAAACTGCCAAGATTTTTTGTTCATGGTGCCAACTTCATCTGCGGCAACTAAATCAAAGCCTTTGACCCACCCGCGCTTAGTCAGTATTTCAGTTTCTTCGTCAAAGCAATGGCCCGACATGCCGCTAGTCCCTTCCCGCGTATATTCAGCATTTGCGGTATAGGCTGATTGCTGGCGCACTATATGACCATGCTTGAACAGAGCGCCCTTGTACTGATAGTTTGGAGCGTAGCTGATATTTAACTCTTGGAGCCGGAACAGGTTAGGCAATTCCAGCGCCCTAATGCCATGCAGCGCCGTTGCGTTGCTCCAGAGGTATCTTTGCAGCCGGTCGGTATGGTTGGATTTCAATAGGCGGATTGTAGCGTCGGGGCAATACCCCCTTAGCCGCTTCATCAACTTAAACGTTTCGTCTATCTCGTCCTGCAACTGGTGCGCCCTGGATGGATTCTTGTTGAACTTGGAAAGCGCGTAAAAGTCATGCAGTTCGTGAAGGATGATTTCGTTCGGTTGGATATGGCGGCAGAATTGGAGTTGGCAGTCAACCGCTTTCGCATCATGGTACGGGACATGCCAGTCATGCAGCGAGACGATGGTGTGATACCCTGCCACGGCTTCCGGCGCTGTAGAACTTTGCACAATATTTGTTGATTTATCTACAGCCTTCGCCCCCATCTTCGGCACCCACCCCGGCTCCCCCTCCCTCGGCATCTGGAAGACCATGCGGTTTGCCTTTATCACCCTCTGCGCCATGGAGGTTGTGCAACCTGCGGCCTTCGACAACTTATCTCTGCCAAAGGTGGGATTCTGCGCGAATACGGATTCAGCGTGTTGGCGGGGGGTCATGCCCATATCCGGTAGAGAGTGGCACCAATACACCCGACAATAGAAGCAGCGCAAGTTACTAAAACCAGTATGAGCATTGGCAGATTGAAGTCATCTGATTCGTGTGTCGCGATTATCCGTACCGAAATCAGAAAAAATATAAGTGACGTGAGAAATATTTTAATTTCCAGATCCATAATCCCCCCTAGTTAGCTAACGCGCCCACGGTAGCCTAAAAACATTGCAATGTCAAGTAAACTTATCTCAGTCAAGTCACGGGGCGAGCCAAGGACGCGATTTGAACTTTGCGTACCATGCGGCCTGCGTGTCCAATATCGCCGCTTCGGGGTCAACCTCCCACCATGCCCATATCATCCGCCCCTGACTGCCGTGCTGCCGCATGTCGTGGTGGACTCGGCATAAAGGCAATGTTCTCTCGTCGCTGGGGCGCGTTCCTATTCCTCCCTGGCCCTCGGCTTGCTCGTGATGGGGATCATCGGCAGGGAATTGGCATACGCAGCACGGGAGGGATTTTACATAGTCAAGGTATTTACGGGACCGCCACACTGTCGGCTTCGGGAACATCATGATATCACCCGCCAAAATTCGCAGTTTTCCTTCTTCCGGCCCGGCATGGCGTGCGTGCAGTCGTGGTAATCGCCGGTATCCATAACGCACCCATCGGGCGGCTCTCCGGCCATTAGGTCGCAATGGCATCCGAACACTTCCGGCACGAGCAATTTTCTTGCCGCTTGGAGATGTGCGATTAGCGCGTTTAGCCGCTCTAGCACAAAAACATGTGTGCCAGACCCGCATATAACAACCTCCACCCTGTTATCTTCCAGCAATCTTGGTTCTCTCATTTACTTACCCCCATCGCCCTAAATAGCTCGTCTATGCCACCCTTCGCCGGATTAGCACACTTCCCGCACATACACACGATGTCATTTCGCAGCTTCGCGTCACGGATCACGCCGAGATACGCGCGGCACTTGTGGCAATATATGGCGCGGTCGCTCATTCATCCCTCACGCTGATGGGTAACCAATACTCGCAATCTTCCCGCTTTTCGCGCGCCCTCGCTATTTCTATGGCATAGAGACAATCATCCTCTTCATCCGTACCAATTACGCAAGAATCCGCCACCTCACCTGATGCGAGTTCGCAATGGCAACCATACACCTCCGGCACCTTGGCGGGCTCCGCATACCGACCCTTGCTACAGCACATGTGATTACCCACCGCGCTCTGGTGTATCCCGTTTTCTACCGGCATACCGGAGTTGCAACCGTCGCACTGGTTGGCGGGCTCGGATGGAATAGCGGCGAGGATGGCCTTCTCTATACATTCAGCGATCATCCCGCCCTCATACAGCGCCCTACCACTGAAAAATTTAACAGCTATCACCCCCGCCGCCCGCATACCGCCCTTGAACGCTTCCGCCCGCGCTCTGGCTATCTCCGCGTCCGCCGCCTGCTGCACCTCGTCCCATACCTGCAATAACGCCTTACCCACGCTCACGCTGTCGGGGAAAGCTGTCTGGCTCTGTATCTCCTTGATTCTGTCGCTATTCATTTTGGCTCCTTAGTGGGCTCATCGTCGGCATCCATCGAGTAAAAGACGCTGCCGCATGTTGCGCACTTCTCCATATCGTAGCCCTGTTCAACATCATCCTCGTTGGCGCAATACGTCACTGGACATCCACATTTCGGGCAACTCATGGCCGAACCGCCTCTGCCTTCGGTCCACTACACTCTTCGCAGAGAGTTACCGGAGTAGCCGGGCCAAATCCGCACCAGTCACAAGAACCGTCGCCAGGATGCGGGACCAGCGATTGGAGGG
>Ga0209518_1000442_pt1 | contig 54623 bp, 79 predicted proteins | sample RifGroB1_FD_183993 | JGI IMG/M metagenome (GOLD analysis project Ga0209518, IMG submission 183993) | Groundwater microbial communities from Rifle, Colorado, USA - Groundwater B1 (SPAdes) (version 2) | ecosystem: Environmental > Aquatic > Deep subsurface > Groundwater | place: Rifle, Colorado...
AACTTCGTAGCAGTTCCCCGACGACTATCGTGGCTATGTACGTCCTTCTTCGGAAGATACGACCAAGGCATCCACTATCTGCGTTAATGTAAAAACCTTGCAACACTACATACACTATTATGTTGTGCGCAATATTAACGGCCAAAACTTACAAAACGGACAAAGGTTTTGTAAGTTATCTATATCCTTCAGTTGTCAAAGTACGACTGAAATTTTAAATGATCAATGGTTAAGAGTTAAACTTTAATAGTTAACTTTTAATCATTAGCCATTAGGTATGGTGGACCCGGAGGGAGTCGAACCCTCTGCCTCCTCATTGCAAATGAGGTGTTCAAGCCAGGTAAACTGCGGGCCCAGCTTACATTAATATGTCAAAAAAAACCAACTCTTTTAAAAAAGTCGGTAACCTAGAATAAATTAAAATTATCTTCTACCCACGCAAAAACGCGCTTTGGTTTTGATTTAAATTAATTTTTCTCATTAAGTATTCCGAACTTTAAAGACTAGTGAGTATTATATGGCAAGTTGAACATATGGTCAAGGGTTGATTACTTTAATCCCTTCTTGATCTGGACAAGCGGAACTTTGTGGACCAACACATGTAATATCTAAACTGTTAGGTTCTAACCTTTCCAAATCTTCCAATTTCATAGGAACATGGAAATCGCATGCAAGACAACCGTTGATTATTATTTTCTTAGCTTTTATAGCTTTCTGAACAGAACTTGATAATTCTGACTTCTCACCTTGATGTAGGCAATAGTATTCCATTTCTGTGGGTCGTGATGGAGTCGACGATTTTAATAAAATCGGTTATTCTCCATCCACTTCATTCTTATATGGAAATTATTTGTCGTGTGGGCGATGATGGAGTCGGACCATCCGCCTCTTTCTTATAGAAAATTTGCATCCTTCGCTGGTGGGTGCGCATGGAATCGGACCATGTGCCTCTTTCTTATCAGGAAAGCGTTCTACCAGTGAACTACGCACCCAATTATGGATGCAAATTTTATATGTCAATTTTCAATTGTCATCAGGAAAGCGTTCTACCGCTGAACCAATCGCCCAAAATACAACCTGAAGTTTATCATAATTGGAATTTATCTACAAAGCTGAATATACTACTTGCAATATAACGTTAGTAAATTTTAAATTTCAAAAATACTTTCCTTGTTTTGAAATGTCAATGAAAGATTTTCTAAACAATTTAATCTACCTAATAAAGCAGGAACATCATTCCTCTCCAAAAAAGCTACAGGAATTGTCATCTCGAGATTTCCAATTTTAATTTCTAAACCTTTATATTGATAAACAGTCTCAGCTCCACCAACACCTAAGGTCATTTCTGTTTTACAATCTTTTAATAAATTAATTCCCAAAATTTCTGCATATTTATTCGGTAGTAATGTGTAATCGGCTCCCGAATCAATAATCATTTCTAAAGATTCCCATTTATTTCTCAATAATGAGAAAACTGATATAACTGCATACGGTCTATAAATTTTACCCATTTTTGTCGCTCCTATAAAAGTAAATGGAAATGAAGCTACTTTTTGCATATTACTAAAATATAAGATATATCCTGTCTCGGTACAAAAGTAATAATTGGAGTCATCCCATACTTCTTTTCAAGCCTTTGAATGTCATCACTTGCTTCTTTGCCTTCTTTTAATGGAAAGACTTTGTCATCTATAACTAAAACATGATGTCCTGCATATTTTTTAGCACTTGGATGTCTACCAGACAAAAGCATGCTTAATGTTTTTTCCTGCAATTTACTTTTCATAATTACAGTTTAACATACTTAGTCAAAAATTTATCTTTTCTACTTCACCGCATCGCCCAGAAGTTTTACTCCCATACTCCTAAAATCTTGATCAAAGGAAAAAATATATTTAATTTTATTTCTTTTCATGGCAATTACGCTTGAACAATCTATAAATGAAATATTCTTTGATTTAACTTTTGCAAAAAACTTTCTTGTTTCATTGTGTATTTTATCATCAATGAATATTTCTCTTATACTACTATTTTTAAAATCTTTATACCAATCTAAAGCTATTCCCTTGCCAAGTTTTTTAGATATAACAGTCAGAGTTTCTCCTATCACATCTGAAGATGTCGCCCATCTAATTTTGTTTTTAGATAGATATTCAGAAATTTTTAATGCTTTTTTATGTGTAGAATCAGTATTATCGCGGATTGTTACAAAAACATTTGTATCAACAAAAACTTCAAAGATTATATGCATATTTATCATATTCGGAATTTCCAGGACCTGCAACTGCCTTCTTTGCCTGTTGAAGCATAAAATCTGCACCAGATATCTTTTTGGTATATTTACCTTTTGTATTTTTCTTCTGAATTTCAATTCCAACCTCAAGTATCTTTCTATGCATTTCAGACATAGAGATCCCTTGGGCCATTGCCAAATCAGCAAGATCAATTGCCTGTTTTTCTTCGATTAATATTTGTTTTCTAACTAGCATACACAATACTATTACACAACTTTATAAATTTGTCAAATATTTTGACTTGCATATTCCCCCCAAATTGCTTTAATTAAAATGTCTCTGTCAATAATTGTTCCTTTAATCAATGCCATATAACCCCCAGTTTTTTCATAAATTATTAATTTATACTTTTCTCCCCCACCAATTCCTTTCCAAAACCATTCAAAATCACTTTTTGACAAAGACGATACAAAACACTCTGCCCCCCAATATTTGCTTTTATTTTCAATTGGTCTTTCAACTGAAAAAATAAATGAAATAAAATCACGATATGTGTCCGTAATCCCATTAAAAACAGGCAACTGATTTTGCAAAATTAATGGAACTGGAAGGTTTTGAAACAACAACGGAAATTTAACCAAGGTCTTATCCTGTAACTAGAGGTCGTGAGGCCTTCTATGGAAGAATTTCATGGGTAGAAAAAGAATTAGTGCAAAACGATCTCTTGGTTTTAACTTGTAAGAAAAAATAGTTAACTTTATTTGATATAGTCGGGAGATAACATTACAGTCGATAAAGTTTATTACTCAAGTTTTCCCCACTAAAAAACCCCGATTAAATCGGGGTTAGTATTCTACTTTTAATATGACAATTTTTATTAATCCAAGATGCGACTAGGAATAATGTATTTTCGATGCCGTTTTTCTTGTCCTTTAACATGCATCTTAAAAAGGGGTGTATATTACAACTCCTTAGAAAGGAGGTGATCCATCCCCACCTTCCAGTAGGGATACCTTGTTCATATTTCTTCCACGACTTTCGTGTGGTATGGACTATATCTTCATCCCGATTAAATCGGGAGTTGGCGTATTATGGTTGTATTACAAACCATCTCGGCATTTCTGCCTCAGTCTCTACGGGGCCAATGATAACGATATTTATATTTCATATCCGACGTTATGTATTTGTAAGTAAGTTTTCTGAACCTACTTGCACTTCCATTTTTAACTGGGATATAAATTTGATAACCTTTTGAATCTTTTTTCAAACTTGAGTTAAGACCAAAATTATCATACAAACATTTTTGTAGTAACAAAGTACCTTTTAGTCCAAATGCATAAGTACTTAATCTATATGCATTGGTATTACTGTACCCATTACCATCATCCATAAACCAAACAGCTAAAGCTAGGTTACTTTTGAGCAATGATAATATATCTCTTGGTACGATTTTTATTTTATTTTGATAAAAATCTAAAAAGAATTTGTATATTTCGGGATGAGAAACAGTCCTAAATATCAAAGAGTTATTTACTTTATAATATTTAGGCCCACTTAATACCCAATCCTTAAATATTTCTTTTTTCCAAAGAACATATTCTTCATGGACAAACGAATGACAAACTTGCAATCTTGCAGATTTTCCAGAAACTGATATTTTAAGAGAACCATCTCCTAAGAGTGTTCCCACTAAAACTTGTTTTTGAATATCTGACAAATGCAATTTATTCTTGTATTCTCTTAGCCATTTGCTATTTGTGTGATGATTTACCATAGCTTCCCTCGATATTACCCTTGATTTAAGATTAGTACGAAACTAATCCGAAAGTCAATAGGGCTTCATCGATATTAGCCAAATTTTTCTTTGCCATTGCTAGCAAAGGTCGCAATAAGCCTTTACGGCCACGACTTAAGCCTTATCGCTAAATTTACCTTCTCCCGGCAAAACCGAGATTCGGGTACCTTTAACTTTACTGCCTTGACGGATTGCACTTTACTTAGAGGTTATAGTGCGTTTCCACCCGACGAGCGAATTTCTCGCATCGGGCGAGCCGTAATATTATTCGTAAAAAATCGTGTTTTACTACTAAAATCTAATAAATCAGATTTAATATTACGTATTTCCCTTCATTCTACCAAAGTAGAACTACTATAGAAATGCTGACTTCCTAGAAAGCATTGACCTCTTAATCATTCTAGGATCTCCAAGGGTCATTATAAATTCTTTTCCTTACATGAATTAAAGCTTTTTTTTGACAACTTCCTTCTGACCGCCCAACAAAAGTCGTCCTAGCTTTTTAAATTAATCCCTGTTTTTTGTCTCAGGCCCTCCAGCTAGTCAATTACTTGATCTAACCTGCCGTATTTTTTTGACTACGCTCCAATCTTTAATTGGAGGCCGAGATTTGAACTCGGTAGAAATTATATGATTTTATGAAAAATCATATATCAAGGTTATAAAACCTTGCTATAACTGCCTCGCGCGAAATTACCATTGATATTTACTTTCTAAATATCTTCCTTGGCGGTGTGTACAAAAGGCGAGAACGTATTCACCGCGGTATAGCTGACCCGCGATTACTACCAATTCCATGTTCATGAGGGCGAGTTGCAGCCCTCAATCCCCACTGAGAAGCCGTTTGATGGGATTAGCTCCCGCTTACGCGTTGGCAACCCATTGTCGGCTCCATTGTAGTATGTGTGTTGCCCCAGTCATAAGGGCCATGCTGACCTGACGTCGTCCCCACTTCCTCCCGCAATAAATGAGGGAAGTCCCCTGAGAATATTTAACTCAGGGCAGGGGTTGCGCTCGTTACCCCACTGAAGGGAACACCTCACGACACGAGCTGACGACGGCCATGCAACACCTGTGCTATCATCCAATATTTCTAAAGGATTTCTCTCCATTTCTGGAAAAATAAACGATAGCATGTCAAGACTGGGTAAGGTTCTTCGGTTCGTTTCGAATTAAACCACATGCTCCACTGGTTGTGCGCCTTCCCGTCAATTCCTTTGAGTTTTAAACTTGCGTTCGTACTCCCCAGGCGGCCCGCTTAACGCGTTAGCTTACGCAACGGAGATTTAACTCCCCATCGCTAGCAGGCAAAGTTTACGGCTAGGACTACAGGGGTCTCTACAGACCTTGTTATTAGCAAACATAAGTTTGCAACTACGATTCAACACGTAGTCTTACAATCGCTTGTAAGGTCGGACTATATCTTTATCCTCTAATAAATCTAGAAAGATTAATTATCTTTCTTGGATTATTGTAAGAATTAATTGCAAAATTTAACACTTTTTCTTTTTCGGCACCTTGCCAAAATTTAGAATTTTGTGTTATTTTTACTCCTTTTATAAACGAAGTTTGCAAGCTTCGCTTATAAAACCAACTTTTTCTTCAAATTTATTCAATTCATCTCTGCCTTGAATAAGTATCTTCCAATCTTTATATATAATTTTAGATTTAATACCAACAATCTTTAGTAGATTATGATAATCTTTTTGTAATTGTGGATGTTTGCAAGCTAAATATGCATTTCTAATCAAAAATTTGTATCCAAACTTTGATTTTGCTACATATAAATTTATGCCCCCATCACAACTAAATGCAGTTTTTAAAAACTTGCAAATTATTTTGTGATCAGATTCTTTGTTAAATGGTAACTTTGTCTGAGGATAAATTTCTTTACCCTCTATATTTTTATAAGCGAGCGTTCGAAATGTACCATATTTTGAATTTAAAAATTCTCCACATAATGCACTATCTACAATTGCTTTGTAAAAAGGTTTTCCATTAACTTGTCTTTTAGATATTCGTATTCTTTTGATGTCTAATTTAAAAAGATCAACCATACAATTTTTAAATATTTGTATAATTCTATAAGAAGTGTTGCTTAGATAAAATCTCCAAGCATTCTTACCTTTTCTTGATAGACAACCATCAGTGTATAAAATACCTAATAAAGTTGCTTCTATGTCAGTTATTCTATTCTTACTAGTAGGATATTTGGCATTTAGTCTCTGAGGGTTTCTCTTTCGAGATCTTCCCTGCTGATTGACTGCACTTAAAACATTATTAGTATTTAATCTAGGCATTAATTCAGTATTATCCGAATTAAAACCAAAGTCAATACTAGTTTAAGATACTCAGTTATTCCAGCATATAGCCAAATTTTTTAACCGTTAATTACTTAACGGAGGAACTAGATTTTATTAACCCATCCCTTTCGCTCCCCTAGCTTTCGTTCCTCAGCGTCAGATGTTCCCCAGCAACTTGCCTACGCCCTTGACGTTCCTGTTGATATCAACGGATTTCACTCCTACACCAACAGTTCCAGTTGCCCCTTGAACCCTCTAATAGTCTGGCAGTATTACAACCCTTCCCCCGGTTAAGCCGTGGTCTTTGAATTATAACTTACCAAACCGCCTACGAAACGCTTTACGCCCAGTAAATCCGGATAACGCTTGCACCCTCTGTATTACCGCGGCTGCTGGCACAGAGTTAGCAGGTGCTTATTCTCCACAAGGTCACCCTTATGGCAAAAGAAGTTTACGACCAAACGGCCTTCATCCTTCACGCGACGTCGCGGCGTCAGACTTTCGTCCATTGCGCACGATTCCCGGTTGCTGCCACCCGTAGGTGTATGGGCCGTGTCTCAGTCCCATTCTGGGGGGTCATCCTCTCAAATCCCCTACCCGTCATAGCCTTGGTAAGCCATTACCTTACCAACTAGCTGATGGGAAATAGGCTCATCCATCGGCGCGCGGTTAAGCGCTTTTCCCTTGCGGGGTCATGTGGTATTAGCTCATCTTTCGATAAGGTATTCCACACCATTGGGTAGATTCCTATTTTATACTCAGCCGTTCGCAACTGAACGTATAATTTCGCTTGCGCAAAATGTTACGTTCCGTTCTACTTGCATGCCTAAAGCACGTCGCTAGCGTTCATCCTGGACCAGGATCAAATCCTCAAAAAGTAACACACACTCCTAGTCACATCTTGAACTTGTAGTCATACTAGACTACATAGTTTACTGTCATATTTACATTTCAATGTTAATGTTCAATCAGCACAGTAAGGATCAAAAATTAAGCAACAAATCTAAAAAACTACTCTAACTAAAATAATTTGGGTCTTTTAATCTATTACCTAATTTCTAATTCTTAATGGCTAATTTTAAAGGTTCTTTTGGAGGTTATCAAATCGGGTGCAGTCTTGTACCTGACGAGTCAACCTTTAAACTTGTAGAAGAATTATAACATATTAAAAATGCTGTGCAATAGGACTACAATTTTTGTGTTTCAAAAAACATTTTTGGAGTAAGTATCTTTTTTGGTTTAATAAAATCAAACACTTTCTCTTGCAAAAAATCTTTTTTATCTAAAGTTATCAAATAATCACAGTCAGAATCTTTTGCTTCTGCCAAGATTACTGCATCTTTTTCTACAATTACTTTCCTTGCTTTCAAAATCTGTTCATCGTTTGGGATTTGATCAATTATAGATAATTTATCAACAAGCATAAAAAAACGATCTAAATGATAATCATGCAATTTTGTTCGAACATTCTTTTCAACCTCTTGCAAGACTATATTTGATACAATTAATTTAATATCTGTAAATGTAAATAATTTTGCTGATCCGCCGATTGGAGAATTAACAGCTGTAAATAATACGCTTGAATCCAGAAATAATTTCAGATTTCGTCTTCTTGTAGCCATTTTTTAATTTCCATATTAGAAAAATTTCTTGTATATTTATCTAATTTTGGATCGATAAAAGTCTTTTGATAAATCTTTCCAACTGCCGTTTCCAAATTTCTTAAGTAGGCCAAATCTACCAAAGCTACTGGTGGCTTTGTTCCTTTTGTTAAAACAAAATAGTTACTTGCTATCGCCAACTCAGCTAGATTTCCAAGCTTACTTCGAGCCTGAGTTATTGGAATAATATTTGCCATTTGTAAATCCATAATTTAATATAACATGTGTACTATACATTGTCAAGTATTCTGTACGGTTTATCGTACACCTGAAGCTAAATAGTCAACCTTTAAACTTGTAGGGAGTACTATATAACCTAACTATAAAATTAGTCAATGATAAATATAGAAATGGCAGGATTAAAATAAAATAACGGGTAAAAGGTAATTGAAAATTAAGAATTAAAAAATAAAAAATGGGAATTAGAAAAACAAGAAAACGCGGATCCGTAAACTTAGTCTTCAGAATTGCAAATAAATTCACAAAAAATAATATTGGCCAGAGGAAATAGCCTCCAAAAAACATTGGCAGTACTCCACCCCACTGAGTAGCACTGTTATGGGTCAGCATGAACTTAACAATTTTTACCTGTTCAAAAAATATATTAAAAGGCCAGGATTTAATATAACAAATGCTAAATACTAAAAAGGCAATTAATAAAATAGCTAGTTCATGTTTAATATTAAATTGCTTGTTAAGCAATTTAAATATATAAACCAGTCCTAAAAATATAATTACAGGACTGTAAAATTTTGAGGCGAAAGCTAAACCAAGCATAACTCCAGACAACAAGGTGACACCTTGTGATTGGACCGACTTTATGGACATAATTAAAAATCCCAAGATAAAAACCATTTGCCCAAGATCTAAAAGTGCATAGGTTATTACTTCCTTAAAAACAGGATCTACTAATAAAAATAGTGAAGCCAATAATCCAACAGAGCCATTTTTGAAAACTAAACTCCCAAGAAGATAAACTTCAAACAATAACACACCTGCAAAGATAATATTGGGTAGTAGTGGCAAGTTAAAATACTTAGCTGATAATCCAAATAAGTATTTAATTAATGGCGGGTGCTGAAAGTTGTAACTTACGGGTTCCGAACCCGTAACATATAAATAGCCCGCGGCTATATAAATATCAGAATCAGATATAAATATTCTGTTTTTTATTTTATTTTCAATATCTTCAATATCCTGCGATCTTAAATATCTACCAACAACTTCTGGATCAAATTTCTGAAATATACTTTGTCTGTTAATAAATAAAAACACAAAAAAGCTAAGAATGAGGATTAGTTTTAGATTTAACGAGTTCATATATTATTGGAGCTATTGACAGTCCTATTATAGCAAGAACCACCAAAGAAAAATTATCTTTAACAACTGGAATGTTGCCAAAGAAAAACCCCAGAAGTGTGAATCCAAAAACCCAGACAAATCCTCCAGACAAATTATATTTTATAAAATCTCCATAGTGCATTTTTCCAATTCCTGCCACAAATGGGGCAAAAGTTCTGACAATTGGTACAAAACGAGAAAGAAAAATGGCCTTGCCACCATGCTTTTTATAAAATTCTTCAGCTTTACCTATATGATCTTTATTTATAAAAGGTATTTTTGGATTATCAATTATTTTCTGACCAAAAAAATGTCCTATCCAATAATTTGCAGTGTCTCCTAAAAATGCAGCTGTCCATAAAATTAATAAAACAGCAAAGATATTAAACGATCCAAGAGCTGCAAAGGCTCCGGCTGCAAACAAAAGTGAATCTCCTGGCAAAAACGGTGTAAAAACAAAACCAGTTTCAGCAAAGACTATTAAGAATAAAATCAAGTAGGATATAGTTCCGTACTGAATTATAATTTCTCCTAAATGTGTGTCAATATGCAATATAAAGCTAAATAAACTACTTAGGATTTCCATATTTTTGAAGATCTTCCAAAAGTTTACTCATATCTTGAAAATTAACATCTGTTGGCGCGGTAAAATAAGAATCAGCAACTGTTGCTACCTTACATGAATCTTTATATTGATCAATCATATTCAAGTACGATTCGCTTGAAACAACGTCCTGGTTGGTTGTTCCAACCTGACTATTTTCTGTCTGGTCAGGAATTATATAGATAAATCCCGCTTTTGTTTTAGGTTCCCACATATACATTTTTTTATCTTTAATAATAATTTCATTCGCCTGTACATTATCACCATTTCCTATTGAACTTACTCTTACTGCCCCATTTTTGATATAAGATTTAACTACCGTTCCTGTCTCGTCTGTAAATTCACAAGAAAGTGTTAACTTTTGAGTTAATGCGTCCTTTACTGAAGTAAAAATACCACTCTTTTCACTATTAGATCCTGTTGAAACAGTTTTGTTTCCCTTAAATTTACTGTATGACACCCAGCCCACCAAACCAAGAAGAAATATGCCAATTATAATGAATAAAACTATTTTCCCTTTCATTGTGTTTCTATTGTATCAGTAGGTATTGGAATTGCGCTAGAGTTAATTTCAGCAACTGGCGTACCTATCGCTTCAATAGTTGGGATAGGCACTGGTGTCCTAGGTAAGACTTCTAAATCTTTAATATCAAAAACCTTAAGAAATCTTTCTGTTTTATTGTATTGGCCAATTGCAAAGATTCTTTTCCCTACTAAAGTAATTAGATCTAAGTTACTTGGAACATCCAAAGTGATTGCTTCAGAAGATGTGGTGATTAAAAAATATTTATTAGTGGTTAATGAAAGTTGCAATTTACCGGTAAAGGCAGTTTCTTTCCAGATAACTTCCGCTGAGGTTGTGGGTTTAATTGTTGGTAAAACTTGATATTTTAAAAATGGGATATTTATTGAATATCTGCCAACACCAATAAAAGCAGTGGCAAATCCAAAAGCAATTAAAAATGCTGTAATTGGGTGAATTCTAAAACTAAAATAAACTCCCTCCTTCCCCATTACCCTATCCCACCAAAGGCGAAGATATGTAACAGGGTTTGTAACTTTAACATCAACTAAAGGTGGTTCCTGTAAAGAACTTGTCATAGTTTAATTTAATATCAATCAATATTAAATTGCAAATCTAATAAGTTTGAAAGACTTGGCTAGTCTTTGACAATCCTTCTGAATAATTTGACGGGTAAGCCGACGGTATTCTTCGGTTGAATTGACAGCAATGCCATATTGATCTTTTAAGGTAAACAAGGTTATATGGGTTGGTGGATAAGTAAAGTTGTAACCAAAATGTTTATTAAAAGCAAAAATCAATCTCTTCAATTCATAAAGATGTACACGAACGATTATTGACTGTTGGTTTTCTTGCGTTACTAACCGATAAATCTTGGATATTTTTTTAAGCTTTACTGGATATTTTTGAGCAAAGTTTAGAACCTTCTTTTGATCAGATTCTGAAAATTCTTCGAGACAAAGCAAACTAATATGGTATCCATTTTTAGAATAAAATGTTTTGGTTCCAATTTTTATTTTTGAAACTATATTTAGACTAATTGGGAGCATTAAATAGCCGTAATTTAAATATATGTCGGGATTAGAATTAAAAATGTTTTTATTCACGTTCCGTTAAGCGAACTGCAATAATGATACTAATTAAAAAAGCTCAATGTGTGAACTGTTACGAACAAATTCGAACCGAATTTCAAAGAACTCGGAACACCTCGCTCACCGCTTCGCGGTTCGCTTAGCTCGGCCTTTGGCCTCGCTTTTTAACACATTTTAACTCAGCGCGATTTTTTGTTGTTTGGCTACGCCAAACTATAGCAGCAACACATAGCTTCAAAGAACAAAGCAATTATACCACAGAACAACGGAAGCCTGACGGGTTACCGTAAGCACCTCAACGAACACCGTCAACTGGCCGTATTCACGGCCTTATAGCGGTCTAACGGTTGACGGTTTGCGGTTGCGGTAACCGCAACGGTAACCCAAACACCATTTCAGTCGCAATTTGCCCTAAAGAGCAACTACTCAAGTGCTGAAAACAAGGCATAGGTGCTACGCACAGCACTTGGTTAGAAGCTACAGCTACAACACAACCCACATTGCTTCCTGAAATATTCCCTGTCGGGAATCCTGCCCAGCACAAAACACCCCAAAGCTTACAGGGGTATGGCTTACGCCATGTGCATGGGCAGGAAATAAAATATAACCGTCAAAATAAACACTTATAAAATAAGGTAAAATAAATTATGTCATTAGGCGGAGAAGAAAAAGGATCAAAGACAGAATGGACTATTGAGCAAACAAAAGATATGCTCTTAAAATCTGCACAAAAGAAACTTGAAGCAGAAATTAACTTTCCTGACAAAATTGTACTTAATGAAACATGGATGCAAGTTATGGAAGGGGTATTCCATCAATCAAAAATAGAACGAGGTGATGTCGAATTTATGTTTACACACCCTGAAGAAAATGGTCGAATTATTAAGACGGATGGTAAAAGACAAAAATTGCTAGTTCAAACTGTAAATACTCAAGGGTCAAAAGATCATGTGGCAACACAGGGAATAGTTACAGCACCCGAAGTAATGGTTGGCGTTATTCACAAACACCCCGTGGTTGCACCATTTAACACAGAAGATTTGATACCTCTTGTTCAAAAAGACTATGGACATTTTTTTGAAGGATTAGTTGATCCAGAATATTATTATTTTGCATTTAAAAGTAAAGAAACACCAAATCTTTTGGGAGCAAGAGAAATTTCAAGAGGTTACATGCTAGCATTAGCAAAAAATCATGGTGAACGAATACAAAGACATCGATTGGGAATTGAAGCTGCTGAAATGAATAATAAAATGGCTAAGGAATTAAAAATGCCAATCTATAGAGGCGCAAGACATCAAAAAGTTCTCACTAGATTAACTTAAATAATTATATTTCTTTCCATTCTTCTTTTGGAGATTGTTTTGCTTCGCCATTTCCTGAATTAAGCCAACTTGAATATGCTTTCCGTTTATCAGGTTTCTCTAGTACATCGCATGCTTTTAACATTTTTCTTAAATATTCTGTTTCCTCTTCCGTAGCTGTATTTCCAGAATCAGGATGTAACTTTCTTGCAACTTCTCTTTTCATTCCAGAAACGAGAGTGTTGAAATATTGTTCGTCTAAAAACCTCAGTGCATATGGGTTTAACCCTAACGATGAGTAATGTCCTTCAGGATCAATTGGTTTAGAATTGGCTCGTGCTGCACCGCTACCGCGAAGTTCTGCTCTAATTCCGAGACTTTCAACAAAATCAACCTTCCCAATCAATTTATATAATTTAAATAAACTTTCATCGGTGATAGCATTTGGATCATTATTAACATTTACACTAACACTGCCATTAGGCGCTCTATCTAAACTAGAACCCTTAGCTGAATGTCCAAATTTACAAACATACTCGCCGCCTTGTTTTTCCTCAATATTCAATACCGTTGTTTCTCTATTTCCCCCATGAACGGCAAGTAAACCTTTATGCTCTCTTATTTTTTTTGCTAACTCTGGATCTGCAGTCATACTACCATTGATAATTACTCCTACAGAGTCAGGTTTTGAATTCTTGTAGACAAGATCTAAAAGTGCTACTGCATGTTCTTGGTAACCACGTAGTTCTATTGGCCATGGTTCCTCACCTCTATTTCCTACATTTACTATTCTCATCTCATGAACTTTTCGTACAGCCTCAAGCCTTCTTCGCTCTGGTGGTAATTTATACAACTCTTTTTTTTGTGGTTGTACTTTCTCTGTTGGTACTTGTGGTGGTGTTTCACTCATTGTTAATAGATTTTAATCTTGTTCCTAAACCTACAATACATAAGTTCAATGTATTATAAAATGAATCTGTGGCTTTTTGATCGTTAGTAAGTTGTGCCAATATCTTTGAAGTTGATGTAATTATCTCTTGGCTTATATTTTTGTTTTCGATATCTAATGGTGTTATTTTTTTAATAAGTTCTACAAAATTATTTACTTCGTTTTGTAAATTATCTTTGTCTTGAACTTCTAGTTCTGCAACCCAGCTATTCAACAAACTGTTCATGGTTTCGCCAGCCAAAACGCTTATTGATATTGTCGAATTTGTTCCAGTTACTTGATCTTCACCCATACATTTACTATATCAATTAAATACACTTGTAGCAATATGTCAAAAATTTATATTTTGTGATTTTTCTTCGAGCCATTTAATTGCTTGATCTTTTGTATAAGGAAAACCTAGACCTAATTGTAAATCAACTGCAAAATCAGCAACTTCATTAATTATGCTTTCTTTGCTATTAAAAACTTCAGTTGTAAGTATTCTGTCGTAAATATATCGTTTATCCATAAATGGTTCAGGATCTTCGCCCCAAAAGTTATTATATCCAATGTACACAGGAAGCACCTTGAACATCTTTAATAAGGCAACATGAATTTTATAATCTCCATGAATATTAATTTGATTCGCAAAATTTTTATAGAAATGTAAAAAATCAAAGTATTGTGCAACTATTTGTGATAAATAAACTGTCTTTTTTGGAAGATCATCGTTACCTTTCTTAATTCGACCAAAGTCTTGCGAATGGAAAAGTAAACCGCTTGTGTTAAATGCTGTATATTCTGTAAATTCGCCAAGATCGCCTTTATTATGAATAAAAAGATATAGTCCATTTTGCATTATTTTAATAGACGTATTCATGAATGAAGGAAATACTGAATTCCCCAATGTATTTACTTCTAAAGAAGTTATTTCGTTTTTTAATTTTAATAAGTCAACATTTAGATAAGTTGGATATGCTGGAATAATATACATATTTAATTCGCCAAATTCGATATTTACTTTGCCGTATTCAATCAATGAATAATATCGATCATTGACCGAATTTATAATTTCATTCCTTAAGTTGATAGCATTCTCTCTATGTCTTGCAAGCCAATGTAATTCATTAATATTAATTAATTCTTCTGGGGTAGAGATATTCCCAGTTCTCGAATAAACTTTGGTGTTATTTTCAATGGCGTGTGGTGTATTAGTAGATTGTGGTATTTGTATTATAACAAAAGTTTTATCTTTAACAGGATCACAAACTTGTACCTCTGGAAAGATGGGTGGTGTAATATTGCTTGTTGTTATGCTATAAACTCTTTCTTCTAAACCTCGTTCCCACTTAATTCCTTTTGGCTTATCTACTGGTTTTCCGTCATTTTCTTCAACACCAATAATAATTAATCCTCCGTATGTATTTGCGAAACTAGCAATAGTTTTTTCTAGGTTTTTTGGAAATTCCTCTTTGTAATCAAGTGCAAAATTTTCTTTTGTTTTTAGTTCACAAAAACTTAGTACATCATTAAATTTTATTTCCTTGATTGGTTTATTAAAAAACATATTATTTAGCCTGAATTATAGCACTTTCTATCACCAACTAATTATTGATAGTTGAAAAACATTCTTCAAGAAGTAAACTTAAATTGTAATCAACTTTGAGGATCTCTTTTTTAATGGCCACTTTGGACGATTTGGAGAGATCCGAGTTGATTACACCAGAGTGGCCATTTAAGTTGTCAAAATACGAGAACAAAAACTATAAGACAGACAGAACTTTAAAAATTTTTGCATTTTGATTTAAGAACAGAACAAAACGAAGTTCGGCAGGCACTTTGTTAAAAAACGAGACACAAAGGCCGAGCTAAGCGAACCGCGAAGCGGTGAGCGAGGTGTTCCGAGTTCTTTGAAATTCGGTTCGAATTTGTTCGTAACAGTTCACAATCAGAGATTTCTCAGATAAATATGTGGCGGGGTGGGGACTGCCACATACAGAAAACAGCGTAGAATAGCCACAATTGTATGAAAATTGCAGGTGTTGGTCGGAGAAAAGGAAAACAAATCAAAATGCAAAAATTTTTCAGAGCAAAGCTCTGTAACAACTTAAAAACATGATTAAATACATAGCATATTGCAGAAAAAGTACAGATGAAAAGACAAAGCAAATTCTTTCCATTGACCAGCAAATAGCAGAATTAAAAGAATTTGCTAAAAACCAAAACTTGGAAATTTTAGATTTCGTCTGCGAAAGCAGAACAGCCAAAACGACTGGGAGGCCACTGTTTAACAAAATCCTTGAAAGAATAGAAAATGGTGAAGTTCAAGGTATTGTGTCATGGCACCCAGATCGTTTGGCTAGAAATAGTATTGATGGTGGAAAGATTATTTACTCATTGGACACTGGAAAATTGATTGATCTAAAATTCCCCTCATTTTGGTTTGAGAACTCACCACAGGGTAAATTTGTACTCAGTATGGCGTTTTCACAGTCTAAATATTATGTAGACAATTTAAGTGAAAATGTAAAAAGAGGTATGAGACACAAAGTTAGGTTAGGTATTTGGCCAGTTGAAGCACCACTTGGATATTTAAACGATAAAATTACAAAGACCATAGCAGTTGATCCAGTTAGAAGTAAAATTATAAAAAAGTGTTTTGAAATGTTTGCAACAGGAAAGCATTCTTTTGTTTCAATTTCAAAGTATTTATTTAACTTAAAAGTAACTACTAGACTTGGTAGAAAAATAAATACAACTACAATTAAAAAAATGCTTTCCAATAGGTTTTATTTAGGAGTAATGAATTACAAGGGAGAACTGCATAAAGGAATTCATAAATCTATTATTTCAAAACAACTTTTTGAAGCAACACAAAAACAAATTACTAGGTTTGAACGACCTAGGTATAACGGCCATACTTTTCCTTTCATTGGTTTGGCAAGATGTGGAGAATGTGGTGGTGCTATTACTGGCGAAAGTCATCATCGTAAATATAAAAATGGCAACTCTCCGACATTTACATATTACAGGTGTACTAAAAAATTTGGTAAGTGTAGTCAAAAATATATAACTGAGTTTGATCTTGCCAAACAATTAAGAAAACATGTCCGTTCAGTGATTGTACCTGAAGGATGGAAAGAAAAGTGGCTGGAGTTATTAGAAAAGGATAAACAAATAGAATCAGTCAAAGCAGAGGAAAACACAGCTTTGACTGAAACAGAACTACAAACAACAGAAATTAAGTTAAGTAAGTTGTTAGACACATACTTAGACGGTGTTGTTAATGAAGAAGATTACAAAATTAAAAAGAACGAGTTGTTTAACACTAAACTTAATTTACAAGAGAAAATAGAAAAAATTAAAACTAATGGCAACAACTGGCTCGAACCACTAGAACATTTCATAATGAGTGCCTTTCAGGCACAAAAAATCGCTGCTGAGAAAAATGAATACCAAAATCTTTCAGATTTTGTTAGAAGTGCCTGCTCGAACTTTTTCCTAACCGATCAAAAACTCTCCATGAATTACAATTTGGGCTATTCTACGGTCAATTTCATATGTGGCAGTCGCCATTCTGCCACATATTCTGAAAAATTGTCTCAATGTGTGACCCCACAGGGAGTCGGACCCTGCCTCCGAGAATGAAAGTCTCGTGTCCTACCGATAGACGATGGGGCCAAAATTAACATTTTGGCTAACAAATCATCATCTCATGTTTCCATGTAGACGACGGGGCCATGGGTGAGCCCGGATGGAATCGGACCATCGACACAGAGCTTAAAAGGCTCCTGCTCTACCCCTGAGCTACGGGCCCATGAACGTCATATTATACCTTATTGTATTCCTTAATCTCAACACCCTTGATATTCGTCATTAATTCGGTGTAGTATTAATTAATGCTCACACGTTTCTCTGTCAGACGTAAAAGTAAAGATGTTTTTCAAAAAGTAATAACTTTAAGAAAACTAGGATATAGTTATTCTGAAATAATCAAAGAAACAGGTGTTGCAAAATCAACAATAAATAGTTGGATAACATTCGCGGGTCTAAATCTATCTCCGGAACACATGCAAATTCAACTTAAAAAGCGTGTCCAAAACCACGTTCTAGGAACTCTTGCCTCTAAAATTACTAGACTTAAAAGACGTGATGAGGATGTTCAAAATTTTATAAGCGAGCAAAAAGTCAACTTCAACGATCCCCTTTTTGTTGCTGGAGTTATGCTTTATGAAGCAGAAGGAACCAAAAGTTATAGTAATGGCTTTTCAAATTCAGATTTTAGATTAATTAACTTATATATAAAATTTTTAGAAAAATACTTCAGGTTATCAAAAAAGGAAAATATGTCGTTCAGATTATATATTCATGAAATTAGAAAAAGTGATTTAGAGAGGATAAAAAGATTCTGGTCTAAAAAATTGATCATTGATGTAAATAAATTTGCAATAAGTTGGAAACATAACATTGTAGCTAAACAGCAAGAAAATTTAGATTACGTTGGTCAATTAAGTGTTAACGTCAGAAAAATGAGTCACTTCATTAGCAAAATGGTTACTCTATCGGATATAATACTAACAAGATATCAAAAGTTATGATAATGCGGGATCGTATAAGGGCAGTACGACAGAATTTGGATCTGTCTATCTAGGTTCGAATCCTAGTCCCGCAGCAAAAGTGTGTTATACTGTCATATCAATACAAATTTTTCAGTAGACCAATTAGCTGAGGCATTAATTAAAAAGGGTGGTCGTATAAACAAATATTATCTTCAGGAGTGGAATAGAAGTAAACCTGCAATTGTATTTCTTAATGTCTGGATAGGTGGCAAAAACATCAGAGAAGCACTTCTTAAAGCTTTAATTTAATCTTCGTCGTCGTCTTTGTGGTTCTTTTTATCTTCAATTATCTGTTTTCTAGCTTCTTCTCTTTTAACTTGTTCATCTTTAATAAATTGTCTTTTCTTCTTTTCAGTAAGAAGAGTTTTATTTACCATTTTTTGACAATCCGGATCAGAACATTCTGTTATAGTATATGTAACAGTTGAATTGTCAACTTTTTCATCGTAGGTCTTAACTACAATTCTAGGTTTACCACATCTTGTGCAAGTACTACCTGTCATTTCTGAAGCCTCCAGTTCTTCCTCCACCTCTTGTAAACTTTGGTCTACCACCGAATGAAGGTCTCCTGTCATCAGAGTATCCACCACGTCTGTCATCTCCCCCACCAGATCTTGGTTTAAATTCTCTTTTTTCCATTGGTTTTGCTTCTGCAACTATTAACTTTCTTCCGCCAAAGTCTGTTTCATGAAACATTTCAATAGCTTTTGCCGCCTCTTCTTCTTTTTCAAATTCAATAAATCCAAATCCTTTTGAACGTCCTGAAAATTTATCAATGATAATTTGAACTAAGGTAATTACCCCAGCTTTTGAAAAATGATCTTTTAAATCACTATCTGTTGAAGAGAAAGGTAAGCCAGCTACAAACAATCTTTTGTTCATCTAGAACGTATTTTACTACGAAGCTGATATAATAGCCATATGCAAAGGATGAATTCCAAACAATTAAGGAGGAACCCGCCCAAGGCGGATGATATGAAGCATATCAAAAGAAATCCAATTTATTTTATTCTGGATAATGTCCTAGACACATATAACATTGGTTCTATTTTTAGACTAGCTGACGCTGTAGCTACGGAAAAAGTATACATTTGTGGAGAATCTGAATATCCACCATCTTCTAGAATTCATAAAGCTGCAGTAGGCACAGAAGAATGGGTACCATGGGAACACAGTAATTCAGTAACTCATTTAATCGGTAAACTCAAAAAACAAGGCGTGCAAATTGTGGCCATAGAACAAGATGTAAAAGCTGTAGACTATAGACAATTGACCATAGACAATTTGAGATTCCCAGTTGCGCTAGTTGTGGGTCATGAAACCACTGGGGTATCTAAAGAGGTATTAGAAAAAGCAGATTTAATTATAGAATTACCCATGTTTGGAATTAACAATTCTCTAAATGTCTGGGGATCACTAGCAATTGTCTCTTATAAAGTCATTGAAAATCTTTAAACACTGTATTCTTTATAAAGTTGTTCTGAAGAACCAATCATCATATAGGCAGTGATTGTTACAAATTTTTCCAAGTTTGATCCTACTAGTTTTTCTGTCATTATTTCGTCAACTTGAAAAACTCCTGCTGGGTTTGTCATATGAATTCTAATTTCAATTGGTTTTTTGTTTCCTTCCAATATCTCAACATTATTAATCGCTAAATCTGACTCAGAATAAATATTGACCTCTCCCCTTTTATATGTAATTCTACTTCTTCCTTTTCCCATATCAATTGCATCTGCAATTCTCATAATTCCAGCTTCTACTGTTTTAGGTTTTCCGTTTGCACGGTGAGAGATAATTGCATGAAGTATTTCTGAAGTTACAACCATCCTCTCTTCAATTGGCAAGAACGAAAGAATCTCCTTAAGTATATCTCGTGCAATGAAAAGACTATATCCTTCATGCCCATCTCTGTGAATTGAAATTCCTAAATCATGCATTATACAGGCTAAAAAAACTACAGCCTCAGCATGATCGTTAGTTAATCCAAAATCAGTAACAATTGACATTGAAATATTATTTTTCTCCAGTATCTTGATAAGTCTTTGGCCGTTATTGGCTACAATATTAAAATGTGTTGGCCCATGATCACTCATTCCCAACCTATCAATAGCCATGACATTCATGATCTTCCAAAGTGTTTTTATCTCATCATTACTATTAATGTTATCTAAAACTTTCTTTAAAAGCTGATTTTCTCCCACAGAAACATTAATTTTAATTGCATCAAGTGAAGATTTAACTATTTTTTTACTAAAGAGCATTTTTTACCACACTCTCCATGTCTTTATATGAGTATGCACCTGCAAAATTATTTTCATTTACAAAAAATCCAGGTGTTCCTGAAACACCAAGCTCGCGTCCAAGCGCCATGTCTGAAGCTAGTCTATCATCATATTTAGTGCTCTCAAGACATGATTTAAGCCCGTCAACATTGGCTGATTTCAAAAAGTCTGCAAGTACTCCAGACTGAGCTTTGTCATTCTTGACTGTGTTATTAAGCAAGTCATATCCTTTAGAGGTCATCAAAAGATCATGTACTTCCCAGAATTTACCCTTTTCATAGGCACAATACATAGCTTTTGTACCCATTTCACCATTCCCATGGCCATTAAAATAAAGCCAAACAAATGAAGCTTTACCACTATCAACTAATTTCTTCATTTCTATAACAGGCGCAATATAAGTTCCACCATCACTTACCAATTTGAATTGTGGCCCAACTTGCGTATTTAGTTCAGGATTAAGACCAGCTGCTATGTGACAGTAGGGACAAGATGGATCTGATGCTTCAACAAATAAAACTTTACTATCTTTATTTCCAAATTTAATTACATCTTTATCAAAAAGCCCTTTAATTTGATCAGGTGATACTTTAACGGGCTCAGGAGCTTGTTGTTGTGTGCCTGTAGTTGTATTTGTATTTCCTTTTCCAATGTTTTCAACTTTCTGCCAAAGAACACCTACCAAAAAAGCAAGGCCTACTGTGATAACCAAGAGTGCTGGAACAAACTTTTCTAAAAGCGAAGGCTTTGTTACTTTAAGTGAAGATTTCTTTTCAACGTTTTCAGACATGTGTTAATTCTTCCAGAAGCCTTGTATTTTGTCAACCAACAAAAATTAAAATTAATATCCATCTCTCTCACGAAATAATAAACATGATAATTGCCATCTCTGCTTCACCAAGAGCCTTGATTGTCATGTCGTGGCAACACGCACCATTACAATCCCTTAGACAGTTTAATTTTTTACCAAATAACGAAGGTAAAGAAAACATGACTATATTATACTTAATTTTTTGTCAAATCACAATACTATAGGGGAAAACTTATTTTCTCTTTTTGGTTTTTGAAGGTTTTGATGTATGAGATAGTTTCCAAATCATAAAAAGAATAATCGGGATTAAAACCAAAGAAGTGTATGGCGAAAACATAATATCTGAAAATGTTATTTTGCCCATATTTTTTTATTATTCATCAAGTAAAGTAAAAGTCCCAAAACAATAATCATAAAAACACCAAAAATATTTTGTGCACCAACTACTGTTTTAACTAAATCTATTTCTATCATTTAAATCTTTTAAAAAATACGAAAGCGAAAAACCTGCTAATCCATACATTAAATTGAAAGTATAAAAACAACACCAAACCAACCTGCAGATAAGTTCACAAACAGATCAGAGAGAGTAGCTAGAAAATTTGATTTAGCAAAAAATTTCATTTTAATTCTGTAAGGTAATTTAGACAGTCCATTGCTGCCATACAACCATAGCCTGCTGCAGTTATAGCCTGTTTGTAGGTATGGTCATGAACATCACCAGAAACAAATACTCCCTCGATGTTTGTTTTTGATCCCTCTTTTGGAACAACATATCCTTTCTCATCCAAGTCAATCAATCCTTTAAATATTTGGCTCGATGGATCATGTCCAATAGCAACAAACATCCCATCTAATTTAACGGTCTTTGTTTCTTCTTTTTTTACATTCTTAATTATTATTTCTTCTATTTTAATTTTGCCTTTGACTTCTACTACTTCACTATCCCAAATTACGTTAATCTTAGAATTTGCAAAAACTTTTTCTTGCATTACTTTCGAGGCTTTAAATTCTGACTTCCTATGAATAATAGTAACTTTTTCGGCATACTTTGTTAAAACTAAAGCCTCCTCCATTGCAGAATCTCCCCCACCTATAACAATCACATATTTATCTTTAAAGAAAGGTGCATCACATGGAGCACAGGAAGAAATTCCTCGACCAATTAATTCCTTCTCTCCAGGAACTCCCAGCCATTTTGTTTCTGCACCTGTAGCTATAATCACAGAGTGAGCAGTGAACTGTGAACCGTCAACAGTGAGTACAAATGGTCGAACAAAAAAATCAACTTTGGTTACATTCTGAGGCACAAATTGGGCACCAAAACGAATAGTTTGTTTTTTCATCTTCTCCATGAGATCTGGTCCCATAACTCCTTCTGGAAACCCTGGAAAATTATCGACAGTTGAAGTTAACATAAGCTGCCCTCCCCAAACATCTCCACCTAAAATAATTGTTGATGCTGCTCCACGAGTAGTATAAACACCCGCAGTTAAACCTGCAGGTCCAGAACCAATTATGGCCGTATCCCAAATAGTGTCTTGCATTTTACTTAAAAAAATTAAACAGTTGGTGTTTCTGTGACAGGTGTCTCAGCTACTGGTTCAGTCATAACAGATGTTGGAACTTCAGGAGTAGGAACTTCTGTCGTTACTGTCTCAGCCGGCATAGGTGTTTCAGCAGGCATTGCTGGTGCAACAGGAGCTGATGTAGCAACTACTACCTTAGGATCAGCTACTGGTGTTACTGTTGTTGAATCTGTTGTTGGTGTATCTTGTGGCATTAAAAATCACCCCATTCCTTTTTTGATTAAATCTTCAAAAGCTAATTTTCCTCCAAAACCCACCTGTCTCCCTATCTCAATTCCATCTTTAAATAAAATTGTTGTAGGAATAGACATAACTCCATATTTACCTGAAGTTGCTTGATTTTCATCTACATTAATTTTAACTAGATTAAGTTTGCCTTTATAAATCTCACTAAGTTCATCCAAAATTGGTTCTGCCATCTTGCAAGGTCCACACCAATCTGCATAGAAATCAACAAGAACCGGTAAAGTACTTTTCAAAACATCTTGATCAAATGAAGAATCTGTAATTTTTATTAGTGCCATAGCAAGAAACAATATACAAGTTTTGAAGTTGACAAGTCAACCCCCACTTCATTACAATGCGATTAATATCATGGACAGATTCTTCTCAATATTAGGGAAAATTTTTATCATTCTTGTTGTTCTTGGCGCAATGGCATATGGAGGCTATTATTTTGGAACTCAAACTAAAAATATTACCAAGCCTGAGGCCATAAACACAGAGGCTTCTATTTTGCCTTCCCTATTACCTATTCCCTATTCGCTAATTACTATAAATGGTGGTGTCGCAAAAAGTGCAGGATTATCTTTTGATCAGTACACTATTAAGGCTAGTGATGAATGGAAAATAACTAAAGAGAATCAAACAGCTATGGATGAAAAACTGATTCTTTCAAAAGACGGCTATTCAATTTCTATTTTTCAAGCAGCTACAGGAGGAGCGCTATGTCTTTATACAGGAGACCCAGACTTTGAAGGTCCAAGCAGTAGATTTACATTCTTTAAAGAATTAACAACACTAGATAATAGAATGATGAGGAGAAGTGGTGAACAAAATGGAGTAGCTTTTACTATTTGTCAAAAAGGCCAAGATGGTAGTTACCAACAACCTACAAACTATGGCCACATCTCAATTAAGTTACCAAATGGTTGGACCAAAGAAACGTTGGATGAAATAGACACAATCATTGTTTCACTTAAGAAGGTCTAAATTTTGAAAAAATTAGATGCGTATTTTATTTAACCTCAAGGAATTTAGAACCACGGAAATTGAACTTGCAGCCATGGCAAAGGAGGCAAGCATTGGATTTAAAAGTCCAAGAGTTGCTGCAGGAATTAATATTACATTATAGCCAAAGGCCCAAAACAAATTTTGCTTGATAACCCTCATTGTAACTTTACTTAAATTTATGGCAGTTAGGATAGATTTAAAATCTTTGTTCAAAAGTGTGATCCCAGCAGACTCCATAGCAATATCAGTTCCTGTACCCATGGCAATACCTACATCAGAAGCAGCCAGTGCAGGTGCATCATTAATCCCGTCTCCTACAAATGCAACGCATTTGGTTACTTTAAAAGCAACAGATGTAAATTCCTTTACTTTGGCCGACTTCTCATCAGGCATAACTTCTGCCATGACGTTTTTAATTCCGGCTAATTTGGCAATGGCTCTCGCTGTTCTTTGATTATCTCCAGTTACCATCCAAGTTTTAATGCCCTTACTTTCTAATTTTGCTATCACTTCCTTTACTCCCTCTTTCAAGGTATCTGCAACAGCTATGAAGCCTAATAATTTATCCCCTTCAGTTAGACCCATTACAGTCTTACCTTGACTTTCAAGTTTTGTAATTTCATCAGTTTTAACTTTAATCTTTCCAAAAAAATATTTTTTGTTTCCAATTGATCCTTCAATTCCCTCCCCCGATATTGCTTTAAAGTTACTCACTTTTTGCATTTTTGTCTTTTTAGTTGTTGCATATTTTAAAATTGCTTCACCTAGCGGATGTTCTGAACCTTTCTCTAAAGATGCCACAATCATAAGTATTTTCGGGTCAGAAATGTCTGTTACTACAGGTGTACCTTTGGTCAAAGTTCCCGTCTTATCAAAAATAATTGTACCAATTTTATGTGCAGTTTCAAGACTCTCTGCATTTTTAATTAATATTCCTTTTTCTGCCCCTTTTCCAGTGCCTACCATGATTGCTGTAGGAGTAGCAAGTCCCATTGCACAAGGACAAGCAATAATTAAAACTGCAACTAAATTAATAAATGCATTAATTGGAAATCCAACAACGTACCAACCCACAAAAGTGACAACTCCAAGCATTAATACAATTGGAACAAAATATGAAGAAACAAGGTCTGCCATTCTGGCAATAGGCGCCTTAGAACTTTGAGCCGATTTAACCATTTCAACAATTTGAAAAAGCATTGTTTCACTTCCAACTTTTGTAGCTTTAAAAATGAAACTTCCAGATTTATTCAAAGTTGATCCTATGACATTTGCTCCAACTAATTTTTCAACAGGTAATGATTCCCCTGTTACCATTGATTCATCAATAAAACTATTCCCATCCGTAATAATACCGTCCACTGGAACTTTTTCCCCAGGCCTTACTCTTATTAAATCTCCCGCCATCACTTCATCTAGAGGCACGTCTATTTCTACACCGTTTCTAATCAGACGAGCAGTCTTAGGAGCAAGGCCTAGAAGTTTTTTAATTGCGTCAGAAGTATGAGATTTTGCTTTAGCCTCTAAAAACCGTCCAAATAAAATTAGTGTAATAATAACTACGGCAGTATCAAAATACATACCAACTACAACTCCAAACATGGAAAGTATGGAATAAAAATAAGCAGCAGTTGTACCCATAACTATTAATGTGTCCATGCTTGCAGATCTGTTCTTAAGCCCAGACCATGTTGCCAAATAAAAATCCCAACCAGCCCAAAACTGAACAGGGGTTGCTAAAAACAATAGAAAATAGGGATTAGAGATTAGAGAATAACCAAACCATTCAGGAAAGCTTCCAACGAATACAAATAAAGAAAAAATTGAAGAGACAAAAATTTTAACTTTTAAATTTTTAAGTTCTTTTGCTTTCTCTTCCTCTTTTGATAATTTGCTATCTCCCAAAATTGCTTTATAACCTGCGTTCTTAACTGCGTTATGAAGGATTTCATCAGATACACTTTCCTCTATTTCTACTACAGCAGATTCGCTTCCATAATTTACAGAGGCATTTGAAATACCAGGAACTTTAGAAAGACTTCGTTCTATTAATTTTGCGCATGATGCACAATGCATACCAACAATAGAAAAGCTTTTTTTGGCCATATTATTTTTTTCCAAAGAAAAACCACCAAATAAATCCAATTAATGCTAACCCACCTGTTATTACTAATATTTTGTCTGGGCTCATTTTTTCTTTAATACCTCCATTACCTCTTTAATAGCTTCTTCACTTTTTCCTTGTTTGATTGAATCAGATACACAAGTCTTTAAGTGATTTTCCAATATTAATTCATCGACATTCTTTAGGGCGGATTGAATTGCTAGAAGCTGGTGAACAATGTCAATACAATACGCATTCTTTTCAACCATTTGAATTACCTTCTCCAAATGACCTTTTGAAATTTTTAGTCTATGAATTATTTGCTGTTTTACTACTTGCATAATTTTTCCCTATAATCGATAATATAGTTTATATCCCCCCTAGGGGGATGTCAAGGAACAATATGAACCAGATTTTTTTAGCTTTTCTGACAGGATTAATGACAGGGGGATTATCCTGCTTTGCAGTACAAGGTGGACTTTTGGCAGGGATTTTAGCAGAACAGAAAAAAGAAGAGCAAAAAAAAGTAACTTTAATGTTTTTAGGTTCAAAATTTATCACCCACCTATTGTTGGGTGGTTTACTCGGACTTCTAGGATCAGTCCTTGTTATTACTTCAAAATTTCAAGGTGTAATGCAAATTGTTGCAGGATTATTTATTTTATTAATGGCCTTAAAAATTTCAGATATCCACCCAATATTCCGCAATTTCACAATTACTCCCCCAAAGTTTATCTTTAAACTATTAAGAAAAGAGTCACGAAGCGCAGCCTCCTTTGCTCCAATAGTTGTAGGCTTTTTAACTATCCTAATACCTTGTGGTGTAACACAAGCAATGATGTTACTTTCAGTGTCATCAGGAAGTTTTTTGTATGGAGCCTTAATTTTAGGCTCGTTTGTCTTGGGTACAACTCCAATTTTTTTTGCCTTGGGAATTGCTTCTGAAAAGATTCTTTCCATTAAGCCCTTAAAAGTGTTTGCTGTTCTTGCCATGATTTATCTTGCCATAACATCTATAAATAGCGGACAAGTTCTAAGGGGTTCTGTGCACACATGGCAGAATTATAAGTTAGCTATTACAGGTTCGGAACCTGTAGGGTCAGGACAGGTTCCGAACCTACAAGACGGCAAGCAAATAGTTACAATTGACGTCAAAAGCACTTCTTACAAAGCTTCTACAAATACTTTAAAGGTTGGGGTTCCCGTAAAGTTAATTTTAAAAACCAATAATGTTTTTAGTTGTGCCAGATCATTTACAATTCCCTCTTTAAACATAAGTAAATTACTTCCTTCAACTGGAACAGAAATTATCGAATTCACACCCACAAAATTAGGAAAACTTACTTTTACCTGTAGCATGGGAATGTATTCAGGAGTATTTAATATAATCGAATGAAAAAATACAAAATCTCTGGAATGGATTGTGGTTCTTGTGCAAAAATGATTGAGCTTGATTTAGAAGATGTAGGAATTATTTCCAAATGTTCTTATACTAAACAAGTTCTAGAAATAACTCATGATCACGATACCACAAAAGTGGTTGAAATAGTTACTAAATCAGGTTACAGTATTACAACATGAACAAAGTCGGAATCATAATTATTATTTCTTCTCTCTTGATTCTTGGTGGTGGTGCCTATTTTTTTACAAAGCCAGAAAAACTAGTAGAGATTCCTCAAAAAGAAGCAGATTCTTACGAATACTTCTGGGGCAATGGTTGTCCTCACTGTGCTGTTGTAGCTGAATTTTTTAATTCATCTGATAAAGATGAGAAAGTAAAATTAGTTAAGTATGAGGTCTGGTACGACAAAAATAATGCCAAAATAATGGAAGATAGATATAACAAATGCGACCCCAAACCTCAAGGTCAAATGTCAGTACCCTTCATGGTTACACCCGATGGCAAATGTCTAGTTGGTGACGCTCCAATAATTGAACTTTTTAAAAACCTTTAGATCATTATCCCGAAAATAAAAAGTAAGACTAATAATATAAAAAAATACTCTTTAACTTCTTTATTTAGAAACTTTCTTAAATTAAATAAAACTAAACTTAAATAAAACCCCAAGACTAATCCTCTACCAAACAGACTACTTGAAGATGATATAACCCAAAAAGTTAAAATTGTAAATATTATTTGAAAATTAACAGAATGAAAAATTAAGTCTTTTCTTTCTCCCATTGTGTCATACAACAGAATGAATCCTTCTTTATACCTTTTCTCGTTTATCAAAAGTTTTACTCTTTGAGAAGTCAGTTCAAAGGGTTTGAATACAAAGATATGTAAAACATGGTCAAGATTTGGCATAAAAAGTCCAAATAAACCTCCTACATAAAACGGCCAGTAGGAAAATGAAAAAAGTTTATTAACAAGTGTCACTAATAAAAAGAATGAAAAAAAATATATTAAATTATTAATCAGATTTTTCTTCATATGCTCATTATGGCATATTTATTGATTTTACTAAATAGAAATCATATGATAAAAAGGTAATGACATTTACGGCAGATCAAATTAAACGACTTTCAAATATATTGGATAATGCTGGACAAGTAATTTTGGCATCAGCTATTATTCCTCTTCTTCTAGGTAATATTGACTTTTCTTTAAAACAAATGCTACCATGGATTACAACAATGATACTTTTTTGGTGGATTTGTTTAAGATTAGAAAGAATTTCATCATAATTTATGAATATAAACAACAGTCTTACTCTTTTCTATATAGCAATGATGATTTTTGCCATTGGGGTATACATACTTGTTATCACAGGTAAAATTGAAAAGAAAAAATTTAGTCGGTAAATACTTGTACAAACATTTTACCATAGACTCCGTTATCAATTACACCAATGCCTATTCTTTTAAATCTTACCTCTAATATGTTTTCTCTATGCCCTTTTGAGTTCATTAAACCAGTGTGAGCTGTTCCCAAAGTTGGAGCAAGTGCCAGGTTTTCTCCAGCAAAGTTGTATTTAATACCTGCACCATTAAGCCTATCCCCTACATCCTTACCTTCAGGTGAGTAATGACTAAAATAGGATCTATTCCACATATCTTTGGCGTGATTTCTAGCAACAGGAACAAGCGACGATTCCCAAATTAATTCTGGAATAGCAAGTTTTTTTCTTTCCTCATTTACTTTAGATAATAGCCCTGTTTCGGCCTTTTCATCTATGACCAAATTAAAACTAGCTATATTTAACTTAACCGATTCATCTGTATTTGGTTTAATAGTAAAGTAAGTTAAAGAGTCATTAATAACCCCACCAAAAACCTCATTAATATACTTTTCTGCAAGAGTTGTTTGTTGCAAGATAATAGATCCTATCCTCGAATTTTCAATGTCTATCTTAAGTTGTGGTTTTATAGGTAGTGCAATTATTAAGGTTAAAAGAAACGAAATAAGGATTAAGCCCTCACCCACGCCTGGTAAAATACTCAATATATTATTCAACTTATGGTTTCTTATTTTTTTAGGTAATTTATAAATTAAATATCCAAAGAATAAACCCAAAAAGGACTCGACCAAAATTGCTGAAAAAAGAAAACCTAATGCGTTTGCAATTGATAGATTTAGGGAAAAGTTTATTTTTAAAAATTCTGATATATATTTATAAAATTTTAAAGAAAGTATGAGTGAACCTAAAAACGAAACAAAATCAGCCAAAAGTATCCAAAAACCATGGCGCCAAGCTTCAGTAGCAAAGTAAATTAAAACTAAAATTATTATTAGATCGATATAATTTCCATTCATTTTTTAGTTTTTTTAAGTTCTCCCAATTTCCACATGAACAACCTTCCTTTACTTCTTGCATTTGTAGCATCCTTAACAAAACTTCTGGCAGATTCCATTAATCCCCTGGGGGTATTTTTAGCAAGTCTCATGTACAAAGATTTGTGGGCCAAATCATCAAGTTCAACAGCTAAATCATATGCATATTTTTGAAATTCACGAGAAACATACTTGTCAGTATCATCAGCTTTAAACTTTCCAGTTATAAAGTCTCCAATTTTTTGCATATTTCTTTAATTACTTTACCAAGAATTGGGATTTCACTATCAGTGAAATCATCTAAAACATATTCTTCTCCACTCTTTCTATCTTCAGGATTTCTGTTTTCTATCCCCACTCTTACTCTCCAAAACTCACTTGTTCCCAGTTTTTCTTCAATATCAAGTATTCCGTTATGTCCTTTTGGACCTTTTCCAAATTGAATTTTATATTCTCCCAAACGAATATCTAAGTCGTCATGGATAATGTACAGATCAGACATAGAGATATTAGGATATAAGCGGAGCTTGCCGCTTCGCGGTAAAGATATAAAGTGTTTAACAAAACTGCCTGAGTCATTCATAAAACAATTTGATTTTCGAACTAACAAGGTTGAACCTTTTTTCTGATCTACCTTTAAAGGTTCAACCTTATAAGTCATAACATCGACAACCATATGTCCCACATTATGCCTGTTGTTTTTGTATTGTTCTCCTGGATTACCAAGACCAATAATTAATTTCATTATTGCATTCATATCCTCATTCTACCCAAAATTGACAAGTAGTAGTAGTAGTACAATATCAAAATTATGAAAGATATAATACGAGTTCCTAATCCGGATAATGATGGTTATTCTATAGCTTTAACTGATGAGGAAGAATTAACTAATCAAATATTTGCTATTACAAAGAAAAATATTTCTAAAATCGCTAAATTGGTTGGTCTAGAACCTGAAGTATTAAAGGCTAATCTTGATGCAAACGTAAAGATATCTTTTAGTTAACTAATTCTTACTTCTTTGGGGTAAAAATCATCAAAAGACAAAATTCCATCAAGTTTGAATTTTTGATAAACTGCCAAATTTGCACAATCTATAAAAGATGTTCCTTTTTTTGTTTGATTTAAAAATATCTTCCATATTTCTTTTTCCAATATTTCATCCAATAAAATCCTTGTATTTATAAATTTATTAACCATTACATAAAAAATTTTCGCTTGATTCATCCCAAACCTTTTACTTATTACCGTTGTCGATTCCTGAAATACTAAATTTAAAGCTAAAAGTTCAGTATCTTTTTTCAAATTTTTATAAATGTTTAAAGATCGAAGATGATTAGAATCTTCGTCTGAAGCGAATGAAATTAAAAAATCAGAATCTACTAAGTATTTCATTTTTGATAGGGTTCGTCGTATAAATAATAATCCATATTTTTAGATAAATCTTTCGGACCACCTTTCAATATTCCCGCAAAGTCTTTGAGAGCATCAAAGTCTTTTGGTTGTTTAGCTCTTTTCTTTTTAATAACTTCATCAATTCCTTCTCTAAAAAGTTCAGAAAAAGTACCATGACCCATAGCTGTCATAAGTTGAAGCTCGTTATATTTGTCGTCTGGTATATAAACTTGTGTTCGTATCATATTTAAAGTATACGTCGTATGTCGTATGTTGTCAAGACTTAACCTATTAAGGTCAGACATTTTTACTAATTTAATTTTAAGTCTGACCTTACCAGAAACAAAAAATTATGCTTTCTTAACTAAACTTCTTGCAAACTTGCCTGCAAATGGAACTTCCCACTCTTCTCCTTGCCATGCTTTATATATACACATAAGCCAAAGAATAAAGGAGACAATTCCAACCAAAGGTATTAAAATTGCTAAAATTATTGTTAAACCAAGCATCCATTGGATTGCAAAAAGCCCCACAAAGATAACTATTGATTGCATTGCGTGGAATCTTACAAATGGATCTTTTTCTAAAACAAAAAACAATACTCCAGTTAATGGGCCCAAAACATAAGCTAATGCTCCCGCTGTTTCTTTCTTAAGTCCTGTTGTTGTTTTTACTTCTGCCATTATTAATCACCTCTTTTCAACTATCTATTTAAAATATAGCAATTATTGTTCTAATTGAAAAGTAGCCAAAAAACAAAAAGGCTATTAAAATCATGGTAATTCTAAATAAATTAGGTCTTATTTCTTTTTCTAATTCTTTCATATTTAAATTTAAAGTTAGTCCAATATGTACAAACATTGTTACAGCATTTAGAACCGCAGAGATAGTCAAAAGAAGTAAAGGTTGTCCGAAATTGAAACTAAAAATAAGTATACCGAATATAATTTGTACCCACAAAAAGGGGTAGTAAATTTTTGAAAAATTTGTTGAATTATTAATAATTTGCAAGTTTTCTGTCATTATTCTACTAGTTGCGTCAAGTACTGTAAGTTGTGTATTAAAAAGCATTAAACCAGCAATTATTAAAAAGGAAGTGCCAATAATATTTCCTAATTTTGTTGAAATAACTATTGCTTCTTGAATTAGGAATCCAACACCTGTTGGTAAATTAGATAGGCCAAAAACTGTTGAGTAAGCTAAAAGTGAAAGTAAACAAATTGTTAAAACTCCACCAAACCAGAAAATTAATAAGTGTTCCATATTGATAACTCTCCACCATTTTTTAAATTTTGATAAATTTTCACTATTTATTTCAAACTTAGTAAGTTTCCCTCCAAACTTGCCCATCCCATATCCTTTCTCTTTAACATAGAAGCTTTGAGCCAAATTTAAGTTACCTCCAGCACCAGCAAAAGCGAAGGCTGCTAGAAATGAGGCTATTGGCAAGCTATCAGGAATAAAGCCAAAATTTATTGCCCCTCTTACTAAATCTAAAAGGTCAGACCTTTCAGTTAAAAACATCGTCAAAAGAAAAATTGCAGGAACACCAATAATTATTAAAATTGTTGAGATTTTTTCAACAGTTTTGTATAGACTTTTTCCAATTGTTAAAATTAAACCAATCAAAATTAAAAGAATAATTCCTAAAAGATTATAATTAGTAAATCCTATAACTTCCCCTAAAAGACGAGCCGATGTAGCTATTATTCCTGGCCAAATCCAACAAATAAAAGTTGAGAAAATAAACCAAAAAGGCAAAACTTTCATTTTTCTGGCAAACCCAACAAAGACACTCTCTCCTCTTGCAAGGGCATACCTTTCAATCTCCATGTTTATAAAAAACTGAAATGTAACACCCAAGATTGCACCCCAAATTATTCCCATGCCCCAGTTTGCGGTTAAATAAGGCCACAAGATTAGTTCCCCACTTCCTAAACCAAGCCCCAGAAGGATAAACGACGGCCCAATTAAATTTTTGAACTTTGGAGCTTTGGGTAAATTATTCATATAACTTCAAATTCTTAATTTTTGAAAAGTGTTTTTTGTTGCTTGTGGCAACTTGAGCCCCTAATTCCAAAGCTGTAGCTGCAATTATTGCGTCAATAGTTTCCATTAATTTGTTATTTCTTAATAATTCTCCCGCTTTTTTTGCAGATTCTTTACTTAAATCAACTTCAATAAATCTTTCAATTAACTTTTCTATCTTTTTTTCATTATTTTTATCATTCATGCTTACTCCCGCCCAAAGTTCAGAGATAACTACCATTGGAATATAAATTTGAGCACCTGAGGATATAAGCTTAAGCAAAACTCCCTTGCTTGCTCTAGTATGATCAATAATTACTGATGTATCTATAATTATTTTCACCTTTTTCTTGCTATTTCAAACCTCTCATTAAAACTGTTTCTAAATCTTTTTCTTGCAAGATCATCTTCTCTACTTGCCAATAAACCACTACCACCAAGACTTTCTACAAATTTTATATATTCATTCCAGTCAAAATCTTCTTCGTCTGCTTTAACTATTTTAAATATAGGCATACCTCTTTTTTCATCCCTAACAGTCACGGACTTACCAGCAATAGCCATATCGGCATAATCACTCATATTTTTTCTAAAATCAGTATAAGAAACAGTATAATTCATATATTTTTATTATATGTACATTATGTACATATGTCAATTGGTAATTTCTTTTAACTCTTTAAGAGTTGTTGCTTCATTTGGTCCTTTGTCTTCTCTAATCTTGATAAATCTCGGAAATCTTAAGGATAACCCCAGGGAATGTTTTGTTGATTTTGAAATACTATCAGCTGTTACCTCAACAACCAATGATGGAATTACCCAAACGTCTGGAATTAAATCTTTCTGGGCCTCGTATTCCTTTGGTTTGACTTTAGATTTTAATTTATTAAGCCTATTTTTAATTTCAACAAGCATAGCCTCAGTTAAGCCTGTTCCCACTTTTGTTAAAGTCATTATTTTGTCTCCATTTTTGATGCCAACCAATATTTTCCCCAGTCCAAATTGGGCCCTTTTACCCAATCCTTTCCAGTACCCCATTACAATGCAATCTAGAGTGTCAGAGAGCCTTCCTTGACTTCCTTCGTCTTCTTTCATTTTAACCCAGTTCCAACCTGTTCTACCTGAAACATAATGTCCATTTGCCCTTTTTACTACAACCCCCTCAAGTCCCATTTTTAAATATTTCTCGTGTAATCTTTTAATTACTTCTGGATCTTTGGTGATAGTTGATTCATCAATCCTCAGTGGTCCACCATCAATAATTACTTGTTCTAACTTCTGTCGCCTTATTTGATAAAGTGTATGAATCAAGCTTTTTCCATCAACTAATAAAATATCAAAAACCTGAAATTGAAGTGGTGTTTCACCTGATGATTTTTTTATATCATGCTTCCTTCTTCTTTGTATTGTTTTTTGAAAGTCAACAAACATCTCCCTTTTTGGATCAAGCCCCACAGCCTCGGTATCTAAAATTATTTCATCAGCTTTAATATATTTGCCAATATCTTTTAATTCTGGAAAAGATTCCATCGGTAGACTATTCATATTACGTGTATATCCCCACACCAAAGATTTTGGTTTGCGGGTAAAATGAATAAAAATTCTAAGTCCATCAAACTTCGGTTCAACTGCAACTTCCCCCATTTTGGCTATCATTTCAGTTGTAGAGTTAAGTCTTTGGGCAAGCATGGGCACAACTGGAACACCTATTTTAGGGCTTACGGTCGATAGCTTATGGCTTATAGCTAACTTGGCAATATTACCAATATCAGGATGAATATTATATTCTTCCTCTCCCATGCCTAATGCGTCTAATATTGTTTTTTCAGAAAAACCCAATCGAAGTTTACCTACAGGAATTCTTGTTACATACCTGACAGAAAGTGAATCAAGATTTTTTAATAGTTCTGCAAACTTAACAATTTTCCTGTCTTGAGAGCCTTCACCTCCATCTTTTGCAATAGTTAATAAATTATCAAACACTTGACTAACTGGTATCTTTTTAACTCGTAACGCATCACTCGTAACCGATAAACTCTCAGCTACATTTCCAAGATCTCCCATTTCTTTATACAATTTTGTAACTTTTTTTAAATCTTCCCCGTATGCAAGAGATATTGATCGAGCAACCATCTTTTCAGCCAAGTTAAGTAAAACTCCTTCATAATTTGGGGCCAAAACACCAAGGGATAAATAGACAACTTCTTTAATTTCTGATTTATCCGTTTTTTCAAAAAGTTCTTTTAAAATTGCAGTTATCTCAAGCCTTGAAGCCGTTTTTTCTAACCTCTCTAAATACTTTGCAAAATCAGAAAAATACATAAAACTATTGTACGTTCACCCCCATAGTTTGACAAGAAGAAGAAGAAGTAAAATAAGGATTATTATGGAACGAGACAATTTAAAGGAAGCTGTTCAAGAAGCGTTGGCAACAGCAAAAAGTGCACCACAGGCTAATAAAATGGGTGATGTCTTAGTAGTAGCGTATGAAGCAAATGGGTTTAAGGTTGTCGATTCATATACTGCCGAAGAGGCAAAAGAACTACTTGAGAGTGCATCATATGATCAAAGTTTGAATTATGTCCATGTGTGGGTTAGATAATTTGTCTTGTCTTAAAAAGAGAGGGTATTTTTAATCAGCAAAGACCCCTTTTTCAATATATAGCTTCATTAAAGACTGATATGGAATATTTATTGCATTCGCCTTTTCTTTAACCCTATCAATAAGATACTCTGGGATCCTTAATGAAATTGGCCTTGATGTAGGCTTTAAATTTGGAAAGCTTACAGGAACAAAATCGCTAGGCTCAAAGTATTCAGACAGGTCCAACTTTGACCAAAAGCTTCGCTCTGCATCTTCATTTTTAAATTTTGGTAATTTAAGTTTTTTCAACATAATACTTCACCTCTTTTCTATTAATATCCCTTGCTGAAATTATTCTCATTTTAGTTCCTCTTTTTGTAAAAACTAAATAAAGTAATCTTTTCTCCCTGGTTTTTCCTATCAAAATAAATCTGTCTTCTTTTTCAGAATGAAATTTATCTTTATAAATAACTTTCTTTTTATCAAAAAAGGTTTCTTCTGCTTCTTTTTCTGTTACCTCATGGCTTTTTTCATTCTTGCCAATATTCCCCCTATCCCATTGGAAACTAATTGGTTCTTTAATAACAACCATGTATATACTGTATTATACAAATAACTATTGATCTGTCAAGTTTACCCCCATAGTTTGACAAGAAGAAGAAGAAGAAGAAGAAGTAAAATACCCCCAAATGAAAAAGGAAATCCCAGCAACGGAGTTGATAATTGAAGTAGGAATAACAGCCGACCCCAGTCAAATTAAATTTAAAAAGGGTGGCCAAGGTGAGGTTTTTGTGTCTGTTAATATACCGCAAATAGGCACTGAAAAGTTCGCCGAGCTTTCAGATGAGGACCAAAAAAAATTAATAAAACTACTTCAAAAAGGACAACATAAAAAGAAGTAAGATTAGGCAAATTTGATTTCCAATTTTTTTCCAAGTCCTTCTGCAATTCTTTGAAGTAAATCGATTGTTGGACTTACAGTAGCATTTTGAATTCTAGATATTACTGCCTGGGTAGTTTTTGCCTTTCTTGCCAACTCTTTTTGTGTTAATTTATTTTCAATTCTGGCTTTAATTATTGCGCTCGTCAGTTGATAGTGAGGCTCACTTTTTTCCCATTCTTTCCTGAACTCTTTGTTTTTTAATTGTTTTTTTAAAATTTCCTCGAAAGTAATCATTTTTCTCATACAATATCATATATCTTTTAAGATATATTTGTCAACTCTCTAAATCTGTTATTAGACATCTCAATTTCATTAATAAGAGTTTTGTTACTTTTCTTTACAAATATATTTAGTACCACTACTGTTTTGTTTGGGAGCGAACAACATATTATCCTAATATTATCGTTTCCCAATATTCTCGATTCCCATAGATTTGTGCCTGATAATTTTCTTAGATATCGATTATCGAGAGTTAAACCATATGTTTTAATATGTTGGATATGCCTTAATATTTTTCTAGAAGCACGAATGTTGGTTTTCTGAATAAACTCCCAAGGAGGAGAATTACTTTTGGCTGTAGTATAAAAATCAACTTGATACATTTTACATCCCTTTACCACTCATGTAACTGGAAAAAAACAGATAAGCAAAGACTACCATTCCTATGAACAAAAGTCCAAAAAAGACACTTATTAGACCGCTCCACTCTTCATGAGCACATTTATAAATTCCCTCTCCCATTAGAGTTAAACCAAATAGGCTTGGTAAAACCAAGATCATATATAAAAATTGTGGATCTTGTGGTGTCATTTGTTAGCTAATAAATATCTCGCTGACTTTGTACTGCCCTCTTTTTTAATTATGCCCTTTTTTGTAAGTCCTTGTAAATCACGTAAAATAGTATCTTCAGAAACCATTGGAATTAACTTTTTAAGGTCAGCCATCGGAGCCCCCCCTTGATCAGAGATATACTCCATAAGTCTCATTTGACGCTCTGACAATGAAATTTGTTCCCCAAACTTAACCTTCAAACGAGTATCAAGAGAAAGTTTTCTGACTTTTTCTTTAATTTTGGAGAGTTCAACTGCAACAACCTGGGTAAAATATTCAATCCAAACAGTTAAATCACGAGAAGCTATATTTTGTGATTCCTTGTCGACCTGAAACAAAGCATCATAATATGAAGCTAAATCAGAATCAAAGTTTTCTTCCAAAGAGAAAAATCTTTTAATATCATATTCTTCCTTCATCATTAAAAGCTGTGTAAATGCCCTAACAGTTCTACCATTTCCTTCTACAAAAGGATGAATTGCAACCAATACATAATGGGCTATTCCAGCTCTTATGATTGAATGTATATCCTTGGCTGGTTCAGAGTTTAGCCAACTAAAAAAATCCTCTAGTAAATATGGAACCTCGACAAAAGGTGGTGGCTTAAGTACTATTTTGTCAGTTCCCTCCTCTTTTATAATTACTTGTGTTGTTCGAAGTACTCCGACTTTTGCAGGATCAACAATCTTTTCAACAACGGCTTTGTGAATATCCAATAAACTATCTAAATTGGGTTCACCTTTTTTGTAAACTAATTCATCTAAGAGTGTCATTACATTTCTGTAATTTACAACTTCTTGAATATCCCTATCTCTGCCATAAACCTCTTGGCCCTCAATAATTTTTTTAGCTTGTTGCAAGTTAAGTTCATTTCCTTCAATGTGTGTTCCATGATGAAGAGTCCTTGCTAGTGCATCTGTTTGGAATTGTTTTTCATAGCTTGGAACAAGCGGGGCATTTTCAATTACTTCCTTGCATGCCTCAACTACCCCGATATTTTTAAGAACTTTATTTGTTATAGAATATTTTGGAGAATACATACTCTAAATATACCGCAAATCTTACGGAAATAAAAGGTGCTAATCGTCTTTTGCTGACATGGCTATAAAAGTTGGTGGACAAAATTCTCTTTCCCGTACTACGCGCATTGGAGTGCCATCAGATAATATGTCCATGTCATGTTTCTCAAGCCATTCAAGTTCTGAATCGTTAGTAGGTTTTACCTTTCCTTCCAACAAGTTTATCTGCCATTGTAATAATTCTGATCTAATCAAAATTCCCGAACTCATAAATTTATAATTTTTAACTCTTCACTTTTAATTTTTGGTAAATTATGCTCATCTGCTGAGGTGATTATAACTTGATGGTTTCCTATGCTGTCAAGAACTATTTTCCTATGTTCATGATCTAACTCTGAAAAGATATCATCTAATAAAAGTGTGGGTAATTCTCCAGTTTTCGCCTCAACGAAAGCAAGTTCTGCAAGTTTTAACCATAATATTTCCATTCTCTGTTCACCTCTTGAGCCATAACTGGCTAAATCCCTGTCATTTTTTAAAAAGATAAAATCATCTCGGTGCGGACCCACAAGAGTCATTGCAGATGCTATTTCTTCGTTTTTATATTGCTCTAACCTACCCTCACTAATGGCAGAAGAATCATATTTCAAATTGCACTTATTTAGTGAATTGATAAATTCAATAAATTCTCGCCTTCTCTCAGTTATGTAATTCCCATTTTTAATTAAAAGTTGATTCCAAAACAATAAATTACTTCTTGAAATATTCTCTTCTCTTATACGAAGTAATATCCTGTTTCTTTGCCTTACTCCTTTTTCATATGATCCTATTGCTCTTCTATATTCCCTATCTACTTGAGACAAAACTGTATCTAAAAACCTTCTTCTAAGCGTTGGTGTACTTGTTACCAGATCCAGATCTTCAGGTAAAAAAAGTGTTGTTTTTAAATTCCCAGCGAAATCAATCATACGTCTTGCTATTCCATTAACCAGAAGTTTTTTCTTAGGCCATTCAGGAATATCTTTGGTTAAAACAATTTCCAAACTATCCCCCTTAATCCTTGCTAAATCACAGTCATAATTTATTGATTCTTCTTCTCTTCGTGCTTTAAAACTTTTGCCAGTTGAAAGCATAAAAATAGCCTCTAATATATTTGTTTTACCTTTGGCATTTGGAGCATTAATTACTGTAATCCCTTCCCCAAACTCAAACTCTTTCTTAGTAAAATTTCTAAAATTGGTTAATTTTAACTTTTTAATCATCTTAAGAAGTATAATATCAGAAATGAAAATAGTAATTACATCTAATTATAAAATTGGCAACGAAACAGGGGCTTCATTTGTAACCGATTTATTAGCCAATAAATTATCAAAAAGACATGAAGTACTTTATCTATGTTTAGGAGAAAAATATAGATTAGTCAAAAAGTCAAAAAACTTTAGCATTTTAAACATTCCTACTTTTACAATTAACGGTATTGATCTACCTTTAATTACGCCCATGGTCGTTTTATCAGCTAGTAATGAACTTGAAAGATTTAATCCTGATATAGTGCATACACAAAATTCTATCCTTTTATCAAAACTTGCTCAAATTTGGGCCAATAAAAACAAAGTACCGGTCGTAACAACTTTTCATCACATTCCGACTCAAGCACTAGAACATTTGTTACCACAATTTAAGAAAAGCTATTTAACAAAAATTGTTCAAGACTTTTATACCCAAACTAGTCTAAAAGGTTTTTTAGCTAAATGTGATACTGTAATTTCCCTTAATAAGTTCCAATATCAAGCAATTCGAAAAGTAGATAAAAAAATAAAATTAGTAACAATTAACAATGGACTTGACCTAAGATTTCTTTGGAAAATTAAATCACGCCAATTTAATTTAAATAACGACATAAATTTTGTCTTTTTAGGCTCGTATAATGAGAGAAAAAATCAATCATATTTAATAGATGCTTTTAAAAAATTACCAAATAATTACAAATTTTTTTGTCACGGAAAATTTGAAACAGGTGGTAACTATCTGAAAAAACTAAATAAAAAAATAGAGCTGAACGAAATAAAAAACGTTTATTTACTTGATTATATAAATTTAGACAAAATTTATAAAGTATTTAAAAAATCCCATTTTTTTATTTCAGCATCTAAAAAAGAGGTTCAAAGTCTATCAATAATACAGGCCTTAGCTTCAGGGTTGCCAGTAATTGGGCTTGAAAATGAAACAACTTTAGAATTAATAAATAAAGATAATGGTTTAGTTTGTCCTAAAAATATAACTCCCAATAAATTCGCTGTTCATATTACTAATTTTATTAAAAATATTGATTATAGAAGTCTTGCAATAAATGCTAGAAAAAGCTCTAAGAGATTTAAAATTCAAGATGTCGTATTAAAAATTGAAAAAATGTATAAATCCACGATAAATTCCAACGGTTAAGAAAGTAGAAGGAATGTTAGCTAAAATTAAAATTAAATACTTAAACGCAAAGTTTTTGAGTAACAACCTAATAGTTAATGCTAAAAAAACAGGGCCACCAATTGTTCCAATAATAAAAACGGCAAGAATTTTTCCATGATGAAGATATTTTTTTAATAATTTCTTTTCCTTTTTTTCTTCCTCTTCTTCAATTTCTTTTCCAACAGGAAAAAACTTCTCATGACTTATGATATATAAAAGAAATAAACCAAAAATCGCTCCAAGTAAATACAGTTGTAAAAAAGATTCTATAACGTTTTCTTTTGAAATAGCATGAACCATATTAACTTTGGAAAGAAAAAAATATCCCCCCAAAATCACAACTGCAAATAAGTGGGTCCAGTGAAATTTATCAACTTTGTTGGCCAAGCTTTGCTTATGTTTTTGTATTACTTTTGACATATTTTGCACCAATAGGTTCCTCTTCCTCCTAAAAAGAATTTTTCAATTTTAGTACCACAAGTCTGGCAAGGCTTGCCTTGCCTACCATAAACTAAGGTGTGATTTTGATATTCACCTTCTTGTCCATCTGGGGTAACATAAGAAGATTCTGATGAACCACCATATTTAAGTCCTGCTTTTAAAGCAGTATGGATTGAATTATAAAGTTTTTTGACTTTTTTTGGCTGTAGGCTATTAGCTGTAGACCTTGGACTGATCCCCGCAAGCCAAAGTGCATCATTTGCATAAATATTTCCTATTCCCCCAATTTTACTTTGATCCATTAATAAAACTTTAATGTTTCTTCTTGATTTGAAAAGTAAATTAGTAAAATATTCCAAAGTCAAATCTTTCAATGGTTCTGGTGCAAAATTATTAATTTTTAATTCTTCACTCTTAATTATTCTGATCCATCCAAATTGCCTGACGTCATTGTAATACAAATCTCCATCGTTAAGACGAAAAATGACATGTGTATGTTTCCCTCCCAATCCCCCTATTACCTTGGGCGAAATTTGATTTTTGATTTTTGGATTTTGATATAGCAACTGCCCCGTCATTTTGACATGAATCATTATTGAATAATTATTATCAAGGTCTATCAAAAGTTGTTTTGCAAATCGTCTAATTCCAACTATTTTATGTCCTATTGCTTTGTCTTTGTCCCCACTGAATATCTTTTCACTTAATATCTCTATATCTTTTATCGTTGCCCCAACGACATATTTCTCAAGTTGTAATTTAATTGTCTCAACCTCTGGAAGTTCCGGCATATTTATTTTTTATATAATCTAACCATAATAATTGTTGCAATAATTAGACTAGCAACAGTAATTGCTGTTAATGAGTATGGGATAAATAGCACATAACTGGTAAGTTGGCTTATATCTCCCATCCAAAGAACAAATTCATCAAGTACTAAACCAAGACCAATTCCATAGAAAAGTGCAAACCAATTTTTATGTTTTCTAATTCCAAGTCCTATTGCAAAAAAACTAGTAATCGTAATTAATATATTTCCATAGACAAAATGGTGTAGCCTAAAACCGTTTATATTGGCAAATAAATACCAAGGCAATATACCAGTTAAAACTAAAAAGGATCCTATTCTGGAAATTAAGAAGACTACAATAATTGACAAAAGAATAATAACAAGTGGGGCAATACTAGCCTTTTCTAACTTTTTCATTAATAAATTGTAGCATTTCTCTAACAAACCTTTCTCTACCAAATCTCTTTGCATTTTTAATAATCTCTTCTTTGTTCCATTTAATGTTTTCTATCCTCTTAATCGCTTCTTGTAAAGATTTTTTAGAAACTTCATTGATTAAAACGCCCGTTTTCCCATCAATAACAGACTCTCTAAATCCACCCCCATTGAAGGCAATTACAGGAGTCCCTGCTGCTTGAGCTTCAACTACTGTCATACCAAAGTCTTCGTCTTTAGCAAAAGCCAAAAAAGCTTTTGCACTGGCCATAAGCTTATATTTTTCAACGTCTGAAATTAAACCTAAATATTCAATATTATTTTGATTATTTCTCTGAAGATTACTTTGTATGTTTGATAACCCATGACTTTCCCCTACGATTATTAAATTTATTTTTAGTTTTTGAGCAATATTTACTGCATGCTCAATTCCTTTTGCGCCTACCAATCTTGAAACAATTAAATAGAAATCTTTCTTTTGAACTCCTTTTGTTATTTTTTTAATTTCTTTTGTTTCTATTGGAGGATATATAACCGTTGATTCCTTTCTGTAATACTTCCAGATTCTATTGGCTACATTTTTAGAGTTTGCAATCCAATGGTTTATTTTTTGCGCAGTGTTGAAGTCATACATTCGCATAAAGTGTCCAACAATTGCAGCATATATTTTAACTGGCCAGTATTTTGTAAAACTTACTGAAGTTTCATACCCATATAACCATCTTGGTGGTGTATGACAGTAAGCTATCACTTTAGTATCTTTGCCTACTTTGAAGCCTCTTGTAACATACCAACTACATGAAGTAATAACTAAATCATATTTAGACAAATCAAATCTACCCCAAATTATGGGGATTAAAAATCTTAATGGACTATACAGTTTCCGAATCTTTAATATGGGAGATAAGGAGCTTTCTATTATCTTTCTACCTTCAAATTCTTTGTCAGCTGTAGAATCTTTAACTCGAAAGGCAGTATATATTGGAGCTTCAAGATACATATCAGAAAGAGTTTTTAAAACCCTTTCAGCACCACCATATTCTTTTATATAATCATGAACAATGGCTATTTTCATATTAAAAAAGTGACCCCTGTTTTTCTTCTTCTATTTTTCTACTTAATGCTTTTATTCTAGCAGTTAAGGTCTTAAAACCGTATTCTTCAAAAAGTTTGATTACATCACCAGAAATTAGATCCCATTTGTCAGAATTTTCTATATCAAATTTAATTGGAACCCCACGAACAATAGTTGCGAGTTTATATGACAAGTTCGCTGATTCTTTGCCTTTTAATAATTTATCTTTTAACTTTTCTGGAATCGTATTTATTTGTTCATAAACATCACTTAAAGTCTTATACTTGGCTAAAAGACCTATGGCAGTTTTTGGTCCTATTCCTGGTATTCCAAAATAATTATCTGACTGATCACCCACAAGTGCTTTATAATCTGGAATTTGATTTGGAAGTACTCCTATTCTTTCAACGGTTTCTTTTTCTTTAAATATTTTCCCATTGGACAACCCTGCAATAGGCATAAAAAGCTTTATATTTTTGGAATCGTCTACAAGTTGCAAGATATCCCTATCCCCCGTAACTATTACAGTTTCAAACTGTTGCGAGTTACGAGTTACGAGTTTTGCAATTGTGCCTATTACATCATCTGCCTCGAAGCCTGATTTTGAATAAACTGAAATATGCGCAGCACGAAAAAAATCTCTTGCTTTAAAAAATTGAGGTATTAAGTCTGATGAGGTTTCAGGTCTTTGAGATTGATAGGTTGGTAATAATTTACTTCTGAAGGTCGGCTCCTTCTCATCAAAACAAAAAATAATGTGCGTTGGCTTTAAATTTTCTATAACATTTAAGAGCATTGACACAAGGCCATAGACAGCATTAATAGGCTCACCATTTTTAGTAGTTAATGGAGGAAGCGCGTGGAAAGCCCTATGCATCAAGGCGTTCCCATCAAAAATAATTAGTTTATTCATATCTCGTTCGCGTACTTGTGAAGAACTGAAGAAGCTAATGTTTGATATGGGATACCTTCTTCGATAGCTTTAGTTTTTAATCTAAAATAAGTTTTTGCGGTTAATCTCAGATTAATATTTTTTATTTTACTTAAAGTATTTTTTGCAGCTTCTTCCAGTTCAAGTTTAACTTTTTTAAAATTTTTAACACGAACCATCTTACCTTCTTTAAAAGCTTTTATTATTTCTTTTTCTTCTTGGTCTGGTTCAAAGTATTTCATTTTCTTAAATATTTTTTTGTTAACTGGTGATCGGGATATATTGTTTTTAAAAATATCTTTTTGTCATCTTCAACATAGGCTACAAAATATGCATAATCTCTAATTTCGACTACAAAAACTCGTTGTTTAGGATATTTCTTCTGATTTGGATGATCAAAAGCATCTAAAATCTTTTTGCTTGTGATAGCTTCTGATATTTCCTCAAATGAGATATCCCTCTCCTCTTTTAAGCTCTCGTTTTTATCTCTATTCCATTCAATGTACTTCACGATTAATAATATGACAATGTATATTGTTTGTCAATATGGTATCATAGATAATGGACTTTTCGAATATAAAAAATTGGTTTAGTAAAAATAAAGACAAAATAATTAAATATTTCTTCATAATTATTTCAGTTTTAATAAGTGTTGTTATTGTTTTATTTAGAAATGAGTTAGCAAAACTTACTGAATTTGGATATTTAGGCATATTTTTAATTAATCTTGTAGGAAGCGCAACCATAATTATTCCTACCCCATCTTTGATTGCCACCTTTGTGGGTGGATCAATTTATAACCCACTTTTAGTTGGTATCTTTTCTGGAGTTGGGGCTTCAATTGGTGAATTAACAGGATATTTGGCAGGATACGGAGGATCAGTGGCTATCAAAGAAAATAAACATTATAAAAAAATTGAAAAGTGGATGAATATGAATGGATTTGTAACAATTTTAGTTCTGGCAACTGTCCCCAACCCTATTTTTGATCTTTCTGGAATCTTTGCAGGAGTTACGCATTATTCATTAAAAAAGTTCTTTACAGCAGTCTTGATTGGCAAGACTGTAAGGTTTATAGGACTAGCTTTTTTGGGAAGTAACTTCCTTTAAAATTCCCATACCTTCTCCGTTTATCTTTTTACCTACAATTTTTTCAAATTGATCTTTGTCAACAGTTTCTTTTACTAAAAGTTCTTCGGCAACCAAGTCTAACTTAGACTTATATTTCTTGACTAATTTTTCTGCTTCTTTTAAGCCGTTCTCCATTATATGTCTAACTTCATTGTCAATTTTTTCTTGCATAGCAGGGCTAGCTGCATTTTCTTGATACCAATCAGTCTGTCCAAACTCTCCAGAACTTGTATCTGGCCCAAAATTAACAGGCCCCAATGAACTCATCCCCCACTCAATAACCATGGCTCGTGCAACTCTTGTAGCATTGGCAATATCATTACTAGCTCCTGAGGTCATTTCATGAAAAACAAACTGCTCTGCAGCTCGTCCTCCAAGCATAGCTGTAATTTGATCAAGAAGCCGAGTTTTAGTATCGTGAGTTCTATCTGCTACTGGTGGAATTAAAGTATGTCCCAAACTCATGCCACGAGCAACAATTGAAATTCTATGAACAGGGTCCATGCCTTTAGTGAAATGGGTAACAATTGCATGCCCTGCCTCATGATAGGCGGTAATTTTTTTATCTTCTGCACTTTGCAATCTTTTCTTGGCAGGACCTAATTTTACTTTTGTGGCTGATTCTTCAATGTCAGTCATATCAATTTCAGGTTTATTTAATCTTGCTGCTCCAATTGCTGCTTCATTTAACATATTCTCAAGATCAGCTCCTGAAAATCCAACAGTTCTATCTGCTATCCTTGCCCAATTAATACTTTTGCCAAAGGTTTTACCTTTAGAGTGAATTGTCAAAATTGCTTGTCTTCCTTCTTTGTCAGGCATATCTAAAGTTACTCTTCGGTCAAATCTACCGGGGCGAAGTAATGCAGGATCAAGCAAGTCTCCCCTGTTGGTAGCAGCTAAAACTATAACTGACTCATTTGGAGTAAATCCATCCATCTCAACTAAAATTTGATTTAAAGTTTGTTCTCTTTCATCGTGGCCCCCAACAAGACCACTTCTTCCACGTTGTCTTCCGATCGCGTCGATCTCATCAATAAAAATAATTGATGGAGCTTGGGCTTTGGCCTGTGCAAATAAGTCACGAACCCGGCTATTATGCAAAAGGGTTGGTGATTCTCCACCAAAGAAAGCCTCGTTTTCAACTCCACACAGATCATATACAAAACCATCATATTTCTTTTTATTCACAGACTTTATTATTGCTCTTTTAAAATGTCCTACTTTTTCACCTTCAGAAAATGGATCACTTGTCTTTCCTATAATCAAAGTCCATGACTCGGTTTCAGGAAGAGGTTTTCCATGTAATATACTCCTTCCTTCCTTTTGAAACTCATGTTTTACGCCCACTTTAATGCCATGCATACTACAAAGCCAAGTAAGTTCTTTAATTAATTGATGACTCACAGAAGTCATTGAAAGTTTACCTTCTTTTGTCCTATAACCATCACCTTCCCAATACCCTTTTAGATATTGAAGGAAGTATTCTCCTGATAAGCTCCAGATAAAATTAGGTAAATGTTTATTGTGACTTCCATTCCCGCAATGTTTAGTAAAAAATCTTCCTAAATGCGCAGAATAATAAATTATTCTTATACTGTTAGTATCTGTATAAACTATTTTTGGATCTTTTAAACCAAATACTTCGTTCATTAATTTCGCTACATCTTTAACTAATTCAATTTCGTCCGAACCAAAAGTAAATTCTAAACTTTTTGTTCCTCTGCCTTCAGCTGTATAATACCCAAATAATTTCATTAGTTCCGGAGTTACCTTAACTGTATCTGGAAAGCTAAGTTTTATCGCCTTTTTACTTATACTTTGAGGTAAATGCTTTCCACTTTGCCAATTACCAACCGTTGCTTGTGATACTCCTATTTCTTCAGCAATTGCATACTGAGCCATCGTTCCTTGATTTGCCATTGCATATTCATAACTTTTAATCTCGTCCGGATTGTCTTGCCAAAAATCAAGTAAAATTTGTGGGGATTCTATTGGAAATTCATGCTTTTTTATAAAATGTTCTGTTATATTCAATTTAGAATTCCATGCTCTAGTATTCATAGGCAGATTTACTAAAACATCTCCAGGCCTTAAATCCTTAGTTTCTTTTGCTCTAATACCACCATATTCCCTAACAAACACACTATGGTCTGCTGTTGTTTTAATTTTCCCTCCTAAAAAGTTAATCTCATAAATTTCTTTAACTTTGTGTCTATAGACAGAGTCCACCCCTTGCCATTTACTGCCTCCAAAGACAGGCCTTACATTTGATCTTGATCCCCAAAATTTATTTACTTCGGGTTTTAAACCTAAAGTCTCAACACCTTTTACTTTCATTAGCCCTTCAGAATTTTTACTGTAAAACTTATCTACAAATTCTCCTATGGAAATTAAACAAACACCATCTCTTTCTTTTATAAGTATGGGTGTGTCTCCTGTAACTGAGGCACCAATACCCACAAGCATTTCCATAAATTCAGAGCCTGCCATTGAGAAAAATGGAACATTGGCCTCACCTGCTACAGCCTTAGCAAGCATTGTTTTTCCTACTCCTGACGGACCAAATAAAAGTACACCCTTAGGTGTTCTTGCTCCAATTTTTTTATATTTATCAGGATTTTTCAAGAAGTCAACAACTTCAACCAACTCTTTTTTGGCTTCATCAACTCCTGCAACATCAGCAAAGGTTGTATCTTGCTTTCCTTTAGCAAAAATTTTAGCCTTGCTTTTGCCAAATGAGAAAATATCCTGTGCTCCCCTTGTTTGAGATTTCATCATGTAAAAGAAAAGTCCACCAAGAAGTATTATTGGTAAAACTATACTAATTACTTCTGCCATAGCCTTAGCAAAAGTCTGGTCAACTACGGTAAATTGCAGTTTATTAGGATCAATCTCTGAGGCAACTAATAAATCTGTAAAACTTTGACCTTCTTCTTTTGAAGCAAGTTTGGTGGTTTTATCTTTGTAAGTTAATATTAAATTGTTTTTTTCTATCGATACCTTTTCTATTTTTTCGTCTTTCAAGTCTGTGAGTGCAGTAGATAGATCAACTTTCAAATCCGTTGTTCCAATACCAAGTAAAGAAAAAACAGAAGGTAAGAAAAAAAGAGTTAATAAAATTCCAAAAATAACTGTCCAGATGTTGACTCTCATCTTAACAGTTACTTGTTTTTTTGAAGGTTTCTTTGTCTCTTTTTTGACTTCTGGTTTCATGCTTGGAGATTATATCAATTATCTAACTCTTGTGCCATTGGCTACTTTTTTCTGTAATTTAAATAAAATAGGGGCCACATCTTCCTCTGGAACAGCCTGCCCGCCGGTAGGCGTGGCCATTATCATCATTGCTTCAGATAATTCTTTATCAGGTCCTATGGTTTTAGGCTTTAAGTTAACCACAAATGGAAATTGTTTACCGATAAGATCTTGTGGTTTGTAAAATTTCATTATGCCAGAAAAAGCAGTTTTTTCTCCTATCTCAGGTCCTAAATCCACTTTCATTCTAATTACCCAATGGCTCCACTCAGGAACCATTGCTTCAATAACAGTTCCTATTTTTATATCCACTTTCTCAAAATCATCAAATGAAACTTGATCCATGAAGCAATTTTAACACATTTATTTATGAAGGTTTTATAATTTTTAAATTTTTTATTCTTTGAAAATGTTTTGTATTATTTGTTACCAATATCTTGTCTTCCGCAATTGCAGTTGAGGCAATTAGTAAATCAAAATCTTCAAGTTTCTCTCCTTTTTTTTCAAGAGTTGCTCTGATTAATCCGTAAATTTTAGCAATATTTGTATCAATATTAATAATTTTAATGTCATAATCTTTTACAAAATCCTCAATTTGGCTTTTTGACTTTGTAGGGTTAGTACTTTTCTCTGCTCCTGCGTATAATTCAGAGAGAACCAATACACTGATTGAAACACGATCGAATGAAAAATCTCTTACGGAGTTTCTACCTCGCCAAAAATCTACAATAACATTTGTATCAATCAAATATTTTGACATTTTTTCTTGTAGTTCTAAATTTGTAAACTTCTGGAAAGTCAGGAATTGAACCAAAATATCTAGCCATAATTTTTCTATAATCTTTTTTAGGCCTTGGGTTCATAATAGGAACAACTTTTACAACTTCTTCGCCATATTTTTCAATCATTACTTCATAACCACCATAAATGGCAAGATTTAGAATCTCAGATGGATTATTTTTAAGCTCAGTTGCAGTGAATGTTTTAGGATAAATATTCATGTTCTGTACATAATATACAAAATGTATATTTTAGTCAAGTCCCATTTTTAATTCCTAAATTGCAATTTATGAAAATTTGTATGTTGACAAATTACAAATGTTTTTATATAATCATTTGTAATATATGAATTTACAAACCTACAAGACCACATTAAGTAGATCTAACCAAACTGCAGTTCCTGCCTATATTATAAATAAACTAGGCCTATCTGCTGGGGATAACCTGATTTGGAATATCGACAGTCTTGAAAAAACAGTTAATGTTAAGGTTGCTCCTAAACTTTGGGGAACATATTTGAGCCAAATAAATACTGACGCCTGGGATGGTATTAATATTGAAAAATATATTAAAAATTTGAGGCAAGACAGAAAATTTCAATGAAACAATCGTATTTTTTAGATACACCATGTTTTATCTACATTGTTGAAAACAACAAACAATATAAAAAGGTTATCCAAAATGTATTTGATGAAATTTCAGTCGGGAAAATAACAGCTATATCATCAATAATTACTTTAAGTGAAATATTGGTACAACCAATCAAAAACAATGATAAAATTCTAATCAATATTTATATTGAACTTGTTAATCAGTTGCCAAATTTTTCACTTATTTCTCCTAATTACGGTACAGCTATCCAAGCTGCAAAAATTAGAGCTCAATTAGATATAAATTTACCCGATGCATATCAACTGGCTCTTGCAACTGAGAATAATTGCAAATATTTTTTGACTAATGACAAAGGTTTAAAGAAATTTAAAGAAATTGAAGTCCTAATTCTAGACGACTTAATATCAAAGTAATCCCATTTTTTCTTTGACTTCTTTTACGGTTTCACTTGCAATTTTACGGGCTTTTTCTGCACCACTTTTGATTACCTCATCAACGTAACTTGTTTTGTGTTCCAACTCTTTTCTTTTTTCTTGAATTGGTTTTAATTCTTTAAAAATTGCATTAGCTAAATTTTCTTTAAGTTCCCTATATGCTATACCCTGTCCCTTGTACGCTTGCTCGTAATTTTTACGAGCATCTGTTCCTTCAAAAAGTTCTACAAATTTAAGTAAATTTGCTACACCTCCAATTTCAGGTACTTTCTCTCCCTTTCCACTATCAGTTGGGGCGCCAGCAAGTTTCTTCTTTATCTCATCTAACGAATCTGTTAAAGAAATATAACTTTCTTCAACAGACTTACTCATCTTTCCCTCTCCCGTTAATGAAGGCACATATTCTCCACTTGTTGCAAATCTTTTTGGTTCCGGAAAATTGGTTCCATAGATATCATTCGTTTTTCTTGCAATTTCCCTTGCAATTTCTAAGTGAGGTTCTTGGTCTAGTCCAACGGGGACCATTTCTGCTTTATAAATTAAAATGTCAGCCGCCATTAAAACTGGGTAATTTAAAAGTGCCATAGTTACATGATCTGGGTGTTGTTTGACCTTTTCTTTAAAAGTTGGTAAATGTTGCATTCTAGCAACTGTTACCATGGAAGAAAAATAGAATGCAAGTTGGGCATGGAGATCTGCCAAGTCAGATTGAATAAAAAGTGCGGATTTTTCTGGATCAAGTCCGATTGATAAATAGTCAATCATTACATTTCGAGCGTCAGGTCCTATCCTTTTAGAATCAAAAGGTGTGGTTATACCATGAAGATCAGCTACCATATAATAAGTTTCATATGCAGGATCTTCCTGCAAAGTAAGCATGCCCTTTGCAGTACCGAGGTAATTACCCAAATGCAACTTTCCTGTCGGCCTCATCCCCTGTAAAACTCTCTTCTTCATATTTTATATAAATGTAACTTCTATTTTACCCTAATTTATATATTTCACAATTATTAGGGACAAAACTTGCAAGATAATCTGCAAGATTCTCAGCGTTATCTGATTCGTAAATTCTACGAGCAATCTTCATTGAACCCGCGTGTCCTATAACAATTATAGGCAAACTCTCATATTTAATCCTCAAATCTAATACTCCTTTTTTGATTCTTTCATACATTGCAGATAATAGTTCTATACCTTTATCCTCTGATTTTAAGAACCAAACACACGATGGGCCAAACTTTTCATATAATCCTGCCAATTCTGGCACTTTTAATATATTCTCTAGATCTTTTTTTTCGTACTCTCCCAATCCCCTCTCTTGAAAATCTGCCATTTTTATATGTGTCAAATCACTTCCAAAAAATTCAGATATTTTTTCTAAAGTTTGCATCGATCTTATTGTTCCTGTGTGTATAAATGCGACAGGTGCACACCCCATCGAATCAAAATGTTGCTTTAATTCATTACCTGTAACTATTGCTTGTTCCACTCCCGATTTAGTAAGAGAAGGATCTCCTCCCCCAGTTAGGGTTATATTAGCTTCAGATTGTCCATGACGAATAAAATAAAGGTTCTTTTTCAATTCCTGGCCTCGTCGATTTTCTATTTCAGTTATCATAACTTGTTTATCTCTACCTCAAATCCTTTACCGAAAGCATATGTCTCATTCTGAATATGAATAATTCTGGAAATTAGGAATGGATGTTTAAAAATATCTAAATCATTTTTCAAATATGCCTCAAACATTTTCATTGTAAAACTGTGTGAAACAACAAGTTTATCATCTGTTCCCTGAGTAATAATTTCCAATGCTTTACAAATTCTTTTTTGTATTTGTTTTCTTGTTTCCAATAATGAATCATCTATAAAGCCTTTAATAAATTTTTCTCTAATTAAAGACGGTCCATATTTTTCAAATTCTTGACTGCTTACCAGACTATGTAAAGAGAATTTTATCTCTCTCAATTCATTAAGTGCTGTTATCTTCCCAAATGACATAAGTTCTGCGGTATGCCTACATCTTTTTAAACTAGAGCAGTATGTTCGAAGATTAAAGTACTCAGATGATTCTGAAACTACGATATCAGGAGATCTCTTTTGACGAGTAATTGCTTCGTAACTTTCATACTTTGAAAGCCCTACACGCTGTGGGTTATATTCTAATGTTTTCCTAAAATAGATTCTCATAAATTTAATAAAGTTTGACTTGGAATACAGGAATATTTTTTAAGTCTTCTGGCAAAGGACTTCCTTTAATACACTTCGACAATAAATCCGTATTAAATTGCCCAACATTAGGTGAGTTATAGTTAACAATAAAACTGTTACTCCTTAAGCCTGGATATAAACGACATAAATATCCCAACGCCATGTATTCTGCTGAATAATGAATAGCTAAATACATTGAATCAGAAAAGTCACATTGACCACCCAGAATTTTTGTATGCCTAGCCAATCGCGAATGTGCAATCCCAGCCAACGAAAGTCTCAATTCGTAATCTTCCTTTGTTAATTTAAACAATTGTCTTTCTAAATTGGCAACCGTATTTATAAAGTCAGGAAACATCTCCCCGAAAGCCTGTACAGATACTTGTGCAAATCTATCATCTTCTGTTAAGACGCGACTAATTGCTTCCACATTTCTTTTACATTCCTTTTTATATGATTCTGTCGTTAAACCAAGTCGACTAAGATACTCTCCACTCGCGACTCGTTCCTCTGCATCATCCACAAGAATATAACCACGAAACGGAATTTCGTATTTGGTAAAAATTGATGTGAGGCGTGGTAATCCAGAAAGATAAGCGTCCGCAGTCTCACTTAAACCATCTTCGTTGTAACGCGGACAAGTAACCATAATCATCTCTAATGGATTTGTTGTTTCTCCTAAAGCTCGATCGGCTATTTGTTCGAAAAAGGCAATCAACTCTTCACCTGATGGAGTTAGTACATTTGCCCTCCTAGCTTCAAAGAGATCATTAAGTATATTTGCTATCTTTTGTGTATCTGTACTTAGTTTTTGTATATCATTTGGCCTATATTTTCGTGCAATAAAATCTTCCATTGTTAGTTTAGTGGTCCCGTCAATATTTCTCTTTTCAAAATATTTTTGCAATGGCAATAGTATTTGTCGTGTTTGATTAACACAGGACTTACGCAATTTAACCAAATTCAAAGCTAACTGTGGGGTTAGTGAGATATTGTCCTATAGATTCCTTTATAATTTCTCTTTTTGTTTGATACCAAGTGACTCCAGTTTTTATTCTTTTAACT